>ULWX01014018.1_pt1 | contig 24086 bp, 18 predicted proteins | sample 1960851 | NCBI WGS metagenome assembly ULWX01 (sample SAMEA4835826, study PRJEB28245) | human gut metagenome | biome: gut microbiome; material: fecal sample | place: Denmark | collected 2008 | reverse complement strand
ACAACCTCGTAGCCCTCGGTGATATCGGTGAGCCACTGCTCCATATCAGCGCTGAGCAGGGCATTTCTGGCGATATAATCGCTGTACTGCTCACCCTCGCCGACATAGTACATCACATGGTACCCGGCGTAGGAGCCGTTATCGCCGTAGACGATGGCGGTGTCGCCGCTCTGGTGGCCGGCAAAGCAGAACTCGTCAAACTCCTCGACCATCTGGCCGCGGGCGACGTTTTCATAAAGACCGCCGTTGGTGTTGGAGCCGCTGTCCTCGGAATACTGCTCGGCAAGAGCGGCGAAGCTCTCCTCAGTCGCCTCTCCGGCCTTCCACTCGGTGAGGATATCCTCAGCCTTGGTAAGCGCCTCGGCCTTGGCCTCGTCCGTGTAATTACCGTCAGCGTCAGCCACGGCCTTTATAAGGATGTGGCGGACATTGGCGGTGGGATAATGGTTGTCATTGCGGTCAATGTAGACCAGCACATCATATCCGGTGTCGGCAGCCTCGATAACGGCAGCGTCACCGGCGGTACGGTTGCCCATGAGCCAATCCTTATAGTCGCCCAGGCCGCTGCCGGAGACATTGCTGCGGTGGGTGGAGCTTGCGTCCGCAACCTCGGTGGCGACTGCCGCGTCAAGGCGGGCGACATAGTCATTCGTGACATCAACGGATATGGGCACAACCGCGGCCTGAGCCTCCACAGCGGCTTCGGGAGCCTCTGTCTCGGCGGCTTCGCCGTCTGCTGCCTCGGGCTCATCGGCTGCCTCAACGGGGGCAGTATTGCTGTCATAGGCGGCGAGAATCGCGTCGGCGGTGGCCTTCGCGGCGGCCATGGTCTCATCGGTCACAGCGCTGGTGGTGTTGCCGTCAGCGTCGGTGGAGTCGACAGTCTCAGCGGCGACGCGGTAATAGGCGTACTCAAAAACATCGCTCTCGCCGTTGAGGCTCTGGTAATACTCCTCGAGCTCATCGGCGGTGTAATCCTTGGAATCGCGCATCTGCTGATAGGCCTTGCTGGCAAGGGCGTCGTCCAGCGCGGCCTGACGCACAAGCGCGGCGTTGACGCCGGAGCCGTAAGCGGCGGCGAGGAACTTGTCCGCGCTGCCAAAGCCCTGAAGCTTCGCGCTCGCGTCAAGGCCATCAAAGCTCGCGTCAACCTCGGCAATCTCATCCTCATCGAGGGTGATGCCGTTCTCGGCGGCATAATCAAGCAGGGCGGCGTTGCTTATAAGCTGCTGCTCGGCGGCCTGCATGAAGTAATCCTTCCAGGTGCCGTCTTCAATCATGGAGCAGGGCTGGCTGTCAAGCCCGGCGATGCCCATGCTGGTGTCAAGGCCGAACATGGCGGCATAGCTGCCATACTGGTTGACAAAGCTATTGTACTCGCCGGCATAGCGATAGCTCATCTCAGCCGGGGTGTAGCTGTGGTCGTTCACGGTGGCGGCGGTGGTGTGTGTGAAGAAGAAGCCTGAGTTCAGGAAAAGAATCGCGGCTATCAGCACGATAACGCCGACAGTGCCCCACGTCCAGCGAAGCTTGCTCTTGGCCTTTTTCCTGGCCTCTTCCTGAAGGGCGAGAGTTTTCTTGTCAGTCCCCGCCTCGCGGGCTGCAATGCGGTTTTTTCTCTCAGTTGAAGCGCTCATTAGTTTTTTCATCCTTTCATACGTCAAAACAGGCCAATACTATTCCCCTGTTTTTCCTATCAAAATTGAAGCCACTCCGTTGGGCTTCAATTTTGTTTGTGCTGTTATTAAGCAGACCTTGTAATTATATCTCAAACAAGATAGATATTCAAGCCAAATCCGAATTGTTCTCTAAAACTTAATTTTCTTGCATTTGACACGGTGATGGTGCTATCATTGGCGGAGCACAGGAGGAAAATTATGAACCAAAAAACCAAACGCGGCCTTATTTTTGCCGGGGTGCTTGTGGGGCTGCTGCTTTTGCTGGCGCTGTGCGTGGCGGACAGCAAATATAACTTTGAGCTGACCGAGTACAAGATAAGCTCCGACAGGCTCCCGGAGGAGTTTTCGGGCTTTCGGATCGTGCAGATTTCCGACCTGCACGGCTCCCGCTTCGGGGCGGAAAACCGCCGCCTTGTCGAGGCCGTCATCGCCCAGAAGCCGGACCTTATCGCCCTGACGGGGGACCTTATCACCACCGGGGCGGACCTGCCCGCCGTGGAGGAGCTGCTGCGCGGCATCGCGGGCATCGCTCCGGCGTATTTTGTCTGCGGCAACCACGAGTGGGCGAGCGGCTGCGTTGATGAGCTGACTGCCATGATGGAGCGCTATGGCGTCAGGTATCTTTCCAATGAATATGAGCCGCTTTCGCGCGGCAGGGCGCGGATAATCGTGGCCGGGGCGGAGGACCCAAACGGCAGGGCAGACATGCCGAAGCCGGATGAGTTCATCGCGCAGCTGCGGCAGGAGTACCCGGAGGACTTTGTGCTCATGCTGGGGCACCGCAATTTCTGGGTGCAGCAATACCCCGCGCTGCCCGTGGATCTGATTTTGAGCGGGCATGCCCACGGCGGCATCGTGCGCATGCCGTTTGTCGGCGGGCTTCTCGACGTGCAGCACCGGCTGGGCGCGCAGTACGAAAAGGGGCTTTATGCGAGCGGCAGCTACGTCATGGCCGTCTCTCGCGGGCTTGGAAACTCCATCATCGTCCCCCGCCTCTTCAACCGCCCCGAGCTTGTGACCATCGTGCTGGAAAGCGCGCAGTGACATACGCAAACCACCCCTCGCCTCCCCTTTCTCAAAGGGAAGGTGGCATGACGCAAAGCGGCAAGACGGAGAGGATAAGCCTTGCACGGTTGAATTTTTCACCGATGCAAACTTTGCATATACCCTCTCAGTCGGCTTCGCCGCCAGCTCTCCCAAAGGGAGAGCCAAGTGGATATTGCAAATTTGCACTCATATACTCTTGAAAATACAACAGCCATAACTCAGCGCTTTATCTTCAATCCTGCACGGGAGATTGTAAAGAGGCACTCCTCTTTACTCGTTTCAATTAGGGAGATTTTTAAGAGGGGAAGAAAACGAAATCTTCCCCTCTTAAACGCTTCTTTGCTACTTTCTTGGCGTCAAGAAAGTTGAGAGCGTACTTCTTGTTTCTATCTCACCTCGTGCAAAACAGGCCCCCTATCGGCTCGCGAGCTCGTCACTTCCCCCTCATGGGGAAGCAAGTGAGTGCGGGCGCAGCCAAAGGGAGAGCCAAGAAGCTCGTATATAAACTTTAAGCGCGGCGCTCAATGGAGCGCCGCGCTTTATCTGTTGCTCGGGCCGGGGTCATAGCCGCCGTATATCATGTCATCTATATCCTGATCCACCGCTCATACCTCCTTAGAATTACAGCATACACTCAGTATATGCGCCACTCTGTGTAGGTATGACCAAATGTGTAAATTAATTTCAGCTCTCGGCGCGCATGGTCAGGAAGGCGTTAATGAAGCCGTCGAGGTCGCCGTCCATCACGTTCTGGATGTTGCCGTTTTCATACTCGGTGCGGTGATCCTTGACGAGCTGGTAGGGCATGAAAACATAGGAGCGGATCTGGCTGCCCCACTCAATCTTCATCTGCACACCCTTAATGTCGCTTATCTTTTCAAGATGCTCCCGCTCTTTAATCTCGGCGAGGCGGGCGCGGAGCATGTTGCGGCAGTTTTCCAGATTCTGGAAATGGCTGCGTTCCACCTGAGAGGAGACGACTATACCCGTGGGGATATGCGTAAGACGCACGGCGGAGGAGGTCTTATTGACCTTCTGGCCGCCCGCGCCGGAGGAGCGGAACACATCCATCTTGATATCCTCGTCGCGCAGCTCAATCTCATTATCGTCGCTTATCTCGGGCATGACCTCAACCGCTGCAAAGGAGGTGTGCCTCCGGCCGGCCGCGTCAAACGGGGAGACGCGCACAAGGCGGTGAATCCCGTGCTCGCTCTTGAGAAAGCCGTAGGCATTCTCGCCCTCAATCATAATCGTCGCGCTCTTGAGGCCGGCCTCGTCCCCGTCGAGATAGTCCATGACCTTGAGCTTATAGCCGTGCCTGTCGGCCCACATGCTGTACATGCGGTAGAGCATGGAGGCCCAGTCCTGCGCCTCCGTCCCGCCGGCGCCGGCATGGAAGGTAAGGATGGCGTTGTTCGCGTCATATTCGCCGGTGAGAAGCGTGCCAAGGCGCATGGATTCGGCCTCGGTGGTGAATTTTTCATACTCCGCCTCAAGCTCGGGCAGCATCGAGTCGTCATTCTCCTCAAGGGCCATCTCACACATGGTATACATATCGTCCCACGAATCGGAGAGCTTTTTATAATTCTCGCACTTGTTCTTGAGGGTTTTCAGGCGCTTCTGCACCTTCTGGGAGTTCTCCACATCGTTCCAGAACCCGTCTCTCTCACTGGCGGCCTCCAGCTCCTCAATTTCCCTGCTTGCCGCGTCCAGCTTGAGCGCACCGCGCAAAAGCTCCAAATCTGGCTTGAGGTTATTGAGTTTCTGCTTATATTCTTCAAATTCCAGCATATTTTTCAACCACTTTCATCTTATTTTCTTTTTTGTTTTTCAACTCGGTATTATATACAAAAATCACCGTCTTGTAAATCGGTTTTTTTATTGTCATTTTTCCGCATGTGTATGAATTTTGGTGTTTCCTTTCCATAGGCTTTGTGGTAGAATAAAGTGAAGTTTTTTCAGTCTGAAGTTGACAAAATGAATAAAGACAAACGGAGGAAAAAGAGAAATGATTTCACACGGCAAGGAAATTGCGGTCTTTACCGGCAACTCCAACCCCACACTGGCAGAGGATATTTGCGCTGACCTCTACAAACAGCTCGGTAACTCCAGCGTTACCCATTTTGCAGACGGTGAATGCTCCATCTCAGTTTATGAGCCCGTGCGCGGCAAAGACGTGTTCATTGTCCAGTCCACCTGCAAGCCTGTCAATGACAACCTTATGGAACTGCTTATCATGACCGACGCGATGCGTCGCGCGTCAGCCGGACGTATCACTGCCGTTATCCCCTATTTCGGCTATGCCCGTCAGGACCGCAAGGCCAAGAGCCGCGACCCCATATCCGCAAAGCTCGTCGCAAATCTCATCACCGCCGCCGGGGCTGACCGCGTGCTGACCATGGATCTGCACGCCGCCCAGATTCAGGGCTTCTTCGATATCCCGGTGGATAACCTTCAGGGTTCGCACCTGTTTGTGAAGCATTTTGTTAAGATGTTCGGCAAGAACAATGAGGACGTTATGGTCGTCTCCCCCGACGTGGGCAGCACCGCCCGCGCCCGCACCTTCGCAATGAAGCTGGGCGTGAACATGGCCATCGTTGACAAGCGCCGTGAGCGCGCAAACCAGTCCGAGGTTATGAACATCATCGGTAACGTCGAGGGCAAGACCTGCATCCTGCTCGACGATATCGTGGACACTGCCGGCTCCCTCTGCGGCGCGGCAAAGGCCATCAAGGAGCTTGGCGGCGCGAAGGCCGTCTATGCCTGCGTGACGCACGGTGTGCTCTCCGGCCCTGCCATTGAGCGCATTAACGACAGCTGCATTGAGGAGCTGCTGCTGCTTGACACCATCCCCTACCCCAGCGACAAGGAGCCTTGCAGCAAGATTCATTATCTCTCCACAGCCTCCGTCTTTGCCGAGGCTATCCGCCGCATCTACGAGGAAGTTTCCATTTCCAACCTGTTTGACTAAGCATTTATTCTCCGCGCCGCCCGACGCGGCGCGGAGTGAAATTATTCTGCCCAAAAAGGAGGCTGGGTTATGCTTTTCGCAAAGGCAAAGGGCGTTGAGTGGCTGGCCGTGTTCCTCGGCAATCCCGCTCTCCGGTATGAGCATACCCGGCACAACGCCGGCTTCATGGCCGCTGACGAGATGGCAAAGCTCACCGGGACGGACATTAACCGCAGCCGCTTTCAGGCGCTCACCGGCGTGTGCGACATTGCCGGGCACGGCGTCATGCTCATGAAGCCCCAGACCTATATGAATCTCTCCGGTCAGGCCGTCGGTCAGGCCGCCCGGTTTTACAAGATACCGCCGGAGCATATCATCGTCGTGTCTGACGAGATTGCCCTGCCCATGGGCAAGCTCCGCATCCGGCAGAAGGGCTCCGCCGGTGGACACAATGGCCTTAAAAGCATCATCGCGAGCCTTGGGACGGAGCAGTTCCCCCGCATCCGCGTGGGCGTGGGCTCGCCGCCGAACCCGGACTTTGACATGCCGTCCTGGGTGCTCTCCGTCTTCCGGGGGCACGATCTGGACACCATGCTTGACGCCGCCCAGCGCGCAGCGCAGGCGGTGGAGTGCTACATTGCCGAGGGCGCGGAGCGCGCCATGGGCAAATACAATTAAAAACGGATATTAGTTGGCCGAGGATGCCAACTCAAAATATTATACAAAAAGGAGACTTGCGCATGAAAAAGAGCTGTATCGCAATGCTGCTTGCAGGCGGACAGGGCTCCAGGCTTTACGCCCTCACGCAGAATGAGGCGAAGCCCAGCGTGCCTTTCGGCGGAAAGTACAGGATCATTGACTTTCCCCTGTCCAACTGTGCCAATTCCGGCATTGACACTGTGGGTGTGCTGACGCAATACCGCCCGCTGCGGCTCAACAGCTACATTGGCAACGGGCAGCCCTGGGATTTGGACACATCGGACGGAGGCGTATACATTCTGCCGCCGTACCAGAGCGCGGGCGAAAAGGGCTCGTGGTTCTCCGGCACGGCCAACGCCATCTATCAGAACATCGGGTTTATCGAGAACTACGACCCCGAGGACGTGCTGATTCTCTCAGGCGACCATATTTATAAGATGGACTATTCCGAGATGCTGCGCGAGCACCGCGCCCATGACGCCGCCTGCACCATTTCCGTGCTCCAGGTGTCGATGGAGGAGGCCAAGCGCTTTGGCATAATGAACCTCGGCGAGGACGGCTACGTCAGCGAGTTTGAGGAAAAGCCCGCCCACCCCAAGAGCGACCTTGCGTCCATGGGTATCTACATATTCAACTGGAAGAAGCTGCGCGCCTACCTGCTGGCGGACGAGGCCGACCCCAATTCCGACAAGGACTTCGGCAAGAACATCATCCCCTCCATGCTCGCCGCCGGTGAAAAGCTCTGGCCCTTCCGCTTCAGCGGCTACTGGCGCGATGTCGGCACCATCACCAGCCTTTGGGACGCGAACATGGATATGCTCTCCACCACGCTCATAAACCTCTATGATGCCGAGTGGCCCATCAGCTCCAGAAACGCTGTCTGCCCGCCCCATTTTGTGGGCGACGGGGCGGAGGTTATCCACTCCATCATCAGCGAGGGCTGCGATATTGACGGCCATGTTGAAAACTCTGTGCTCTCCCCCTCGGTTACGGTCGGCAAGGGCGCGAGTGTGGTTTACAGCGTGCTGATGCCCGGTGCGGTGGTGGAGCCCGGCGCGGTGGTGGAGTACGCCATCATCGGCGAGAACTCCGTCGTCCGCGCGGGTGCCCATGTGGGTCAGCCCCCCGACGGGACCGACGAATGGGGCGTTGCCACCTGCGGCCCCGAGATAGAGATAAAAAGCGGCGCCACCGTTCCTGCCGGCGCCATGGTCTACACTGGCGAGGAGGTTTGAGCGATGAAAAATTATCACGGCATAATTTTTGCTTACAGCGCCGCCCCGGAGCTGAGAGATCTGGTCAACGCCCGCACAGCGGCTTCCCTGCCCTTCTGCGGCAGATACAGACTTATTGATTTTTCCCTGTCCGCCCTGCGCAACGCCGGTATCCTCGACGTGGGCGTTGTCATGCAGCGTGATTACCAGTCCCTGCTCGACCATATAGGCAGCGGCAAGGCCTGGGATATGAGCCGCCGCGTCGGCGGCCTGCGCATGCTGCCCCCCTTCGGCCTGCCCGAGTACCACAACGGCCAGTATAACGGCACTATTGAGGCCCTCAACGCCGTCGCCCCTTATATAAGGGACATTCCGCAGAAGAACGTCGTGCTGATGCTCGGCAATCTCTGCGCCAATATCGACCTTGACGCCGCCATCCGCAGCTTTGAGGATTCCGGCGCGGACATTACCGCCGTCTGCGGCAAGACCTTCCCCGAGGAGGGCCTGAACAACTGCTACGTTCTGGGCGACGACGGCATTGTAAAGGAGCATCTGTACACCGCCGAGAACGAGGGCGCCCCCTCCTTGCAGTGCTACATTATCCGCAAGAGCGTCCTGCTTGAGATGATGGATATGTGCAGAGCCCGCGGGCTTTACCGCTTCCATGAGGACGCGATAAACGCCTTCCTCGCCGACGGCGGGAAGATGAGCGTCTACATCCACGAGGGCTACGCCGCCACAATCCGCACCGTGGACGCGTATTATAAGGCCAGCATGGATATGCTCTGCCGCGAAAACCGGCGGATGCTCTTCCCGGCCGACCGCCCCGTCCGCACCAAGACCCACGAGGAGGTCAGCACCTATTACGGCGAAAAGGCCCTGTGCAAAAACAGCCTTGTGGCAGATAACTGCATCATCGAGGGCGATATTGAAAACTGCATCGTCTTTTCCGGCGCGCGCATAGCGCCGGGAGCGAAGCTGCGCAGCTGCATTATCATGCGCGGGTGCGTAATTGGCGAAGGGGCGCAGCTTGACTGCGTCATCGCGGATAAATACTCCAAGTTTTCCGCAGGCACCGTCCTTGTCGGCAGCCCGAAGCTGCCGATGGTCGTGCCCAAGAACGCGAGGATATAAAGCGCGTTTTGAAGGTTTTCACAGCTTGTCAAACGCCCGAAAGGGCGTTTGACAAGCCTATGCCGGGCGTTTCGGGTGATTCACCCAGAGCGCTTTTAAGCAGGTCATCTCTGCGGCGGGCCAATTCCTGTTGTTCCTTTCCCGCCGCTTGATATAAATAGTATAATTAGTAAACAGCATTTTAGGAGGTTTTAATCCCACATGATTGGTGAGATTTCACGTGACGAGGTCCGAAGCGCAATAGAAGATAAGCTCTGCGCCCATTTTTCAACCACCGGCGAGAACGCCACTGACGATCAGATTTTTCAGGCCACGGCCATAGTCATCCGCGAGATAATGAGCCGCTTCCTTGCGGTGGAGGATCCGCGCAGCAAGGGAAAAGAGATTCATTATATGTCCATGGAGTTTCTCATGGGGCGCAGCCTTATGAAAAACGCCTTCAACCTCGGCATAGCCGACGCCGTCACCGGCGCGCTTGAGGACATGGGCCGCAAGGCTGCGGACATTTTTGAGGAAGAGCCCGACGCGGGCCTTGGCAACGGCGGTCTGGGCCGCCTCGCCGCCTGCTATATGGACTCCATGGCCACGCTCGGCATGGAGGCCACAGGCTATTCCATCTGCTACGAGCTGGGCATCTTCCGCCAGCACTTTATTGACGGCAAGCAGACCGAGTCTGCCGACAACTGGCGCACCGCCGCCGAGAGCTGGCTTGTCCCCAGATATGAGGACGCGGTTGAGGTCCGCTTCGGTGGGCAGATCTCCCCGCACTGGGACAGCTTCGGCCGCTACCACGCCGAGCACAACGGCTACACCGCCGTTATCGCCGTGCCGCGGGATATGCTCATCGCGGGCTACGGCGGCAAGGAGATAAACACCCTGCGCCTGTGGGACGCGCAGAGCCCCAACTATCTCGACATGTACCTTTTCTCCGAGGGTCAGTATGTCAAGAGCATGGAGCAGCGCACCATGGCCGAGGTTATCACCAAGGTTCTCTACCCCGCGGATGACCATACCGAGGGTAAGCTCCTGCGCCTCAAGCAGCAGTATTTCTTCGTCTCCGCCACCGCGCAGGATATCGTGCGCAAGCACATCCGCACCTGGGGCGACATTCGCTCCTTCGCCGAGCACCACACCATTCAGATAAACGACACCCACCCCACCCTTATCATCCCCGAGCTTATGCGCATTTTCATGGATGAGCACGGCCTGGGCTGGGATGAGGCCTGGGACCTTGTGACAAAGAGTGTGGCCTACACCAACCACACCGTCATGAGCGAGGCGCTCGAGAAATGGCCGCAGGACATCGTGCAGCAGCTGCTGCCCCGCCTGTGGGAGATCATGTGCGAGATAAACCGCCGCTGGTGCGAGTATCTGGTGAGCAAGATGGGCCATGAGGATGCCCGCGTGGGCCGCAACCTCATCATCCGCGACAATCAGGTGCACATGGCGAACATGTGCCTTGCCGCCTGCTATAAGGTCAACGGCGTCTCCCGCCTGCACGGGGAGATCCTCAAAAACGACCTCTTTAACGACATTTACCGCCTCAGCCCCGAGACCTTCACCCATGTGACCAACGGCATTGACCACCGCCGGTGGCTCGCGCAGATAAATCCCGGCCTGCATGGCCTTATCTGCGAGCTGCTCGGGAGCGACAAATACCTTACCAAGCCCGAGGAGCTTGAAAAGCTCGCCGCCTTCGCCGGGGATGAGGATGTCCGCCGCCGCGTGCTCCAGATAAAGCATGAGAACAAGCTCAATTTCGCCCGCTTTGCCAAGAAGAACGATAGCTTCCTGCTCAACACCGATTCCATCATGGACGTGCAGATAAAGCGCCTGCACGAGTATAAGCGCCAGCTTCTGTGCGCGATGCACATCGCATCCCTCCAGATGCAGCTTCACGATAACCCCAACATGGACTTTGTGCCCAGGACCTATGTGTTCGGCGCTAAGGCCGCCGCGGGCTACAAGGTCGCAAAGCGCATTATCGAGCTGCTGCTCTCCATGGCGCAGGATATAAATAACGACCCCGTCTGCAAGGGCAGGCTCCAGGTCTATTTTGTGGAGAACTATCGCGTCTCCGCCGCCGAGGCCATAATCCCGGCCGCGCAGGTGTCCGAGCAGATTTCCACCGCCGGTAAGGAGGCCTCCGGCACGGGCTGCATGAAGCTCATGATGAACGGCGCTGTCACCATCGGTACGCTCGACGGCGCGAATGTTGAGATGTATGAGCGCCTTGGCGACGAGAATCTCTTCCTCTTCGGCCTGCACACCGATGAGATTGCAAATCTCCGCGCGCAGGGCTATGACCCCGGCGCCATTGTCAGCCGCGACGCTGAGCTTCAGCGTATCATCGAGCGCTTCCGTCAGGGCTTCTCCGACGGCAAGAGCTATTCCGACCTTGTCTCCAACCTCCTGTACAACGGCGACCAGTATATGCTCATCGCCGACTATCACGCCTATGCCAACTGCCAGCGCCGCCTGTACGAGCGCATTTCCGATGAGGACGAGCTTGCGCGCCTCGCCATAATGAACACCGCACGCAGCGGAGTGTTCGCGGCTGACAGAGCAATCAGGGAGTACGCAGAGAACATATGGAACATACCGCTCAAATGAATAACCGCGTCGTCGTCATAGGCGGCGTGAATATGGACATTGGCGGCAGCCCCGCCGCCGACCTCGTCCTGCGTGACTCGAACCCCGGTGTGCTCACGATGCGCGCCGGGGGCGTCGGGCGCAACATCGCCCATGACCTGCGCCTGCTGGGCGCGGATGTGAGCCTCATCGCCGCAATCGGCGGGGATGTGTACGGCACGGGCATCATGGAAAGCTGCGCGGCCATCGGCCTTGATATGAGCATGGCCCGCATCATGCCCGAGCGCCGCAGCTCCACCTATCTCTACATAAACGATGGCAGCGGCGATATGTACGTCGCCATTGCGGACATGGATATCTGCCGGGAGATAAACCCCGAATACCTCGCCCCGCTGATGGGGCGCGTAAACTCCGCCGCCGCCGTGGTGCTTGACAGCAACCTTGAAGCGGAGACTCTTGAGTACATCGCCCAAAACTGCACCGCCCCCATGTACGCAGACCCCGTGTCCACGGTCAAGTCCATGCGCCTGCGCGGCATTATCGACAGGCTCACCGTTATAAAGCCCAACGCCATCGAGGCCGAAAAGCTTACCGGTGAGAGTGACCCGGAGCTTGCCGCCAAAGCCCTCGTGAATATGGGCGTGCAGAGGGTTTTCGTCAGCATGGGCAGCCGCGGCATGATAGCCGCGGATAAGGACTCTCTCCTGCGCCTGCCCGCCACCCCGGCAAAGGTTATAAACACCACCGGCGCGGGGGACGCGGCGATGTCCGCTATTGTCCGCGCGGGTATGCTGGGTCTTGACCTTGAAGGGGCAGCCCGTGCCGCCCTGCGCGCAGGTGCGCTCACAACAGAGTGCCCCGAGGCAAACTCCCCGAGATTATCCGAAATATTTGCGTAAATATATAAAAAATTTCCCGAAGCCGTTGGCTTCGGGAGATTTTTTATATCAAAGAGCGTCTGTTAAAGCCTCCCCTTGTCGCAACAAGGGGAGGTGGCTTGACGCGAAGCGGCAAGACGGAGAGGATATCTCCTGCACGGTGGGTTTTGCACGAGAGACCCTCTCAGGCGCTGCGCGCCAGCTCTCCCATAGGGAGAGCCAAGTGGAATCTGCAAATTTGCGGCGCTTTTGTTTATATATTCGTATAGAAAATACCGGTGGCGAGCTGGACGAGCAGGGACACGGCGGTTATCATCACCCAGCAGGTAAAGCCCATCAAAATGGGCTTGCCGCCCTTTTTAACCAGCTCCACGATGTTGGTGTTGAAGCCTATCGCGCACATCGCCATGGCGATGAAGAACTTCGCCAGCCACTTGACCGCCTTCATAAACGCGCCGTTATAGAAAACGGTGAAGCCGCTCTCGGGCAGCAGGCCCAAGAGCGTGGTGATGACGGCGGCGGCGATAAAGTACAGAATGAAAAACGGGAAAATGCTCTTGAGGGAGTACGCCCCGCCTTCCGCGCCCTCTTTTTTTGCCTTACGCACGCGGTGAAGCGCCAGCACAAGGGTGATGGGGATGATGGCGAGCGTCCTTGTGAGCTTGACCGTGACGGCGGCGGAGAGGATCCCGTCCACGCCGTAGATGCCCTCAGCCGTGGAGGCGCAGGCGGTGACAGAGGAGGTATCGTTCACGGCGGTACCAGCGAAGATGGCAAATCCCTCGCTGCCCAGGCCAATGCCGTGCCCCAGAGTTGGGAAGATAAGCGCCGCCAGAACATTAAAGAGGAAGATAACGGAGATAGACTGGGCGACCTTATTATCGTCTGCGTCAATGACCGAGGCGGTAGCCGCAATGGCGGAGCCGCCGCAGATGGAAGAGCCGACGCCTATAAGGCAGGAGGTCGTCCCATCCATTTTGAGGACCTTCATCATCACATATGCGGTGATAAGAGAGATGCTGATGGTGGAGATTATGACCGGAAGGCTCTTCGCGCCGACGCTGAGAATCGTGCCCATATTCAGGGAGAAGCCCAGAATGATGACCGCCCACTGCAAGACCTTTTTTGAGGTGAACTTGATGCCGGGGGCAACGCTCTCATTTTTGGCAAACTTGGGGCTTATAAGGGTGATTATCATGCCGATTAAAATGGCGAACACCGGCGCGCCGATGACATCCAGCGAGAAGCCGCCGAGCTTCAGGCCGCCGAGGAGCGTTGCAACGCCCGCTACGACAATGCAGCTTACCACGCCGGGCAGATTTGACTTTAACCAATTCATAAGCGAAACTTCTTTCTATAATAAATTCAGCTTACTATATCACAACGCCGGTTTTTCGGTCAATAACTAATGTATTTTTTCAGCATCTCCGCAACCCACATCGCAAGTGTCAGCTTTATGGCATCCGGCACGATGAAGGGCACGACGCAGGCCATCAGCGCCCCGCCGAGGGATATGGCCCCGCCGCCCAGCGCGTAGACGCGCACGAACCATGCCGTTCCAAACGCATAACACAGCAAAAGGCCAAGCACAAGGCTCAAAATCTTTTTGACTCTCGAGCTCTCACAGCGGCGCTCGAGCAGCCAGTAGACAAGGCCCATGATGAAAAAGCCCAGAATATAGCCCCCAGTCGGGCCTATAAGGCGGCCTATCCCGCCGGTAAAGCCCGAAAACACCGGCAGCCCCACCGCGCCGAGCAGCACATACACTACGATTGATATTAGCCCCAGCCTGCCGCCAAGCAGCAGCAGGGCCGCGAACACCGCAAAGGTCTGCATCGTAAAGGGCACAGGCGTCGGCACGGAAATCCACGAGCACACGCACATGGCCACCGCCATCAGAGCGCAGGCGGCCATCTGCCGGGTGCTGATTTTTTTGCCTGTTTTCTTTTTCATCTATTAAAGCGCGCCCAAAAAGCAGTCCTGCTTGGATATTTCCGAGAACAAAATTGCGCCGTTTTCGCCGAAATCATAGACCTTTATGACATCTTTCAGGCCCTCGTCCCCGGTAAGCTCCGTGTACACATCGGGATAGCTGTCAAAGAGCGCCTGATTAAACTGCACGCCCTCCTCGCCCTGATAGACGGCCGCGTAGAAAATGCCGGACTCGACAAGGTCCTGGAAGAAGTGGCTGCCGTAGCTCAGCTCCGGGCGCAGCCCGTGGGAGCTGTACGCAAGCTCACACATGCAGGTGAATTTGTTTATCTCCGCAAAGCTCACCGGCACGCCGAGACTCGGCGTCGTCGTGCCCCATCTGCCGGGGCCTATGAGCACCGCGCCCTTATCCTTGAGCTTGAGATTCAGCTCGCCTATGCGGCGGGCGACGGAGTATTTTCTGCTCTCCGGCAGGGAGAGATACGGCTCGACGTCCACGAACACCCCGTAGCGCACGGGGACGCAGGAGTTGCCGCCCATGAAGTTGCCCTTTATGCGGAAGAAGAAATCCCGCACCTTGGGCATGACTCCCGCGTGGCCCAGGCCATGCGTCTGAAGCGGGCGGCACTGGAGCAGGTTGATTTTATAATCCCCGTCCTCGGTGAAGTTGCAGGCGTATTCCACATCCACGGGGTATTCATAGGTCTTTTCTACCAGCTCCATGACATGGGTCATGTCTTTGGTGAAATTCGTCCGCCGCAGCAGGCCGTTAAAGTTCAGAATGTCCGGTATCGGCTCGTCATAGATGCCCATCTCCCTGTACCGGGCAGCGGCAGCCATATCCGGCTCCATGAAGAGCTTTGCCGGGGCGCGCAGGCTCTTTTTGTCCGCGTCCTCAAGGCGGAAGCTCTCAAATTTGTTGGTTTTGAGGTTAATCGCGTCCACATAGTGCTGGGAAAACTTCGCCTCATCCCCGTACTCCACCATGGGCGGGGCAAGGGGCGCGTCGAGGCTTATAAAGCGGGCGTAGTCGTCCGCCTCGCGGTCAACGGCGCGGGTGCCCATGCCGAAGACCAGCCGGAGCATACCCTTGTTGTCCATGGATTTGACGCTGTTGTTGACATAGAGGTTCACCGAATGCCCAACACCGGCGATGTGCGGATAGTAATAATCCCCGTGGCAGTCGCCGCAGACGCGCATGACAAGCAGTGCCATCTGCTCATCGCGGTTTAAAAGGTTCCTGTCGGCGCGGTATTTAATGGCCTCGGGGTTGACGGTGCTGGCATAGACGGTCTTGACCGCCTGCTCAAAGACCTGATACCGCTCCTCGGGTGTGCCCTGATTGGGGCAGAAAACGCTCTCATACTTGCCGACAAAGGCGTTGCCAAAGCCGTCCTCCAGCAGCGAGCTTGAGCGCACGATGATGGGCGACTGGCCGAAGTATTCAAGCATGGACATGAACTGCTCTTTTATCGCGGGGCTGAACTCCCCCTCCAGAAGCCGCCGCCGAAACTCCGGCGCGAGGCGGATATAGTCCTCCGGCTCGACCATCTTTGTGCGCACCTCCCAGGTGTTGCACTGGACGGCATAGGTATAGAACACATCCGCGCCGATAAAATACGAGTCGTGCGGTTCGATGCGCGCTTTGAAAAACTCAGGGTCCGAGTCCCGGATGATGTTTCGCGCGAGCAGCATGCCCACGGCCTTGCCGCCGATGCAGCCGGTGCCTATCTCGCGGCGCTTTATCTCCATCAGGTCATGGACGGAAAAGTGCTTGCCGCAGAGGGCAAGGCGCGTCGGCTCCGTGCCCAGCAGGCAGCGCATGATGTTCTCCTTGAGCGCGACACCGTCCGGGTCGGTGGGCTCATCATGGCCGACCTTCACCGAGTCGAACATGCTGTCCCAGCAGTCGCGCCGCTCGCCAGTCTGGGTGAAGATATCAAAAATCGAATAGGTATCGGCGCTGGAGGAGATGATGCTGCTCCTGTCGCCGGTTATTTTCAGGGGGAAATACATAGTGGGGGTGCTGCGCCCGGCGGCCTTCACGGGATGGATATAGGTGCTGCCGCCCAGCGTGCGGATATTGAGCAGAACGGGCGTCGCGTGGCGGATGCGGGAGATAGTCTCGTAGACATGCCGTTCGTACTTTATCGCCGCGTAGGTGACGCAGCCGCGCTCCATTGCGAAGGCGCTCGTCAGGCAGAAGAAGTTGCAGACCATCGCGTCCGAAAACCAGTAGCGCTGCAAGTCAGACAGGCAGTCGGTCACGCAGAAGGCGTTAGGCTCCTCATTATTGAGGATGCGGTGCACCTGCACGGAGAAGGTCTCGAAGCCGACGGCGGGGTCAAGCTCGTATTTCTTCACATTCGCGCCGCGCCGCGCGAGAGCGGCGGTGTCCAAAATCTCGTCATGGTCTGCAAAGCGGAAGTAGATAATGCGCTTTCCCGTCAGCGCGACGGAGGTCACGAACTGGGTAACAACAAGGGCGTAGTCGCTGATGTTCTCTATCTGCCAGGTGACGGTGTCCCCCATGCGCAGAGAGTCAATAGTCTTGTCCAGCCCTTCAATACCTGTGCTGATGTAATCCTGCCTGTCCATAATTTGCCCCCTTTATTGAATTATAAAAGTTCTATTGAGTAGTTCCAGAGATACCATAGTATCGCGAGCTGCAAAACCGCGAGGGCGGGGAAGCCCAGAGCGAATTTCCGGTGCCGGGTCTTGTGCCGGAAGGTCTGCATCCCGAGCCAGCCGCCCACAGCGCCGCCGAGGATGGCGATTTTGAAAAGCCGCGCCTCGGGCACGCGCCGCGCGCCTATCTTCGCGCAGTATTTATCAACGCCCATGATGATAAACAGGGCAATGCTCGCCGCAATAAACCAGATCGTGACGATGCCCTCAAGGGAAAACCAGCCCATTTTATCTCCCTCTGGCAGCATAATAGATATGTGCCGCCTTTTTATAAATTAGTGAATTTTTCACGCTCAAAATTGCAAAAAGCCTCGCAGAGTTCGCCGCTCGGAAGCGGCGAAGAAAGTTCAAATCCGTTTTTCCCGGGGGCACGTACCTCGGGAAAAACACTTTGCACGGAGAGAGTGTATTTTTGCCCTTCTCTCGTGGGCAAAAATGCGCGGTTCGGAGTGAAATTCCTTTTGCTTGTAGACAAAGTTGTCTACAAGCAGGAAATCCTCCCTCTGTACCAGCCGGAGACGCCGTTGAGCTTTGCGAAAACGCCGCGCGACGTGCGCTCGACAATGCGCAGCTCGTCCCCGGCCTTTACGGGCAGGAGATAATCCGTGCAGTCGTTGCAGTCGCAATACTCCCCGGCGGAAAACAGGTACTTTGTCAATATATCCATCTCGTACCCGGTGCGGACATGACGGCAGCGGGAGAACTCCTCCCCCCGCTCGAGCACGCGGACGCCGCTGTCCCCCCAGCGGATATAAAACGAGCGCTCGCCCTCCGGCTGGTCATCAAGCGCGATGGCCGTAGGGAAGGAGTCATAGGCGGCAAAGCCAAAGTCCTCGCTGTCAGCGTCGGGGATTATCAGGGCGTTGAGCTGCCCGTCGTCCTTCAAAACACAGCCGCCGTCAATGCTGATTATGCGGCTGTCCCGGTCGATAACCGGGTTTGCGCAGACCTTGTCATCGCCATAGAGCACCACCGGCTCATGGCCGACAATGACCCATTTATCAAAGCGCCGCCCCAATTTGAGGAAAAAATCCACCTTATAAAGCTCGTGCGGCTGGTGCTGCCGCAGGGGCTTATCGTCGCTCATGCCCGCGTGGGCAAAGATGAATTTCTCCGTCTCGATAGCGTGGGGCAGGGACGCAAGAAACTCCCACTCCGGCTGGAAGCGCTTCCAGAGCTGAGCCTTGATATCACCCAGGCATTCAAGCTCAAAGGGGTCTATCCCGGCCGCGTTCATCATGTCCCACAAAAGCCCGCGCTTGCGCTCGAGCACATATTCAAAGGTATACTCGTCCATCTGCGGCGGCCGGTCGGGGCTGAAAACGGTGTCCCAGCCGTCACAGTTGCCGCAGATGGTGTGGACATTTCCGCGGCGGCTGAGCTGCATGATATATTGCAGGGTGCCCAGGCTCTGCTCGCCCTTTTCAAGAAAATCCCCGTCAATCACGAGCTCGTCATTATCCGAAAAACGGAGCTTATCCAGCAGGCCCTTGAGGTACGGGAGGTTGCCGTGGATATCCGACACGACCAGTATTCTCCGGCCTTTGGAGATGCGCCAGTTGAGGATTCTCGCGGGTCTGTCACTCATTACGGTTCCTGCCTCCCCAGCTTTTTCTCCATCAGCAGCAGGCCCCCGGCCTGAGTGCTCAGCGTCTCAAAGCCGTGGCTTTTATAGAAGGCCAGCGCAACGGCGTTCTCCTTTGCCACCGTCAGGCGCAGGGATTTTCTGCCGAGCGCCGCATAGGCCGTCATGGCTCTTGCAAGAAGCTGGATGCCATAGCCCTTGCCGCGGTACTCCGGCACGAGATAGATAAGGCTTATCCAGCCATAGCCCGCGCTCTCGCCCTTGGCGGTGTCGAGATCCACAAGGCCCACCGGCTCATCCCCGCTGTAAATGCGCAGCACAGCGCCGTTATAATGGCGGTGGTGGTCGATGGCTGCGGCGGAATAGAGCTCGGGCATAAAGCCGTTTAAAGACCCGTGGGCGGCGCGCCATGCGTCAGCATAGCAGCTCTCATACCACTCCCGGTCCTCGGCGGGGTCAAAGACCTCGCCCCGCAGATCCTCCGTGCTGTTCCAGGGGCTGCTGCCCAGGGGGACGATATGGGCAAAGTCGTTTATGTATTCGACGGTGAATTTTTCGCCGTCCCAGATGAGCTTTGAAATGGCGGTGTTGCGGCAGATGGGCAGGGCCTCAGTGTCCCGCAAATCAATGCCCAGCGCCTTAGAGAGCAGGCAGCGGATAGTGACCCCGTGGCTCACCACCGCGACGCGCTGACCCTCATGCTCGCGGGCGATGCTCTCAAGGAAGGGATAGGCCCGCGCCGCCACATCGGCATAGGTCTCCGCGCCCTCCACCCTCCAGGTGTCGGGGCTGAAAATAAAGCGCTCCATAGCGGCGGGGTCCTCATGAATGACATCGGCAAAAAACCGCGTCTCCCACGGGCCCATATTTATCTCCCGCAGCTTCTGGCTCAACTGCATGGGTATATCGTGATAGCGGGTGATAGCGGATGCGGTAAGCCGCGTGCGGTAGAGGTCGCTTGAATAGAGCGCGTCAAGCGGCTGGTCCTTCATGCGCTCGGCGAGCGCGTCTATCTGGCGGCGGCCAAGCTCCGTCACATCCCCGTCCCAATGTCCCTGCATCATGCGGTAGAGGTTGCCCTCGGCCTGCGCGTGTCGAATGAGATAAATTTCCGTCATTATGTTTGCCTCCAAATCTTGACCGATTCAGTCGGATACAGTATAATATACAAGTTATTTGTGATTCTGCCGCAGCGGGCAGCTTGAGAGATATGCACTATTATATCCTCAAAGCCGCTTTTGCACAAGCAGATATTAGCAAGAAATCGGGGGTGGAGAGATATGGTGAGAGCGGCGGCTCTCAGCTCCGGAGACGGGGCGCGGCTCCAGGCGATACTGGACTCCATGTATTTTAACGAAATACCGAATTTTGAGCTGGAGGCGGTCATCTGCTCCCAAAGGGATGCTTACGCTATGCAGCGCGCGCTCAACGCCAATGTCCCGGCCTACGTGGTGGATCCGGAGCTTTTTCCAAATATCACCAGCCACAGCATGGCGGTCGCGAACAAGCTCAAGGATATGGATATAGAGCTTGTCATCCTCGCCGGGTACGACCCGCCGCTTGGCGTCATCCCCTATCAGTTCCGTAACCGCATCATCGGGGTCTACCCCGCCCTGTACCCCGCTTTCAGCGAGGAGCAGGGGGATATCCACCGCGCCGTGCTTGAGCGCGGGGTCAAGGTCACCGGGGCGACGGCGTATTTCGCCGATGAAAACGGCGGCGTGGGCAATATCATCCTGCAAAAGGCGCTGGATGTTCTGCCCGGGGACGACCCGGCAAGCCTCGCCCAGCGCGTCACGGAGGAATGTGAATGGAAGCTTCTCAGCCGCGCTGTCGCGCTCTACTGCTCGGGTCGGCTCGAGATACACGGAAATAGGGTTGTTATCAAGGACGAAGCCACATCGGGCGCGAAAAAGTAAAAAGTCTCACTGAGTTCGCCGCTCGCAAGCGGCGAATAAAATACAATCGTTTTTCCCGGGGGCATGTACCTCGGGAAAAACTCTTTGCACGGAGAGAGTGCATTTTTGCCCTCCCGCACTGGGCAAAAATGCGCGGTTCGAAGTGAAAACCATTTAATTCAAAAGACTCCCACTGGAAATCCAGTGGGAGTCTTTTGAATTAGTATGCAATTCCCCAGTAGACCATATGCTTTGCTCTCTTGCCGCAGCAGGCGCAGACGTCGGAGAGCTGCTCCTGCTCGAAGGGTATGCAGCGGGAGGACATCCCGGCCACGTCCTTCATCTTCAGCTCACACTCCAGGTCACCGCACCACATGGTCTTGATAAAGCCGCCGTTGCGCTCCTGAAGCTCCTTGGCCTCCTCCACGGAGAACGCGGGGTAGATATGCTCGTCCATGTTCTTTTTGGCCTTCTCGTAAAGGCCCTTCTGCACAGCGTCAAGCAGCTCGGGGATGCGCTGCTCAAGCTCACCGAGCGCGACGGGTATTTTTTCGCCGTTGTCGCGGCGGACGGCCACGCACTCGCCCTTTTCGATGTCCTTGGGGCCAAGCTCTATGCGCAGCGGCACGCCCTTCATCTCATACTGGGCGCACTTCCAGCCCATGCTGTTGTCGCTCAGGTCGATCTTCGCGCGCACGCCCATGGCCTTTATGCGCTCAAGCAGGGCCTGCGCCGCCTCACTGACGCCCTCCTTATGCTGCGCAACAGGCACGACAACCGCCTGGATAGGCGCGATTTTCGGGGGCAGGACAAGGCCGTTATTGTCGCCATGGGTCATGATGATGCCGCCGATGATGCGGGTGCTAAGGCCCCAGGAGGTCTGGAACGGATAGCGCTGCTTGTTATCCTTGTCGGTATAGGTGATGTCAAACTGCTTGGCAAAGCCATCGCCAAAATAGTGGCTCGTGCCGGACTGGAGCGCCTTCTTGTCGTGCATCATGCACTCGATGGTGTAGGTGTTGACAGCGCCGGCAAACTTCTCCTTGTCGGTCTTGTTGCCCTTTATGACAGGCATCGCCAGATAATTCTCGCACAGGTCAGCGTACACGCCGAGCTGCTGAAGCGTCTCCCTGCGGGCCTCCTCCTCGGTGGCGTGGAGGGTGTGGCCCTCCTGCCAGAGAAATTCCCTGCCGCGCAGGAAGGGGCGGGTGGTCTTCTCCCAGCGGAGCACGGAGCACCACTGGTTATACAGAAGCGGCAGATCTCGCCATGAATGGACGATGTGGCTCCAATGGTCGCAAAACAGCGTCTCGGAGGTGGGGCGGATGCAAAGCCGCTCGGGCAGCTCCTCGCTGCCACCAACAGTGACCCACGCGCACTCGGGGGCAAAGCCCTCCACATGGTCCTTCTCCTTCTGAAGCAGGCTCTCGGGAATCAGCATCGGCATGGACACATTTTCATGCCCGTCCCGCTTGAACATTCCGTCGAGCACCTGCTGGATGTTTTCCCATATGGCATAGCCATAGGGGCGCATGATGAAGCAGCCCTTGACCCCGGAATAATCCACCAGCTCTGCCTTGGTGCAGATATCGGTGAACCACTGGGCAAAGTCCTTCTCCATATCGGTGATCTGCTCTACCTTTTTTTCTTTAGCCATTATTGTAAATACCTCTCTTTCGCCAGAGCCCTTGCTCCGCCGTAGTGATTCAATATTGTAGCCCCCCGCCGGGGCCTTGTCAAGCCTGCTATGCCGCCATTTTACACATTTTCCCTTGACCAAAAGCCGCTCAGAGGCTATAATGCTGTTGTTTAAGCTGCTTAAGGAGGTGGCTCTTATAAACGAACAGAAATTCCTCGCTGAGCTTGGAAAACTTTTGACCTTTATGTATGAAGAGGATCGGCAGACAGCAATCGAGCTATATGCAGAGATGTTTGCCTCCACGGCGGACGAGCATGCGCTGATGCAGTTTCTGGGTTCGCCCACGCGGCAGGCGGTGCAGGTCGCGAGAGCGTATAACGCCAAGGAGCGCAAGCTTCAGGTTCACTCTCAGTCCAAAAATGAGGACGGTCTGGAGTATGACCCGGACGAGGTGCCGGATTTTGTGCAGGCCATCAATAAAATAGCCCTCAGCGCCGCGCTGATAGCCGCTCCGGCTGTTGCCGATGAAGAGCGCGAGGTTCCCGAGGGGCAGTTCTCGCTGTTTGATGAGGCTCCCGCTGAGGCGGAAGCTGCGGAAGAGACCCCTGCTGAGGCGCCTGCCGCCCCGGCTGAGGATAAGCCCGCAGAGGCCGTCGAGGAAGCGCCGGCAGAAGCCCCCGCCGCTGTTGAGGAAGCTCCCGCAGAGGCCCCTGTTGAGGATGCGGCGGAAGCCGCCCCCGTGGAGGAAGCTTCGCAGGAAGCTCCGGTTGAGGGCGCTTCGCAGGAGGTTCAGGCCGATGAGCCCGCACCCGCGGAGGAGCAGCCCGCCGAGGAGAAGGCGCTGGAGGACGATTTTGTCCTCGTCATTCCCGAGGCTCAGGAGGCGACCCCCGCGCCTGTTGAGGAGACGTCCGAGCTTGTTGTCCCCGCACCGGAGGACAAGCCCGCCGCACCCGCGCCGGTTCAAATGCGGCACAAGCCCCGTGTGTTCCTGCTCATCCTGTTTATAATTCTGGCCGTGCCCATCACGCTTATCGGCATTGCCCTGCTGCTCATCCCCACGCTGCTGAGCCTTATTCTGGCGCTGGGCTTTATCGTTGTGGGCGTCGCGGCGCTGGTGTCCGCCTTTGCGGGCTTTGCGGTGTTCGCGGATATTCTGGTCATGCTGGGTATATCCCTTGTGGGCCTTGCGCTGGGGCTTTTGTTCCTGTGGCTGTTCGTCTGGTTTATCGGCGGCGCCATCGTGGGGCTTGTAAAGAGTGTGATAGCCCTCGGCGGCAGCTGGTGCTATAAGGAGGTGCCCGCGGTATGAAAAAAGGCTGGAAGGTAGTCGGCATCATCGTTTTTGTGGCTCTGCTGCTGGGCGTCGTGTTCTTCGCCGTTGGATGTATGACCGGCGCTGACTATGACCGCATCTACTCCGTGCTTGACGCGCGGTACTATATCACTGAGTACGCTGAGTATGCCAGTCAGATTGTCTCAATCGTCTTTCAGGAGTTTGCTCCGACGCAGTTCAGTTCAACAGTGATTGTGACTCCATAATGATTCAAAAATCTCTCTCCAGATGGAGAGAGATTTTTCAGCTTGTCAAAAAAGTCCTATAAGGACTTTTTTGACAAGCTGAAAGTCTCCAAAGCTGTTTAAGAGTTAGCAGCTCGGCTACTGTAAAAAAGCTTGATAATACGGGTGTTTGAGCTGCGACTCATTTTAATTCGAGGCGGGCCTTGCCCCCTCGAGCACCCCTGCTGCTTCTTTGGCTTTGCATTTTTGCTTTGGTTTTTTGACAGTCTGAAAAATCTCTCTCCAGATGGAGAGAGATTTTTTCTATACACTCTTCCACAGCTTTATCAGCCCCTTGTCGTTGAGCTGCTGCACGGCGGCGAAGAGCAGCGGGAACAGCAGCATCCCCCACACGTTCCACACCCGCCAGCCGATATACACCGCCGCGAGGGACACCAGCGGGTCAAGGCCGATCTGGTCGCCGAGCAGCTTTGCCTGCACGCAGCTTCGCACGAGGTTGACAATCCCCCAGCTTATGATAAGCCCTATACCAAGCCCCGTCTCCCCGGTGAGCAGGGCATAGGCCGCCCAAGGCACGAGGACTATCCCCGTGCCGAACACGGGCAGGGCGTCGATTATGGCAGTGACCGC
>ULWX01045370.1_pt1 | contig 24207 bp, 17 predicted proteins | sample 1960851 | NCBI WGS metagenome assembly ULWX01 (sample SAMEA4835826, study PRJEB28245) | human gut metagenome | biome: gut microbiome; material: fecal sample | place: Denmark | collected 2008 | reverse complement strand
ATGCCTTTTTGTGCTGTCCGCACAAATTGGGGCAGTTCATTGTGAAAGGGGAGCCTTTTTCACTATAAAGCACTCCATGCCACCCGCTCCGGGGATGCCCGGCGTGGATTTTTTTGAAAAAAATCCACAACTATACAAAAACGATACAAAAAATTGGCAGAAAGTATACAACAGCGTTGTATGATATACTTATCTCATATTTTGGAGGTGTAATATGCGTATTTTGAAAAGGCTTGCCTCGCTTGCGCTGTGCCTTGCGATGCTGCTGAGCCTTGCCGCCTGCGGAAGGGCCGCCGAGCCCGCCGCTTCGCCTGAAGCTCCCGCTCCTGCCGAGTCCGCACTCTCTTCCGAGCATTTCAAGTCCGGCATGAGGTTTATCTCCTCCCCGCTTTCAAAGCCGGACGGCATGGGCAAGGTCACCGCCCTCACGCTGGACGGCGGCACGCTCTATGCCGCTGACGAAAATCTCTCCCTGTTTTCCGCTGAGCTTGACAGTCTGAGCTGGACGGAGCTTGACCCCGGCGAGCTTGATGGCGCTCCCAGAGCCATAGCTTCCGGCGGAGGGCGGCTCTACCTGCTTGTGAGCAGGGCCAACATCCGCTATGAGGACGACTGCTATCTTGTCATTTACGACCTCACCGGACAGACCGCCCAGGTCGTTGAAAAGGAGCCCATGCTTGACGGCGGCAGCCCCAGAGGCATTTTTTACATTCAGGACAGGCTCCTTATCCACTCAGACTTTGGCGGCCTGTACGCCTACACCGCCGAGGGCGAATATATCGACGCCTGCACCCCCGAGGGCACTTATGCAAGCTCTGTCGCCATTGTGGACGGCAAGCCCTATCTCACCGCCAATGACGGCACGGGTGATGCGGTGTACGCCCTGAATATTGACAGCCTTGAGCTGACGGCCATGTTCCCCACGGGTCAGGAGTATGTCAACTATTTCTCCTATGCCAGCCCCTCGGCGCTGCTCTGCATCACGAACAAAAGCCTCTCCCTGCTGGATGCGGAGAGCGGCTTTGCGGAGCCTGTTTTTAACTGGCTTGACATTGGCTTCAGCTTTGCGGTCTGGCCGCCCATCGGCCTCACCCTCACCCCCGCCGAAGATTTCATCTTTGCCGACCCCTCCGATGGTGAGATCTACCGCCTGAGCCAGAGCGACACGCCCGACAACCGCAAGGAGCTGACCATCGGCGTGGGTGTAGGCGTTGAGGGGACATACATCTCCCGCGCCATTGCGATTTTCAACATGACAAACCCCGATTACAAGGCTGTCAGAAAGTATTTCCCGATGGAGGACGCAGCCAAGATTCCCGCTGAGCTTGCCAACAGCAATGATGTTGACGTCCTCTTTTTAGGCGGCAGCGCCGACGCTGAGAGCGCCTTCCGCAGCGTCCCGCTCAAAAACACGCTGTTTGAGGACCTGCTCCCCTATCTTGACGCCGACCCCGAGCTTTCCCGCGAGGACTTCATTCCCGGCGTGCTTGAGGCCTCCATGCAAAACGGCCATCTCTATGGCATTGTCCCCAGCGTCGTGCCCGCCACGATCATCGCCCCCGAAGCGATAGCCGAGGACTATGTCCCGTGGGATACGGAGGCAATCTTAAAGCTTAATTCCGAGCTGCCGGAAGGCTACGGTCTGTTCAATATGCGCATGGAATTTTCGATTGATAGCCTGCTTAAATATGCCTGCTGCCGCTTTGTCGACACCGGCAGCGCCGCCTGTAATTTTGACTGCGAGGAATTTGTACAGCTCTTGCAGCTGTGCGCTGAGGCCGCGCCCTATGACTACTCCACGAGTGACGGCTGCGCCCTGAGCATCGGCACGGCGAGCATTAACTTCAGCTACTTCAAGGAGCTCATGAACGGCAAATTTGAGTACCTCGGCTACCCCTCGGCTGACGGCGGGCAGAACGTTTTCTTCCAGAGCATCGGCCCGTTTTCCATCATGGCATCAAGCGAAAACAAGGACGCCGCGTGGCAGTTTGTCCGTATTCTCTTCCTGCCCCAGCTCCAGAACGGCGATATAAACGCCTTTGGTCAGCCTGTCATCGAAAGCTGCCTTGACAACAAGCTTGAGCGTTACATGAGTCAGGATGAAGCCATCACGCAGGCGGATATAGACAAATACAAAGCTCTGATAATGAGCTGCAACGGCTTTTTAAACGGCGGCGCAGTCTATGATATCGCCCTCGAGGAAACGAACAAATTCCTCGGCGGCGGAAAAACCGCCGAAGATGCCGCAAAGAGCATCCAGTCCCGCGCGAGCATCTACCTCGCGGAGCAGTTTGGATGAATTGCGAAAACTGCACCAGTTCAAGGCTCCCCTGCGTAAGGGGAGCCTTGAAGAAAAAGCTCCCGCCAGAAAATCTGGCGGGAGCTTCATTAATCACGGGTTCATGGTGTAGTTGGGGGCTTCCTTGGTGATGTATATATCGTGCGGGTGGCTCTCCTTGAGGCCGGCGCTGGTTATACGCACGAACTTGCTCTTGGTGCGCAGCTCCTGAATGTTGTGCGCGCCGCAGTAGCCCATGCCGGAGCGCAGGCCGCCCATCATCTGGTATATCGTCTCGGACACGGCGCCGCGGAAGGGCACACGGCCCTCTACGCCTTCGGGGACGAGCTTCTTGTTGTTCTGCTGGAAGTATCTGTCCTTGGAGCCCTTGGCCATGGCGCCGAGGCTGCCCATGCCGCGGTAGACCTTGAACTGTCTGCCCTGGTAGACCTCGGTCTCGCCGGGGGCCTCCTCGCAGCCTGCGAGCATGCTGCCCATCATGACAACGCTGCCGCCGGCCGCAATGGCCTTGACTATATCGCCGGAGTACTTGATGCCGCCGTCGGCGATGACGGGGATGCCGTACTTGTCGCCCATCTCGGCGCACTGCAAAATCGCCGTGACCTGCGGCACACCGATACCGGCGACAACGCGCGTGGTGCAGATGGAGCCGGGGCCGATGCCGACCTTCACGCAGTCGGCGCCGGCTTTGATGAGGGCCTCGGTGGCCTCGGCGGTGGCGACGTTGCCCGCGATAAGCTGGATATCGGGGTACTTCTCCTTCACCAGACGCACGCAGCGCATGATGTTCGCGGAATGGCCGTGGGCGCTGTCAAGCACCAGCGCGTCAACGCCGACGTCAATGAGCGCACCGGCTCTGTCAAGCACATCGTTGGTCACACCAATGGCGGCGGCGCAGAGCAGGCGGCCGTTGTCGTCCTTGGCGGAGTTGGGGTACTTCATGACCTTTTCGATGTCCTTTATGGTGATAAGTCCCTTGAGCTTGTAATCCTTGTCCACAATAGGCAGCTTCTCTATGCGGTTTCTGCGCAGGATCTCCTTGGCCTCGTCAAGGGTGGTGCCCTCAAGACCGGTGATAAGCCCCTCGGAGGTCATGACCTCCTCAATGCGGCGGTTCATATCGGTCTCAAACTTCATGTCGCGGTTGGTGATGATGCCGATGAGCCTGCCGTCATCATCGACGATAGGCACGCCGGAGATGCGGAACTTGCCCATAAGCGCGTCCGCGTCACCAAGAGTGTGCCCGGATTTAAGGAAGAAGGGGTTGGTGATAACGCCGTTTTCGGAGCGCTTGACCATGTCAACCTGCTCAGCCTGCGCGTCAATCGGCATATTCTTATGAATAACACCGATGCCGCCCTCGCGGGCAATGGCGATCGCCATGCGGTACTCGGTAACGGTGTCCATGGCGGCGCTCATGACAGGGACGTTGAGCCTGAGCTTTTTGGTCAGCTGCGTGCCGAGGTCAACATCGGCCGGGAGCACGTCGCTCTCCGCGGGCACAAGAAGCACATCGTCAAAGGTCAGGCCCTCGCCCACAAAACGGTTGGAATACTCATTATTAAGCTGCATATGAAATTACCCCTCTCCATAAAATTTTATTTTTCCAGCTTCAAAAAATATTATTATCGCGGCAGAGATCCCGCCGCGATAATATATAAATTTTCAATTATTTTAGCATAAATTTTCTCTTTGTCAACAGTTTTTTTCTTTTCAGCAGAGTTATTTTAAACTACGCCGCAGCTCCTTGGCTCTCCCTCTGGCTGCGCCTGCAGGCGCGTTTCGGAGCGCAGGTGCTATAAATTTGCTTAATTCAATGGCTCCCTTGTGTAAAGGGAGCTGTCAGCGTTAGCTGACTGAGGGATTGTTTCGCTGGAAAAAGTTTGTACAAGTCTAAAAATAGTGCAAACCCGCAACATTTCGTCAACAACCCCTCCGTCAAAAATCTACGATTTTTGCCACCTCCCCTTACACAGGGGGAGGCGTTGGTGCGACGTGAATCTGCGGCAACAGCGTATATACAGGTGCCGCAGCAATCTTGGCGCCCCCTGAGGGGGAGCTGGCTTGACGCGAAGCGGCAAGACTGAAGGGGGGCTGTATTGCACCTATCTTACCCCCTGCGCTCCGAGGCCCCTATCGGCGCTGCGCGCCACTTCCCCCCCGTGGGGGAAGCAAGTGTGGGTCTGGCGCAAGCTGTATAACTTTCTATCTCAATTCCCCCCTGCCCTCGCTGCGGGCGTAATAGAAAATGTACTGCTGGGCAAGGCCGGCGTACTCGCCGAGCGTCTTAGGGTCAAAATCCGGCGCGAAATGCTCCTTAAGCGCGCGCTTTATCCACACATCGATGGGAAACGCCTCCATATGCCGCAGACCGAAGAGCACCACGCAGTTGGCGACCTTGTCCCCGACGCCGTTTAAGCTCAAAAGCGCTTTCTTAGCCGCCGCGCCGTCGCAGTCGATAAGCTCCTCAAGCTTAATATTCCCCGCGCTCACCGCCCGGGCGGCGCTGATTATGTACGCCGCGCGGTAGCCGCTGCGCAGTGGAGCGAGGTCGCTCTCCTCAAGCAGGGCAAGCTTCTCCGCCGGTGGGAAGGCATAAAAGCGCTCGCCCTCGAAGGAAAGCTCCTCCCCGTACAGGGCGCACAGGCGCTCGACAATGCCCTTTATGCGGCTGATGTTGTTGCACTGGGAAATTATAAACGAGCACAGCGCCTCCCACGGGTCCTGCCGCAGGATGCGGATGCCCAGCCCGTAGCGGACGCACTCGTCGAGATACTCCCCGCCCTGAAAGCAGCTTGCGGCGGCATAATCCCGCTCAAGGTCAAAATAATCGCTCCAGAGCTCCTCGGGCGCGGCGGAGCGGATGTAAACATTCCCCTCCTCGGCCCAGACGCGGGCGGGATAACCCAGCGCGACGCCGGTATAAACACCCTTCTCGTCCCGGTTCCAGCGAAAGCACTGGCCGCACTCGAAGGTTTTCACAATGTCCAGCTCATCCTCCGCGCAGAGGCGCAGAGTTTTTATCTCTCTTTCTGTCATAAGTTCACCCATATAGCTTCGGCTTCCGTCCGCAAAGCGGATGGAAGCCGAAGTGTATTTTCTGCGCGTATTATTTGTCCAGATAGTTTTTCAGCAGCTCCTGCATAAGCTCGTCTCTGTCGATGCGGCAGATAAGCGTGCGGGCGTTGTTATAGTTGGTGATATAGGTCGGATCTTCCGAGAGTATATAGCCCACGATCTGGTTAATTGGGTTGTAGCCCTTGACCATGAGGGAGTTATACACGGAGCAGAGTATCTCTTTCATCTCGGTCTTGCTGTCAAGGGCGGTGAATTTCCTTGTCTTATCTTCCATGATTTTCCCTCCTTCTTTTCTATGTAAGCGCCTCGGCGCTTACATTTTTTATCTGATGATCTTTACTTTATGTCCTTATTATAACATAATGCGCTGTCAAGTAAAGTCGAAAAATGGGGGAAAATAGTTAAGAATTATTAAATTTTCCCTATTTTCCCCAAGATATAGACGTTTTTATCTGATTACAGCGCCGAACCTGTCACCCAGCGCCTTCAAAACCGCGCTGACAGTCTCCTCGGCGTGCTCATCGGTCAGGGTCTGGTCGTCGGCCCGCATTGTCAGCGAGAAGGCAACGGACTTTTTGCCGCTTGCGATGTGGCTGCCGACATAGACATCAAACAGCTCGCAGCCGCGCAGGTACTCCCCGCCGTTTGCCATGATGCACTCCTCAAGCTCGCCCACGGGAATAGCCTCATCGCACACGATGGCGATGTCTCTCGTTGCGGCCGGGAAGCGGGGCAGGGGCTTATACACCGGGATATCGCCCTTTACGGCGAAGATAGCGTCAAAGCTCAGCTCCGCACAGTAGACCTCGGTATCCACGCCGTAATTTTCAGCGACAGCCGGATGAATCTGGCCCAGAACGCCGATGCGCTTATCGCCGCAGAAGAGCTCCGCGCAGCGGCCGGGGTGGTAGGACGGGTTATCCTTCACGGCGACGAAGCGGGGCTTCGGCGCGTCAAGGCTCTCAAGCAGGGCCTCGACCCAGCCCTTCATCACAAAAAAGCTCATGCCGCTGCCATATGCGCCCATGGAGACTATCTTCGGCTCGTCGGCAAGCCCGTCGGGGCGCTTGAAGTACACTCTGCCAATCTCATACAGCGCCGCGCTCTTGTTGCGGTAGTTGTAGTTGCGGGAGACTATCTCCAGCATGGAGGGGAGAATCGTGGTGCGCATGATGGAGGTATCCTCGCCCAGGGGGTTTAGGATGCGAAGGCTGTCTCTCAGGGCAGAGTCCTTCGGCAGGCGGATCTTGTCATAATAAGTGGGGCTTATGAAGGAATAGGTGATTATCTCGTCCATGCCCATGCCGCGCAGAATCTCGCCTATGCGCCGCTCACACTGCTGCTCGGCGTTGAAGCCGCCGCAGGTGGTGATGCCGCCGGAGAAGCTTGTCGGAATGTTGTTGTACCCATAGAAGCGGGCAACCTCCTCGGCTATATCGGAGTAATGCTCCACATCGCCGCGCCAGGACGGGACGATTATATTGTCCCCTTCAAGCTCAAAGCCGAGGTCGAGGAGGATCTTGCGCATGGTTTCCTCGGAAATATCGGTGCCGAGCAGGGCGTTTATCTTCTCCGGCTCAAGCTTCACAACAGCGGGGGTGAAGCCCTCGGGGTAGACGTCGATAACACCCTCGAGCACCTCGCCCGCGCCGAGCTGCTCAATAAGCTCGCAGGCGCGCTGAACAGCCTTGTAGGTGTTCTGCGGGTCAAGGCCCTTCTCGTAGCGGGAGGAGGCGTCGGTGCGCATACCGAGCGCGGTGGCGGTGCGGCGGATGGAGGTGCCGTTGAAGTTCGCGCTTTCAAAGAGAACCATGGCCGTGTCGCCGACTATCTCGCTGTTTTCGCCGCCCATAACGCCCGCCACGCCCACGGGCTTATCCGTGTCGCAGATGCAGAGCATATTGGGGCTGAGCTTACGCTCGGTGCCGTCGAGCGTGCGGATAGTCTCGCCCTCTTTTGCAAGGCGGACATGAATCTCGCCCTTGTTCACGCAGCTGAAATCAAAAGCGTGCATGGGCTGGCCAAGCTCGAGCATGACATAGTTTGTGATGTCGACAATATTGTTTATAGGCCGCATCCCGGCGTTGCGGATGCGCTCACGCATCCAGGCGGGGGACGGGGCGATCTTGACGTTTTTCACCATGCGCGCGGTGTAACGCGGGCAGAGCTTCGGCTCCTCGACTATGATTTTGGCATGGTCGTTTATATTGCCGCCGGCCAGAGCCTTGACAACAGGCTCATGGAGCTTCAGCTCCTTGCCGAAGGTGACGGCGGCCTCGCGCGCAAGACCGGTAACGCACAGGCAGTCCGGCCTGTTGGGGGTGATCTCAAACTCCACCACGTGGTCGTCACAGCCTGTCATCGCGGCCACATCGTCCCCGGGCTTGACGTCCTCATGGAGGATGAAAATGCCGTCGTCAAGGCAGTGGGGGAACTCCTCCTGCTTTGCGTGCAGGTCCTCAAGCGAGCAGATGCTGCCCTTGCCGGTGTCGTAGGCGACCAAATCCCCAGCGTGGATGTTCTGGCAGTCGCTAACGCACTCGGCGCTCTCGCCGCCGATATTCAGCGCGCACTTCCAGAGGTTCATGCCCGCGGGCTCAACGCTCTGAACCTCCGCCGCAACGACCTTGCCGAAAATCCTGTCCCCGGCCTTGATGTCGGCAGAGATGGAGGGCTTAGCGGGGTCGATGGCGTGATAATCACCCAAAATCGCGGCGGGCTTTATTTCGGCGTAGGGGTAGTCGTGCGCGGTCAGGCCCAGCTCCTTGAGGGAGCAGAGCATACCGTTTGAAACCTCGCCGCGGAGCTTCCCGGCCTTTATCTCAGCGCCGGTCGGGAGCTTCGCCCCGTCAAGCGCGGCGGGCACAAGGTCGCCCACGTGGACATTCCACGCCCCGGTGCAGATCTGGACGCTCTCACCCAGCCCCGCGTCGATTTGCAGCACCAGCATATGGTCGGAGTTGGGGTGCTTCTCGATGGAGAGGATCCTGCCCACCTTGACACCGGAAAGGCTCTTACTCAAATCCTCCGTAATCTCGACCTTGGAGCCGGAGATGGTCATTGCCTCGGCAAATGTTCTGTCGTCGCACTCGCTGAGAGGCAGGTCAACATATTCGTTCAGCCATTTTCTTGAAAGCTTCATTTCACTCTACCTCCCCTTATCAAAACTGCTCAAGGAACCTGACATCGTTCTCGAAAATCAGGCGCAGGTCGGTTATCTTATACTCGCCCATGGCAAGGCGCTCAAGGCCCATGCCGAAGGCCCAGCCGGAGTATACGTCCGGGTCAATGCCGCAGCCGGCCAGCACCTTGGGGTGCACCATACCGGCGCCCAGCACCTCAATCCAGCCCTCGCCCTTGCAGGTGGGGCAGCCCTTGCCGCCGCACTTGTGGCACTGAATGTCCATCTCGCAGCTCGGCTCGGTGAAGGGGAAATGGTGCGGGCGGAAGCGCGTCACTGTGCCCTTGCCGTAGATTTTTTCAACAACAAGGTTCAGCGTTGCCTTCAAATCGGCCATGGTGACGCCCTTGTCGATGACCATGCCCTCTATCTGGTGGAACATCGGGGAATGGGTAGCGTCAACCTCGTCCTTGCGGTAGACGCGGCCCGGGGCGATGATGCGGATCGGCAGCTCGCGCGTCTCCATGGCGTGTATCTGCATGGGAGAGGTCTGCGTGCGCAGGAGGATGCTGCTGTCGTCCTTGAAATAAAAGGTGTCCGTCCACTCGCGGGAGGGATGGCCCTCGTCAATGTTCAGCTTTGTGAAGTTATAGTCGGCAAGCTCAACCTCCGGCCCGTCCACTATCTCAAAGCCCATGCCCACAAAAATGTCCTTAATCTGGTCAAGGACGTTGTACATCGGGTGCTTGTGCCCGACGGCGCTTTTGACGCCCGGCATGGTCACGTCAACCGTCTCCCGCTGGAGCTTCATCTCCAGCATCGCGGCGGAGAGCTCCTCACGGCGGCGCTCGATAGCGTTTTCAATGTCCGCGCGCAGCTGGTTTGCAAGCTGACCCATGGCGGGGCGCTCCTCAGCGGAGAGCTTGCCCATCTGGCGCAAAATCGCCGTCAGCTCACCCTTTTTGCCCAGATATTTGACTCTCAGATTTTCAAGCAGCTCGGCATTGTCACACTCGACAATTGCCTTGATTGAGGCCTCTCTCAGCCCCTGCATAAGCTCTTTCATACACTTCTCCTCTACTCTGACAAAATAAAAAAATGCCCCCGTCACCTTCAAAAAGGGACGAAAGCAAAACTTCCGCGGTACCACCCGGATTCGGCGCAAGCGCCGCACTCTTTGGGCTTAACGCGCCCTGACGCCGGGGATTGGCCGGAGCTCCCGGGCGAACCAAGCGCCTGCGGCTTGGGAGGCTTACAGCCGGTGGCCCCCGTTCTCTAAAAGCCGCTGAGTACGTATAAACGCTATTTTCCCGTTCACAGCGCACTTATGCTATCACATAATACACAAATTTTCAAGCGCTTTTTTGTATTTTGTTACAAAATTCTGATTTGACTATTCGCGGCGCGGTGATTATAATAATGAAAAGGCATCAGCGCGCATATGGTATGCTGCAAATGAGAAATTTGGAGGTATACCATGAAGCGTTTTAAGAAGCGTGTCTGTCTTTTGCTCATAGCCGCGCTGTCCCTGCTGCTCACCGCCTGCGGCAGCGGCTCAGCCAAAAAGGAGTTTGAGGCGTTTTCGAGTGAGCTGTCAGAGCGCACGAGCCTTGAATTTACGGCGGAGCTCACCGCCATATACGAGGATAAGAATGTGGACTTCACCCTCGCCTATGAAAAGGACGGGGACGGCTGCCTTGTCACGGTGCTTGAGCCGAAGATGGTCGAGGGCATCCGCGCCCGCGTCACCGGTGGGGGCACAGCCGTTGAGTATGAGGGCATAATGCTCGACACCGGACGGCTTGACGACTACGGCCTCAGCCCCATGACGGCGCTGCCCATGCTGGTGGAGGCAATGACCACCGCCCACGCGGACAGCTTCTGGGAGGAGGGCGGCCTCAACGCCGTGAAGCTTCTGCCGAGTGACACGCTCAGCGCTGTTGTGTGGTTTGACGCGGGCGTGCCGGTCAAGGCGGAGCTCATAAGCGAAGGGCGGGTCACCGTCAGCTGCGATATAAAGGACTGGAAATAATGAACGATTTACAAAAGAGAACCTGGGCGGAGATAAGCCTGCCCAATATTTTGCACAATTACAAGGCCATCCGCGCCTCCCTGCCGGAGGGTTGCCGCTTTTTAGGCGTTGTAAAGGCGGACGCTTACGGGCACGGGTCGCTTCAGGTCTCCCGCCTGCTTCAGGACGCCGGGGCGGACTATCTCGCCGTCTCCTGCCTTGATGAGGCGCTGGAGCTGCGGCGCGGCGGCATAACCATGCCCATCCTGATTCTTGGGCACACACCCGCCGAGTATACCGAGACGCTCATTGATGAGCGCCTCACCCAGACTGTCACCTGCCTTGCCAAGGCTCTTGAATACTCCGCCGCGGCAGACGCGCTGGGCAAAACCCTCAAGATACATATAAAGCTCGACACCGGCATGTCCCGCCTCGGCTTTCTCTGCGCGGGCGGAATGTTCGATGAGGGCGTTGACAACGTCATTCAGAGCTGCCGCCTGCCCGCCCTCGAGCCGGAGGGGATTTACACCCATTTCTCCGTCTCCGACGAGCCGGACGAGGAGAGCCGGGAATATACGCTCAAGCAGTTTGAGCTGTTCATGGCGGTTATCGCGGCGGTGAAGGAGCGCGGCGGCATTGAGTTTAAGCTGCGCCACTGTGCCAACAGCGGCGCGACGATGAATTACCCCGAGATGGCGCTGGATATGGTTCGCCCCGGCCTGCTGCTCTATGGCTATGGGGACGGCGGCAAGCTCGGCCTCAAGCCCTGCATGCGCCTTGTCACCACCGTCAGCACTATTAAGTTTTACGAGCCGGGCACCTCTGTCAGCTATGGGCGGCGCTACATCACCGACAGGCGCAGCCGCATGGGCGTGCTCGCAATTGGTTACGCTGACGGTCTGCCGCGGCTAATCTCCAACAAGTGCAGCTTCGCCGTGGCGGGCGGCTTCGCCCCGCAACGCGGCAGCATCTGCATGGATATGTGCATGGTCGATCTGAGCGAGCTCCCCTTGGCCGATGTCGGCATGGAGGTTGAGATTTTCGGTGAGCAGAGCGACATTTATAAGCTCTCCGATGCCGCGCAGACCATCCCATATGAGCTGCTCTGCTCTGTGTCCAAGCGGGTGCCGAGGGTGTATACGGAGTAGAAAATACAGTTCAAAAAGGCTCCCCTGCGTAAGGGGAGCTGGCACGGCGCAGCCGTGACTGAGGGGTCGTTATCTGCTTTTCGATTAGCGTTAGCGCTCAGAAGTCTTACGTTTACAATCCCTCAGTCAGCTAACGCTGACAGCTCCCTTTACACAAGGGAGCCTTTGGATTGTGCAAATTTGAAAACAAGCAATCACAAACGTGTCTGAAGGCAAAGTCTTTACGCGCAAGAATTATCAGCTGTAACAAAAAAATGAGGGAAGATTCATCTTCCCTCAATTTTTTATTCGTCAACCGTCCAGCTTAAATCGACAAACGTGGGTTCGTGCCCCATTGCGGGGATGAGCTTGTTCATAAGCTCATCGGTCCTGAAGGCCACGGTGGAGGTATTCAGGCAGGGGTGGCAGGCAAAATACTCCTCGCTGAGAAGCTCTCTGTCCATCAAAAGATGCACAGCGCCCTCCCTGTCGTTCATCAGGCCCAGGACACTGACCGAGCCGGGGGTAATATTGAGATGCTTCTCCATATCCGCCGCCCCGGCAAAGGAAAGGCGGGCAGAGCCTATCTGCTTTGAGAGAAACTTGGTCTTAAACGGCTTCTCACCGGGCATGAGCAGCAGATAAAACTCGCTCCCCTGCCGGTTTGTGAGAAAAAGGTTTTTGCATATCTTCGCCCCCAGCAGCTTTTCCACAAGCTCACAGTCGGCGATGGTATCCGCCGGGTCATGGTCTGCGCGGCGATATTCGATATTGAGGCTCTCCAGCAGCTCATAGCAGCGCGCTTCTTTTTCCACGCGCCCGGCCGCCGCGCCATAGTGCAAAACAGGGTCAATATACATCTCAGTTCTCCATAGTCAGAAAGAAAGGGCAGCTCTGCTGCCCTTTCTTAATAATGCTAAGGTTAATTGCTATGTAGCTAAGACTCAGGCCTCGGCCTTCTTGCCCTTCTTGACCATGGTCTGCACGCCTTCGATGACGAGCAGGACAGCCAGAACCACAAGACCGATGGACCAGATCATCTGGAACCAGTCGCCCCAGTTGGCAGCCGCATCGGGGATCATGCCGGCGATGAGCTTGATCTTGGCGATAATGGTGAGAACCAGAGAAGTACCGGTAGCAGCGAGCATGAAGATCATAGGAACGAAGAACATCTTGTTGTTCTTGCCGATGTTGCCGAGCCAGGTGGCGACAGCAAGCATAGCGATACCGGCGAGCAGCTGGTTGGCAGCGCCGAACACGCCCCAGATCTGGCTCAGGCCCATGAAGCCCATGCCGCAGCCGATGATGACCATGATCAGGGTGGCGACAAAGGGATGAGAGAAGAACTTGGCAGCGCCGGTCAGCTCATCGCGGGTCTTTCCTTCGGGAACGAACAGCTCAGCAAACATGTAGCGGGCCAGACGAGTACCGGAGTCAAGAGAGGTCAGAGCGAAGACGGAGACGGCCAGGGTCAGCAGAGTGTAGACAACCTTGTAGGAAGCCTCGCCAGCGAAGGAGGAGACCATGGTTGCAATACCACCGGCGAAGATGGTGGGAGGAGCGGAGATCTGGAACTTATCGCCGCCGCCAGCGCTGGTCTGAGACCACACAACGCCGACTGCGATCAGGGCGATAACTGCCAGAGCGGACTCAACGATCATGGCGCCGTAGCCGATGACCTTAGCGTCCTTCTCGGAGTTGAGCTGCTTGGAGGTGGTACCGGAACCAATCAGGGAGTGGAAGCCGGAGACAGCGCCGCAAGCAACGGTGATGAACAGGGTCGGGAAGAGCATATTGCCGTTGGCGAGCTTGAAGGAGGTGAAGGCAGGCAGCTCAACGCTCATGTTGGAGCCGAAGATACCGACAATAGCCACGATCATCATACCATAGAGCAGGAAGGAGCTCAGGTAGTCACGGGGCTGGAGCAGCATCCAGACAGGCAGCAGGGAAGCCAGCATAACATAGACAGCAATGAAGATGACCCATGCGGTGCGGCTCATGTTGATACCGAGGTTCAGACCGGCGACAACGATGGCGACAATGCCGATGATGCCGACGATGGTGGCGGGGCCTATCTTGCAGTTCTTGCGGTACACGAAGAAACCGAAGATGAAGGCGATGACGATGAACAGCAGGGAGGTAGTGGCGGTGGCAGCGTGGTCACTGACATTGGCCATACCGGTGGTGAAGAAGGGCAGAGCAGGCTCTCCTTCGGGGGCAACGGACACGAAGGTGCCGGCAACAACTGCGGTGAAGGAAGCGATGACCAGGATCAGAACGAGCAGGGCAAAGATGGTGAACAGTCTCTGCGCGCGCACGCCCATGTTGTGCTTGATAACCTCGCCGACGGAGCCGCCGTTGTGGCGGATGGAGGCGAACAGAGCACCGAAGTCATGCATGGCACCGAAGAAGATGCCGCCGATGATGATCCACAGGAAAACGGGAACCCAGCCGAAAACTGCGGCCTGGATAGGTCCGTTAATGGGGCCTGCACCGGCGATGGATGAGAAATGGTGGCCCATCAGAACGGCGGGGTTAGCAGGAACGAAGTCCTTTCCGTCGTAGCTGGTGTGTGCGGGGGTCTCGCGATTGGGGTCGACGCCCCACTGCTTGGCAAGCCAGCTACCATAGAAAATGTAGCCGAGAGCAAGCACGACGATCGCGATGATGAGAATAAGAATTGCGCTCACACTTTTCACTCCTTAAATAAAAAGTATAAAATTTATCAAGCATTTGCCTCAGGATCAATCCGCCCTGAGTGCAAACAGCTTCTTAAAATATTTCACAAGGTCCCTGCCGGCCTTGTTGGTGTAGGCCTTGCCTTTGCCCACATCCACCGCCGCTAAGAGCAGCGTTGAATAACCGTGGAGAGAGAACTTGTAGCTCTTGGAAAAGCTGCGCTTATTGACAGCCTTTATGACATTATCACTAAATCCGTCCGCCAGAAGCACCACCTGAATATTGGTGTACTGGTGCTCCTTATGGGGTCTGACTCTCGGAAGGCCATCCTCAAGCGCAAAGGTGACGCAGCGCTCGGCAAGCTCCTCTGTAAACTCCGGGGCGGAAAATATGTACGCAAACTCGTTCTTTTCATTGCCCCAGATGGGAATGTTCTTGCTCAGCCAATACTTTTCCGCGCGGGAAAAATAATCCGCTCTGAACGCCAGGGGCAGATCCTCGGGGCATTCGTTCTGGGCAAGCTCCGGCTCGATGATATTGTAATACGCGCCGTAGGAGTCCTTCAGGACCTCCTCGAACACGCTGCGCTGGATAGCCATGCTACTCCCCCAAAATAATGAACAAACTGTTACATGAGCATAATATAATACCATTTGCGCAAAATATCAATAGGCAATTTTCCACAAATTCACAAAATGTTAAAGTATTTTCGTCCCGGCGACATTTGCTCCCAAGTTCTCCGTTTTGCTTTTTATGATTTGTTCACTTTTTTCATTATATTTTGGCTTTTTTATGAAATCTTCGTTATACGCATTTACAACTTAAAAAATTTGTTGTATTATGGTCGCAAAGTATCTACCGGCAGGAGAAGGCGTCGCCCTTTCCTGTCGTTTGACTGAATAAGAAAGATGAGGATTTATACATATGCAGCTGCGGCTTTGCGTCCCCTGCCTTTTGGGGCTGGAGGGGCCGATATCTGATGAGCTTAAAAAACTGGACATGAGGGATGTTCAGGCCGAGAACGGGCGCGTCTACTTCTCCGGCGGGGCGGATGCCGTTGCCGTGGCGAACATCTGCCTGCGCATGGGTGAGCGCGTGCTCATCGAGTTGGGCAGCTTCAAGGCCGAGAGCTTTGATGAGCTTTTTGAGGGCACAAAGGCTCTGCCCTGGGAGAGCATTATTCCGCGCGACGGCGCCTTCCCCGTCAAGGGGCACAGCTTAAATTCCAAGCTCTTCTCCGTCTCGGACTGCCAGAGCATCATAAAAAAGGCCGTGGCCGTGCGCCTCGGCAGAGCCTACGGGCTAAATCGCATGCCCGAGAGCGGTGAAATGTATCAAATTCGATTTTCTATAATGAAGGACAGGGCCTCTCTCTGCCTTGACACCACCGGCGCCGCGCTGCACAAGCGGGGCTACCGCCCGGCGCATAACACCGCACCTTTGCGGGAGACTATGGCCGCCGCCATGGTGCATCTGGCCCGTTATCGCGGCCGGGGCGATTTCTGCGACCCCTTCTGCGGCAGCGGGACGATTCCCATCGAGGCCGCGCTCATCGCCAAGAACCGCGCCCCGGGGCTGAGGCGGGATTTTGCCGCCGCGCACTGGCAGGCCGTGCCGGAAAAGCTCTGGCAGGAGGCGAGAAGCGCCGCCATCGCGAGGGAATTTCATGGGGAGTACAGCATCCTCGGCTCGGATATTGACCCGGACGCGCTGGAGCTTGCCAAGGCCAACGCCCGCCGCGCGGGGGTTGACGATGTGGTGCGTTTTGAGCTTGCGGACGCGACGAAGTTTAATCGCAGCACCGAGCGGGGCGTAATAGTTACTAATCCCCCCTATGGTGAGCGCATCATGGAAAAGGAGCAGGCGCAGGAGCTTTACCGCGGCTTTGGTCAGGCGCTCGAAAAATGCTCCGGCTGGCAGCTGTATCTGCTCTCGTCGCACACGGAATTTGAGCGCTGCTTCGGCAAGCCCGCCGACAAAAAGCGCAAGCTCTACAACGGCATGATAAAATGTGACTTATATATGTATAGATAAAGTTGAGGGAAAAGGGGAAACGGAAATGAAGCATCTGTTCATAGTCAACCCCACCGCCGGGGGGAAGGACCACAGCTCGGAGATAAGGGCCAGGGTCGAGAAGGCCTTCTCCAAGCGCGGCGGTGATTACGAGGTGTATGTGACCAAGGCACCCATGGACGCACCGGGGAAAATAAAGGCCGCCGCCGAGGCGGAGGAGCATCTGCGTGTCTATGCCTGCGGCGGGGACGGGACCTTCAACGAGTGCGTCTGCGGCGCGGCGGAGCTGCCGAATGTGGCGGTCTGCCCCTTCCCGACCGGCACCGGCAACGACTTCTGCCGCATGTTCGGCGAGGAGAAGGATCTGTTCCGGGATCTCGACGCTGTGATTGACGGGGGCGAGGTGCCCATCGACCTTATCGACTGCAACGGCCGGTACAGCGCCAACATCTGCTCCGTTGGCATAGACGCGCGCATTGGTACCAGCGTCCATAAATACAGCAAGCTCCCCATAATCGGCGGCGCGGGCGGCTATGTCGTCTCCCTGATTGTCAATGTTCTCAAGGGCATCAACTCCCACATGCGCGTCCGATGCGGGGATTTTATCTCCGACGGGAAGCACGCGCTGGTCTGCGCCTGCAATGGCCGGTATTACGGCGGCGGCTTCAACCCCAGCCTTGACGCCCGGCCTGATGACGGCCTGCTGGACTTTTTTATCGTAAAGGGTGTGTCCCTGCTCAAGCTCGCGGGGCTGGTTGGAAAATATGCCGCCGGCAAGAGCGACGAATACCCCCAGTACATAACGCATCTGCGCGGCCGGGAGATAGAGATCGACTTTGACGAGGAGAACGTCATCAATGTTGACGGCGAGGCTCTGTTTTCAAACAGCGTCCGTATGAAGCTGCTGCCCAAGGCTCTGCGGCTCATCGTCCCCGCCGGGATGCGCTTTTTCGGCAACGTCAGCTCCGCGATAAAAACTCCCGCCATGGCGGAATAAGCCAGGCAAAACTCGCTTAACAAAAAATTTAAAATTTCCACCGGATTTTTTTGCTGATAGGGCTTGAAAATTCTTAAAAGTGTGGTATCATTAGCACCGTTAGCACTCAGAGGTAAAGAGTGCTAACGGTGCTGAATTTTGTAAAAACTTAATTGGAGGTATATAAGAATGAAACTTAAACCTTTGGCAGACAGAGTCGTTCTCAAGCAGAACGCGGCTGAGGAGCGCACCCAGAGCGGCATCTTCCTCACCTCTTCCGCCCAGGAAAAGCCCGAGGTGTATCAGGTTGTTGAAGTCGGCCCCGGCGGTCTGGTGGACGGCAACGAAGTGAAGATGATAGTCAAGGCCGGTGAGAATGTGCTCGTCGGCAAGTACAGCGGCACCAAGGTGAAGCTCGACGATGAGGAGTACACCATTGTCCGCCAGTCTGATATTCTGGCTGTTATAGAGTAAGGAGGAAATCACTATGGCAAAACAGATCATTTACGGCGAAGAAGCAAGAAAAGCAATAGAGCGCGGCGTCAACCAGCTGGCTGACACTGTTAAAATAACCCTCGGCCCCAAGGGCCGCAACGTGGTTCTGGACAAGAAGTTCGGCACCCCGCTCATCACCAATGACGGCGTGACCATCGCCAAGGAGATCGAGCTGGAGGACGCTTTTGAGAACATGGGCGCCCAGCTCATCAAGGAAGTCTCCACCAAGACCAACGACGTCGCCGGTGACGGCACCACCTCCGCCACTGTTCTGGCCCAGGCCATGATCAGCGAGGGTCTTAAGAACCTGGCCGCCGGTGCCAACCCCATGACCATGAAGCGCGGCATCCAGAAGGCCACCACCGCCGCTGTTGAGGCTGTCAAGGCCGTGTCCCAGCCCGTTTCCGGCTCCAAGGACATCGCCCGTGTCGGCACCATCTCCTCCGGGGATGAGGTCATCGGCTCTCTGATTGCTGACGCCATGGAGAAGGTCAGCCAGAACGGTGTTATCACCATTGAAGAGTCCAAGACCGCCGAGACTTACAGCGATGTGGTTGAGGGTATGCAGTTTGACCGCGGCTACCTCTCCCCCTACATGGCCACCGATACCGAGAAGATGGAGGCCGTCCTTGATGACGCTCTGATTCTCATTACCGATAAGAAAATCTCCAACATTCAGGATGTTCTGCCCCTGCTTGAGCAGATCGTCAAGGCCGGCAGAAAGCTGCTGATAATCGCTGAGGACGTTGAGGGCGAGGCTCTTGCCACCATTATCCTCAACCGTCTGCGCGGCACCTTCACCTGTGTCTGCGTCAAAGCCCCCGGCTTCGGTGACAGGCGCAAGGAGATGCTTGAGGACATCGCCGTTCTGACCGGTGGTCAGGTTATCTCCAGCGACCTCGGCATGGAGCTCAAGGATACCGATATCTCCATGCTCGGTCAGGCTCACCAGGTCAAGGTCACCAAGGAGAACACCGTTATTGTTGACGGCGCCGGTTCCTCCGAGGAGATCAAGGCCCGCGCCGCTCAGATCCAGCGCCAGATTGAGACTACCACCTCCGACTATGACCGCGAGAAGCTTCAGGAGCGCCTTGCAAAGCTCAGCGGCGGTGTTGCCGTTATCAAGGTCGGCGCTGCCACCGAGACTGAGATGAAGGAAAAGAAGCTGCGCATTGAGGACGCGCTCAACGCCACCCGCGCCGCTGTTGCCGAGGGTATCGTCGCCGGCGGCGGCACGGCCTATGTCGTTGCCTCCAAGGCGGCCGATAAGCTCGTCAGCAGCCTCAGCGGCGACGAGAAGACCGGTGCCGCCATCATAGCCAAGGCCCTCAAGGCCCCCATCATGCAGATTGCCGCCAACGCAGGTCTTGAAGGCGCTGTCATCCTCAACAATGTCTACGCCAGCAAGAAGGCCAACTACGGCTACGATGCCGCCAACGACAAGTATGGCGACATGATCGAAATGGGCATTGTCGACCCGACCAAGGTCTGCCGCAGCGCGCTTGAGAACGCCGCCTCCGTCGCCTCCATGGTCCTCACCACCGAGAGCCTCGTTGCAGACATTCCCGAGAAGAATCCTCCCATGCCCGCCGCTCCCGATATGGGCGGAATGTATTAAAAAATACCAAAAACCAGTAAAACCCGGCCTGTCCGCTTTGGGCAGGCCGGGTTTTTGTGTCAAAAAGCAGCACCATTAGCTCCTTTTGACGCAATCTTCCCCACCTGAGTGTTCCTCTTTGCAACTTTCTCTTGACACCAAGAGAAAGTTGATATCACTCGTTGCTAATATCTTACACCGACGCCGGACAGCCCCCTTCAGTCTTGCCGCTTCGCGTCAAGCCAGCTCCCCCGATGGGGGCGCCGAGATTAGTGCAGTGCTTGCTTCAGCACTTATGTTAAAAAAATCCCCTGCACCGTTGGTGCAGGGAATATTTTACTTTTACTCGATGCCGAGCACCTTGTAGTCCTGAGCCTCAACGGCAGCCTTGAGTGTCTCGTTATCAGCGCTGCCGGTGACAACGGCGGTGCCGCTGACGTGGCTGACCTCGGCGCTCTCAACGCCGTCGAGCGCCTCGAGCGCCTTCTTGACCCGCGCCTCGCAGTGGGAGCACATCATGCCTTCGATTTTCATGGTTTTTGTCATTTTCTTTTCCTCCGATTCTTTATTGTTATGCGACGCATGGGGCTTTTTAGCCCGGTCCTTTGATGCGTCGCGTATATTGACAAGATTCAGCCGCAGGGCGTTTGTCACCACGCAGAAGCTTGAAAGGCTCATAGCCGCCGCGCCCAGCATGGGGTTGAGCGTAAGTCCCGCCCAGACAAACGCGCCCGCCGCGATGGGGATGCCGATGGTGTTGTAGAAAAACGCCCAGAAGAGGTTCTCGTGGATGTTTCTCAGCGTCGCCCTGCTGAGCCGTATTGCCGCCGCCGCGTCCAAGAGGCTGCCGTTTATGAGCACGACATCCGCCGCGTCAATGGCAATGTCCGCCCCCGCACCGATGGCTATACCCACATCGGCCCGGGTCAGGGCAGGCGCGTCGTTTATCCCGTCGCCGACCATGAGGACCTTGCCCTGCTCCTTAAGCGCTCGTATCACGCTCTCCTTACCGTCGGGCAGAACACCGGCGATGACCTCATCCACACCCGCCTGCGCGCCGATGGCGGCGGCGGTGCGCTGGTTATCTCCCGTGAGCATGACGACCTTGAGTCCCATGCCCTTAAGCTCCTCAACTGCCTTGGCGCTGTCGGGCTTTATCACATCCGCGACAGCTATCATTCCCGCGAATTTGCCGCCCGCCGCAAAGTAAAGCGGCGTCTTTCCCTGCGCGGCCAGCTCCTCGCCCTTTCGCGCGGCAGCTGCATCTATCGCGGCAAGGCTGCCGATGTAGGCATCGTTTCCGCCGCAGACGGTCACTCCGCCTATATCCGCGCTCAGGCCCTTGCCGGGTATGGCTTGGAAATTCTCCGTCTCGCCAACCCCGACGCCCTTCTCGGCGGCATAGTCCAGCACGGCTTTTGCCAGCGGATGCTCGCTCCGGTGCTCCAATGCCGCCGCGAGGCGCAGCAGCTCATCCTCGCTCATGCCGCTGGGTATAACATCGGTGACTTTGGGCGTCCCGGCGGTGATGGTGCCGGTCTTATCCAGCGCCACAACGGCGGCGCGCCCCGTCTCCTCGAGGGCGGTCGCGGTCTTAAATAGCACGCCGTGCTTTGCGCCCACACCGCTGCCCACCATGATGGCAACCGGCGTTGCAAGCCCCAGCGCGCAGGGGCAGCTTATCACCAGCACAGAGATGCCCCGCGCCAGCGCGAAGCCCACGCCCCGGCCCAGAAGCAGCCAGACCAGCGCCGTAATTAGCGCGATGCTTATCACCACCGGTACGAACACGCCGGAGACCTTGTCCGCGACCTTGGCGATGGGGGCCTTCGTGGCCGCCGCGTCGCTGACCATTTTTATTATCTGGCTGAGCGTCGTATCCTCGCCGACGCGGGAGGCCTCGCAGCGGATAAAGCCCGTCTGGTTCACGGTCGCGGCGGAGACGCTGTCCCCCTCGGCCTTTTCAACGGGGATGCTCTCTCCCGTCAGGGCCGATTCGTCCACCGCGCTCACACCGGAGAGAACCACACCGTCAACCGGGATGTTCTCCCCCGGCCGGACGATAAAAATGTCCCCCTTCTTGACCTGCTCGGTGGGCACCGTGCGCTCCTGGCCGTCCACCTCGATGGTGGCGGTCTTGGGAGCCATCTTCATCAGGCCCTTTATCGCGTCGGTGGTCTTGCCCTTTGAGCGCGCCTCCAGCATCTTGCCCACGGTGATAAGCGTGAGTATCATGGCGGCGGACTCAAAATAAAACTCGTGCATCCAGCTCATGGCCCCGGCCAAATCACCGGCGGCCTGCGCCGCGCTCATGGCGTAGAGAGCGTAGGTGCTGTACACAAACGCAGCGCCCGCGCCGAGGGCCACAAGCGTATCCATATTGGGCGTGCGGTGTATCAGCCCCTTGAAGCCGCTGATGAAAAACTTCTGGTTTATCACCATCACGATGGCCGTCAGCAGCAGCTCACTCAGCCCCAGCGCGACGGGGTTTGCGCTGAGTGCTTTCGGCAGCGGCCAGCCCCACATGCTGTGCCCCATGGAGATGTACATCAGAACTATCAGAAAGCCGAGCGAGGTGAAAAGCCGCCGTTTAAGAACCGGGGTTTCTCTGTCCTTGAGCGCGTCCTCCCCGGTATCGCTGCTCTTCGCGGCGCCCTTGACGCTCGCGCCGTAGCCCGCCGCCTCAACCGCGGCAATAACCGTGCCCACATCGGCGCTGCCCTCAACGCCCATGGAGTTTGTAAGCAGGTTCACCGAGCAGGCGCTCACGCCTTCCACGGCGGAGACGGCCTTTTCCACTCTGGCAGAGCAGGCCGCGCAGCTCATGCCCGTCACATCAAATTGAGTCATCGTATCACTTCCCTATCGCATCAGCTTTTGCAGAGTGTTGAGCAGCTCGTCCACCGTCTCCTCCGCTTTGCCCGCCTCAATATCGCGGACAACGCAGGTCTTGATGTGCTGGCTCAAAAGCTCCTTCGCAAAGGAGTTGAGCGCCGCCGTCGCCGCCGACACCTGAATTAGTATATCCGGGCAGTAGGCGCTTTTATCCAGCATGACCCTGATGCCCTTGACCTGCCCCTCGATCCGGCTGAGCCGGTTTGCAAGGCGCTTATATTCCTCGTCGCTGCGCTCGCGCGTTTTCTGGCAGCAGCAGTTATTGTCCATCGTCATCTGCCCTCCCCTTTTCATAGCCCGATTATATACCCCCGTGGGGTATATGTCAACGATAAAAAACGAAGTTCAGCTATGATTTTATGATTTTAGTTAAAATTTTTACCATTTAATAAATATTCCTTGGTTTTTTGAATATTTCCGGTATTATTTCCGCAATATCTGCATCAGCGGCTCGTGAAGCTCGTCATCTGCAAAGGCTTATGCAGTAAAACCGTGCCGGCGCCTATCTTGACATAAAATTATCTATATGTTATTCTGTTGTTTTAAGAAGAGCTATACAGCGGCTGGCGTGACGGGAATTGTACCCTGAGCTGCATCAGCCGCGTATGGTTCTTTTTTATATGCTGCAAGACGCAAAAAACCGCCGCGGAATTAGGCGGGGCTTCGTAAAACAGTTATTTTGAAAAATGCTTGAAAACGACTGTTTTCAAGGGACGGCGTGACTTCGGTCACGCCGTTTCCTTTTTCGCAAGTTCTTCCAAAGGGATAAAGCCGATACCGTCATATTCGATGTGGATCTTCTGTCTGCGCTTGCCGCTGGACTTGTCGGGTGCTTCCACATAGATCGCCTTTATCAGCTCTCGCAGCATACACGGGTCGATTTCTTCAATGTCCACGTATTTGTCTGCCGTTCGGATGAACCTTTCAATATTTTCGTTCTGTCTTTCCTGTACTTCAATTTCCTGTCGCAGAGCGACAACCTCTGCTTCAAGCTGTTTCTGTTCCGCTTCGTAGTTCTGGCTCATCATCTCGTAGCGCTCATCACTCAGATTGCCCTTGGCGTTATCCTCGTAGATCTTGATGAACAGTCTTTTCAGTTCAGTGATTCGGCGTTCATTGCGTTCAAGCTGTTTTCGGCTTGTCTGCAACTTTTCTGCCGACTCCAACTGGAGTTGCTGCTCCATTACGAAGATGAAATGCTGACGGTATCTGAGAATATACCCCATGACCAACTGGATGTGTTTCAGCACCATTCGCTCCAAAACCGACTCACGGATAAAGTGTGTTCCGCACTTGTCTTTGTGCTTCCAATGAAGCGAACAATCGAAGAACGCGCCCTCACGCTTGCCGTTGTTGGTAGCTCCGTAGTACAGCTTCTCACCACAGTCGGCACAGTACACCAAACCTGAAAAGTTGCTTGTGCATCCAGACTTGGTTTTGCGCTGTCTCTGTTGGCGAATGATCTGAACTTTCTCAAAGACATCGTTTTCAATGATGGCTTCGTGGGTGTCCTCAAAGACCGCCTGCTTTTCAACGGGATTGTCCCTCTGCTTCTTGTCCCAAATGGAATTGGTGTAGGTCTTAAAGTTGACCGTACAGCCTGTGTACTCTCTGCGTTCAAGAATGGCAACAACTGTGCTGCCATGCCATCCGCAAGGATTTTCGGGTGCTGTGTTGGGACTTTTGATACCCTGGCTGTCCTTGTAGGCGGCAGGGGTGAGGACTCCATCTGCCTTTAGCTGATTGGCGATCTGTGAAGGGCCACGTCCATTCATACACATATCGAAGATGCGTTTCACAACGGATGCCGCTTCGGGGTCGATCAGCCAAGTCTGTGGATTCTCCTTGTCCTTGATGTAGCCGTAAGGAACATTGGTGGTCAGCGGTACACCACGTTCACCCTTTGCTTTCTGCAC
>ULWX01038049.1_pt1 | contig 24660 bp, 22 predicted proteins | sample 1960851 | NCBI WGS metagenome assembly ULWX01 (sample SAMEA4835826, study PRJEB28245) | human gut metagenome | biome: gut microbiome; material: fecal sample | place: Denmark | collected 2008 | reverse complement strand
GCTGAGGATGGCGCGGATATCCTTGGTTTTGGAAATCTCGCTTCGTCTGGCTATCTGCAAGACAAGGCGCAGGAGCACCGCCGTGCTCTCGCCAACGCCCTCGACCTCCATCAGCTCCTGCTCGGTGGCGGTCAACACGCCGTTGAGCGTATCAAATTTATCCAGAAGCCTGTGCGCCAAAATGTTCGTGTCCTGCCGGGAGATGGCATAAAACAGCAGAAGCTCCAGGGCGTTCAAGTCAGAAAAGCCATAGAGCCCGCCCCTTTCTATAAAATTTTTCCGCAGGCGTTTTCTGTGTCCGTCATGCTCTCCCACTATGCCCCGCCCCCTGTCAAGTCAAAGCTCCATGCTGGCGTATGCGTTCAAATCGCTGCCGGCCCTTGTCCCGGCAAGGTACTCGTAATAGCCCTGCGCGCCAATCATCGCGCCGTTATCACCGCACAGGCGCAGCGGCGGGATAAACAGCTTGCAGCCCTCCTTCTCCGCGGCGGCCTGGAAATCGGCCCTGATGCGGGAGTTTGCCGCGACACCACCGGCGATGGCAATGTTTTTATAGCCAAGCTCACGGGCGGCGGCCATCGTGCGGGGCACAAGGCTGTCGCTGACGGCGCGGGTAAAGGACGCGGCGAGAGATGCCCTGTCCAGCGCCTCACCCTTCTGCTCGGCGTTGTGCACCAGATTCACCACTGCGGTTTTGAGCCCGGAAAAGCTCATGTCATAGGGGCTTGCGTCCACGACGGACACCGGGAAGTGGTATTTCTTATCGTCCCCGCCCTGGGACAAATCATCAAGGGGCTTTCCGCCGGGGTATGGCAGGCCAAGCACGCGCGCGGTCTTATCAAAGCACTCCCCCGCCGCGTCGTCTCTTGTTGCGCCGATAATCTTCATGTCCGTATACGAGCGGACATCGACTATCATCGTGTTGCCGCCGGAGATGGCGAGGCACAGAAACGGCGGCTCAAGCTCAGGGTAGGCGAGGTAATTTGCCGCGATATGGCCCCGGATATGGTGCACCGGGATAAGCGGCACGCCCAGCGCCAAGGCTGCGGCCTTGGCAAAGTTCACACCCACCAGCACCGCGCCGATAAGCCCCGGCGCGTAGGAGACGGCAACAGCGTCAATGTCCTTTCGCGCAAGCCCGGCAGCGTCCAGCGCGCGCTGGGCCAGAATGGAAATGACCTCCACGTGGCAGCGGGAGGCAATTTCCGGCACAACGCCGCCGTATACCGCGTGGAGCTTTGCCTGAGATGCTATCTGGTCGGTCAGAATTTTGCGCCCGTCCTCCACTATGGCGGCGGCTGTCTCGTCGCAGGTTGATTCAAATGCCAGTATTTTCAAAGCTAAAGCGCCTCATTTCAAAAATTTGGTCATCAGTATTGCGTCCTCTTTCGGGCGCTGGTAATAGTCCTTGCGCTCGCCCACGGGCATAAAGCCCTGCTGAGCATAGAGCGCCTTGGCAGGCTCGTTGCTCCGGCGCACCTCAAGCGTCACGAAGCTCAGCTCAAGCTCCCGCGCCTGCTCCATAAGCGCTGTTATAAGCGCCCGGCCAATGCCCTGCCGCCGTGCGGTGGGCGCTGTGGCGACGTTGGAGATATACCCCTCATCGAGCACGAACATCATGCCCACATAGCCCAGGAGCTCACCAGCGCGCTCGGCAACCACAAAGCGGTGGTTTTTGTCGGGCAGTTGGCCGATAAGCTGTTCAGCCGTCCACGGCATGGAGAAGCACTGCTGCTCCAGCACTTCAAGCGCCGGGATATCCTCCATGCGCGCGTCTCTTATTATAAGCTCCACTCAGTGCGCCTCCGCCCAGCTCTTGCCGGAGCTGACATCCGCCGTCAACGGCACGGACAGCGTCACCGCGCGCTCCATCTCTTCCTTCAAAAGCCGCTCGACCGTCTCCCTCTCCTCCTCGGGGCACTCGACAATCAGCTCGTCATGCACCTGAAGAATAAGCCTTGATTTAAGCTTCTCGGTTTTCAATCGGCGGTAAACATTGACCATGGCTATCTTGATAACGTCAGCGGCGGTGCCTTGGATGGGCATGTTCAGCGCCACCCGCTCTCCAAAGGAGCGCATATTGAAGTTAGAGCTTTTGAGCTCAGGCAAATAACGCCGGCGGCCAAAGAGCGTGCTGACATAGCCGTCGTCCTTTGCCTTTTCGACGATGGCCTTCATATAATCCCGGACGCCGTGATACTTCTCCATATACGCGTCCATGTAAGCCTTGGCCTCCCACTGGCTCACGCCGATATCCTGTGCCAATGAAAAGGCGGAAATGCCGTAGACAATGCCGAAGTTTACGGCCTTGGCGCTGCTGCGCATTGCGGGTGTAACCTCGCTCAGCGGCACGCCGAACACGTGCGACGCTGTCACCGCGTGGAAATCCTCCCCGCTCAAAAAAGCGTCCTGCATGGTTTTGTCCCCGGAAATATGCGCCAGCAGCCGAAGCTCTATCTGGCTGTAATCCGCGTCCACCAGCGTCATGCCCGCCGGGGCGACGAACATACGCCGTATCTGCGCCCCCTGCTTCTTGCGCACGGGGATATTCTGCAAATTCGGCTCGGTCGAGGAGAGCCTGCCGGTAGCCGTGACGGTCATCTGGAAGCTGGTGCGTATCCTGCCGTCCGGGTCTATGACCTTCAAAAGCCCGTCGGCATAGGTGGATTTGAGCTTTGTGAGCGTGCGGTAATCAAGCACAAGGTCAGCAATCGGGAACTTGCCGCGGAGCTTTTCAAGAATGTCCGCGTTGGTGCTCCAGCCGGTCTTGGTCTTTTTGCCGTAGGGCAGCTCCAGCTTATTAAACAGCACCTCGCCGAGCTGCTTTGGTGAGTTTATATTAAACTCACCGCCCGCGATGTCCCAAATCTGATTCTGGAGGCTCTCTATATCGCCGTTCATGCTCTCGCCAAACTGGTAGAGCGCCGCGCGGTCGACCAAAAATCCCGCCTGCTCCATATCCGCAAGCACCGCGCACAGCGGCAGCTCCACATCGTAATAGAGCTTGTCCATGTTTAGCTCGTGCAGGCACTTGTCAAGCTCGGGATAGAGCATGTACAGCGCCTGCGCGCCGTCGATCTCGCCGCCGAAATACTTCTGCGAAAGGCGGGGCAGCGCGTAATCCCCGGCGGTAGCATCCAGCAGATACTCCGCCAGCGCCGCATCGAACACGAAGCCGTCAAGCGGCAGACCCTCGGCCTTCAAAAGCCCCATGAGCTCCTTTACATTGTGGCCAATCTTCTTTATCTCCGGCGAGAACAGCCGCCGCAGGAGGGCGTTATACTCCTCCCCCGCGGTCGCCCATGCCGCCTCACAGACCTTTTCCCCGTCGCAGAGCTCAATGCGGTCAAGCCCGTCAAGGCAGAGCACCGCAACGCTCTCCGCCTTGGAGACTGTCTCCGCCAGCGCCGCCATGGCGGCAGCGTCCTCTATCACCACTCTGGGCAGAGCCTTGGCGCTCCCGGCGCTCTGTACGCTCTCATCGGGGGAAACGCCCCATTTTTCAATGAATTTATTAAAACCCAGCCGCTTTAGAAGCGGATAGAGCTCAGATTTATAATCCCTGTTCCAGAGGCTGTCCTCGGGCTTAAACTCCAACGGCGCGTCGCGCACGATGGTTGCAAGCCAATAGGACATGTCTGCGCTCTCGCGGCCCTCAAGCAGCTTTCTTCTGGCAGCGGGCTTTATCTCCGGCGCGTCAATATTCTCATACACCCGCTCAAGGCCGCCGAAGCGGCGCAGCAGGTCCATTGCGGACTTCTCGCCGATGCCGGGCACGCCGGGGATATTATCGGACGCATCACCCATCAGGGCCTTGAGGTCGACCATAAGCTTCGGCTCAAAGCCGTATTCCTCAAGAAAGCGCGTCGGTGTGTAAAGTATAGTCTCAGTTTGACCCATGCGGGTCTTGACATTGCAGACGGTGGTGCTGTCCGTTATAAGCTGCAAGCTGTCCTTATCGCCGGTGACTATGACGCAGTCCCAGCCCTCGGCCTCGCATTTTGCGGCGGCTGTGCCCAGAATATCATCCGCCTCGTAGCCCTCAAGCTCATAGCGGCGGATGCCCATCGCGTCAAGCAGCTCTTTAATGAGCGGCATCTGCACCGCGAGCTCCTCGGGCATGGGCTTGCGCTTGGCCTTGTAGCCGTCATAGCTCTTATGGCGGAAGGTTGGCGCTTTGAGGTCAAAGCTCACGCAGACCGCGTCGGGTTTCTGCTCGTCCAGCAGCTTCTGGAGGATGGAGGCAAAGCCAAAGACGGCGTTTGTGGGCGTCCCGTCCGGGGCGTTGAGCGGGCGCACGCCGTAAAAGGCGCGGTTTGCCATGCTGTTGCCGTCAAGTATCATCAGTTTCATGCCTGTCCCCCTATTTCTCGCCGCGCAGGCGGATTATCTCATCACGAAGCTCTGCGGCAATCTCAAATTCGAGCATCTGCGCCGCCTTGCGCATCTTGGCTTCAAGCTTGTCTATAAGCTCCGCCCGCTCTCTGTTAGTCAGCTTCACGCCGCTCTTCTTAGCGGCCGCGGTGCTTGCGTCGGCAGAGATCTCAATAATATCGCGCACGTTTTTGATTATCGTTTTCGGGACTATTCCGTGCTCCTCGTTATACGCCTTCTGCTTCTGGCGGCGGCGGTTGGTCTCATCAATACACGCGCGCATTGAGGGCGTTATCGTGTCGGCGTACATTATAACAATGCTCTCGGCGTTTCGCGCCGCCCTGCCGACGGTCTGGATGAGGCTTGTCTCGCTGCGCAAAAAGCCCTCTTTATCCGCGTCCAAAATGGCAACGAGCCCCACTTCGGGTATATCCAGGCCCTCACGAAGGAGGTTGATCCCCACCAGAACATCAAATTCGCCCAAACGCAGGTCGCGGATTATCTCCATGCGCTCAATGGTTCCTATGTCATGGTGCATATAGCGGCAGCGGATGCCGGCGTTTGTAAGATAGTCCGACAAATCCTCCGCCATGCGCTTTGTAAGCGTCGTCACAAGGGAGCGCATGCCCTTTTCTATGCGGCCGTTGATTTCGCCGATAAGATCGTCAATCTGCCCCTGAATCGGGCGGACAAATATCTCCGGGTCCAAAAGCCCCGTCGGGCGGATGATCTGCTCCACGACCTGCCCCGCGCGCTCGCGCTCATACTGGCCGGGCGTAGCGGAGACATAGACCCGCTGGTGGATGCGCTCGGTAAACTCCTCAAACTTGAGCGGGCGGTTATCATAGGCAGACGGCAGGCGAAAGCCGTATTCAACCAAGGAATCCTTCCGCGCCCTGTCGCCCCGGTACATGGCGCGCACCTGCGGCAGGGTGACATGGCTCTCGTCCACAAAGAGAAGAAAATCATCCGGGAAATAGTCAATAAGCGTCATGGGCGGGCTGCCCGGCGCTCTGTCAGATATTACGCGGGAGTAGTTCTCAATTCCGGTGCAGTAGCCCAGCTCCTGCATCATCTCAATGTCATAATCCGTGCGCTGGCGGATGCGCTGCGCCTCGAGCAGCTTGTTGTTCTCCTCGAAAAACTTCACCCGCTCGTCGCACTCAGTGCGTATGCGCTCGATGGCCGCCGCCATTTTTTCTTTGGTGGTGACATAGTGGCTCGCGGGGTAAATAGCGGCATGGTTTACATAACGTATAGGCACACCGGTCAAAGCGTTAATCTCGCTTATCCTGTCGATTTCATCCCCGAAAAACTCTACTCTTATTGCCTTGTCCTTGGAGTAGGCTGGGAAAATCTCCACCGTATCACCGCGCACGCGGAACATGTTGCGTTCAAAAGCGATGTCGTTTCGTTCATAGCGGATCTCCACCAACTTTCTCAGCAGCGCGTCAAAATCCCGCACCTGTCCGGGGCGGAGGGAGATGACCATGTTGGCATAGTCAATAGGGTCGCCCAAGCCATAAATGCAGGACACAGAGGACACAACGATAACATCCCGCCGCTCAAAGAGGCTGGAGGTCGCGCTATGGCGCAGGCGCTCTATCTCGTCGTTTATGGAGCAGTCCTTTTCAATAAAGGTGTCCGTGTGCGGGATATAGGCCTCGGGCTGGTAGTAATCGTAGTAGGAAACAAAATACTCCACCGCGTTATCCGGGAAAAACTCCCGGAACTCGCTGCAAAGCTGCGCGGCGAGGGTTTTATTGTGCGCCAGGACAAGGGTCGGGCGGTTGAGGCGGGCGATGACGTTTGCCATAGTGAAGGTCTTGCCCGAACCGGTGACGCCGAGGAGCACCTGCTCGTCTATTCCGTTTTCAATGGCGCTGACGAGGCCCTCTATCGCCTCCGGCTGGTCGCCGGTTGGCTGGTAGGGTGCTTTGAGATGAAAGATCTGCTCCGTATTCTCCACGCGCTCCCCTCCTGTCTCACAAAATTTTGCATGATATTATACCATATCTTTGCCGCATTTTCCACTGTCCAAGTCAATTTCTTAGTAATAAATTTGTTTTTTTCATTCAACGCACAAAATATCCGCCGCAGCATCGGATGTTACGGCGGATTAAAATCACTTTTTGAAAAGCCTTCGGGCAATCGCGTGAAGACCGTTATAGTTTAGGCTCATAACAATGCGGCGCTTTAGACTCTGCTTTTTATAGCCGGGGCAGGCACGCAAATCGGGGATATTCTCCCGTGCATAGTCCCTCAGAGTTTTGATGACCTCCTCGCAGCCCTCGCCCCGCTGGACATTGACGCGGTTGATGGTGTCCAGCAGCAGATGGCAGAGCAAAAGCTCCTCAAACTCAGCCATATACCCGCGCGGCAGCATATAGGCCTTCAAGTCCTCCATAATGCTTATCATGTCCAGATTTTTCCGGGCATTTTTGTTGTTCATAGTGGACTGCTGCCCGCAGCGGTAGAAATAAAGCCCCTCGCTGACCCGTGCAATGTTCTTGCAGCCAAGCATCGTTTTTATGACAAACTCCGCGTCCTCATACCACAGCCCCTCCGGAAACCGTATATCGCCAACGGCATCGCGCCGAAACAGCTTGTCGCAGGGGCCGGTGGGAATAGACATAGGCTCTTCAAAACGGGAATTTGCCCGGTACTCCTCTCTGCCATCAGGGTAAACGGAAACCATATCGCAAATTACCAGCTCCGCGCAGCTCTCCACGGCCGCTGAGTACAGGCGCTGATACATGGAGGTATCCACCCAGTCATCGCTGTCAACAAAGCCCAGATAGTCCCCTCTGGCCATGTCTATGCCGATATTCCGTGCCCGGCCCTGCCCGCCGTTTTCAACGGTTTTTGTGCGGATAAGCTTGGGATGTTGGTTTACATAACTATCTATAATTTGCTGTGAGCCGTCGGTGGAGCCGTCGTTTATGAGGATGATCTCATAGTCATCGATCGTCTGGCCCACGAGGGAGTCAAGGCATTTTTCAAGATACTCCCCGGCGTTATACACCGGCACTATAATGCTGAGCTTCATTGCTCAATCTCCCTTTCGTCTACCGGCAGAGTGACCGTCTTATAGTAAATCAGCCCCAGCACCACCGCAAGATAAATGGACACATTCGGCCTGCGGATAAGGGCGCCGGAAAACTGCGCCAGAGCAAGCTGCAAAACAAGGCACACACCAAGGGCAATATTTTCCGCCGTGAAGCTGCCCTTGAAGTCCGCAAGCAGGCGGCGGATTATCAGATACACAAAATACAAAATGAAGCCGACATAGAGCGCAAGGCCGATATAACCCGTGTAATAAAACAGCGCGTGCCAGTCGTTTTCCATGTCATAGCTGCCCTTGAGCGACTGCTGGGCCGGTTCAAAGCCGAAAAGCTTTGTCAGCGTGTCGCACTCGTCCCAGATAAGGGACGCAAAGGTGGTTTTCATCAGGCGCACGTCAATGAGCGTATCCGCGCTTGTGGTAAAGCCGTATTTAATAAGCACCCGCTCAGTGCCGAATCTTGTGAAAATATCGGGGATAACGTCGCCAATGGTAGAGACATAATACTCCTCAAAGGCGGCGAACACCTCGGGCGTGTTTAGCTTTTCTTCATCGGTCATTGTGCTCAAATCATAGCCCAGAGCCTTGATTTTCTCATCAAATTCCGCCTGAGTTTTCCTCGCGGACTCGGCCTTGGCGCTGTCCACCTGCGCCCTCGGAGTGATAGGGTATGCCGCGGCGGAAGCCACCGCGAAAACAACAAGTGAGATGACAAAGGTCTTTTTCACCTGTTCCCTCGTCAGCTTTCCACGGATAATGGCGAACATGATATAGCCCGCGAAAATGCAGAATAGCCCCAGATAACAGGCCCTTGTGCTGTTGGCAACAAGTATCAGCGCTGTCAGCGCGGGGATAGCTATCTGCACGGCTTTTTTGTCAGAATTATAGGCATACAAAATGCCGAACACCGCCAGCGTCACAAAAATGATGCTGTTTGCGCAGCGGTTATCGTCAATGACCCAGCCGCTTATGCCGAGCGTCCCGCCATAGGTGGAGTTCCACGTCCCGGTTACAAGGGAGAGCGCAAGGCAGCTAACGGTTATGATAGCCGCGCAGTACACGCCGCGAACGGCCTGATTCTTTGTTTTCTCGTCCTTAATCAGAAACACGAAGCACACCGCAAGTATCGGCATCTGCGCAATACGGGCCATGTACTCAACATCGAGAAAGGCGCTTATCATCCCAACCCTAAAGGAGTTGAGCACATGGGCGGCGCAGAAAAGGCCGATTACCAGCATGGAAATGATAAACTTCTTTTTCTTTTTTAGCGTAATAAGCAGGTAGAGCGGAATTACCACCATGACCGCAAGCCTTACAAAGCCCGCAATGGTGGCTACGGAATTTCGCGTCCAGAAGGCTATCGCGTCAAGCAGCGGCTGGGCAGCTATGAGCAGAAGCAGCCAGTTCTCCCGCCAAAAATCTTTCAGGGTCTTTTCTTTCATAATTCAGTCTCCGATAATATCAAACCAAAGCTTGCCGATGTTCTCTTTGGAGAAGTCTCTCGCCCGGAGCAGGGCTTTTTCGGCCTGCGCCCTTCTCAATTCGTCATTCTCCAGCAGCGCAAGCAGCCGCCCGGCATACTCTGCCTCGTCCCCGTCCTCAACAAGGAAGCCGTCCACGCCGTTTTCGATAATATATCCGGGGCCGACGCGCACATCAAAGGCCACCACCGGCAGGCCGCAGCTCATGGCCTCGATTATAACATAGCCAAAGCCCTCATTATGCGAGCTCATTGCAAAGGCCGAGGCCTTGAGCATCTCCCGCTCAACGTCCGCGCTGTCAAGCCGCCCCGTGAGAATGACCGAATCCTCCAGCGCGTATTCCTGTATCATATCCTCGAGGTGCTTTCTCTCCGTGCCCTCGCCCACGATTTTCAGCTTGCAGTTTGGCCTCTTCGCGTGGATTTCGCGGAAGCAGCGGATAAGCCTGTCAAAGCCCTTGACCGGGTCGAGCCTGCCCACGGCAAGTATAATCTCTTCCCTGCCGCTCAAGCTCACATCCGGGTAAGTCTCAAGGAAATTAGGCATAAGCTCCACCCGCGTGTGCTTATTGGTACTCATAATCTCGCGAACCTCATCCACAAGGCCGGGGGTCAGCAGCGTAAAAACGTCTATATTCCCATAGTTTTTCGCAAAGTCATTTACGAACTTTTTCTTAAAGTCGTGATCATGGTGCAGCTGCGCGATTTTGAGCACATTTTTATCCCCGTATTTTGAGAGCATAAGATTATCCTCATGCCGGGTCGTTATCAGCACTCCGTCGTGAATGGATTTTATTGTGTCAATAACCGCCTGTTTTTTGTCCCTTAGTATGCGCAGGCTTTTGACGCTCTCTTTCACCACCGCGCCGGGTGCAAAAGCGTGCACCGCCGCCTTCCATTCCTCCTTGTTCGGAGTCTCAGAGAGAAGATACCGGACCTTCACCCGCTCGTCCACCTTGAACGCGGGGGAATCGGGCATATTATAAACGCTGATTATCTCCACATCGTACTTTTCCGCGAGGAGATTCGCCGTTGATATTATCGCCTTTTCAATGCCGCCATAGGCAAGATGCAGCGCAAGTATTCTGACTTTTTTCATACGCGCTCCCAAACATTTATTTGCTTGATTATACCAGTTACGCTCCGAAAAGTAAATGGCAAAGCACGAAAGCCGCCTCCCTTATGGGAAGCGGCTTTTCGTGTTTTTACAGTCTCTCCTTGACCTTGGCGCTCTTGCCCACGCGGTCGCGCAGGTAGTAGAGCTTTGCTCTGCGAACCTTGCCCTTGCGGACGGTGGTGACAGAAACGATGGACGGAGAATGCACGGGGAAAACCTTCTCGCAGCCCACGCCGTAGGAGATGCGGCGGACAGTAATGGTCTCGTTGATACCGCCATGCTTTTTGGCAATGATGGTGCCTTCAAAAGCCTGGGTACGCTCGCGGTTGCCTTCCTTGACGCGGACGAGGACACGCACAGTGTCGCCGACGTTCATCTCGGGCAGCTCGCTCTTCATGTACTGCTCGCTGAGAATTTTGACCAGATCCATAATTCAATTCCTCTTTCATATAGATGTTCATACCGGAGGGCAAAGCCGCGGCAGCGGACCACCTTTCTTAGTGTGCGGACAGCTTATCCGCACAAGCTATGGTAGTTTATCACATATTTCACCGCATTGCAAGTGTTTTTTACGCTTTTCATATGCTTTTCGTGGATTATTTGTTGACAAAGCCATAAGTACAATATAAAATGTATTTGCTCCCCTTATGGAGCAGGCGCTGCACAACGGCAGGCGGTCAGCCACACCCCCGTAAAGGAGGTGAGGCATATGCCTATAACACTGACGATACATATCTTCGGATATACCATTACCGTTAGAGTTAAGAAGCAAAACCGCCACCCCGGCAGGTGACGGTATGCTTAAAATACTGTAAACCATAACGGGCTAACCGCTTGTCGCAGCGCCTTTTGTGTATATATTATACTATGCTCAGTGTTGGCTTGTCAACACTGAGCATAAAATGTTGTTCAGGTTTTCAGCGGTAAAGTTTCATTTCCCGGTCATAGGTCTCTATGCGCGTGAATTTAGCAAAGTCCGGAGCAAGCTCCGGCGCGTTCTGGCGCAAAGCGTCAATGAGCAGGGCGGGATTTAGCGTCGGCTCCTGGGCGGATATCACTGCGCTCATGGTGATTTTCCCCTCGTCCGCTGTCAGCTCCATGCTGTTTATCGCGCCCTTTATATCGGCAAGGCCCTCGCCGCGCTTGGTTCTGCGCATGACGGTGATACTCTCCCGCGCGAAAAATTCCTCGAGCTGGCCGATTAGCTCACCCGGCTCCCGCTCGTCATATTCAAGCCGCCCCTCGACCTTGAGCCATTTAAGCTCCGCCGGCTTTCTCTGCCGGGGGTAGACCTCCATGATCTCTATACCCTCGGGCAGCTTCTCCGTGAGCAGGGCAGGGATGGGCGCAATGTCCATATCCTGTGCAAGCTGGAAATCCATCAGCTCGCATATGCTCTCCGTCCCGACAGAGAGCGGCAGCAGCGCCGAGAGCTGGGGCCGGGGGTTATAGCCCTCGGAGTATTTAAGCGGAAGCTCCGCCCGGAAAAACGCCCGCTGTATGGTCTGCACCAGGTCAAGGTGGGAGATATACGCCGCGCGCCCGGTTTTTTTGAACCTCATTCTCAGCTTATCCATCGCAGCGCCCTCCTTTCAGCAGCTTTGCCGCGCCGCAGGCCGAGCACTGCTTGCGGCAGTCCGGCGAGAGAGCGGACTTATAACACTGCTCCCGCTCGTGCAGCAGATGCGCCTTGCGCACGCCGACGTCGATATGGTCCCAGGGCAGAAGGCTGTCCACCGGGTGCTCGCGGTTTGCGTAAAACGCCGGGTCAAGCCCGCAGGCCTTGAAAGCGTCCATCCATCGCTCGAATGAGAAATAATCTGACCACGCGTCAAGCCGCCCGCCGTTACGCCAGACGGTCTCTATAACATCGGCCACCTTCCTGTCGCCCCTTGAGAGGGCGCCCTCGATAAGGCTCGTCTCCGCGTCATGCCAGTTGTAGGTGACATTTCGCGCCGTGAGATTGGCCCGCAGGAGGTTTACGCGGCGCAGATACTCTTCAATGCTTATCTGCGCCTCCCACTGGAAGGGGCTGTGGGGCTTGGGAATGAAGCAGGAGGTGGAGATGCTTATGCGCACGCCCCGGTTTTTGTTGCTGGCATACTGCCGCCAGCAGTGGAGCACATGGTTTGCCATCTCGGCAATGCCGAGGATGTCCTCATCCGTCTCCGTGGGCAGGCCCAGCATATAATAGAGCTTTATGCTGTTCCAGCCGCCCTCAAAGGCTATGCGGCAGGTGTTGAGCAGGTCCTCCTCGGTCACGTTCTTGTTTATCGCGTCTCTCAGGCGTTGGCTGCCGCCCTCAACGGCGAAGGTAAGCCCGCTTTTGCGCACCTTTTGCAGCCGTTCCACTATCTCCATGGAGAAGTTGTCCGCCCTGAGTGACGGCAGGGAGAGGCTTATATTATGCGGCGAGCAGTATTCAAGCATACCGTCGCAAAGCTCAGGCAAGGCTCTGTAATCGCTGCTGCTGAGAGAGAGCAGCGTCACGCTCTCGTGCCCGGTGTTTTTGAGCGTCTCTATCCCCTGCTTAATAAGCGTCTCCGGCTTTTTGGAGCGGATAGGGCGGTACACATGGCCCGCCTGACAGAAGCGGCAGCCGCGCACACAGCCCCGGAAAAGCTCAAGATTCACCCTGTCGTGCACGACCTCCGTAGAGGGCACGATGGGGTTTGTCGGAAATGGCGCTGCGTCAAGGTTCTCGACGATGCGCTTTGTGACCTTCTCGGGCGCGCCGTCCTTCGCGGTGAAGGCGGCAAGCGTCCCGTCCTCGTTATAGCTCACCTCGTAAAGCGAGGGGACATATACGCCCTGAATACCGGCGGCTCTGCGCAGAAACTCGCCCTTGCTCCAGCCCCCGGCCTTGGCCTGATGAAGCAGCGTCAAAACCTCGTTATTCATCTCCTCGCCCTCGCCGATGACAAAGAGGTCCATAAACTCCGCCATAGGCTCGGGGTTGACGGCGGCGGTGCCACCGGCGAACACCAGCGGCAGAAGGTTTGGCCTGTCCTTGCTGCGCAGAGGCAGCCCGCCCATGTCAAGCATGTCCAGCACCGTGGTATACGCCATCTCATAGCCGACGGAGAACGCCACCGCGTCAAACTCCGCGATGCTGTCCCCGCTCTCAAGAGCGTAAAGCGGCAGGCCTGCCTTTTTCATCTCCTCGTACATATCCCCCCAGGGGGCGAACACCCGCTCGCACCATACAAAGTCAAGGCTGTTCATCGTGTGATAGAGGATGCTCATGCCGAGGTTTGACATGCCTATCTCATAGGTATCGGGAAAGCAGAAGGCAAGGCGGATGTCCACCTTGGACTTGTCCTTGATAATCTGGTTAAACTCCCCGCCGGTGTATCTGGCGGGCTTTTGCACCCGTGGCAGGATGCGTTCTAATCTGTTGTCCATTTCACACTCCATAAAGCGAATTGCTTGTATGGAGCTATTTTATAATATTTCCCGCTTTTTTACAATACCCGATGCGCTTTCCTGATACAGCAGCAGCCATGTTGCCGCCACAGCGAGAGCAACTCCCCTGCCCTTCAGCATAAGCCAGATGCCCGCCGCCAGCAGCGCCGCCGCGCAGACAAAGCCCACAGCATCCGCCACGGCAGTGCCCCGCCGCTCGCCGATAAAAGCGCTGAGCAGGATGGTAAACACCCGCCCGCCGTCAAGGGGCAGCGCGGGCAGGAAATTGAAAACCGCCAAAATAAGGCTCACCCCGGCTGAGAGACAGAGCCAGTCGCTTTGAAGCCTGTCCCCGCCCCATGAGGCGGCGGCGGCGTAGATAAGCCCCGCCATCGGCCCCGCCGCGGCGGCCATGGCGTGTCCCACCGCGCCGCAGCTGCCGCTGTAAACAATGCACAGTCCCTTGAGCTCCGCCCGGAAGCTGCGCAGGCTGAAGCCGAGCATGAGAAGCGCCACAATATGCCCCAGCTCGTGCACAATTATGGGTATCAGCAGCGCGAGCAGGGTCTTTACATCGCAGAAATAATATGCCGCCGCCGCTAAAATCAGGGCCCCGGCGCTGATTTTGATCTTTTGTTTTGCCATGCTTTACGCCCCTTCCCCCGGCGCGGCGCTCTCCGTCGCCGCCGGTATCTTCTCCTGCGAAAACAGGCCGAGCGCGGATATAAGTTCTTCCGCTGCTCCGCCCTTTGAAAAGCTCCTGCCCATGGCGGTCAGGGTCTCGGAGTAATCGGCCTCGCACTCCGCCGCGCTCCAAAGCCTTGTCCGCAGCTCGTTTGTTGCCGCCGGGCAGAGGATTTTAAGCATCGTCAGCGCCGCAAAAATCACCGCTAAGATAACAGCCTTCAATCTGCTCATCTTCTCACCCCCCTGCAAACATTGTATTTGCGGGGGCGGCGGCTTATTACAGTAGATTATGCTTGACAATTCGGCTCACTGTCATTATAATATAGTGGCATTTCGGGGTGTAGCGCAGCTGGTAGCGCGCTTGGTTCGGGACCAAGAGGCCGGGAGTTCAAGTCTCCCCACTCCGACCAAAACAAAAATCCGTTCTCGACAGAGAGCGGATTTTTGTTTTGTATTCTTCATTTTTCATTATTCAATATTCATCATTCATTTAGCGGATTTTTGTAATGAATAATGAATAATTGATTTGCCCATCCGGGGCGCTTACCACCCGCCGCCGATTTCGCTGAACGCAATCGCGACAGCTTCAGCGCCGGAGAGGATGAGATACGCTCCGATGAGCGCCGCGGCGGTGACAATGGTGAACACCGGCTCGAAGAGCATGACAATGCCCAAAATCAGGCCGAGAATGTTTATCGCCATGGAAATGTAATAAAAAGTCTTTCCCGCGATAAAGCGAATAGTGTTCAGATGCACAAAGCGGGAGATGCAGTGCGCGATGAACCACAGCGGGAAAAGCACCGTCAAAATCCACGCTCCGGCCCCCGGATGGGAAATCAGAATCGCACCCGCCATAACGCTGAGGATGCCGGCGATGAGGGCGACAATCGGCCCGAAGCCGGTGTAGCGCTCGGTTTTGATGTAAAACAGAATGTCGCACACGCCGGTGATAATCGCGATTATTCCGTAGATGACCGCCGCCCAGGTAAAAACGCCCTGTGGCCTGAAAACTGTGAATATTCCAAGCAGAATCATGCACAGGCCGGAAATGAGCTCGATCCAGCCGAACCCGGAACGCCTTCTCATTGTTCAGCGGCCCCCTTCTCAAGAATATCCATAAACTCTTCGCCGGTGATGGTCTCTTTTTCATAGAGGTAGTTTGCCAGCATATCAAGCTCGGCGCGGTTTTCGGTCAGGATGCGCTTTGCCTTTTCGTGCTGCTCCTTCACCGCGTCGATAACCTTCCGGTCGATCTCCTTCTGGGTTTCGGCGGAGCAGGCAAGCGACGTGTCCCCGCCGAGATACTGGTTTGTCACCGTCTCAAAGGCCACCATGTCAAACTCGTCGTTCATGCCGTAGCGGGTTATCATGGCACGGGCGAGCTTTGTGGCCTGCTCGATGTCGTTGGAAGCGCCGGTTGTTATCTGACCAAAGACGATCTCCTCCGCAGCGCGGCCGCCGGTATAGGTGGCTATCTTATTTTCAAGCTCCTCCTTGGTGAGCAGGCACTTATCCTGCTGCTCCACCTGCATGGTATAGCCCAGAGCGCCGGAGGTTCTGGGGATGATGGTTATCTTCTGCACGGGGGCGGAGTTTGTCTGCTTCGCGGCGACCAGCGCGTGGCCTATCTCATGATAAGCCACGACCTTCTTCTCGCTGTCGGAGAGGATGGCGTTTTTCTTCTGATAGCCCGCGATGACGACCTCGATGCTCTCCTCAAGGTCCGCCTGCGTCACCACCGCGCGGTCATTGCGCACAGCGCGCAGGGCAGCTTCGTTGACGATATTGGCAAGCTCCGCGCCGGAGGTGCCGGAGGCCATCCTCGCGATGGTGTGAAAATCGACATCGTCCGCGACCTTTATCTTGCGCGCGTGAACCTTCAAAATCTCCTCGCGGCCCTTGAGGTCGGGCAGCTCGACAGGCACGCGCCTGTCAAAGCGGCCGGGGCGGGTCAGCGCCGGGTCAAGGGGTTCGGGGCGGTTCGTGGCGGCGAGAATGATAACGCCGTTGTTGCCCTCAAAGCCGTCCATCTCGGTGAGCAGCTGGTTGAGGGTCTGCTCGCGCTCGTCATTGCCGCCCATCTGCCCGTCGCGCTTCTTGCCGATGGCGTCAATCTCGTCAATGAACACGATGCACGGTGCCTTCTCCTTGGCCTGCCGGAACAAATCGCGCACCTTGGAAGCGCCCATGCCGACGAACATCTCCACAAACTCCGAGCCGGAGATGGAGAAGAACGGGACATTCGCTTCACCAGCCACCGCCTTTGCGAGCATGGTCTTGCCTGTGCCCGGAGGGCCGACAAGCAGCAGGCCCTTTGGCATAGATGCGCCCACATCGGTGTACTTTGTGGGGTTGTGCAGATAGTCAACAATCTCGGCAAGGTTTTCCTTTGCCTCGTCCTCCCCGGCCACGTCGCTGAAATGTATGCCGTTTGTGGACTGGACATAGACCTTGGCGTTGCTCTTGCCCATGCCGAAGGACATGGCGTTTTTGCCGCCCATCTGCTGCATCATTTTCTTGCTCATGTACTGCCCGAGCCCGATGAAAATGACCAGCGGCAGCACGAAGGACAGCAGGAAGCTGAGAATGGGCGAGGTCGGCTCAACAATATCCTGAGAAAATACCGCCCCCGCCGCGTGCAGGCGCTCGGTGAGGTTCGGGTCGTTCATGAGGCCGGTTTTGTAGATGGCGGTGTTCTCCTTGTCGGTGAAGGTTATCTGCGTGCTGCTTATCTCCACCTCGCCGATGTTATTCTCGGCGGTCATGTCCATGAAGGTGCCGTAATCGACCTCCTTCACCTGCCGCGCCATCAGCGAGGGGGTGATGAGCATATTGAACACGACCAGAATGAGTAGGACTATCCCGTAGTAATAGATAAGCGGTTTTTTCGGGCTTTTTACTTCTTTCATTTTTCTCTACCTTATCTTCCTTTTTCAATTTTGCCTCAGCACTCCGTAGAGCGCCATATCCAGTGTTTCGTCAAGATAGTCTGCCGCCTCGTCAAAGCTTTTGAACCTGATACCACGGCCAACGGCTGTGCGTATCAGATATCCGATTCCCTCCAGCAGCCCTATGACGCTCTCGGCCTTCACGCCGCTGCGCAGAGGCATATGCGCAACAACATCACGCATAAACTCCCGGTCAAGCTGAAAAATCGGCTCGTGCAGCTTTTCGATCTCCGCCGCCAGATTTGGCGGCGTGTGGAAAAACGCCGTCTCAAAGACTCTCCGCCGCTGGGGATTCTGCCGCAGGAAGCGCTCCCGGAGCATGTAGAAGTCCCGGATTGTTTCCTTGGTGTTCTCTCCGTCCGGCTTGCGGGCGTTTTCAAGAATATAATCCCGCATTGCGCGGAAGGTGTCCTCCACGCAGAGGAGAAACAGCTCCTCCCTGCTTTTGTAGTAGTGATACATCAGCCCCTTGGATATCTTGTGCCTTGAGCATATGCGCCCCATGCTGACGGCATCGTACTCATCGGCGGCAAATTCCTCCATCGCAGCGTCAAATATCCGCTGTCTGCTGCGCTCCTGGCGCTCTGCCTGTGTCATGCGCTCGTCCTCCCATAAGCAAATATAGACGGCTCAGTCTGTTTTGATAATATCACTTACAGACCGAGCCGTCTATATCTTTTTAAAAAATGTCAACGATTATTCAGAGAAACTTCACAGATTTTTCACACCTATATTTTTTCCTGCGCCAACATATTGCGCGAAGCTGTTGCCTTCATCGGCTTTATCGAGAAAATGCAGACCAGAATGGTCAGCACATCGGCGGCAGGCTGGGTGAGGTATATGCCCATAATGCCAAGAAACTTCGGCAGAATGCGGATAAAGGGCACATAGAACAGCCCCTGACGGATAGCGGACAGGAACAACCCATAGCGGGACGCGCCGATGGTCTGATAGGTAATGGTCATCATGTAGCACAGGCCGAAGGCCGGGTAAAGCGCCATCTGCGAGATGAGCAGGTTTCTGCCGTAATTTATTATGACGGGATTCTGGTTAAACAGCATTATCAGGGGCTTTGAGAGCACGATATATGCTGCCTCGACCAGCACCGTCAGCAGCAGCGCACCCTTCAGAGCAAAGCGCACCGAGTCGTGAAAGCGCTCCTCGTCCTTTGCGCCGAAGGCGTAGGAGGTCACGGGCTGATAGCCCTGCATGAAGCCCATGATGACATAGCAGCCGATGAGGATAAGCCGCTGCACCACGCCGTATGCCGCGATAATTTCGTCAGACTGTGGTAGGCTTGTCGCCGCGATGTTTGTAAGGGACGCGGCAACGGAAAGGCATATCTGAATGACCGCGGTGGGGATGCCGATAGCGGCAACGGTCTTGATAAACTGTCAGCTTGGCTTGAAGGCCCTGGCCTTGATTTTGATGATGGAACGGCCGCTCGCATAAAACCAGATGAGGATAAAGAGCGTTACAAACTGGGAGACCGTCGTCGCCATGGAGGCGCCCTTCACGCCGAGATTGAGGCCCCAGTCAAACATGAACACCGGGTCGAGCAGCACATTCAAAAGCGCGCCTGTGACCACGGCGACAGAGGAAATTTTCACCGAGGATTCCGCCCTCGCCGCGCAGTTCATGCTCTGCGCCGGGAGATTGGCAAGCGCCGCAATGAACATCCAGCGGGCGTAGTCCATCGCCTGCGGCAGGGACGCGTCCGACGCGCCGAAGGCACGCATGATAGGCTCAAGGAACACCAGGCCTATCGCGCACAGCGCAATGCCGATAATCGTCGAGATGCCGATAATAGTCGTGACAGTGCGGCTCGCGCCGTCCTCGTCCTTCGCGCCAAGCTGGCGGCCCGCGAGGACCGCCGCGCCCGCTGCAAAGATGTTTTCAATCGACACCATTATAAGCAGCAGCGGCACAGTCACGCCAACCGCTGTCAGCGCGATATCGGAATTGAGCATGCCGATATACGCGGTGTCAACAATGTTGTAAACCGCCTTTGCAAGCAGGGCGATTGTTGCCGGGATTGCGAGTTTCACGATAGATTTCGCAGGCGCCATATCTCCCAGCACATTCTGCGCCTGCGGTTTATTTTCAGCCATTTTTAAGCACTTCCCTTTCGATTACTCCATACAGCAGGATATTCAGCGCCTTATAGCAGCTCTCCTCCCTGCTCTCAAAGTCCCGTGCGTCTGCCGGGGTCATTTGGCTGCGGATGTTGACAAAATCCTGAAACTGACGGAAGGTCTCAATAACCTCCGCCCGGGAGATGTCCGGCCGCAGCGGAAGGCCGCTGAGAATATCCTCCAAAATTCTGAGGTTGAGGGCGTCAAAATCCTTTTTCGCCGCCTGTATCTCCTGCCGCAGATGCTCCGGCGGGGAGACGACCGCCTCACAGAAAATGCGCTGATACACTGGCCTCTGCCTGAAAAACGCCGTGCGCAGGACAAAGTAATCCTTCAGCTTTGCCTCCGGGCTGTACCCCTCCGCGGGCATGTTTTCGCGGATATAGCCCGTCAGCTCCCTAAAGCACTCCTCGACGCAGGCAATAAACAGCGCGTCCTTGGTGTCAAAATAATGGTAGACAATGCCCTTGGAAATATCCTCCGCCGCGCAGATGGTGTTGATGGAGCTCGCCCCGTAGCCCTGTTTTGAAAACTCGGCCAGAGCGCTGTCCATTATCCGCCGCCGCGTCAGCTGGTTTTTCTCTTCACGCTTCAAGTTTTTCTCCCCTTAAAATTGACCACTCAGTCTATTTTTGCATATCCCATCACAAATAGACCGAGTGGTCAATATTTAAATTGTAAATTATATTGGAACAAAAACGGTCTTTTTTCAGCAAAGACTGCCAGGAAGCAGGCTGTACCGCCCAACAAAAAATCAGGGGCCACCGCTTTGGTGGTCCCTGATGCTGTTATGTTTTTATATCCGCAAAAATCAGGCTTTTTCCTTTTTCTTTCCGGGAAGCATGAATACAAGAATAACGCCAACAACCGCGATAATGCCCGCAACGATGAATGCAGTTCCGGGGCCGAGAACCTTGTTGAGCAGCGTAGATGCGATGGAACCGACGCCGAAGCCAATCATGGTCAGCGACAAGATTGTGCCAAGATTCTTTGTTCCCCAGATATCCGCCGCAATCGGTCCGAAGCACGCGTTGCAGCCGCCGTAGGAGAGGCTCAGTATCGCAAAGCACGCAACATACATCGCGCCGGTGGAGAAGGTGAGAATGACTATACCGACCGCGGTAACAAGGAAGGCGACGATAAAGGCCGCTTTTCTGCCTATTTTGTCTGAGATTGTGGGCAGAATCAGCCGGCCGCCGACCTGGCAGAGAGATGCAATGCTGACGCCCAGAGTTGCCATAGCCGCATCAAGGCCTTTGCTCTTGCCGTAGGAAACAAAGATGGCCGAGAGCAGGAGGTACGCGGGAACGGCACAGAAATACAGCGCCATGACAATCCAGAACTCCTTTGTTTTGACGGCCTCCTTGACCTCAAACTGCTTCTGGGGCGCAATAGCGTTTGCCGCGGATGTGCTGCCGCTTTGAATCATATAGTTTGCGGGGGGATTCTTTAATGTGAGCAGGCCGATTACCGCGACTCCGACATATATAAACGATACTATCATGAAGGAGGTCTTGAAGCCATAGCTGTTAAGCCAGCTGCTCACCATCGGGCTGAAAATGGTTGCGGACAGACCAAGCGCCGCAAGAGTAAGGCCGGAGGCAAGGCCCTTTCTGTCCGGGAACCACTTAGGTGTAAGCGCGACGATAACATTGTAAACCATTCCGTCGCCAATGCCGAAGAGCCCGCCGAAGGTGATAATCATTGCCCAAAACATGTTCGACGGAAGAATAGCGGTAAGCATCCAGCCGAGGAACATCAGGACATAGCCAATAATAAGGGTTTTCTTCATGCCGTTTTTGGAGGTGCTCACACCACCGAGGTAGTTGCCGAGGACGAAAACCGCAATGAAAATTGTGTAGGGCAGAGTTGCGGTCGCCTGATCCACATTGAAGTGCTCCTGAACATAGGGATTAAAAAGGCTGTATGTATAGCAGACGCCCATAATGAGCATGCAGATCATTGCGAAGAAAAGAAGCACCCATCTGTTAGAAGTTTTTTTCTCCATTTTTATTCCCTCCTTTTCACTTCAAAGCTGTCAATCTATGCCGTTGTTGTCGGCAATGGTGTTGAGCTTATTGTAGCAGAGCGTTCTGAAAATACTGTTGAACTTCTGGAACCCGTCCTCGCCCATAATGTATACATTCGGCATATGGGCCTTTCTGCTCCTTGCATACTCCATCTTGCCGTAGCCGTTATCAAATTCGGGATGATTGCAGATTGCAACATCGCAATGCGCTTTTGATGTCTCCTCGGCAAAATGGTCAACAGAAGCGAGATACTTGACCACGTTGTGAATTGACGCGGGAGGATTGGTGCCGCCCCACATACCGGCCATGTGCTTCACGCCGTTATCATACACGGGGAAGATAAAGCTCAGGCCTCCGGGAGTATGGCCGGGAGTAAAGAGCACATTGATGCTTGTGTCGCCAAGGGTGATAACATCGCCCTCATCAACATAGTGGTCAATGTTGAAATCCTTCCATGTGTCGGGCCTGTCGGGGAAAAACGGGGTGCTTGCCCAAAATTCATCGTCTATCTTGCTCAGATAGGTTTCGGGATGATACTTCTCCACAAGCCATCTGCCGCAGCCGCAGTGGTCAAAGTGGCCGTGAGTGATGACAAGCTTTTTGATCTCCTCGGGATTCCAGCCGATGTCCTCAATGGCTTCCACTATTGCATTGAACATCTCCTCTTTGGGATAGATCGCATCAATTACAATAAGGCCCTCGGAGGTTTTCAGGACAAATGACGCGGTGGTCCTGTTTGCAACGCAGAGCAGATTATCAAAAATCTGCGCATGTGTAAACCAGGACCCATCCGGCATACCTGAAAGCAGCGCGTTGATGTCGATAATATAAGGGGGTAGATTCATGGTGTTTTTTCCTTTCTTTAATATAGTGTTCGACAAAAAGCCTAAATTCAATATATTTCCCATTTGAATTTTTGTCAATATGCTCAATTTATTATCAAAAAACCGCTAAAAATAATCACAGATGTTTGCATAATATGCAAACATCTGTGATTATTGCGCTTTTTTGTGCCGCTCCCTATTGCAATTTGATTGTGAAGAAAATATACTTGTTTTAATAACTTCAATTCGGCTAAATTGAAAGAAACGAATCATTTATACTTTAGGGGGTTGTTGTATGGATAATAATTCAAGCTCGCTGGGAATTATCTCCTCTGCCGAGAAAACTCTTCAGCTCATCGAACTGCTCTCAGAAAATAACGGGCTGCTGAGCGTGAGCGAAATAGCGAAGAGAATGAACATACACGTTTCAAGCGCCGACAGATACATGCTCACGCTTCAGAGCATGGGTTATGTTGAAAAGGATCCCAAAACCAGAAACTTCCGCCTGAACGAAAAGCTTATTCTTCTCTCCGATCGCCTGACCCAAAGCCACCCTCTTACGACAAGGTACCTCTCCACCATGCACACGCTTGCCTATATGTACAATACCACTACACATATTATGGCATTCCATAACGGGAAAACGGTTACTCTTCATAAGGATCTCCAGACTCAGAATCTGTCCTTCAATCATGCTTTTTTTGACCCGACAAGGTATTATTACTGCTCAGCTCCGGGCAAGCTGCTTTTATCAACCTTCTCGGACGAGGAGCTCGATTACTATCTTGACCATACCAAAATAATACTATTTACAAAGAACACCCTGTCAACGCCCGAGGCAATAAAGGATGAGATACAGCTTGTCAGAGAAAGGGGTTATTCATATCACGATGAGGAGTGGCTTCCCGGCAACCTGACAATTTCGTTCCCGCTCAGAGTAAACGGAGAAATAAAAGGCGCCATGTCCCTTATGTGCAGCATTGACAGAAAGGAAGAAATGCTCGCTCGCGTGACGATTGAAAACATCAAAAAGATGATCAGAGAGCCATGAAATCAAAAAGCAAGGCGAGGCCTTGCGAAACACTTATTCACTATTCACTCATACCTATTACTTTCAAAAATCGACAAGCACCAAATAGTGCTTGTCGATTTTTGTAATAGCGAAACACTATAGATATTTTCTCCGATACCCACAAAAGCCAAATCGAAGCCCAGCGTAGCGGGTTCGATTTGGAGGCGAAAAACAACCCCGTCCGGCTAAGAAGCCTCGCCGCAAGGCGGGGATTCGTGCCATAAGGGGTTGTTTAGAGCTGGTGCCGGTGGTGGGACTCGAACCCACACGGGGGATTAGCCCAACGGATTTTGAGTCCGTCACGTCTACCATTCCATCACACCGGCGAAACGCTATTGAGTATATATCAAAAGCGGGAAAATTTCAAGTATTATTTGCGGCATCCTCGCCCTCGGGGGCTTCGGTGACAACAGGAATGAACATCATGTTCATGTCCGTGGGCGTGGATATGCCGGGGACGGTGTCCTCAAAGCTGTATTGCCAGATATCGGTCCGGTAATAGAAATCCGGGAACTCACCGGGCACGGCGAGCCAGAACTCGTAATCCGTCAGCTTTGAGAGATCAAAGCCATAGTAGCCCAGGTGCCGGTTAAAATACACACCGGGGGTGTACCCCTCGGCCTTCACCGCCTCGCAGAAGGCTATCGCGCAGTTATCCAGCGTCTCAGTCGGGAGATTATCTGTCCGCGCTCCCCCGCCGTCGATCTTCTCCCAGTCGTACATCACCGGCAGGGTTATGTTATAGCCGTCCAAACGTTCAAGGACGAAGCGGGCCTCCTCCAGCGCCTCGGCGGTGCTTATCGCCTGCGAAAAGAAATACACGCCCACGTCAAGGCCGTTTGCAAGCGCGCCCTCGATATTGGCCTTGAAATATGGGTCCTCAAACATTCCACCCTCGGTATAGCCCCGGTAGCCAAGGCGGATATAGGCAAAGTCCACCCCGGACCCGGCCACCTGCTGCCAGTCTATCTCATGCTGGTGCTCGGACACATCCACGCCCCGGCGGGTCTCAAAGTCCGCGCCTGTGTACTCGGGCTTGCCGTTGACAGTGCGGATCTCGGATTGGGCAATGGGGTTTACGTCCACGCCCTCAAGCGGCGTCATCCACACCATGCCAAAGCCGTCGTTTATATACACCTGCCCCTCGTGGGGGTCAACAGGTTCGGGCTTTTTATTCACTGCGATTATAACTATCACCGCGACAAGCACGATAAGTACAAGCGCGATTATCAGGCCAAGCCTGCTTCTGGTTTTTGTTCTCATATATGCTTCTCCTTGTGGAGCGTAGTTTGTCGGAAAACGCCGCTGCGGGTAGAAGCATATCATATTTTGCGGCCTTTTTCAATCAATAGGGCCATATATTGCCTGCGGTTTAAGAATTATTTGGATTTGGCGGGAGCCAAAGCGCAAAATAAGTAAAAATTCAGCGAAAATTTTTGTTGACAAACCGCGCCTCGTCTGCTATTATAACAAAGCTGGTTCGATGCTGGTGTAGCTCAGTTGGTAGAGCAGCTGATTTGTAAT
>ULWX01055082.1_pt1 | contig 24734 bp, 21 predicted proteins | sample 1960851 | NCBI WGS metagenome assembly ULWX01 (sample SAMEA4835826, study PRJEB28245) | human gut metagenome | biome: gut microbiome; material: fecal sample | place: Denmark | collected 2008 | reverse complement strand
CCGGCCGCAACTTTGCGGCCGGCATGTCCGGCGGCGTAGCGTATGTGCTCGACCGGGATCACGATCTGTATCTGCGTGTGAACAAGGCGCTGATCGATCTGGTGCCTGTAACAGAGGCGCATGACATCGCAGAGATTCGAGCCATGCTGACCGAGCATCTGGCTGCGACCGGGTCTCCGCGTGCCCGTGAGATACTGGCCGATTTCACGGGCAGCATCCCGCTGTTCAAGAAGGTCATGCCGAGAGATTATCAGGTCATGGCGCAGGAAATTGCCCGTCTGGAAGCGCGCGGTATGACCCGCGACGAGGCGGAGCTGATCGCTTTTGTGGAAAGGAGGTCCTGACCATGAACGACCAGACTCTGGAGCAGCGCAAGACCCAGGCCGGCCGCTGCTATAACTGCGGCGTTCCGTTCTGTCAGACCGGCTGTACGCTCGGCGGAAAGCCCTTTGGCTGCCCGCTGCACAACCTGATCCCGGAGTGGAACGACATGCTGCGCAAGGGGAACGCGGCGCACGCGCTCTCCCGCCTGCTCAAGGTCAACTGCTTCCCGGAATTCACCGGCCGCGTCTGTCCGGCGTTCTGCCAGCGCGCATGCATCCGCAGCGAGGTGGACGGCGCGGTGACCATCCGGGAAAACGAGCTGTTTCTGGCCGAATACGGCTTTGAAAAGGGAATCATCGTCCCGGCAGAACCGAAGGTTCGCTCCGGATGGACCGTGGCGGTCATCGGTTCCGGCCCGATGGGGCTGACGGCGGCGCAGCTGCTCAGCAGCCGCGGCCACAGCGTGACCGTATTTGAGCGGGAAGCGGAGCCGGGTGGCCAGCTCATTTCCGCCATTCCGGAAACGCGGCTCCCGCGCGATGTCGTGTCCCGCCGCATCCACCTGCTGGAGCAGCAGGGCGTCGTCTTCCGCACCGGTGAGACTGTCGAGCCGGAAGCGCTCTCCGCTGCGTACGACAGCGTCATTCCGTGCACCGGCGGAAAACAAAACCCATTCGTGGCTCATGCCATCGCTGCCGGCAAGCGTGCCGCAGCGCAGGCGGAGCTCTCCTTGATGGGATATACAAATCTACCGTAAGCAAAACTTTTTGGCGGCAAGGGTGTCGTTTGCGATGAATGAGAGGAGCGAAAACAATGGATATCGGAACAATCGTAAGCGAATACACCAACTTCTGGATGTTTATCTGTCTGGCGCTGGTATTCTTCATGCAGTGCGGCTTTGCCATGGTAGAGACCGGCATGACCCGCGCCAAAAACGCCGGCAACATCATCATGAAGAACCTTATGGACTTCTGCATTGGCACCGTCGCTTTCATGATCCTCGGCTACGGCCTGATCTGCGGCGATTCCATCGGAGGATTTATGGGAAAATTCACCTATATTTTCTCTGATTTCATGAACTTTGACTGGGCCACCTTCTTCTTTAACCTCGTTTTCTGCGCCACCGCTGCGACCATCGTTTCCGGCGCAATGGCGGAGCGCACAAAGTTCTCGGCTTACTGCATCTACAGCTTTATCATCAGCTTCATCGTGTACCCGATTGAGGCGCACTGGATCTGGAACGCAGACGGCTGGCTGGCCAACCTCGGCTTCATTGATTTCGCCGGTTCCACCGCAGTCCATATGTGCGGCGGCGTTGCGGCGCTCGTCGGCGCAGCAATCCTCGGCCCCCGCATCGGCAAGTACACCAAGAACCCGGACGGCACCACAAAAGTCAACGCAATTCCGGGCCATTCCCTGACGCTCGCAGCGCTCGGCGTGTTCATCCTCTGGTTCGCATGGTACGGCTTCAACGGCGCCGCCGCCACGACCACCGCGCACGCGGCGCAGATTCTATGCACCACCACCATTGCAGCCGCTGTGGCTACCTGCGCCACGATGGCCTTTACGTGGATTAAGGACGGCAAGCCTGACGTCTCCATGTCCCTGAACGGCGCGCTGGCCGGTCTGGTCGGCATCACCGCCGGCTGCGCAAATGTGGATGCGCTCGGCGCAACGGTCATTGGCCTTGTCTGCGGCATTCTCGTCGTTCTCGCCGTCGAGTTCTTCGATCAGAAGGTGAAAATCGACGACCCGGTCGGCGCGATCTCCGTGCACGGCTGCTGCGGTGCGGTCGGTACGATTCTGGTCGGCTTCTTCGATTATGAAAACGGCCTGTTCTACGGCGGCGGCGCACGTCTGCTTGGCGTGCAGTGCCTCGGCGTGGTCTCCGTCATCGCATGGGTCGTCGTAACGATGCTGGCCGTGTTCTATCTCATCAAAAAGACCGTCTGTCTGCGCGTTTCTGAGCACGATGAGCTGGAAGGTCTGGACATCAGCGAGCACAACCTTGCCAGCAGCTATGCCGACTTTGTCTTCGTCGGCGGAACCTATACGGCTCCCGTGTCTGCTGCTTCCAGCGTTCCGGTTGAGACGGCCGTCCCCGTGGAACTCAAGATGTCGTCCAACGCAGACGCCAAATTCACCAAGGTACAGATCCTAACGAATGAGAGCCGCTTCGAGGCGCTCAAGAGCGAACTGGAGAAGATCGGCGTCACCGGCATGACGCTCATACACGTCCTCGGCTGCGGCACGCAGAAGGGGAAGGGCCGCTACTACCGCGGCGTCGAGCTGGGCATGCAGCTTCTGCCGAAAATTCAGGTGGACATCGTCGTGTCCAAGGTTCCCGTGCAGGAGGTCATCGACGCGGCGCGGCATGCGCTCTACACCGGCAACATCGGTGACGGCAAGATCTTCGTCTACAACGTCGAAGACGTCGTTCGCATCCGCACCGGCGAGACCGGCTACGATGCGCTGCAGATCGAAGAATAATGGGATCGCAAAAATCCTCGGCTCAGAAGAGCCGAGGATTTTTTACGTTTTGTCCGGTTTTCGTTTTCGCCCCAGCAGAAGACAGAACAATGCCCATGCCGCCAGCAGCGCCAGCGCCAGAACGGCGCAGTTGCGGAAATAGGTATCCGGCAGGATCAGAATGATCTGATCCGTGCGCGGGTCGAACAGCCAGTTCGTTTTCCCCGGGAAGAAGATGCTGTGGAACGCCGTAAATGCGCGGTCAAAATCCAGCGCGCCCAACACGCCGACCAGAGCAAAGACGAGCAGGATGTCGGTGCCGGCCCAGAAGGACGGCCCGCGCTGCGCAAACCGGTGCGGCGGGATGCGCCGTACCGCGAACAGCAGTACGATCAGAAGCGCCCCGGTTGCTGCGCATGTGATCAGATCCAGCCAGAACAGCCCCTTTACATCCGAAAAATGGCTCTTCCCGGACTCTGACCACCGCAGCGTTCCGGTTCCGAACGGCTCGTCCCGCAGCAGGTAATCCATCACATCATCGTATGCGTTTCGGATCTCCTCCGCGCTCCAGCCGGTCTGCTCCGGCAAATTCAGCGCTTTGATATGCAGGTAGTAAAACGGCCTGCATACAATCGGAACGGCAATTGCGCTGCTGATGGCAAACAGCGCCAGAACAAGCGACAGCAGAACTGAGATTACGCGGTTTTTCATGCTGGTCTTCCTCCAAGCGCTTCGGTCGAAGCGAGAATCAGCACCTGCCCCGGCAGGTAAAAGCCCCACATGGCAATCTGCGCAAAGCCCGGCAGCCACGACGGCAGCGCCGATGCCGGTAAATTGTGCGCGCCGACGCACAGATCACAGCAGAAAAAGAGCGCCAGGCCAACCGCAAAGCAGACGCGGCGCCGGTCCGGCCGCGCAGCTGCCAGACGAAAGCTGTCGATCAGATTGGCGGCAAACCACACGATATACGCCGCTGATAAAGTCGTGAGCGCGCCGAATCGCAGCGCAACTGCCGCAGCAATAAGCGCCGGGACAATCCGAGTCGCAAGCGTACGCCACGGCTTGCTGCTGTCGGACGCCGCCAACCGCAGCGTATAGAGCAGCTGCACTGCCAGAAACAGCGCCACGCCGGTCTCATAGTGGGCGTCCAGCACCAGCAAAAACACGTCCGCCGCCAGCGTCAGACACAGCGCAGCCGCGGTCAGGCGGTTTTCCGTACCCTTCCCCGCAAGCAGCCCAGCCGCTGCCACGAGCGCGATCGCAGAGAATTTCAGCCACGTCGTATCGTATGCGTGCAGCAGATCACCCGCGAGAAACAGCCCATACAAAATGCTCTCCAATGACAAAAAGCAAATTGCCGCCGCTCGTCTCACCTGGTTTCCTCCTTTTCATCAGATGTGTTTAAAATACCACAAATCCCAGTGGATGCAAAGAGAGACCATGTACGATCCGGCGATTGCTGAAAAATCGAGTCAGCTATTGTCACTGAACGGATTTTGTGATAAGTTATCATTGTATAAGTTCCGCCAAATTGGTGGTATGGTGAAATGATTCAGACTGTGAGGGGAATATTATGGATGTTCTTCGATTTAAACAGGCAAACTGTAAAAACTGCTATAAATGCGTTCGATTCTGCCCGGTAAAATCCATCCGCGTCTATCAGGGACAGGCGCAGATCATCTCCAGCGACTGCATCCTCTGCGGCAACTGTGTGGCCGTATGTCCGCAGCATGCCAAGGAGGATATCAGCGACGTTAGCCAGATCCGTCAGCTGATCTCCTCCGGTAAGCAGGTCGTGGCAAGCATCGACTCGTCCTATATCGCATATTTTGATACCGCCGGTTTTCAGGGTATGACCGAAGCGCTGCAGAAGCTCGGCTTTACCGCAGCCTACGAGACGGCGGAGGGCGCGTATCTGGTGGAAAAGAAGCTGGAGGAGCTGGCGCAGGATGAAAGCGACGCGCCGATCATCACGTCCGGCTGCCCGACCATCGGGCTCTATGCGGAAAAACACCTTCCGGACGTACTGCCGTATCTGGCGCCGATCCTTTCGCCGATGCAGGCGCACGCCGCGCTGCTGCGCAAGCGCTGTCCGGATGCTGTCGTCGTTTACATCAGTCCCTGCATCTCCAAGAAGGAGGAAACGACCCGCTTCGAAAGCGTGGGCGCGGATTATGACATTACCTTCACAGAGCTGGAGGATTGGCTGAAGGAGGTCGGCGTCACCGTCCGCAAGGACGTGCCGAAGGATGAGCCGAAGCTTTCACGGGCTTATACCGTGACCGGCGGTGTCCTGAGCGGTATAAAGCAGCGCGGCAAACGTGACTATCTCTTTGTTGACGGTCTGGAAGACAGCATTCAGGTGCTCAAGAGCGTGGTCAATGGCGAGCTGCGGAACTGCTTCATTGAAATGTCAGCGTGCCACGGCAACTGCGTCGGCGGTCTGGCGTTCCGGATGCGGAAGGACAATCTGCTGGAGTGCCGCCGCCGGGTGGAGAAGACTTCCATCGACGGAGGCGATTATGACGTTCCGGAGAAGGTGGATCTGTCCCGCTCGCTGGAAGACAAACAGCGCATTGTCGAAATCCCGCCGGAGTCAGTCATTACGGGAATTTTGCGCAAAATGGGTAAATTCAGTCCGGCGGACGAGCTCAACTGCGGCCTGTGCGGTTACCGTACCTGCCGGGACAAGGCGCTGGCGGTGTATGCCGGTCGTGCTGAAATCAGCATGTGCATGCCGTACATGAAGGAGCGCGCCGAGACCTATTCCGAAAAAATCATCAACGTTTCGCCGGAGGGCATCGTCACCGTCGGCAAGGATCTGAAAGTCTCCCAGATCAACAAAGCAGCCTGCAAAATTTTTGGCATCAATGACCCCGTGGACATCATCGGATACCCTGTCTCGCGCATCATGGACGAATACGACTTCGTGCGTCTGATGGGTATGGACGACTCGCAGTTCACCGATCAGGTGTTTCTCGCGGAATATAACGTCTATCTGGAGCGTATCTTCATCTGCGACCCGGAAAAGACGCTTTTCACCTGCATCATGCGTGATGTGACCAAGGCGCGCCAGCACAAAAACAAGATTCAGAAAACGAAGGTGCACGCCGCCGAGCTGGCCGACGTGATCATCGACAACCAGCTTCGCATCGTACACGAAATTGCAAGCCTGCTCGGTGAAACGGCAGCGGAAACGAAGGTCGCCGTCCACGATCTGAAGGAAGCGATCATGCTCGACGAGGATGGGGAAGATGAATAAGAACATTCGCTGGAACAGCAACACGGTTTGGGACATTGGCATCGTCAGCCAAAACAAAGCAGGTGAGAGCCTCTGCGGTGACCAGTGTCTGGTCGAGCACACAGGCAACAGTACCACTGTTATTTTGTCTGACGGCCTGGGAAGCGGTGTGAAGGCCAACATCCTCTCCACGCTGACCTCCACCATGCTCACCACCATGCTGCAGGGGAACGTCCCGCTTGACGAATGCGTCACCACGGTAGCGGAGACGCTGCCGATGTGCCGGGAACGCAAGCTGGCCTATGCCACATTTACCATTCTGATGACCGAAGGCGACACAGTTCGCCTGGTGCAGTATGACAATCCAAATGCCATCTTTCTTCAAAACGGAGCTGTGCGGCGGTATAATTATTCCGCGCACTTCATTCAGGAAAAGGAACTGCACGAGAGCCGCCTGAGTTTTGACGCGGGCGATATGCTCATTTTGTTCAGCGATGGTGTATCGGAGGCCGGGCGCGGCGTTACAACGGACGCCGGCTGGGAGATGTCTGCCATCGAGGATTTCGTCACGCGCAACTATTCGCCTGAGATTTCCGCGCAGCGCATGGCCGCCAAAATCATGTCGTGTGTAAGGTCTCTGGATCTCGACACGATGGCGGACGACGCGACGGTCGCCGTCATCAAGCTTCGTTCGCGCTGCCCAGTCAATGTGATGATCGGCCCGCCGGAGAATAAGGATGACGATCTGAGCACCATGCGCCTGTTTTTCGCCAAGGAGGGCAAGCACGTCGTCTGCGGCGGAACCACCGCCAAAGCCGTATCGGAATATCTGGGCGCGCGTATCCGCACACTGCCCGGCAGCGGCACGGAGACCGTCCCGCCGATGAGTGAGATTCAGGGTGTGGATCTCGTAACAGAGGGCGTCGTAACGCTCAACGCCGCGCTGGAGATCATCAAAGCCTATCAAAAAGACGGCATGCGCTCGCTGGACCTGATCGGCCAGAAGGACGGCGCGTCCAAGCTCGCCGAAATGCTGCTGGAGGACGCGACGGAGATCAACATTCTTTTCGGCAACGCCATCAATTTTGCGCAGCAGACGGGTGAATTCAGCTTTGAAAAGAAGTTTCAGCTCATTCAGGAGATGCGCGATACACTTCGCATGGCAGGAAAAAAGGTGAAAATGAGTATTTGCTGACGGTTTCAGTCCCGCGGCAGGAGGGAGACGTATGAACAAAAAAGGACGAACGCTCGTCATCATCCTGGTCGTGGTGTGCCTGCTGGCCGGCGGCGGCTATCTTGCCTATCGTTTGACGGTGAAGGACTACGTGGACTGCTGCCGGATGCTGATGCGGGTGTACAATGCGGAGGCGTCAGATTTAAATTTTGCCGTCTCTGTCAATACTTCCGGTGTGAATATCGACACACAGTTCAACGCGGTGAAGTTTCCGTTTCAGGATGACAGCGCCGTGAAGATCACCGTACGCGGAAAATCGGCGGACTATACATTCTATAAGATCCACGGCCGTCAGGTTTCGGAAACCAGCGAGGCTGACGCCGGGCAGCAGGCGATTCCGAAAAACTTCATGAGCCTGCTGCAGTGGGGTGCAGAGGTCTATCAGTCCGGTCTGGACATCCGCACCACGAGAGACCGAAGCCGCGTGACCTATCAGGTGGATGTACCGGACGATCTGGTGCAGGCGTTCATGGATTCCTACATCGGCAACATCGACCAGATGGAGTTTCGCTATTCCAACTGCAAGCTCACAGTCGTCAGCTCCAACGGCGTGCTGACGGAGATCGCCCTGCAGGGGACCGCGACGTATCAGGTGCTGTTTATCAACGCATCTTCCGCCGTGTCAGTCCGGGCACGGGTCAACGCGCTCAACGGCGACGTGGTCATTCCAGACGTACCGGATGCCGTTGTCAAATCTGCGTAACACAAAAGATTTCGGAGTATACCAATGAAGATCAAGACATTTTTCGCTGTGCTGCTGTGTAAGCTCGCGCGCGCGGTCATCCGCCTGCTTGGGCGCGGCGGCACGGCGTTTCCCGGCCGGGTGGCGCTTAAGGTCTGTCCGGAGGTGCTCGGCGTCCTTTCCAAAGGCGTCCGCACCATTCTCATCACCGGCACCAACGGCAAAACGACCAGCGCCCGCATGATCGAGCAGGCGTTTGAAAATGAGCACCGGAACTATTTTTCCAACAAATCCGGCGCGAACCTCATCTCCGGCATTACGGCCGAGTTTGCCATGCACAGCACGCTTACCGGCCGTCCCAAGTGCGAATATGCCGTAATCGAGTGCGACGAGGCGGCTTCCAAGACGGTGCTGAAATACCTCAAGCCGGAAGTAATCGTGGCTACGAACGTCTTTCGCGACCAGCTCGACCGCTATGGTGAAATTACGCACACGCTCAATAACATCATCGAGGGCATCCGTCAGTCGCCGGAGTCGGTGCTCTGCCTGAATGCGGACTGCTCGCTGATCGCGTCCATCCCGGCACAGGTACCGAACCCGGTCGTGCTCTTCGGCGTGAACGTTCCGCTCGACGCCGACGGCGTGACGGAGATTTCCGACGCGCCGCACTGCATCCACTGCAAAACGGAGTATGAATACGACTATCGCACTTACGGACATCTGGGCGGCTTCCGCTGCCCGAAGTGCGGCTACCGGCGGCAGACGCCGCAGGTCGCCGTCACCGCCATCGGCGCGCTCGGCGCCGATTCCAGTGACGTGACCATGTCCATCGCCGGGAAGGCGTACGATTTCCACATCAATCTTCCCGCGGTATATAATATTTATAACGCGGCGGGCGCGGCGGCGGCGCTGTCCACGTTCGGCTTTTCGCCGGACGCGATCGCGCAGGCGCTGCAGTCGTTTGGCTGCGGCTTCGGGCGCATGGAAAAGTTCGATCTGGAGGGCACGCCGGGGCGCATGATGCTGGTGAAAAACCCCGCCGGGTGTAATCAGGTCATCCGCTATCTCTCCGGGCTGGAGGAGGACGCGGTGTTCGTCGTCTGTCTGAACGACCGGGATGCGGACGGCACAGACATCTCGTGGATCTGGGACGCGGATTTTGAGCGCCTGTGCTCCATGGGCGATCGCCTGAAGCGGGTGCTGGTTTCCGGCGTCCGGGCGGACGAGCTGCGCCTGCGTCTGAAATATGCAGGCGTAGACGAGCAGCGGATTGCGGTCTACTATGACTATTGCGACCTGATCGAGGAAATGTGCGCCAGTGCGCATCCGGTGTTCATCATGCCGACGTATACCGCCATGCTCGACCTGCGCGGCCAGCTGCAAAAACGGCTCGGCGGAAAGGAGTTCTGGGAATGAGCGAAATTACCCTGCGCATCTGCCATCTGTATCCCGATCTCCTGAATCTTTACGGCGACCGGGGCAATATTCTCTGCATGCGCCGCCGCCTGGAGTGGCGCGGCATTGCAGCCGAGGTCACGGAGGTTCCGGCGGGGGAGACCGCTGATTTCACACAGTTTGACTTGTTTTTCATCGGCGGCGGACAGGATTTTGAGCAGGAGGTGCTTCTGTCCGACCTTAAGGCCGGAAAAGATGCTGAGCTCAAGGCCGCCATTGCGGACGGGAAAACGGTTCTGGCCGTCTGCGGCGGCTATCAGATGCTCGGAAACTACTACAAAACCTGGGACGGCCACCAGTGCGATTTCATTGGTGCAGTGGATTTTTACACCGTCGGTTCGAAGGACCGCATGATCGGAAATTTCCTGTTTGAATGCCTGCCGGAGTCCGGCGGCAGCACGGTCGTCGGCTTTGAAAACCACAGCGGCAAGACCTTCCTTGGCCCCGGTGTGTCTCCGCTCGGCAAAGTTCTGACCGGCGGCGGCAACAACGGGGAGGACGGCTTCGAGGGCGTGCGGTATCACAACGTCTTCGGCACGTACAGCCACGGGCCGGTACTGCCGAAAAACCCGCAGCTCTGTGATTTTATCCTGCAGACCGCGCTGCGCAGCCGGTACCCGGAGCTGACACTCCAACCGCTGGACGATACGGCGGAAAACGCCGCGCACAAAGCGATGCAGACCCGGCTATTGAAAAAATAACAGAGAGACGGCGCATCCGGTTGGATGCGCTGTCTCTCTGTCAAATATCGTTTGGAATGATAAGATTCTCACGCGGAACCTTATCCCAGGAAAAGTCCGCAGCCAGCTCGATCGCGGAGACGGGTGCGTCCGTTTCCCGCAGTCCGGCGAGCTTGGCCAGTCTGCCGAGCAGCTGTTCCGGCGTATACCGGGCGCGGAAGTATTCCATGTTCAGATCGCCCTCGCGCTTGGAGAGCTTCCGTCCGTCCGGTGCGACCAGCAGCGGCGCGTGGCAGTAGTCCGGCGCGCTTCCGCCGAGCGTTTCGATCAGCCAGCGCTGCCGCGGCGTGGAGTCGAGCAGATCGCGCGCGCGAACCACGCGGTTGATACCCATCTCCATATCATCCACCGAGACGGCAAGCTGGTACGCAAACACCCCGTCGGACCGGCGGATGATGAAATCGTCGCGCCCCGGAGCGAGCGTCTGCCGCTGCGCGCCATAGTGTCCGTCTGTCCAGGCGATGGTCTTGCCGTCCACCGCCAATTTCAGCGCCGGACGGCGGCCCATTTTCACCTTTTGCCGCACTTCCTCCGGACTCAGCCCCCGGCAGCGGCAGCCGAAGTCTCCGTGCTCGCCCGGATGCGGCGCGGAGGCCGCCAGTCGCTCCGCCCGGCTGCAATAGCAGTCATAGACCATGCCGCGCGCGCGGAGCGTGTCCAGCGCCGCTTCATAGCGCGCCGTCCGCCGGCCCTGCCGGTAGGCATTCCCTGCGCCGGGGTGCCAGCCCTCGTCCCAGTCCAGGCCCAGCCAGAGCAGGTCTTCCGCCATTTGCTCGGCATAGCTGTCCCAACTCCGCTCCGGGTCGAGATCCTCCAACCGGAACACCATCGTGCCGCCGAGCCTGCGCACATCCAGCCACGCCAGCAGGGAGGAGAGGACGTTGCCCAGATGCAGCCGCCCGCTGGGGCTTGGCGCAAAGCGCCCGCGTATGCTGTTTTTGCCTGTCTGGTGCATGAGATGCCTCCGAACTGTATTTTCCCCATTATAGCACAGCCGGCCGGCGGCGCAAATGCAAGTTTGCAGATAAATTCAGGCGTCATTCCCTTGAAAGGCAGTCAGAAATCCGATATAATAAGATATTCAAGAAAAATTGGAGCATCCATTCATGGCAAAAGCGTCAAGTGATAAAACAAACGTCATGCGTTTGCTGGAACAGAAGAAAATTTCCTATACTCCGCATTCCTATCCGCATGCGGACGGCCCCGTGGACGGCGTAACCGTCGCGGGCATGATCGGCGTGGAGCCTGCGCGCGTATTCAAAACGCTCGTGGCTCGCGGCGCGAGCAAGGCGATCTATGTGTTCGTCATCCCGGTCGCGCGCGAGCTGGATCTGAAAAAAGCGGCGAAGTCCGTCGGCGAAAAATCCATCGCTATGATCCACGTCAGCGAGATCACCGGGCTGACGGGGTATGTACGCGGCGGCTGCTCGCCCGTCGGCATGAAAAAACGCTACCGTACCGTGCTTGACACACAGGCGCAGCGAGTGGAGACGCTGCTCGTGAGCGCCGGGAAGATCGGCTATCAGGTCGAGCTTGCGCCGGATGCGCTTCTTGCGCTGGTAGGCGGTACGGTCGCTGATTTGACGGTTGATGCATAAACAGGAGGAACCATGCGGGACAGCATTTATGTAAAAGGCGCGCGGGAGAACAATCTCAAGAATATCGACGTGGAGATTCCGCGCAATAAATTGGTCGTCATGACCGGACTTTCCGGCTCCGGAAAGTCCAGTCTGGCGTTTGACACGATTTTTGCCGAAGGGCAGCGGCGCTATGTGGAGAGCCTGTCGTCGTATGCCCGGCAGTTTCTCGGTCAGATGGACAAGCCGGACGTCGATTCCATCGACGGCATGTCGCCGGCCATCTCCATTGACCAGAAGACCACGAGCCGCAATCCGCGCTCCACGGTCGGCACGGTTACAGAGATCTACGACTATCTCCGCCTGCTCTGGGCGCGCGTCGGCATTCCGCACTGCCCGAAGTGCGGCAAGGAGATCAAGCAGCAGACCGTCGATCAGATCGTCGATCAGATTCTCCTGCTGCCGCAGGCGACGCGCGTGCAGATTCTCGCGCCCGTCGTGCGTGCCCGCAAGGGCGAGTACCAGAAGGTATTCGAGGATGCGCGTCGCTCCGGCTACGTGCGCGTGCGCGTTGACGGCAGCCTTTATGATCTGACGGAAGAAATTCAGCTCGATAAAAACATCAAGCACAATATTGAGATCGTGGTGGATCGTCTGGTCATCCGTCCGGACATGAACCGCCGCTTGACCGACTCTGTGGAAACGGCGTCGGCACTCTCCGGCGGCATCGTTATCGCCGACGTACTCGACGAGAAGCGGGAAATCCTCTTTTCGCAGAACTACGCCTGTGAGGACTGCGGCATCTCCATTGAAGAAGTCACGCCGCGCATGTTCTCGTTCAACAACCCCTACGGTGCGTGCCCGACGTGTATGGGTCTCGGCACGCAGCTCCGCGTCGATCCGGCGCTGATTATGCCGAATCCTTCCCTCTCGCTGCAGGATGGCGCAATTGTCGCCAGCGGCTGGTCGAAAATCAAGGACGACACCATCAGCCGCATGTATTTTGAGGCGCTCGCCAAGAAGTACCACTTCAAGCTGACCACGCCGGTTCGAGACCTGCCGCAATCCGTGAAAGACATCATTCTCTACGGCACGGGCGAGGAAAAGCTGACGCTGCATTACGATACCGAACGCGGGCGCGGCACGCTGTCCCGCCCGTTTGAAGGCATCGTCAACAATCTGGAGCGCCGCTACCGCGAGACGCAAAGCCCCGGCATGCGTGCCGAGCTGGAGTCTTGCATGGCCGAAATCGACTGCCCGGACTGCCACGGCGCGCGTCTCAAGAAGGAAGTGCTTGCCGTCACGGTCGGCGGATTGAATATCACGGAATTCACGCGCCTTTCGATCACGGAGGAGCTGGAATTCCTTGACCATCTGGAGCTGACGGAAAAGCAGGCCATGATCGCCGAGAGCATCCTGCGCGAGGTGCGTGTGCGCCTGCACTTTCTGCAGGACGTGGGTCTGCAGTACCTGACGCTTTCACGTGCCGCCGGGACGCTCTCCGGCGGTGAGAGCCAGCGCATTCGCCTTGCCACGCAGATCGGCTCCTCGCTGATGGGCGTCCTGTATATTCTGGACGAGCCCTCCATCGGCCTGCACCAGCGCGACAATGAAAAGCTGCTGCAAACGCTCTTCAACCTGCGCGACCTCGGCAATACGCTCATTGTCGTCGAGCACGACGAGGACACGATGCGCGCGGCGGACTATATCATCGACATCGGCCCCGGCGCGGGCGTGCACGGCGGGGAAGTGGTCTGCGCCGGCACGGCGGAGGAGATCTGCGCCTGTGAACGCTCGGTCACGGGGCAATACCTCTCCGGAAGCAAGAAGATCCCGGTGCCTGCCGCGCGCCGCACGGGTAACGGCCACGCGCTGCTGATTTACAGCGCGGCGGAAAACAACCTGAAAAACATCGACGTGCGCATCCCGCTCGGCGTCATGACATGCGTCACGGGCGTCTCCGGCAGCGGAAAATCGTCGCTTGTGAACGAGGTGCTGTACAAAACGCTCGCGGGAGAGCTCAACCGCGCCAAGGTGCGCCCCGGAAAGTGCGGCGGCATTGACGGGCTGGAGCATGTGGACAAGATCATCGCCATCGACCAGAGCCCCATCGGCCGCTCTCCGCGCTCGAACCCGGCCACGTATACCGGCTTGTTTGACGATATCCGCACGCTCTTCGCCTCCACACAGGACGCCAAGCTGCGCGGGTATGGCGTCGGACGTTTTTCCTTCAACGTCCGTGGCGGCCGGTGCGAAGCCTGCGCAGGCGACGGCCTGCTGAAGATCGAAATGCACTTTCTTCCGGACGTTTACGTCCCGTGCGAGGTGTGCAAGGGCAAGCGCTACAACCGCGAAACGCTGGAGGTGCGCTACAAAGGCAAGAACATTGCCGAGGTGCTGGACATGACGATCGAGGAGGCGCTCGATTTCTTCAAAAATCAGAAGAAGATTCAAAATCGGCTCCAGACGCTGATGGACGTCGGGCTCGGCTATGTGAAGCTCGGTCAGCCTGCCACAACGCTCTCCGGCGGCGAAGCGCAGCGCATCAAACTGGCGACGGAGCTGTCCAAGCGCAGCACCGGCTCCACGGTCTACGTGCTGGACGAGCCGACCACCGGCCTGCATATTGCAGACGTGCACCGCCTGATCGACATGCTCGGCAAACTGACGGACGCTGGGAACACCGTGATCGTCATCGAGCACAACCTGCATGTTATCAAGGTGGCCGATCACATCATCGACCTCGGCCCGGAGGGCGGCGATCAGGGCGGCAGCATCGTCTTTGAAGGCACGCCTGAGGGCTGTGCCCAGTGTCCGGAGAGCTATACGGGTCAGTTTCTGAAAGCGGTTCTGGAAAATTGAGCGGAGCGCAAGCTCCCTTCATCGAAAATGCAGGCATTTTTGATGAATTTGGTTCACAGGCAAGCCCTTTTTCTCATAAGGTAGAGAAAGGGGGCGGTTTCTATGGTTTATCAAATGACAGTCTGCTGCTTGCTGGTACTGGGCTTTGGCTGGCTGCTCTGGCGTCTGAGCGGCGCGCTGCTCACGCCCGTGTGCCCCGGAGAAGACACGGCGCTGACCGTCGTCGTCACGGCGAAGGATGCCGCGCCGGAGCTGGAGGCCATGCTGCGCGGCCTGATCTGGCTGCACGACAGCGGGACGATCCGGACGGACATTCTGGTCCTGGACAAAGGTCTCACGCCGGAAGCCTCCGCGCTGGCGCAAAAGCTCGCGCAGCAGCGCAGCTTCATCAGGATATGTAAGAGCGAGGAATTATGCCGATGGATGCAAACACAAACCAGATCGAACTGAGCGGGAGCATTTCATCCGTCATCTATCAGAACGAGGAAAACGGCTACACCGTTCTCCGGATGGATGTGGACGACGGCAGCCAGACCACGGTGATCGGCTGCATTCCGTTCGCCGCGCCGGGCGAGATGCTGACCGTCACGGGAAACTGGGTCACGCACCCGGCACATGGCCAGCAGTTCAAGGCCGACTTCGTGGAGCGCACCATGCCGGAATCGGCGGAAGCGATCTATGAATACCTTGCCGGGCACACGGTCAAAGGCATTGGCCCGGCCACGGCGTCGATGCTGGTGTCCCGTTTCGGAAAAGACACGCTGAATGTGCTGGAATACCACCCGGAAAAGCTGTGTGAGATCAAAGGCATCAGCTTATCCAAGGCCAAAGAGATGTCCGCGCATTTCCACCGGCAGGCCGGGCTCCGGCGGCTGATCGAGTTTCTCGCAGCCGCGTCCATCCGGCCGGTTGTCGCCATGCGCATGTATCAGTTTTATGGAGACAAGGCGCTGGAGCTGGTGCAGGAGAACCCTTACATTCTCGCGTCGGACGCGATCGGCGCCACCTTTGCGGAGGCGGACGCGCTCGCGCTCGGACAGGGCTTCGACGGCGACAGCGCCGAGCGCATTGCGGCGGCGATTTTGTTCGAGCTGTCGTACAATTCCCGCAATGGGCACTGCTTTATTCCGCGCGCAAAGCTGATCGCCGCTACGGCGCAACTCATTGCCGTGGAAGAACCGCTTGTCGGCGAGAGTCTGGACATGCTGCTCGACAGCGGGGAGGTGCTCTGCGAGCCTGTAGCGAACGTCGAGGCATGCTACCTTACGCGCCTGTACGAGGACGAGTGCTACACCGCCGAGCGGCTGCTCGCCATGGCGGAGGAAGAATACCGCTACGCGCCGGACACAGAGCAGATCACGGCGCAGATCGAAGCGCAGCTCGGCATCCGCTTTGCCGCGCAGCAAAAACAGACGCTGGAGCTTGCCTGCCGCCATCAGCTCATCGCCATTACCGGCGGCCCCGGCACCGGAAAAACGACCTCCATCCGCGCCATTCTGGCGCTGTTTGACACGCTGCAGCTCGACACGCAGCTCGCCGCGCCGACCGGCCGCGCCGCCAAGCGTATGAGCGAGCTGACCGGCCAGAGCGCACAGACCATCCACCGCCTGCTGGAGGCGGGCATGTCAGAGGATCATCAGGACATCGTGTTTCACCGCGACGAGGACGAGCCGTTGGAGTGCGACGCCGTGATTCTGGACGAGTGCTCCATGGTGGACATCTCGCTCATGAGCGCGCTGCTGCACGCACTGCCGCCGGATTGCCGGCTGATCCTCGTGGGCGATGCCGACCAGCTCCCGTCCGTCGGGCCGGGAAACGTCTTTGCGGATATCATCCGCAGCGGCATGGTGCCCACCGTGCGGCTGACGGAGATCTTCCGCCAGTCCGCGGGCAGCAGCATCGTGGAATACGCGCACGCCATCAACCGCGGTGAGCACCCGCCTCTTTCCCGCAATCAGGGCGATTTCTTCTTCCTGCGCCGCAGCGACGCTGTGCGTACGGTGGAGACCATCGTGGAGCTGTGTGAAAAGCGGCTGCCGAACAAAATGGGGATTCCCGCGTCGGATATTCAGGTACTCACGCCGACCCGCCGGTACGAAACCGGCTCTGTGGCGCTCAACGTCCGGCTGCAGGCGGCGCTCAATCCGCCCGCAGAGAACAAGAAGGAGAAAAAATTCGGAGAAATCATCTTCCGCGAGGGCGATCGCGTGATGCAAATCCGAAACAACTATGATATACTGTTGAAAACCGCCGGCGGCATTTCCTGCGGCACCGGCGTATTTAACGGCGACGTCGGGCAGATCATCTCCATGGATCTCGCCACGGAGACCATGGTCGTCTCCTTTGACGAGCGGTATGCGACCTATGGCTTCGAGATGCTCAACGAGCTGGAGCACGCCTGGGCCATGACGGTACATAAATCGCAGGGCAGCGAATACCGCGCTGTGATCCTGTCCGTCGGCAAGGCGGGGCCGATGCTGCTGACGCGCAGCGTGCTCTACACCGCCGTCACCCGCGCCAAGTCGCTTCTGATTGCCGTCGGCGAGGAGGACACCGCGCACCGCATGATCGACAACCAGCGGCAGGGGAGACGGTACAGCGGCCTGCGCGCCCGCCTGTGCAGAGAGTGCGGGCAGGCGACATGAAGCTGTGGAACGCTCTGCTCGATCTGCTGTATCCGCCGCGGTGTGCGTTTTGCCACCGGCTTGTGGCAAGCAGCGCGGTCACGATATGCGAAGGCTGCCGTAAAAATCTGCCCTATACAGAAAACCGCGCCCGGCAGAAGATGGACTTTGTCGCGTCATGCGTCTCGCCGCTGTATTACGAAAACGACGTGCGCCAATCGCTGCTTCGCTATAAATTCCACGGTGCGACCGGCTACGCCAGGGTATACGCACCGCTCGTGGCCGATTGCATCCGAACGCAGCTCGACAAAGAATTCGATCTCATCACATGGGTTCCGCTCAGCCGGAAGCGTCTGCGGCGGCGCGGATACGATCAGGCGCGGCTTCTCGCGGAGGCTGTCGCCGAAGCGCTTGGAACCGCTGCCGTCGGCACGCTGAAAAAGCTCCGGCACACCGCCGCACAATCGCAGACCGGCAGCGCGGAAAAGCGCCGCGCCAACATTTCCGGCGCGTACCGCGTGCCCGATCCGGCGCAGGTCGCGGATAAGCGCGTTCTGCTGATCGACGATATCGTCACCACCGGCTCTACGTTATCGGAATGCGCCAGGACGCTGGGGCTCGCCGGAGCGGAGCAGGTCGTGTGCGCAACGGTCGCCCGCCGCCGGGATTAACAAAACGGGAATCTGTCAATTATGATTACGAGCATCCTGCTGCAGCCGGATGTTATGGGAGTTTTGCCTTATGATGATTTTTGAACGTGATATCGCCATTGACATGGGGACGAGCAACATTCTGGTGTACGTCCGCGGCAAGGGCATTATGCTGCGCGAGCCGTCCATCGTCGCGGTGGACAAATACACCGGCCGTATGCTGAAGGTCGGGCAGGACGCGCAGAAGATGCTCGGCCGCACTCCGGCCAACATCGTGGCCATTCATCCGATCAGCGCCGGCGTGATCTCGGACTACGACATGACGGCGGCCATGCTGCGCGAGCTTTTGTCGCGCGTGACCTCCTTCAGCCTGTTCAAGCCGCGCGTGCTCGTCACCGTGCCGAGCAGCGTCACCGGCGTGGAGGAGCGCAACGTCATCGACGCCGTGATCGAAGCCGGCGCGCGTAAAGTGTATCTCGTGGAATCCGCTGTTGCCACGGCCGCCGGTGCGGGCATCGACATTTCCAGGCCGGACGGACATCTCATCATCGATATCGGCGGCGGCACGACCGAGGTCGCGGTCGTCTCGCTCGGCGGCGTGGTGGAGTGCGAATCCATCAAGGTCGCGGGCGACGCGTTCGACGAAGCGATCATCCGCTACATCCGCCGCAAGCATAACATCCTCATTGGCAAGCGCACGGCGGAGACGCTGAAAATCAGCATTGGCTGTCTCGTGCAGCGCGCGGAAGTCGGCATTGAGGAAGTAAAGGGGCGCTGTCTGGTCACCGGATTGCCGAAATCGGTCAAGATCAGCTCGGTCGAGCTGGTGGAGGCCATTGCGGAGCCTGCCAGAGAGATTCTGGAGACCATCCACATGGTGCTGGAGCGCACGCCGCCGGAACTGGTGGCGGATCTGGCGCAAAACGGCATCATCATGTCTGGCGGCGGCAGCCTGATCTACGGATTTGACCAGCTTGTGGAGAAGGACACCGGCATCCGAACCATGGTCGTGGAGGACGCACTCTCGTGCGCCGCATTCGGCGGCGGCAAGATGCTGCTGAACCTCAACGACATGCAGGACGGCATGGTCAATCTGGCCCGCAAGCGGCAGATGAAGGAGTAAAACAAGGGGTCGGCGCTGCCGGCCCCTTTGACACGGAGTCCATATGTATTACCACGCACTGAACGAGGAACTGCAAAAACGCTTCGACACCAAAGTCTATAAACTCGCGCTCGACGGCGGCTTCACCTGCCCGAACCGGGACGGCACGCTGGACACCCGCGGCTGCATTTTTTGCAGCGGCTCCGGTTCCGGAGAATTCGCTGCCGACAGCGCTGCCGATATCCCGCAGCAGATCGAGCAGGCAAAGCGGCGCATCGCAGCCAAAAACCGGGCCGGGAAGTACATCGCCTATTTTCAGAATTTCACAAACACATACGGCAGCGTCGCGCGCATGGAACGTCTTTTCAGCGCAGCCATCCGCCATCCGGAGGTCGTCGCGCTGTCGGTCGCCACACGGCCGGACTGTCTGCCGGATGAAGTTCTCTCCCTGCTGCAAGCGCTCAATGCGCAAAAGCCCGTTTGGGTCGAGCTTGGCCTGCAAACCATCCATCCGGCGACCGCTGCCTACATCCGCCGCGGCTATGACCTGCCGGTGTTCGAGGATGCGATGGTTCGATTAAAGCAAATCGGGCTGGAGACGATCGTCCACCAGATCATCGGTCTGCCCGGCGAGACCGACGAACAGATCGTCCAGACCGCGCGCTATATCGGGCAGAGCGGTGCCGGCGGAGTCAAGCTGCATCTGCTGCACGTGCTCCGAGGCACGGATCTGGCGCGGGATTACGCCGCGGGACGTTTTCAAACGCTCACGCCGGAGCATTACATCGCGCTGCTGGAGAAGTGCCTGCGGGTTCTGCCGCCGGAGATGGTCATCCACCGCATGACCGGCGACGGTGCCAAGCGCGATCTGATCGCCCCACTCTGGAGCGCCGACAAAAAGCGCGTTCTCAACGCCATCCGCGCCGCGTTTCTGCGGGACGATCTCGTGCAGGGGAGCGCATTATGACAGCAAAAAGCAGAGTGCGGTTGCACTCTGCTTTTTGATTGAAATTCAATCACAGCTTGCTGTTCAGCCATGCGAGGACGTCGGCATAGACCTCGTCCTTGTTCAGCTCGTTGAGCATCTCGTGCCGTCCGTCCTTGTACAGCTTCAGGCGCACGTCCTGCATACCGACCTTCAGGAAGCGGTTGTAGACTTTCTTCACATTCTCTCCGTTTCCGCCGACGGGGTCCTTGTCGCCCGCGAAGAAATATACCGGCATGGCCTTGTTCATTTTGTTGAGATTCTCAGTCTTCCAGATAAACTGCAGACCGGTCATCAGATCATAGAACAGGCCGGCGGTGGCAACCTTGCCGCAGAGCGGATCTGCGATAAATGCATCCACGATGGTCTCATCCCGTGTGAGCCAGTCAGAATGAGTGCGTACCGTTTCATAGCCTTTGTTGTAATTGCCGAACGCGAGCTTATCGAGCAGCGGGCTGCGGTACTTATCGCCGTGATCGATGATTTCAAGCTTCGCCATCAGCTTGCCGGAGGACACAACGATGCCGGGGTTCTGGCCGGTGCCGCTGATGATCGCACCCTTCAGGCCACTCGGATGGCGGATGATGTATGTACGGGTGAGAAAGCTGCCCATGCTGTGCCCCATCACGAAGTAGGGGACGTCCGGATACTTTGCTGCCTCGATCCGGTGGAGCTGGTCCATGTCCTCCACGACCAGATCCCAGCCGTTTTTCGGTGCGAAATAGCAAAGCTCACTCTCATCTGCCGCCGTCTTGCCGTGACCGAGGTGGTCGTTGGCCACAGCAACAAAGCCGTTTCCTGCGAGAAACTCCATAAACGGCACATAGCGTCCGCTGTGCTCGGCGATGCCGTGCGCGATCTGCACCACGCCGCGAATCTCTCCATCCGGCACACATTCCCGCACGAACACGTTGTTTTTCCCGTTGCTAGACAAAAACGTAAATTCATTGAATGATGGCATAGCAATCTTCCTCCCAGTATGATATAATAATTCCCATCTGACTGAATTCTATTCTATTTGGCGATTTCCGTCAAGAAAAACGGAGGTTTTTTCATGAATGGTTACATTATTGCTCTGGATCAGGGCACCACAAGCTCCCGTTCGATTATTTTTGACAAGGGCGGCAACATCGTGTCGCTGGCGCAGTATCCCTTTGCACAGATCTATCCCAAGCCGGGCTGGGTCGAGCACGACCCCATGGTCATTCTGGATTCGCAGCTCCACGCCATGAGCGAGGCGTTTGAAAAAAGCGGCCTGTCGCCGACGGATATCGCAGGCATCGGCATCACGAACCAGCGCGAAACGACCATCGTCTGGGACAAGAACACCGGCAAGCCGGTGTACAACGCCATCGTTTGGCAGTGCCGGCGCACGGCCGCGATCTGCGATGAACTGACCGCTGACGGCATGGCAGCCTACGTGCGCGACAAAACCGGCTTGCTGATCGACGCCTATTTCTCCGGAACCAAGATCAAATGGATTCTGGACAATGTCCCGGGCGCACGCGAGCGCGCCGAGCGGGGCGAACTGCTGTTCGGCACGGTGGATTCCTGGCTGATCTGGAATCTCACCGGCGGCAAGGCTCACGTTTCAGACTATTCCAACTGCTCGCGAACCATGCTGTTTGATATTGACACGCTCTGCTGGGACGAGGAGCTGTGCAAAAAGCTCGGCATCCCGATGTCCATGCTGCCGGAGCCGGTACCGTCCTCGCAGGTCTATGGCCGGGTCGCAGAGGGACTGCCGGGGCTGGAGATGCTCGCCGGCATCCCCGTGTGCGGCAGCGCGGGCGATCAGGCGGCGGCGCTGCTCGGTCAGGCCTGCATCGAGCCGGGTCAGGCGAAGAATACATACGGCACCGGCTGCTTCACGCTGATGAACACCGGCAGCCACTCCGTGCGCAGCGTCAGCGGTCTTGTCACCAGCGTGGCGTGGTCCGTGGGCGGCCAGACTACCTATGCGCTGGAGGGCAGCGTGTTCAACGCCGGCAGTTCCATCCAGTGGCTGCGCGACGAGCTGGGGCTCATCTCCACTGCGCATGAGTGCGATATGCTGGCCGAGAGCGTCCCGGACAACGGTGGCGTGTATCTCGTCTCCGCGTTTACCGGTCTTGGCGCGCCGCGCTGGGATATGTACGCGCGCGGCGCCATCGTCGGCCTGACGCGCGGCACGACGAAGGCACACATTGCCCGCGCCACGCTGGAGGGCATCGCCTATCAGGTGAAGGATCTGCTCGACGCCATGGAGATCGACGCAGGGAGCCCGATCTCCATCCTGCGCGTGGACGGCGGCGCGTCCGTCAGCAACTTCCTCATGCAGTTCCAGTCGGATATGCTCCGCAAGCCGATCGACCGTCCCAAGATGGTGGAGACGACCGCGTTCGGCGCGGCGTTCCTGGCCGGTATCGCCAGCGGCGTCTGGCACAACATCGGAGACATTGCTGCAATTCGCCAGTCCGACCGCATTTTCAATCCGCAGATGGACGCAAAACAGGCCAAGCGCCAGCACGACAATTGGCTGCGCGCGGTCGACAGATCGGAAAAATGGGATGTGTAACTTACAAATGAATCAAATCTTTCGCCCGGCAGACATTCTCCTGCCCAAACAAGCAGACATGCAGTGCTGGAGCGTCATCGCCTGCGACCAGTTTACCTCGGACGCCGCCTACTGGGCAGCGGTGGAACAGGCTGTCGGCGGCGCGCCGTCCACACTGCGGCTGATGCTGCCGGAATTCTACCTCGGCAAGCGCGACGAAGCGGCAGCCGCCGCTGAGATTCAGCAGACCATGCGCCGCTATCTGGACAATGATGTCTTTACCGAAATCGAGCACAGCTTCATTTTTCTGGAGCGCACCCTCCCGTGCGGTTCGGTGCGCCGCGGCCTGATCGGCATGGTCGATCTGGAAGCCTATGATTACAGTCCCGACTCGTCCACCCCGATCCGCGCAACGGAGGGCACGGTCGAAGACCGGCTGCCACCGCGTGTGAAGGTGCGCCGCGCCGCGCCGCTGGAAATGCCGCATATCATGGTGTTTCTCAACGATCCGGACGACGGCGTCATGCAGCGGGCGGAAACCGCTGCGAACGACTTGCTCTACGATTTTGATCTGATGATGGGCGGCGGCCATGTGCGCGGCCAGCGAATTTACGGCGCTACGGCGGACGCCCTCGCGGCGCAGATTTCCGAAGGCAATACCGCCGTAAAGCTCGCCATTGGCGACGGAAATCACAGCCTCGCAGCAGCGCGCAAATGCTGGCTGGAGAAAAAGCAGCGCCTCACGCCGGAGCAGGCGGAGTCTGACCCCGCACGTTTTGCGCTGGCGGAGCTTGTGAATATTCACGATCCCGCCGTCACCTTTGCGCCAATCCATCGGGTCTTGTTCGAGACGGATCCCAGCACATGGTTCGACGCGGCAGCGCAGCAGCTTGCCGCGGATGGGGAAGGGCGGGACGTTATTCTGCTTTCCGGCGGACGGCAGAAAACCATCCGCGCCAAGGGCGCGTCCATCGGGGAAGTCATCGGAAACGTAGAGCAATTCTGCAAAACCTACCTTGCCGCGCACGGCGGAACGATCGACTACATCCACGGCGACGACGAAGCGGTGCAGCTTGCGCAGAGGAGCGGCTGCTGCGGCGTTCTGCTGCCGCAGATGGAGAAAGGCGAGCTGTTTTCCTCCGTCGAGTGCTCCGGCCCGTTCCCGAAAAAGAGCTTCTCCATTGGTCTCGGCCGCGATAAGCGGTATTACCTGGAGTGCCGGAAACTATAGATCGTCATAAATTTTAAGTACAAATCCGGAGAAGATCATGGAAAAAGAGAGCCCCGTCCGGGAGAGCCCCGTCCGGGAGAGCCCCGTCCGGGACAGCCCCGTCCGGGACAGCACCACCCTGATCTACACGCAGGCTTCCTGAATTCAGGAAGCCTGCGTGTATTTTTTCGTTCTAACTGTACATCGCCGGCGCATAGGATGTCCCAGAACGAAAGAGGGGAAACGACATGCTGTTTACAAACCGCGTATTGGACCTGTTCCCGCTGGAGCTGGCGGGCGCGCTGCAAAATTGCCGCTCGGACACACAGGAGGTCGTGGAAGAGATCCGCTGCCGGGTGGACAGGCCACCGCTGCTGCTGACACAGGATAGCGAGTACGCCGTTTCTTGCCGCGCCGTCCGCGCAGGGGATCTGGAATATCTGCTCGAGCGTGCCTCCGGCGCGTCCGTACATACCGTCGCCGATGAGCTGCGGCAGGGCTTTCTGCACACCGTGAGCGGCTGCCGCATCGGCCTTTGCGGCAGCGCCTACTGCAAGGATGGACAGGTTGCGGGCGTCCGGCAGATCGCGTCCGTCGCCGTTCGCATCCCGCATGAGGCCAAAGGCTGCGCCGACGCCATTCTCGGCGCGCTGCTGGAGGATGGGTTTCAGAGTACGCTGATCGTATCGCCGCCCGGCTGTGGGAAAACGACGCTGCTTCGGGAGATCATCCGCCAATTATCTGTGCGTGGCCTGCGCGTCGCGCTTGCGGACGAGCGTGGGGAAGTCGCCGCGGTCTACGACCGCGTGCCGCAGTTCGATCTCGGCCCCCGCACCGACGTGATGACGGGCGGCAGCAAGGCCGCGTGCTGCATGATGCTTCTGCGTGCCATGAATCCGCAGGTACTGGCCTTCGACGAGATCACCACGCCGGAGGACATCGCGGCCATGGAGGTCGCCGCAGGCTGCGGCGTGCAGCTGCTCGCCACCGCGCACGCGCTCTCACCGCAGACGCTGCGCCAGCGCGGGCTGTACCAGCGGCTG
>ULWX01003100.1_pt1 | contig 24781 bp, 19 predicted proteins | sample 1960851 | NCBI WGS metagenome assembly ULWX01 (sample SAMEA4835826, study PRJEB28245) | human gut metagenome | biome: gut microbiome; material: fecal sample | place: Denmark | collected 2008 | reverse complement strand
ATCCGCCCCCGTCAGCGCAGCGGCTATTACGCCGACTACGGCGCGCCCGCGCCCCCTGTTCGCCGCGCGGCGCTTGAGGACATGAGCGCGGAGCTTAAGTCGATGGAGGATTTTCCGTTTTCCGTCCTCGCGCGCACCATGCGCCGGGTGCTCAGCGATATGGACAGGCGCCTGCTCATCAAATCGCCCAACGCCGGCTGCCCGGAGCTGCGCGAGGCCCTGGCCGACTATCTCTGCCGCAGCCGGGGCATCGTCGCCGCGCCGGAGCAGATTTTTGTCGGCGCGGGCGCGGAGTATCTCTACTCCATGGCGGCGCAGCTTCTGGGCCGTGAGCGGCGCTTCGCGCTGGAAAGCCCCTGCTATGAAAAAATCCGCCTTGTTTACGCGGCAAACGGGCTGAGCCTCACCGCGCTCCCCCTGGAGGAGGACGGGATAAGCTCCGCCGCGCTGGCCGCCTGTGACGCCGGGGTGCTGCACATCACGCCCTTTCACAGCTACCCCAGCGGAGTCACCGCTTCCGCCGCCAAGCGCCGGGAGTACGTCCGCTGGGCGCGCTCGCGGGACGCGTATATAATCGAGGACGATTACGACTCCGAATTTGCCGCGGCCAATGAGCCCTCAGAGCCGGTGTTCACCCTGGCTCCGGAGCGGGTGATATATATCAGCACATTTTCAAAGCTCCTCGCCCCCTCGATGCGGACAGGCTTCATGATTCTGCCCGAGGCGCTTCTGGAGCGCCAGCGGGAGAAAATCGGCTTCTATTCCTGCACCGTCCCGGTTTTTGAGCAGCATGTGCTGGCGGAGTTTATAAATTCCGGCGACATGGAGCGGTACATCAACAGGCGAAGAAGAGCGAAGAGGCAGAAGGGGGAGAGCAAATGAACTCCTCAGAAAAGCGCAGAAAGAAAAGATTTCTAATTGTTTTCATATGTTTTCTCGTCATTGTCGGCGTTGTTGCGGCATATCTGTCTGTTCTGAATATTGGCTTAAAAGGGAATCCTCTCCCTGCCAGAGCGCCAATGTTTTTGGTAATGCTGTTGTTGGGCGAGCCTGAAAGTGAAAAATATTTCGACGAGACCGGAAGAACCGTCTATGTCTATGAAGATGTGAATATCTGGGGAGAACCAACACATGTCAGCTACTCCGGGTTCGGGTTTCTCTGGGTAGACGAGATACACACATCGTTTGAGCCGGCAGGCGACCCCACGATGAAATATAACGAGATTTTGTCGGCGCTGCAAAAGGTGTATACCGAAGAACCCTCTTCTAATACGGAGGCCGGGGTAGAGAAACATCAGACGATGAGAAGAAACTCAAACATCTTTTTTATTACACTGTCTGACACAGGGTTGATTTCACTAAGCTTGTATGTATACTGAGAGGAGAAAACAAATGACATCATTTTTGTGTGACTACACCGACGGGGCGCACCCGGAGGTTCTGAAAAAGCTGCTGGAGACCAACGGCGAAAAGCTCCCCGGCTATGGGGAGGACCGCTTCTGCACCGAGGCAAAGGAAAAAATCGCGGACTTTTGCGGCGGCAATGTGCAGGTGCATCTGCTCACCGGCGGTACGCAGACAAATCAGGTCGTCATTTCGGCACTTTTGCAGCGGCACGAGGCTGTTGTCGCCGCCGAAACGGGGCACATAAATGTCCACGAGGCTGGGGCCATCGAGTACACCGGGCACAAGGTCATCGCCCTGCCGGCACATAACGGCTGCCTTGACGCGGGCGAGCTTGAAGCGTACATGGAGCGCTTTTACGCCGACGGGACGCATGAGCATATGTGCTTCCCGGCGCTTGTCTACATCTCCCAGCCCACCGAGCTTGGCACGCTCTATTCAAAAGCGCAGCTCGAGGCCATTTCCGCCGTCTGCCGCCGCTTTGACATGGGGCTTTATATCGACGGGGCGCGGCTGGGCTACGCGCTTGCAAGCCCCGCCAATGACGCGGGCATTGAGGATATAGTCCGCCTTGCGGATGTGTTCTACATCGGCGGGACGAAGCTCGGTGCCATCTGCGGCGAGGCCGTGGTCTTTACGAAGAACAACATGCCGGCGCATTTTGCGACGCTCACAAAGCAGCAGGGGGCGATGCTCGCCAAGGGGCGGCTGCTCGGCGTTCAGTTTTCCGCTCTGTTTACGGACGGGCTGTATCTGCGCATAGCGGAGCATGCTGTAAAGCAGGCGATGAAGCTCAAGGCGGCGTTTTTGAGCCGGGGCTATGAGCTTTTTATCGACTCGCCCACCAACCAGCAGTTTGTCATTTTGAATGATGAGCAGCTCAAGCGCCTGAGTGCAGAGCTTGCCTTCAGCGTCTGGGAGCCTCTGCCCGATGGCCGCACCGCCGTCCGCTTTGTCACCAACTGGGCAACCACGGACGAAGAAATAGCGCAGCTTGAAGCGCTGATATAACTGAACAAGAGCCTCCCCGGCGGGGAGGCTCTTGTTAGATTACATGCAATTCAAAGGCTCCCTTGTGTAAAGGGAGCTGGCGCGGAGCGCCTGAGGGATTGTAAATGTTCGATATTTTTGGCATTAAAGCTAATCGTTGCACTGGTAACGACCCTTCCGGCTTGCGGCTATGCCGCAAGCCACCTCCCCTTACGCAGGGGAGGCGTTGGGTTGTGCAAATCTGCATTGCATCCATCGGTTTCGCCAGCAGGCGCGACCAGAGGGAGCGCCAAGGGATTGGTGCGGTTATATTATTTCCTTTACCTGTCCTCAAACGACAGCTTCAGCACGTCGGGCCTGCTATAATGGCCGCAGGCGTCAAACTCCATGCGGCTGGCGGGGACCTTGTCCATGTCGAGGTCTGCATAGATGATGCCCTCCTCGTCCCAGAGCGGCTCCGTCACATAGTGCCCAAAGGGGTCTATGACGCAGCTTCCGCCGCGGCAGACCTTTTCCGGCAGCCTTGCTATCTCCTCCTGCGCGTTGAGCGCGGCGGGGTACATTGCCCGGTCAAACACCATGTCACAATTTATAAAGTAGCAATGCCCCTCGATGGCGATATGCTGAATGGTCGCCTGCCATTCGGGGTTGTCGTTTGTGTTGGGGGAGATGTAAATGGTGACGCCCTTTTCATACAGCGCCACGCGCGCGAGGGGCATATAGCTCTCCCAGCAGATAAGGCTGCCCATCGACCCCCACGGGGTATCGACCGCGAGGAAGAAGCCCTTATCCGCGTCACCCCATACCACGCGCTCAGCGCCGGTGGGCTTGAGCTTGCGGTGGACGGGGGCAAGCTCCCCCTCCGGGGTGAAGATGAGATTTGAATTATATAAGGTTGCCGTCTGCTCGCAGCGCTCGGACACGCCTATGCTCACATAGGCCCCGGCCTCCCTCGCGGCGGCGGCTAAAAGCGCCGTCTCCTCCCCGGGGACGAGGATGGAATTGTCATAATAGAGCTTCCAGTCCGCCCGGCCCGGCTCCTTGCGGCTGCCCACGGTGAAGCCGAAGGTCAGGCCATAGGGGTAGCAGGGGATAAACAGCTCCGGGAACACGATAAGCTCCGCCCCGTGCGCTGCGGCCTCTTTTATAAGCGCAAGCGCCTTTTTAACGCAGGCGGCCTTATCAAACATCACGGGCGCGGCCTGCACCACCGCCACGCGGCAGGTTTTTTTCAAGTCTTTCATTCATATCCCTCCGTTTGATTGGATTATAGCTTAAACCCCTCGCCGCTGTAAATGGCTGATGTGAATTTCAACTGCCAATTTTCTTTTTGAGCAATATTTCTCTGCCGATTTTGTACATAACCAACAAATTGTACAACAAAAACATCCTTTGAATTCTATTTAATTGATTGATTGTTGCCCAAATCTATGTTATAATCATAACGCGAAGATGTTGGCGCGCCTTGTGCGGAGCGCGCCCGGCTGTACCCCAAAGCGGTCGGGCTGCCCTGTATGGGCCGCGCCCTAACAGTCAACAAGAAATCAGAAAGGAAGTAACACATGGACGAAAAGTATAGCGCCCTATTTACCCCTTGGAAGGTTGGCAATGTGGAAATCAAGAACCGCATTGTTCAGTGCTCCATGGGCGGCACCTCCCTGTTCGGCTGGCTCGAGCCCAACCATTTTGATAGAGAGGCTGCGTATTTCCTGCTCAACCGCGCTCAGGACGGCGTTGGCCTGATCCTGCCCGGCATGCAGTGTGTCCGCGACCAGCTGGGTATGCCCGGCAGAAAGTGGCTCTGGCAGAACGACAAGATGTTCAAAGAGCTCAAAAAGTACATGGTCGAATTCCATAAGACCGGTGCAAAGCTGTTCATTCAGCTCGCCGCCGGCATGGGCCGCTCCATGGCCATCAACGGTTGGATGACCGTTCTCGCCAAGAACGACCTGCTCAACAAGCTCGCCAGTCCCATCGTTGACGTTCAGTACTGCTGCGCCTCCGCTTCCGAGACTCCTAACCGCTGGGCCGAGGATGTTATCTCCCGTCCCCTCACCGTTAAGGAAATCAAGGAAATGGTCGATGGCTTCGGCAAGACCGCGAAGCGTCTGAGAGAAGCCGGTGTTGACGGTGTTGAGATTCACGCCGTTCACGAGGGCTACCTGCTCGACCAGTTCACCATGAAGAACTGGAACTACCGTACCGACCAGTACGGCGGCTCCTTCGAGAACCGTTTCCGCTTCCCCGTTGAGATAGTCCAGGCTATCAAGCGCGAAGCCGGTGCGGACTTCCCCGTCTCCCTGCGTTACTCCGTCGTCTCCAAGACCAAGGCCTGGGGCAAGGGCGCCATGCCTTACGAGACCGACTTCGAGGAGTGGGGCCGCGACATGGAAGAGTCCGAGCGCGCCATCAAGTACCTTGGCGATGCCGGTTACGACATGTTCAACTGCGACAACGGCACCTACGATGCCTGGTACTGGGCTCATCCGCCACAGTATATGCCCGACAACTGCAACCTCGAGTATGTTGAGCATATCAAGAAGTTCACTGACAAGCCCGTGGTCTGCGCAGGCCGTATGGATCCTGTCAAGGCCGCCGAGGAGATCGCCGCCGGCCGTCTCGACGCCGTGGCTATCGCCCGTCAGAACCTGGTCGACCATGACTGGATCCACAAGATCCTCGAGGGCCGTCAGGACGAGATCAAGCCCTGCATCCGCTGCCACAACGGCTGCTTCAACTTTGCAAAGTTCAAGGGAACCTCCAACCTCCAGAAGCTGGATGACTCCCTGCACCTTGCCCGCTGCGCTCTGAACCCCACCACCATGCAGCACAACAAGTACAAAATCGTCAAGACCAGAAAGCCCAAGAAGGTCGCCATCATCGGCGGCGGCATCGGCGGCATGGAGTGCGCTCTTGTTCTGCTCCAGCGCGGCCATACTCCCGTTATCTTTGAGAAGACCAATGAGCTGGGCGGCCTGTTCCTGACCGCTTCCGCCATGAGCTTCAAGGAGAACGACAAGGAGCTCATCCGCTGGTACCGTGCTGAGATCGCCAGACAGGGCGTTGAGGTCCGTTTCAACACCGAGGTCACCGATCTGGGCACCCTGCGCGGCTTTGACGATATCATCGTCGCCACCGGTTCCGTTCCCAGAACCATGCCTCTTATCCCCGGCTTTGATAAGACCCTCACCTTCACTCAGCTGCTGAAGGACAAGGTCGAAGTCGGCGACAAGGTCCTGTTCCTGGGCGGCGGCCAGTCCTCCTGCGAGGCGGCCTACGACCTGATCCTTGCCGGCAAGCACCCCATCATCGTCGAGTTCGCGGACGACCTGGTTGCGGCTCAGGCTACCTGCCTTGCCAACACCTCCTTCCTGCGCGACGCGATGGAGTACCACAAGGTTCCCGTCTACCTCAATTCCACCGTCACCTCCATCCGCGACGGTTCTGTCACCGTCAAGAATGTCAAGACCGGTGAGACCTTTGATGTCGACTGCGACAATGTTGTCAACGGCATCGGCTTTGTTCCCACCCCCGTGGGCGGCAAGAACAGCAAGGCCTACCGCGTCGGCGACTGCGTGGCCATCGGCAACCTGCGTACCGTTATCTGGCGCGCATGGGATGTCTGCATGAAGATATAATTCTTCCGGCGGAATTACAAAGAAATACCTTTTATGGGCGCGGATTTATCCGCGCCCATATTTTGCTTTTTATGATATTTCATGCTGCGCATGAAGTGAGAAAAAAGTCTTGGCTCTCCCTCTGGGAGAGCTGGCGCGCAGCGCCTGAGAGGGTAATACGAACAACGCGCAAAAGCTGCACGAGGTTAGTCCAACCGTGCAAGGGATACCTCTCCGTCTTGTCGCTTCGCGTCAATCCACCTCCCCTACTGCGGTAGGGGAGGCAAGATACTTGGTGCAAACCTGCTAAACTCTGCATAACCATTTTTCATTATGTGATAAGTTAAAGGCTTGCATATGCCTATCTTGGAAATTTTTGTCTTTTTGCCTGACTTTTGTTCTCTTTGAATGCGGTGGTGTTTACAAAAGCAGAATATTGCGGTAGAGTCAAAGTGTCATTATGAGCATAAATGCAAGGAGTATACTATGGTCACTATCGCTATATGTGAAGATGAAGCCCTGTGGCTGGACACGGCAAAAAGCATTGTCTATCAGGCGGCGATGCGTTTTGAGCCTGAGCTGCGGCTCTTTTCCGGCAGCGAGGAGCTTCTGCGCGCCGTGAGGGACGGCTACCAGCCGGATATCGCGGTGCTGGATTTGGTGCTGCGGGAGAGCAGCGGCATTGAGGCGGCCCATGAGCTTCGCCGGGCCTGCCCCTACTGCTCCGTTATTTTCATGACAGCGTTCATCTCCGCCTCATGCAATGTATATGAGACTGAGGGCAGCTATTATATTCTCAAATCCCAGTTCCGGGAGCGGGTAGCGGAGGCCATTGAAAAGGCCCTGGAGGATCAGCGCTCCCGCGCCTGCATCAGCTTTAGAGTCAGGGGCGCGGTGCGGTCCGTCCCGGCAAAGGACGTGCTGTATTTTGAGCGCCGCCTGAAAAAGACGCTGGTAGTCTGCGCAAATGGGGAGCAGTTCTCCACTGCCGCAAAGCCCGGGGACATTCTGGACGAGGCAAAGAGGCCGTATTTTGTCAAATGCCATCAGAGCTTCTGGGTCAATCTTCAGCAGGTGCAGTCCATGACCGCGGACAGCTTCATCATGTCCGGCGGGCAGGCGGTGCCCATCAGCCGCAGCTGCCGCCAGCAGGCGCGGGATGCCTTCCGCGCCATCCGGGGCAGATGACAAAAAACCGGCCTTCCGTTTGGGAAGGTCGGTTTTTGCATAAGCCGATATCTCAATGGGCGTAATACAGAGGGTCATTGGCGATATATGCGTAGGAAAAAGGCGCTTCGTCATAGTGCATCTGCTGCCGCAGCAGCTCATAGCGGGGCGCAAGCTCCGTGATGCCAAATTCGTTCTTGCCCAGATAGCGCCATGTGCTGCCGTTGGGGTCGAGGGTCGTCTCGATGTTGACCTCGCAGTTGGGGGCGCACTCGCGCATATGCTCTATCTGCTCCATGGGGATGGGCGTAAATTTGCCTATCCACAGGCGCTCAAGCTCCGTCAGCCCATAGAGGGGGCTGAGGTCATGGAGCGCGAAGCAGTAGCCAATATTGAGATGGCGCAGATTTTTAAGCTCCGCCAGCGGGCTGAGGTCGTTGAGTGCGGAGTTTTGAATCTCGGCATACTCAAGCTTCGGGCAGTTGGCGACGGGGGAGAGGTCAGACCAGTTCGCCATGGCGACGATAAGTACCTCCAGATCCGGCATATAGGACACGAAGGACAAATCGTCAAGGTATGAATTGTGCCCCAAATCCAGATATTTGACCTTGGTGCAGTATTTAAGCGAGGCGGCGTTTTCCCCGGTGAGCTCGCCGCCGCGGCCGGGATTGGAGGCCAGGATGCGCTCCACATCGGTGCGCACGGTGTACCCCGTGCCGAACCAGATGCGCCAGACCACATCCACATTGGGCAGGCTGTCCCGGATATCGGCCATCGCCTCGTCAGAGACACCGCAGAAATCCATGTCCAGCTTCTGGAGATTGGGCATGCAGTGGGCCACCTGCTTTACAAGCGCGCCCTCATCGTCCATCTTAATATGGTTGAGGTCGAGCAGGCTGTCCTGAAGATTGCAGGCCTTGCCGAAGAGCGTGAAGTCATAGTTAAATTCCGTCCCCTCGGGCGCAGCCTCCACCATGGCGCTGATAGCATCCCACGAGAGGGCGTTGCTTTCGGGCTCCGTGCCCAGCTCAACGCGCCTGAGCTGCTTCATGCCGGAGATGAAAGCCCGGGCGCTGTCCGCCTCGGCGGCGGTCAGGCCGGAGATGTCAAGCTCCGTATCGCTCAGCTTGTGGCTCCTGCCCGCCAAAGTGAAGCCGCCCTCGAAATTGGCCTCCGGGCAGGCCTCGGCAAGCCTTTCAATCCATCCGGCGCTCACGCTCTCGCCGACGGTGACAGTCTCAACAGCGGGCAGGTACTTCATCAGCGGCAGCGCCGCCTCAAAATCTTCATCGCTCAGCCGGCTCAGGTCAAGCTGAGCATCGTCACTGTATGCAAGGCTCCCGTCGGGCAGGGACACGGAATAACGCACCGACACATCAGGGTGCTCCTCCGCCCATGCGAAAATTTCCGCGTAGCACTCGCTGCCGCTGAAATCGGCTGACTCGAGAGCCGTGAACTCGCTCAGCTTGGGCACGTCATAGGGCATGAGCTCCACCACAAGCGACTTTGAGTCGACCGGAAATTTTCCGTTTTCAAGCTTAACCTTTGCCGTGCAGCCGCACATCAGCACCGCGCTCATCATAGCCGCCAGGCAGCAGAGCGCCGCGCGCCGGAAATTATGTTTCATTGCTTTCAAATCTGATCTCCTTAGGGTTCCTGTAAACGCCGAACAAATCGCCGCGGGCGATTTGTTCGGCGTTTTGCTTATCAATACAGCGGGTCGTTCCACGAGAAGGCATAGTCGTTATCGGTAAAGCCGAACTGCTCTCTCAAAAGCTCATAGCGCGGATGAAGCACCTCCTGGAGCCAGCCGGTCTCCTCATACAGGGCAAGGCTCAGCTCCGTATATCCGGTGACGCGCCATCTGCCGCCCTCGGGGTCATAGGTCTCGTTGTTGACCTCGCAATTGGGGGCGCTCTGGCGCATCTGCTCGGCCTGCTCGGCGGGCACGGGCGTGTTGCTGCCTATCCAGAAGCGCTCAAGGTCTGTCAGCCCGTAGATAGGGGATATATCCGTCACATTGGTATTGCCGATGTTGAGATGCCGCAGCTCAGTAAGCCCGGCGAGGGGGCTGAGGTCGGCAACCTGTGTGCTGTGCAGGTCAAGATACTCAAGGTGCGTGCAGCTTGCAAGCGGCGTAAGGTCAACCACCGGGTTCATCGCCACGTTGAGCACCTCAAGATTGGGCATACCATAGACAAAGGAGAGGTCGGTAACGGCCTCGTTATGGCCGAGGTCGAGATATTTCAGGTCGCTGCAATATTTGAACACTGCGGCTTCCTTATCGCCTATCGTGCCGCCGACAGAGGGCTTGGAGGCGAGGATGCGCTCCACGTCCGTGCGCACGCTGTACTCATCGGCAAACCATATGCGCCAGACCACCTTGATGTTGGGGTAGTCCTGGCGGATGCTGTCCATGGCCTCATTGGAGACATTGCAGAAGTCCATGTCCAGATATGTACAATTTTTCATGTAGGGCAGGAAGGAGCGGACCTCCGCGCCCTCATCGTTCATGGTGGTGTGGCTGAAATTCAGCGTCTCGCTGTTTATGTTCAGCTCCTGACCAAAGCGGGTGAAGAGATAGCCAAAGCTGATGTCGGGGCAGGCGTCCTGGAGCATGGCGATATCGTCCCAGCTCACGCCGCCGTCTCCCTCATAGCCCAGATGAACGCTCTTGAGGCTGCTCATGCCGGGCAGAAGCTGCGCGGCGAGGAGCGCGTCATCACGGCTCAGGCCGGAAAGGTCAAGGCTTTCCGTGCTGTTATCCACCGTTTTTCCGGCGATGGTGCAGCTGTATTTAAACGAAAGCTCAGGATTAGCCTCCCGCAGGGCGGTCATGGCCTCGGGGGCAATCGCGCGCTCAGCGTCAAGCCGGCCGAGGTCAATGCTTTTGAGCTTGGGCAGGTACTTGCAGTTTTCCAGCACAGCCGAAACGCCCTGAGCGTCAAAGCTGCTCAAATCAAGGCTCTCGGCACTGTTGTCCACGGTGCTGCCGTCGGGCAGGGCGACAGAATAGCGCAGCGAAACATCCGGGTGCTCCTCCGCCCAGGCCAGAAACTCCTCATAGCACTCACTGCCGCTGAGATCAACGGATTTGAGCGCCGGGAAATTGTTCAAAAGCTCGCTCTCGCCGGGGGCGAGGACAACGCTGATCTCCTCCGCGTCCACCGGGAAGGAGCCCGAGGCAAAAACCACCTTGGGCTTGCCGACGATAGGCGTGACAACGCCATCCGGCTGAGCTGCGGCGCGGCTGCTCCATGAGAAGCCGAACAAAACCACCGCCGCGACAAATATCAAAGACACAACTATAACTATCGCTCTTTTTGCTTTCATTCTTCCGCCCTCCGTTTTTTGCGAGAAAATTATACCATTATACCGGGTTTATTTCAAGTCAGCCGCCGCTTTTTTCGTCGGCTGTTGACAGGGGCGAAATTATAGTATATAATCCTTTTATCCTATTTTTTTGATAGGAATTTAATTTTGTTTACGGAGAGTGCGCCATGCACCTTTTTACCTGCCGATGTCACCCTTTTTTCTTCAGCAAGCGCTGAACAAATCGCTCTTGACGATTAGTTCATCACTTACTTGTGCAATTTCATGATGGCAATATTAAAGATGCCGGAATAAAATGACAATCAGGGGGATATCGATATGTTTAATGATTTGAGGGAGCTTGTGGCCGCGTATAAGGCCAGAGACCCCGCCGCCCGCTCAACCATGGAAGTGCTGCTGTTATACCCCGGCGTGAAGGCCGTGCGCAGCCACAGAAAAGCACATTGGTGCTATGAGCACGGATATATGTTCCTTGCAAGGCTTATTTCTCAGCGCTCCCGCCGCCGCACCGGAATAGAAATTCATCCCGGCGCGAAGATTGGCAAGCGCCTTGTTATTGACCACGGCATGGGCATCGTCATCGGCGAGACGGCCGAGATTGGGGACGACTGCCTTATCTACCACGGCGTCACCCTTGGCGGCACCGGTAAGGATGTCGGCAAGCGCCACCCCACCATCGGGAACCACGTGCTCATCGGCACAGGCGCGAAGGTTCTCGGCCCGATAACCGTGGGCGATAACAGCCGCATCGCCGCAAACTCCGTGGTGCTCAGCGCCATACCCGAGGACTGCACCGCCGTCGGCATCCCGGCAAAGCCGGTGAAGATTTCCGGCAAGCGCGTAAATTACGTGCACGATGTGGACCAAACCAGCGTCACCGACCCTGTCGCCGCAGAGCTTGCCGCCCTGCGCAAGGAGCTGGAGGAGCTCAAAAACCGCTAAAAAAACTCGAGTGGAATTTCCGCCGGAATGGGAATCCTCTCCGTCTTGCCGCTCCGCGCCAAGTCACCTTCCCTTTTTTGAAAGGCGAGGCTTTTATTTTTCCTTGCCAACATCCCGCGGGAAAGATATAATTAAAGCAAATTAAAAAAGAAGGAGCTTTCGATATGGAAGACCTCAAGCTCAGAAAGAAAAATCTGCTCATGTTCCCGCTGGGCAAGATAGGCAGCGACATGGAGTATTATCTCTTCACAAGCTGCATCATGACCTTCGTGCTCTTCACGCGCAGCCTCACCGCCGCGCAGTTTGCCGCGATAACCGCCATCGTCGTCGCGGCTAGAGTTTTTGACGCGCTCAACGACCCCATCATGGGCAACATCATCGAGCGCACGCGCACCCGCTGGGGCAAATTCAAGCCCTGGCTCGTAATCGGCATACTCTCCACCAGCGTTGTGGTATATCTCGCCTTCAACACCGATCTTCAGGGCTGGAGCTTCGTGTGGTTCTTCGGCGTGATTTATTTTCTCTACTCCATCACCTTCACCATGCACGATATATCCTACTGGGGCATGGTGCCCGCCCTGTCCTCCGACGCTAACGCCCGCAACCAGTTTACCTCCCGGGCGACGCTCTGTGCCGGCATCGGCAGCACGCTTGCAAGCGTGCTCATCCCCATGTTCACCGTGGGCGACAAGGCTATCGGCGGCAGCACCACCACGGCCTACGGCGTCGTGGCGCTGGTTGTCTGCATCCTCGCCCCGGCGTTCCTGTGCTTTACCATCTTCGGCGTGCGCGAGAAGCGCGAGTACACCGACGCACCGCCCGTGAGCCTCAAAAAGGTCTGGAAAACCATCACCGGCAACGATCAGCTTCTATGGATGAGCCTTATCTTCCTCATTCAGCAGATAGGCAACGGCCTCATTATCGGCGGCCTCGGCTCGACCTATATTTACTTCGACTTTGGCTATGACGGCGGGCTTTTCTCCCTGTTTTCCATCGTCGGCATGTCCGTCACGGCGCTGCTGATGATTTTCTACCCCGCCATCTCCCGCCGTCTGCCGCGCAAAAAGCTCCTGGGCATCCTCGCCGTTATCGCCGCCGTGGGCTACGGTATAATGCTGCTCGCGGGGCTGCTCCTGCCCTCCACGATGCTCAAGTTCTGGGTCGTGGTCATCGGCTATATGCTCTCAAACTTCGGGCAGTACGGCTTCCATCTGGCAATGATGATCTCCATCATCAACACCGTTGAATACAATGAATACATCTCCGGCGAGCGGGACGAGGCCATCATCGCCTCCCTGCGCCCGTTCATCACAAAGCTCGCCTCCGCGCTCATTATCCTCATCACCAATCTGAGTTATATCATCTTCGGCGTGACCAAATACACCGGCAGCATCTCCGAGCTTGAAAACCAGTGCGCCCGGAACCTCATCACCGAGGCGGACAAGATAGTCCAGATCGACAGCGTGATAAAGGGCATCGCCCCGGGGCAGACCCTCGCCCTGCTGCTGTGCATGGCGATAATCCCCTGCCTGCTGATGCTGAGCTCCTACTTCCTGTACAGGAAGCACTACAAGCTCGATGAGGACGAGTACGCCCGCATCTGCGCCGAGCTCGAGACAAGAAAGGGGCAGGCATGAGCATCACAAGGCTTGCCCTCGCCCTCGCCGCGCCCCTGCCGAAGCTGGAGGGTTTTGAGCGGTATATGTTCATCGGCCCGCACCCGGACGATATTGAAATCGGCGCGGGGGCGACGGCGGCAATGCTGACCGCCGCCGGGAAAAAGGTCTGCTTTTTAATATGCACCGACGGGCGCTTCGGCTCTGTGGACACTCCGCCGGAGGAGCTTATACCCATCCGGCAGGCCGAGGCGCGCGCCTCGGCAGCAGCGCTTGGCGTGGAGGATGTCCGCTTTCTCCCGTTCTCTGACGGCGGGTTTTACGATTTCCGGGCGTTGGTATCCGCTATTGCGAAAGAGGTTGGGGACTTTAAGCCCGATGTCATCTTCGCGCCGGATCACTGCGTCACCAGCGAGTGCCACATTGACCATCTGAACACCGGCAGGGCCGCAGCGGAGATTGCCTATTTTGCCCCCTACGCCCGGCTCATGGCGGAGCATGGCGCGCAGAGCGCCCCGGTCAAGGCGCTGGCCTACTACATGACCGCAAAGGCAAACCGCTTTGTCAAAACCTCGGCCGCGCTGCTGAGCAGGCAGCTTTCATCGGTGTTTGACTGCCACAAGAGCCAGTTTCCCACCGGCTGCGGCGAGGGGAAGGCCATCGCCCTGTATCTGCGCCTGCGCTCGGCCGATTTCGGCCTGCGCTGCCTGTGCGCCCACGCGGAGGGCTTCCGCGTCCTCGGCGTGACGCAGATGCACTGCCTGCCCGAGGCCAGGGACTGAAAAAACGCTCAAATTTGCACCAATCCAACGCCGCCCCTGCGTAAGGGGAGGTGGCAAAAATCTTTGATTTTTGACGGAGGGGTCGTCTGCCGCAATTGAGGTTTGCTTTTGTGCAAAACTATTCGTTCAATCCCCTCAGTCAGCCCCTGGCTGACAGCTCCCCTTGCCGCAAGGGGAGCCTTTGGGGTACGACAATCGACAAATCGCCGCCCGAAAATCGGGCGGCGATTTTTTTACACTTCCTATTGACACGCAGATATGTAAGTGATATTATTTTGATATCATATAAGGAGGAGGTGAGTAAGTGATGAATAAATCGGCGAAAATGATTTGCGAGAGAATATGTGTCCTGATGAAGGCGGGCTTTCGCAGACAATACTTTGTGTATGGCAAGAAAGGCCGACAAAGTCAGGGCGCAAATTGTCCGCAAAGCGCCGAGGCGATTTGTTCAGCGCTTACTTAAAAAAGAATATGAAAGAGAAAATCCTTAACAACAGAAAAAACGGCATGGGTATGATGCTGCTGTTTCTTGTGCTCTATATCTCGGCCATCGGGCTTATCGTGCTGGGTGGCTTTGCCTCGCGTTACGGCACGGCTGCCGCGGTGGTCATGATAGTCGTTGGCATTATATGGGTGGTTCTGGGCTGGATTCCGTTTTGCGGGCTGAAGGTCGTAAAGCCGCAGGAGGCCCTTGTGCTGACGCTCTTCGGCAAATACGTCGGCACGCTCAAGGACGCGGGCTTCTATTTTGTTAACCCCTTCTGCACGAGCGTCAACCCCGCCGCCAAAACCCGCCTCAACCAGAGCGGCGATGTGGACGCGGGCAGCGGCAAATTCAACATCAAGCTCGGCGATGACAGCGCGGCGAATATCCAGGTGACGAACAACAAAATTTCCCTCAAGGTCATGACCCTCTCCAACAGCCGCCAGAAGATAAACGACTGCCTCGGCAACCCCATAGAGATCGGCGTCGCGGTGATGTGGCGCGTGGTGGACACGGCGAAGGCGGTGTTCAACGTGGATAACTACAAGGAGTACCTCTCCCTCCAGTGCGACAGCGCGGTGCGAAACATCGTGCGCCTGTACCCATACGATGTGGCCCCCGGCGTCGATACAACCGGCGACGGACTTGCCGACGAGGGGAGCCTTCGCGGCTCGAGCGAGACGGTGGCAAGGCGCATCAGGGACGAGATCCAGCAGAAGGTGGAGGAGGCCGGGCTTGAGATCATCGAGGCGCGGATAACCTACCTCGCCTACGCGCCGGAGATCGCCGCGGTCATGCTCCAGCGGCAGCAGGCCAGTGCCATAATCGATGCGCGCAAAATGATCGTTGACGGCGCTGTGGGCATGGTGGAGATGGCGCTTGAGCGCCTGAACGAGAACAAGGTTGTGGAGCTTGACGAGGAGCGCAAGGCGGCAATGGTGTCCAATCTTCTGGTGGTGCTCTGCGGCAGCAAGGACGCGCAGCCGATTGTCAACTCCGGAAGCCTGTACTGAGCCGTGCCTGATAACGCGAAGAAGCAGATACCTCTGCGCCTGTCCCCGAAGCTGTATGCCGCCATTGCCGCCTGGGCGGAGGACGACTTCCGCTCTGTCAACGGGCAGATCGAGTACCTGCTGACGGAGTGCGTCAAGCAGAGGAAGAAAAACGGTAAGTACGTCTCAGACACCATTGACGAACCATTTGAAATAGACATTTAAGGAGACACTATGCTGAAAATAGAGCATTTAACCAAGACCTACGGCGAGAAAAAAGCCGTGGATGACCTGAGCCTGCACATTGCGCCGGGGGAGATTTACGGCTTCATCGGCCACAACGGCGCGGGCAAAACCACCACGCTCAAGGCCTGCGCGGGCATCCTGCCCTTTGATGCGGGGACGATACTGGTGGACGGGCTGGATGTGACCGCAAAGCCCATCGAGTGCAAGCGCCGCATTGCTTATATCCCGGATAACCCCGACCTTTACGAGTTCATGTCCGGCATAAAATATCTCAACTTCATCGGGGATATCTTCGGCGTGGATGCGGGAGCGCGCTCAGAGCGCATCAAAAAATACGCGGACATCTTCGGTCTGACGGGCGACCTCGCCCAGCCCATCTCCGCCTACTCCCACGGCATGAAGCAGAAGCTGGCGATAATCTCCGCGTGGATACATGAGCCAAAGCTCATAATCATGGATGAGCCCTTCGTGGGGCTTGACCCGAAGGCCGCCTTCTCTCTCAAGGAGATGATGCACGAGCTGTGCGCCAAGGGCGGGGCCATTTTCTTCTCCACCCACGTGCTGGATGTGGCGGAAAAGCTCTGCGACAAGGTGGCCATCATAAAAGAGGGCAAGCTCATTGCCAACGGCGATATGGCGCAGGTCAAGGGCGATTCGTCCCTTGAATCGGTGTTTCTGGAACTGGAGGGCGGCAATGCTTAAAGCCCTGTTTCGCGTGCGCCTTGCCGCACTGGGGGCGACGTTTACCGGCGCATCCCGCAGCAAAACGGCGCAGAGCAAGCCAAAGCTCATCGGCTTTGCGCTGCTGATGCTCTTCTGCCTCGCCTGCTTTCTGTTTCTGTTCTGGCAGATGTTTGTGAACATCGCCGGGCCCTTCCGGCAGATGGGCCTGGGCTGGCTGTATTTTTCCATGGCGGCGCTGATGGGCTTTGCCCTGATGTTCATCGGCAGCGTCTTTACCGCGAAGGCGCAGCTATACGAGGCCAAGGACAATGACCTGCTGCTGAGTCTGCCAATAAAGCCCGCGTATGTGCTTTTAAGCCGGATGTTCATGCTGTGGGTGCTGTCCCTTGTCATGGAGCTGCTTGTCGCGATTCCCGCGCTGGTCGCGTGGCAGGGCTCCGGCGGCTTCGGCGGAGCGGAGCTTGCGTGGTTCATTGTTATTTTCATTTTGCTGCTGCCGTTTCTGGCGCTGGCGGTATCGGCGCTCTTCGGCTGGATTTTGAGCCTTGTCAGCACGCGCATCGGCGGCAACAAGAGCCTTATCACCGTGGCTCTGAGTCTGATTTTTCTGGTTGCATACATGTACTTTGCCGCCAACATGGAAACGCTCCTCTCCGAGCTTGCCATGAACCCGGGCGGCGCGGCTCGGGCGCTGGGCGCTGTGGCGGTTTTGAAGTGGATAGGCGACGCCTGCGCCGCAGGCTCTCTCGCGGCTGGGCTGAAGGTCGCGGCGGTGATAATCGTGTGCTTTGGCGCGGTGTACTTCGTCCTCGCCAAGAGCTTTGTCCGCACGGCGACAGACCGGCGCGGCGGCGGGAAGCGAAAAGCCGCCGTTCTCAACGCAAAGGCCCGCTCCACAGACAGCGCTCTCTTTTCCCGGGAGCTTTCGCGCCTGCTCTCAAGCCCCGGCTATCTTCTCAACTGCGGGCTGGGCGCTTTCCTCGCCCCAATCGGCGCGGTGGTGCTGCTGATAAAGGGCGGAGAGCTGCTGGCCATGCCCGGCTTTGAGGGTTATCCTGACCTCTTCGCGCTGCTGTTTCTGGCGGCGCTGTGCATGATGTCATCAATGTGCATTGTCTCCGCGCCCTCGGTGTCCCTTGAGGGCAAAAGCCTGTGGGTTGCCCGCAGCCTGCCGGTTTCCACAAGGGCGGTGCTCTCGGCGAAGCTCCGCCTGCACTATGTGGTGAGTCTGCCCTCAATACTCATTGCGGCGGTGCTGATCTGCGTGCTGATCAAGCCGCGGGGGCTTATGCTGCTATATTACTTTGCCCTGCCGGGGCTGACGAGCGTGTTCCTCGGCCTGCTGGGGCTGACGGCCAATCTCCGCCACCCGAAGCTGGACTATGTAAACGAAACCCAGGCCGTCAAGAGCAGCGTTGCGGTGATGATTACGATGTTCACGGGCATGGGGCTTGTCACTGTTTTGAGCGTGGGCTATCTGTTTCTGGCCGAGAGCCTGAGCTTCGAGCTTTACGGCGGCCTTATCCTGCTGCTGTTGGCGGCCGGCTGCCTGCTCCTGCGGCGGTATATTATGACCAAAGGTGTTAAGCTGTTCGAGCAATTACAGGCATAAAAAAAGAAAGCCCGGTCGGGCTTTCTTTTTTTAATAATTTCAATGCTCCAATTTCTTGCCGTGTTCGGCGAGCATCTTGTCCTTGAGGTCCATGAGCTTCTGGGAGAGGTCCACATAGTGCTGATGCGGGAAGTCAAAGCGCTTGACGGACTGCCACAGGGTGCTGACCTGATAGGCGCAGTAGCGCTTGACGTCAATGAGCGAGGGTACATCGTACACAAGCTCGCCATTTTTGAAGATGGGCACCTGCAGCTCCTTGGCGCGGTAGCTTATAAACTCCTTGCGCTTCCAGCGGGCGGTGGGGTCGCACAGCTCGACAGGCTTTGAATCGTCCAGCACCTCGTCGTGCATGCAGATATAATCGGCCACGGCCATATCCGTCTCCTTATCGTACAGGCGGTAGACCTTCTTGAAGCCGGGGTTTGTTATCTTGCCGAGATTCTCGCTGACCTTTATCTTGGGAATAATCGCGCCGTTTTCATCCTCCACGGCGCAGAGCTTGTACACCCCGCCGAACACCGGGGAGCTCTTGGAGGTGATGAGCCGCTCGCCCACGCCGAAGGAGTCGATTTTCGCGCCCTGACGGAAAAGCTCGCTTATGAGCCGCTCGTCAAGGGAGTTGGAGACGGTGATGGTGCACTCGGTCCAGCCAGCCTCGTCGAGCATGACGCGGGCCTTCTGGGTGAGATAGGCCATGTCCCCGGAGTCAAGCCGGATGCCGCATTTTTTGATGCCCAGGGGCTTGAGCACGTCATTAAACGCGCGGATGGCGTTGGGGATGCCGGATTTTAGGGTGTTGAAGGTGTCCACCAGCAGCACGGCGTTGGTGGGATAGGTTTTGCAGTAGGCCACAAAGGCGTCATACTCCGAGTCAAACATCTGCACCCAGGAGTGCGCCATTGTGCCCAGGGCGGGGACGCCGTAAAGCTCGTCGGACACGGTGCAGGCCGTCCCGGCGCAGCCGCCGATAAACGCCGCTCTCGCCCCGGTTACGGCGCCGGCGATGCCCTGCGCGCGCCTTGAACCGAATTCCATCACCGCGCGCCCCTCGGCGGCGCGGCAGATGCGGTTTGCCTTGGTGGCGATAAGGCTCTGGTGGTTAAACTCCAGCAGCATATAGGTCTCTAAAAGCTGGGCCTGAATGGCGGGCGCGCGGACGGTGATGACCGGCTCCCCGGGGAAGATAGGCGTCCCCTCCGGGATGGCCCAGATATCGCCGGTGAACTTGAAGTTCCTGAGATAGTCCAGAAACTGCTCATTGAATATGCCGCGGCCCCGGAGGTAGTCAATATCCTCCTCGGAAAAATGGAGCTGCTGAACATAGTCGATTATCTGCTCAAGCCCGGCGGCAATGGCAAAACCGCCCCCGTCGGGAACCTCTCTGAAAAACACATCAAAGTAGGTTATTCTGTCCTGCATGCCGTTTTCAAAATAACCGTTGCCCATGGTAAGCTCATAAAAGTCGCACAGCATGGTCAGGTTAATGCCGTTTGCGTAATTCATTCCGTCGCCTCCGCATATTTTTTCACAGTCACGCGGAAGCAGCATGAAGCTCCGCGCTTTTACACTATTATATATTCTTACCCCGAATAAGGCAAGAAATTTGTACATAATGTTAAAAAATTATCGCCAAATGTATTTGACATAGTTGACTTTGACGGGCGGATGGTATATTTTAGATATGAATACAACTGGGAGTTTATATAGATATGAAGAAATCATTTTTTGTCGCCGGCAGGACTGAGCTCGCCGGCAATCACACCGACCACCAACGCGGCAGAACTCTCTCCACTGCCGTTGATATGGGTATCAGCGCCCAGGCCGAGGCTAACGGCACCGGCCTTATCCGCGTGCACTCGCGGGGCTTTGGCAGCTTTGAGGTGAACACCCGGCAGCTCACCGTGAGGACGCAGGAGTTTGGCCAGTCGATAGGCATGGCGCGCGGCGTCGCGGCGGCCTTTGAGGAGCTGGGGCTCAATATCGGCGGCTTTGACGCGGAGATCACCAGCAACCTGCCCGCAGGGGCGGGGCTTGGCTCCTCGGCTGCCTTTTCCGTCCTCATGGGGGACATTCTCAACGGGCTTTTTAACGGCGGTGAGCTTGAGGCCGTTGTTATCGCCCGCGCCGGGCAGAAGGCCGAGAATCAGTTCTTCGGCAAGCCCACGGGCCTGAGCGGCCAGCTTGGCTGCGCCATGGGCGGCACGATATACGCGGATTTCAAGGTCGGGCAGGTCGAGCGCATCGAGCAGGATTTTGCCTCCATGGGGCTGACGCTCTGCCTCACCAATACCGGCGGCAGCCACGCCGGGCTTGAGACCTCCTATGCCCGCATCCCGGCGGACATGGTCTATATCGCAAACCTCTTTGACAAGGGTGTGCTGGGTGATGTGGACCCGGCGGAGTTTCGCGGCAAGGGCTGGGAGGTGTCGAACCGTCCCGTGCGCCGCGCGCGGCACTTTTTCGATGAAAACGAGCGCGTCCCCCTGATGCGGGACGCTTTGAAGGCCGGGGACGGGGCGGAGTATATGCGCCTTATGAACCTCTGCGGGCGCTCCTCGGAGCGGCTTCTCAATAACGTCATCACCAGCGCCACCGGGGACACAAAGCTGGAGCAGGGGCTTGAAAAGAGCGCGTCTCTGCTTGACGGGCGCGGCGCGTGGCGCGTGCAGGGCGGCGGCTTTGCCGGCTGCGTGCAGGCGCTCATGCCCACAGGCTTCTACCCGGAGTATAAGCGCGAGATGGAAAAAACCTTTGGCGACGGCGCCTGCATGGAAGTGCGCATGAAATAATCAGACAACTGTGATATAAACCAAGACAGACTCCGTTTGGAGTCTGTCTTGGTTTATATCGGGACATTTTAATTAATATTCAGCGCGGCACAAAGTCTCTCCAAAACTCCACCGCAAAAATCCCGCCGCAGAGCAAATTTTTTGTTGACATGGGCCTATGTTTGGGGTATACTTACACAGTAATTTAATTGATGTGTTTGTGTTTTGAAATGTTCGCTGGTGCAAGGGGTTAATAGCCCCCTAAAGGCATCGGAGAATATTTTTTTGCTTTATGAGCACAAACGATGAACAAATCGCTTTCGACAATTTGTCCATCGTTTGCAAATTCGCGAGAAAGGAACACATCGATTATGACAAAATACATTTTTGTGACCGGCGGAGTGGTCTCCGGCCTGGGAAAGGGAATAACCGCGGCCTCCCTCGGGCGGCTGCTCAAATGCCGGGGGCTGAAGGTCGCCGCGCAGAAGCTCGACCCCTACATCAATGTTGACCCCGGAACCATGAGTCCCTATCAACACGGGGAGGTCTACGTCACCGAGGACGGGGCCGAGGCCGACCTTGACCTTGGCCACTATGAGCGCTTTATCGACGAGGATTTGAACAAGTATTCAAACCTCACCACCGGCAAGGTTTATTGGAACGTGCTCAACAAGGAGCGCCGGGGCGAGTATCTGGGGCAGACCGTGCAGGTCATCCCGCACATCACGCAGGAGATAAAGGATTTTATTTACAGCGTGGGCCGAAAGACCGGGGCAGACGTTGTCATCACCGAGATAGGCGGCACGACCGGCGACATTGAGAGCCAGCCCTTTATTGAGGCCGCGCGGCAGGTGAGCCTTGAGCAGGGCGCGGGCAACAGCCTGTTTATCCACGTGACGCTCGTGCCCTTCCTCAGCGGGAGCGACGAGCACAAGACCAAGCCCACCCAGCACTCCGTCAAGGAGCTTCAGGGCATGGGCGTGTCGCCGAACATCATTGTGCTGCGCTGTGACGAGCCGCTCGAGCCGGAAATTTTCCGCAAAATCGCGATGTTCTGCAACGTAAAGCCCGACTGCGTAATCGAAAACCGCACGCTGCCCATTTTGTACGAGGCGCCGCTGATGCTTGAGGAGGAGGATTTCTCCCTCATCGTCTGCCGGGAGCTGGGGCTTTGGACCAAGGCCCCGGAGCTTACGGAGTGGAAGGAAATGGTGCAGCGGATAAAGACGCTCGACAAGGCCGTCACCATCGGCCTGGTCGGAAAGTATGTGCAGCTGCATGACGCCTACCTCTCCGTTGCGGAGGCCCTGCGGCACGCGGGCTATGCCTGCGGCGCGCGGGTGGACATCCGCTGGATAGACAGCGAGGGCATAACCGACGACAACGCCGCCGAAAAGCTCTCCGGCTGCGCGGGGCTCATCGTCCCCGGCGGCTTCGGCGACAGGGGCATTGAGGGCATGATATCCACCGCGCGGTACGCACGTGAGCACGATGTGCCCTACCTCGGTATCTGCCTTGGGATGCAGGTGGCAGTGATAGAATTTGCCCGCCATGTCTGCATGCTCGAGGGCGCAAGCTCCGGCGAGTTTGACCCGCTCTCGGCGCACAAGGTGATTGATTTTCTGCCCGACCAGAGCGAAGAGGTGGACAAGGGCGCGACGCTGCGCCTCGGCTCCTACCCCTGCCGCGTCGCCGGGGGCAGCCGTATGCGCGAGTGCTACGGCGAGGATATAATCCACGAGCGGCACAGGCACCGCTATGAATTTAACAACGACTACCGCGAGACGATAAGCGCAGCGGGCATGACCCTCTGCGGCACCTCGCCCGACGGGCATATAGTCGAGGCTGTTGAGCTCTCGGACAGACGCTTTTTCATTGGCGTCCAGTTCCACCCGGAGTTCAAGAGCCGCCCGAATAAACCGCACCCTCTATTCACTGGACTTGTAAACGCTTCTTTGAAAGGAGAAGGAAAATGAGAGACTACGCGAAGGAATATGAAGGCCGGGTGGCTTTCATCCGCTCCCTGGTGGAGAGCAGCCACGCTGCCGGAATCGTCTTTGGAAACTCCGGCGGCAAGGACAGCGCCCTTGTGGGCATCCTGTGCAAGGCCGCGTGTGACAACACCGTCGGCATAATCATGCCCTGCGCCTCCAAGCGCAACTTTGGGCTGGACGCTGACGACGGAAGAGCCCTTGCCGAGCAGTACGGCATTGAGACGCGCAGCATCGACCTGACGCCTGTTCGTCAGGCGGAGATGGACGCGCTCAGTGGGATAACCACGCTCAATGACGCCGTCATCACGAACATTGCCCCCCGCCTGCGCATGACCACGCTCTACGCCGTGGCAGCCAGCGAAAACCGCCTTGTGGCGGGCACCGGCAACCGCAGCGAGGCGTACATGGGCTACTTCACCAAGTGGGGCGACGGGGCGCATGACTTTAACCCCATTTCCGATTTGACGGCGACGGAGATTTTCGAGTTTCTCGAATACCTCCAGGCCCCGCGCTGTATCATAGACAAGGCGCCCTCCGCCGGGCTCTTCGACGGGCAGACCGACGAGCAGGAGATGGGCGTGACCTACAAGGCGATAGACGAATTTTTGCTTAAAGGAACGGCAAACGAGGCGGACATGGCGGTGATGCGCCGCTATCATGAGCGCAGCGAGCACAAGCGCCGCCCCATTGCCAAGTATAAAGAGATATGAGCGGACACGAGTTTTACATTAACCCCCTCTGCACGCGCTACGCGGGCGAGGAAATGAAGCGGATATTTTCCGACGATAACAAGTTCTCCACCTGGCGGCGGCTGTGGCTTGCGCTGGCGGAGAGCGAGAAGGAGCTCGGCATCGAGATAAGCGACGAGCAGCTTGACGAGATGCGCCAAAACCTCACAAACATCGACTATGAGGCCGCCGCGAGGCACGAGAGCCGCGTGCGCCACGATGTGATGGCCCATGTGCTGACCTTCGGCGAGTGCTGCCCCAAGGCGCGGCCGATAATCCACCTGGGCGCGACCTCCTGCTACGTGGGCGATAACACCGACGTTATCCACATGCGCGACGGGCTTTTGCAGGTGCGCAGGATGCTCATAAACGCCATCGCGGCGCTCAGCGACTTTGCGGAGAAGAACAAGGCCCTGCCGACGCTTGCCTACACCCATTTTCAGGCCGCCCAGCCCACCACCGTGGGTAAGCGCGCGTGTCTGTGGATAAACGACCTGCTCTTTGACCTTGAGCGGCTGGATTTTGAGCTTAAAAACCTCAAGCTTCTCGGCTGCAAGGGCACGACCGGCACCGCCGCAAGCTTTTTGGAGCTCTTCGAGGGCGACGGGGAGAAGGCGGAGCTGCTTGAAAAGAAGATCGCCGAAAAGCTGGGCTTTGAGCAGTGTCAGGCCGTCAGCGGCCAGACCTACACCCGCAAGGCGGATTTCGCCGTGATGCAGGTGCTCAGCGGCATTGCCCAGAGCGCTAGCAAGTTCGCCGGAGACATCCGCCTGCTCAGCCACCTCAAGGAGGTGGACGAGCCGTTTGAGTCCGGGCAGATTGGCTCCTCCGCCATGGCCTATAAGCGCAACCCCATGCGCTCGGAGCGCATTGCCTCCCTCTCGCGCTATGTGATATGCGATTTGCAGAACGCCGCAGTCACCGCCGCGTCCCAGTGGCTTGAGCGCACGCTTGACGACTCCGCCAACCGGCGCATCGCCATTCCCGAGGCCTTCCTCGCGACCGACGGCATTTTGAACCTGTATATAAACGTCGCGCGCGGTATGCGGGTCTATCCCGCGGTGATGGAGGCGCACCTCAAGGCGGAAATGCCCTTCATGGCCACCGAGAACATCCTCATGTACTGCGTCAAGCACAAAAACGGCGACCGCCAGACCCTGCACGAGGCGATACGGCAGCACTCCGTCGCCGCCGCCGAGCAGGTGAAGCTCTACGGGCGGGAAAATGACCTGCTCGAGCGCATCATGGGCGATGAGCGCTTCGGCCTCAGCCCGGAGGAGTTAAATTCGCTGCTCGACCCCACCGCCTTCACCGGCATGGCGGAGCACCAGTGCGAGCGCTTCCTCAATGAGCACGTGCGCCCGATACTCGAGCAAAACTCCGGCTGCCTCGGTGCGGGCGGGCAAGTGAATGTTTAAGTAA
>ULWX01014268.1_pt1 | contig 25090 bp, 20 predicted proteins | sample 1960851 | NCBI WGS metagenome assembly ULWX01 (sample SAMEA4835826, study PRJEB28245) | human gut metagenome | biome: gut microbiome; material: fecal sample | place: Denmark | collected 2008 | reverse complement strand
GGAAAGAGCGATGCGCCCCTCCTTCGCAGCCTGCAAATACGCCTCAATTTCCGGCTCGCGCAGGGGGCTTATGCCGGAGTTTATAAGCTCCGCTTTTTTCGGCGTGGTGGTGACACACTGCACCTGGTTATACTGGGCCAGCAGCACGGCGAGAGACAGGCCCACATAGCCCGCCCCGGCTATGGTTATTTTCATTCCTTACCCTCTTCAAGCACCGGCGGCTCGCCGTAAAAGTCCAGCAGCAGCGCGGCGAATTTATCATGCACGCCGTGCTTTGCCGGGGCCTGAACGATGTTCATGCCGGGGTTGTGGTTGCCCTCGATAAGCTCAAGCTTTCCGCCGGGCAGGATGGCGATATCCCAGCCCACGACGTGCAGGCAGGGCAGCGTCTGGGACGCTATGCGGCAGAGGTCAATGACCTTGTCCCAATAGGGGATCTGCGTGCCGTTGAAGCGCACGCCGGTCATCGGGTGAAACTCGTAATAATTGCCGTGCTCGTCAAGCCCGTCGGTGTTTATGATGCCGGTTTCAGGGTCGATCTCGCAGAAGATGCCGCCGCCGTGTGCGTTATCTACATGCAGGCCGTTGTTGCCGACACGCAGGCCGCAGCCGAACACCTGAAAGCGCTCGCCGTTTCTGAAGGTGATGATGCGCAGAGTGTTGAGCGACTCCGGGTGGAAGCGGGCGAGGGATTCATCCGAGACGATGAACTCCTCGGCAATATAATCCTTCTCCTGAAGAAAAGCAAAGTAGGCTTCCTTATCCTCAATGGCGGCAAGCTCCTTGTCGGTTATCTTGCGAAAGCCGATGCCCCAGCTGGAAAACTCGGGCTTGAGCGCAACCGCCTTGTGCTTTTTCACGAACTTCTCAAAGGTTTTATAATCGGTATCCTTGAGGTTGAGCCACTTTCTGTGCACAAATTCTCCGAAGTTTTCAAGGAAGGTCACCTTATCCTTTAGATACGGCTCAGAGGGGGCGTTATACGGGCGCATGAGGAGCGTCGCCTCAACATCGGTCAAAAACTCGTCGCGCTGGGCCTTGTTCAGCCCGTAAAAGCCAAAAATTGTGTACTCCGAGAGGCTGACGCGCTTTTCCGGATTGCGGCGGCGCACCTTGAGGTAATCATGGAACATCCTGTCCGGTGTGAAGCCAACCGGGAAATGGCGGATGCCCTTGGCGTAGGTATAAAACCGCTCGCGCAGAACCGGGTAAGCCCGGATGTTTTTAACTATAATGTTTTCAGTCAGCAGCTCTTTAAATGTCATTATCCAAACACTCCCTGATTATCGGGTACTTCCCCACTCCGTCAAACTGAATTATATTTCCGCCGGGCCAGCTGTAATTGCCCTCAATAAGCTCCGCGCCCGTTGGCGTTATCGCGACGTCCCAGCCCACATAGCCGAGAGTATCAAGCCGCTCCATAGCGCACATGACGCAGGCCTTAACCGCCTCAAAATTCGGCACCTGAAAGCCCGGCATATACACGCCGCTGGCCGGATGGTTTACATAACCTTTTAGCTCTGTATTGTTTCTGCCCGGGCCGGTGACGATGCCGGTGTCAATATCCAGCGGATAGGCGATGCCGCCGCTGTGGAAATTATCCGCCACAGCCTCAGCCCCGCCGCACTTGAGGCAGGCGCCAACAAGACATACGCTGCCGTCCCTACGCCGCGCGGCGTTTATGCGCACGGTGTTCACGCAGCCGGGGCAGACCCGCTCAAGCGCCGGGTGCTGGACTATTGGCTCTTCAAGCAGCAGGCGCTCCGCCCGACAGCGGAGGAAAAAGCTCTCTCTGTCCGCGATATCGGCGGAGCGGAGCTTTTCTATGCCCTTGCCCATCGTGCCGCCGACGGGCTTTATGAAAAAATCACCATGCCTGTCCAAAAACGCCGAGAAGCTTTCATAATCATTGTCCGGCGCGAAGAGGCTCTCGCGGTTTACATAATCTTTCATTGCCTTGTTAAAAAGGCTCTTGTCGCCTACTATTGCCTTCTGCTCGGCGGAGGCGCCGCGGTTGAGCGCCTTATCGGCGGCCTTTGAGCGGCCGGAGGTCAAAAACAGCGCGCGCTGGGCGTTATTGAGCTCAAAAAAGCGCAGGACAAAGTAATTTTCCGGCGAGGCGCCGTGCTTATACGAGCAATAGGCCCCGTCGAGAAAATACCGCAAAACACTGCCGCCCCGCAGCGCAGATATATGGCGGGACATGGCGTATATTTTTTTCAGCGCGTTTATACGGGACATCGCATTTCCGCCTTTACAGCATGCCGCCAAAGAGCAGATCCGTCTCCGGCAGGCGCTTATTGTCAAGGGCCGCGGCAGGAGTAAAGGTCATCTCCCCAAAGCGCACGCCCTTATCAGTCAAATACAAATCCACCCGCACAAAGGGAAAGCCCGCGCTGAGCCGGGCCGCCAATTCAAAGGCCTCATCCAGCATGAGCGGCTTCGCGGGCGCGAAATCCTCCGGCGCGTTTTTCGAGTCGCGGTTTATGCGCAGGAGCTTAAAGTCCCGGTCAAAGAAATAGAACTTCGGCCAGCCCTCGGTTCTGCCCATGCAGAGCATGACGCAGTAGGGTTCACCATGGAAGCAGTAGAACTTATAGTCCTCCGGAAGCTGCCCGCCGTCAAGGCCGATATACTCCTCAACCAGCAGCTTTTTGGGAACGTTCCTGTATTGCAATTCAGAATAATACGCCCAAAACGGCTCTCTCTGCCATTTTTTGAGCTTTTTGACCGCGGCCCTAATATCCAGTGAGGCCTTGTCCGCGCAGATGAGATTATACCCGCAGCCAAAGTTCCACTTGATGGCAAAGCGCTCGGGAAGCGCGTCCCAGTCAATATCCTCGGTCCGGTAGTACACGGCAAGCAGGCGGTTGAGATGCTCACCGCAGCCGCGCTCCGCGACAAAATCGCGCACCCGGTATTTATCCGCACAGCGGCGCACAAGCTCGTCCGTGCCAAAGCTTTCCAGCTTCATTTTAAGCAGCTTTTCGTTGAGGGTCTTGGGCTCATCAAGCTCCACTTCCCTGCCGAACTTGCGCTTAAACAGCAGCTTCGTGTTGAGCCTCGGCGATATGTAGGAAATTGCGGCGTAAAACAGCCTTGCCGCACTCTTGTTGATGCTCATAACGCACTGCCAACGCGCTCTCTCGCCGGGGCGGCGGGAATGAACTGATGGCTCTCGGCCCTTTGTACGGGCACCTCGGCAGCTTCATAGGCGCTTATAAGCTCCTCCGCTGCCTTGAGGGAATCACTCAGGCAGGAGGCCACAAATATGGAGCGGCGGATGATCGACCTGTACTCCATCTTGGAGGCGACGTACTGATAATGCAGCACCGACACGGCGGGGTCATAGCGCATGACGCGCCCCTCCTGCCGGCAGAGCCACTCAAGAATCTCCATCTCATAGTACATGAAGGTCTTGGGGTAGAAGGGCTCCGGATGGTCCTCAAGATAGCGCTTTGAAAAGACGACGCATGACCCGTGCAGCACCACCCCCTCGGCGGGGAGGCTTGAATCTATCCCCTGCTTTGCACGGCGGCGGCGCTGGAGAGTACGCCAGTAAGCGGGGTTCACTTTTTCGCCGCTGCTTAAGAGCATGAACAAGGGATTCTGGCTGCGGCGGACATATTCCTGCTTTTTCCGCACGGACTGGAGGTTGCAGCCGCGCATGTACTTGGGGTTCTGGTGAATCCCGGAAAAGACGGAAACAATATCCGGCCCCAGAAGGTCAAAGGGATGCTCGGTGTAGATCTCATGCAGCTTCGGGATAAAGTCCGCCTGCGGAATCTCAACATCGTTATTGAGCACCACTACAAAGTCCGCCTCAAGATTCCGGCAGGCGTGGAGCGTGCCGATGTTGTTGCCGCGGGCAAAGCCCTCGTTTTTCTCGCTGAGAATGACGGTTACGCCGCTGTCCCCGGCGTAGCGTTCAAGGAGCTTTTTCCCTGTCCCGTCCGGGGAGGCATTGTCAACAATGATAATATGCTTTTCCCCCATAAGGGCCTTGATGCTGTTAACGCAGTTTATGGTGGTGTCAATGGCGCGGTAATGAAGAATAACAAACGCTGTCATAGCTTTCAACCGTCTTTCTCTGTTCTTTTTATGCTGTCGGCTATCATGTAGCAAAAATCGTAGAAGCTGTGGCTGAGGCGGAAGCTGTACGCAAAGTGCCTTGCCGCGGCTTTTTTATCTGAGTTGTGCAGGCGCTTTCCCATGCGGCGGTTCATCACCGCGTCAGCCGTGGGATGCTGCTTATAAAGCGCCAGATGCTTTGTATAGAGCTTTTGCAGCGCGGGGTAGGACTTGACGGCAAAGGAGATGCTGTCCTCCCCCACCTCCGAGCGGGCAAGCGCCGCCGGAAGGTACGCAAGCTCAAAATTCGCCGCGGCGCGGATGGCGAAATCCCAGTCCTGATAGCGGCGGAAGCTCTCGTCAAAGCGGAGCTTCTCCCAGACGCGGCGGTGCATCAGCATGGTCTGCGTGCCCGCGCGATTCTCCGCCAGAAACTGCTCCAGAGCGTTATCCGGGGAAAAGCCGTGCACCGGGAAATAATACCCGCTGCCCGCGGCGGAGACTCTGTCCATGCCGCAAAAGCACATGTCGGCCCCGCTGTCTTTCAAGAAGGCAAGCTGTCGCTCAATTTTATCGGGGTACCACACATCGTCGCTGTCCTGAAAGGCGATATACTCCCCGTGTGAGCGCTCCGCGCCGTAATTTCTGGCGTGGCACGCGCCCTGATTTTGTTCATAGCGCAAAAAGGAGAGCCGGGGGTCAGCAATATTGGTAAACAGCTCCCCGACATTATCGGTCGAGCCGTCATCCACCACAATGACCTCTAAATTTTCATAGCTCTGGCTCAAGACGCTCGAAAGGCAGGCAAGCAGCCTGTCCTTTCGATTATAACAAGGTATCACAACAGATACAAGGTCATTATTTGACATCTAACCATCCCTCCGGCATTGGAAAAGACCTTTTCATGTCCGTTTTCTTCTCTTCCACCGCCCTGATGCTTATCATATATTCGTCTTTTATTCTAATAATCTCCGGCGCCTTTTTCTCCCGCAGGTCCCAGGGCATATGAAACACGCCGAAGCCCGAGTAATAATCGTCAAACTTAAAGCCGTCCCCCTTCGGGCGGTCGGAAAACACAATGTGCTTATTGGGGATGTGGAAGCTGTCCGCGGCGATAAGCCCGTGCAGGCTGCTGGATAAAATTACTTCGCAGCGGTCGATCTGCCGCAGGACCTCGATAGGCTCATCCCGGAGGTTTATTATGACAGAATCCTCATAATTTTGCGCCAGCGCCGCCACTGCGGGGTCGTCAATGTCGCAGATATGCGGGATAATGCCCACGCTGTACCGCTTTTCCTGCCGCTCGTTAAAAAGATGGGAGGCGAGAATCCCCGCGTCGCCCGTGGGAATGTCGAGGCCCTTGCCGGTCATGCGCTCGACCGCGCGGCGGCTCAGCTCCCCGCGCACGGCATGAAACACCATGTCCCGCTTGAAGAAATGCCCCTTGCAATCGTCGTAATTTATAAAGCCCGTGCCCCAGACGTCCACATGGGGGGATTTCTTTCCGTTTATAAGCTGCTGCGCGCGCATGAGGGGGTTGCCATGATAGGTGTACATCCCGAGATGGCTGCCGATGGCGCTCATCTCCCCGGTGAGAACGGAGCAGCGCTCCACCTTGAAGCCCATGACGCGCTCAACGATAATTTCATTGAGCAGGTCGCCCATGTTGTTGAGCCTTGCATAGTAGAGTTTTATAGGTTGCATTATCTCTCCTCACATTCCAAGGGCTTTTGTGTACGGCAGCGCGTACATAAACAGGAAGAACAGACCCACCAGCACGGCAAAGGCGAAGTAAATAAGCCACATTCTGTTATCCGTCCTCGCCTTGGCAAGGTCAGTCTCCGGGGTGTTATTTCGCAGCGCATCGCGCCGCACAGTCTCCTCCGGGCTTATCTTTATGAGCTTTGAGCCAATGACAGCACCGAGCAGGCTCAGCACGATGCCGATAAAGAACGAATCGAGATACACCGGCGGGGTGATGCCCATTCCGGCGTAGAGTATCTTAGAGCCGACGCAGCCGACAAAGCCCAGCAGCATGCTCAGGTATGCCCCGCCGCGGCTCAGGCGCTTGCTCCAGACGCTGCCGATAGCGGCGACGCTCCACGAGCTTGCAATGACCGTGCCGCCAAAGTACATGATGACAAAAATCTTCGGTGGGTTAATAATAACAAGGGCAAGGATGACAAGGCTTGCCGCCAGCATGGAAAGCCGGGAGATGCGCAGTGTTTTTTTATCGCCGCGCTTTTCATCGGGCGCAATGTCACTCGCAGCCGAAAAGCCGATGAGCGACAGGAAGGTCGAGGCAGAGGATATGCCCGCCGCTGCAATGCCCGTGAGCATGGTTATGCCCACAACAAGCGGCAGCACATTCATCGCCGCCCAGATAAGCGCCTCACTGCCTACAAGCCCGGGGTTAATGTTGCGGATGAAGGCAGCGGTAAAATAGAGCGCGACCGTGACCACCATGACGCCGATGGAGGCCCAGACCGAGGAGCGCAGGACAACATGCTCGTCCTTTGCCATGAGATAGCGGCTGGTCTGCCATGGGCTTATCGCCACGACCAGCGCCCAGACGATGCCGTAAGTCACCGCCCAGGCAAGATTGCTCCAGCCGTCAGGGTAGAGATAGTCAAGATTACCGGACCACGAGATGATGCCCGGCATATTCTCGCAGTTTGCAAGGGCCGCGATGCCTCCGAACCAGCCGCCGCCCGCCTTGACGATAAACGGAACGCCGATAAGCGCCGCCACGAGGAACACGAGAAACATCACCGTATCCGTCAGCAGGACGCCGGGAGAGCCGGCATAGATGGTGAACACTGTAAACGCAAGCCACACGATGATGGCGCAGAGCGTGTAATCAAGCTCCGTTATCTTGCTCATGAGCGTCGAAACGCCCTGTATTGCCGAGAGGAGATAGGCGCTGACGGAGACAATCATGATTACGGATGCAAGCCGCCTTAAATGCAGGGAGTTAAAGCGTCTGCCAAAATATTCGGGCAGGGTCGTTGCCTCGCTGCGGCGGATATACACGCCGAAAAAGCAGGCGCCGAAGATATAGCCCGTTGCCTGAATGATGCCGACGATGACGATGCCCATGAAAAAGCCGGAGTACACCTCGCCGGTGTCCCCCAGAAAGGCCCCGGTGGACAGGAAGGACGCGATAAGCGAGCCGACAATAAGCGCCGTTGGTGCCTGCCTGCCGGAGACATAGTAATCATTTACATTTTTCACCCGCCGCCCGGCGAAGATGCCGATGAGCAGGAAAATGACAAAGGAGCATAAAATGCCGATGGAGTAAATATTCATCGCTTATCCCCGCGCTGGCGCAGCCGTGCGGCGGTAACGCCCCTGTAAATGAGCGCCGTTGCCGCGATAAGCGCAAAAAAACATACTGATATTATTATCTCCATGCCCATCCCGCTCCTTTGGGTATTTATCTGATCTTTAAAACCGTTTTCTCAAATCTGCCGTCGTCCTCAAACTGGATGCCCTTGAGCCCCTCGTCAAACAGCGGCTGATAGCCGCAGCCATCCGTCACCCAGCCGAAGCCTCGGTACTGGGCGGAATTGAAGCCGGGAATGGTGTTCGCCTCGATGATAAGCGGGCCGTTTTCGGTTATGGCCACATCCCAGCCGATGTTTGAAATCTTCCCCGCCAGCGGCACGGCACGGCGCAGAAGCTCAAGGCACTCATCCCAATAAGGAAGCTCCGCGCCCTTGAAAACCGCCCCTGTCAGGGGGTGGGCGGCGTAGTCGACGATATTGTTCTGGTCGACGCTGTCCGTAAGGACTTTGCCGCTTCTTATATCCACAACGGCTGTCAGCGCGTCCTGACTGCCGTTTGAAATGTCCATATTCACAGCCGTTGTCAGCACCGGGGCGAATATATACATCCCCGCAGGTGAGGCGACGGAATAAAAGCGCACAATGTTCACGGCGTTGGGGTTGAAGCCCGCCATAACGGGATGCTGGCAGATAAACTCCTCAACAATGGCGTTATCCTCGCTCTTGAAAAGCTCCAGCGCGGCAGCAATCTGCGCGTCGGTTTCAACATCCAGCACGCGCACGCCCTGCCCCTGACCCTTGCAGTTGGGCTTATAGACGACCTTGCCGCTGTCCCCGGCGAGGCGCTTTACGCGCTCTGCGTCCATCTGCCCCGCCATGAAGATTTTGCGGCGGTAAAACTCGTCAAAAACCTTGGAGAAGATGAACTTATTCATGAGTATACAGATATATCTTCTGTCTGTAAATGTTTTTCTGAATTCGGCCCTTGTCCACAGGGTAGAAACAGTTTTCTTCTGCGCCTCGCTGAGCGCATAAAAGCCTGTCCATTCATACTCGCCGAAGGAAATGTGGTTATATTTTTTGGCTTTTATTATGTCTTTTTCAACGAATTTGGGGTCAAGGCCGTACTTTTCCGCCATTTCCCCGGAAAATTCCTTTATGTATTTCCTGGCTGACACGCCATGGAAAATCCCAGTCTGCTCCATCGTTCTTCCTCACATTTTAGCTATCAGCGCTTCAAGCTCCGCTCTGCGCCCTGTTTTTGTAACTATCTGCATGCCGCCCATCTGCGCGGTGGAGTTTGCCTCCACCATGCACCAGCCGCGCTGCGCCGTATAGGCCAGGTCCCAGCCGCAGTAGTGGTTGCCCGGGACGGAGAGGGCTGCGGCCTTCACCATTTTGACGGCCTCGCCCCACTCGGGTATCTGATAGCCCTTAAAGCGCACTCCGGTGTCCGGGTGGCACTCATAGCTGTTGCCCTTTTTGTCCACTCCGTCAGTATATAGCTTTCCGCTCTCGGGGTCAATAAGCGCGGTGATGCCGCCGGCGCTGAAATTATCCACAACGCTGCCGTTTCTGCCGACGCGCAGGCTCGGATGGAAGAGCCTGACCTCCGGCTCCCCGTCCGCGCCCTTGATAACAACCGTTGGCATACGCAGGGTGTTGACGGAATCGGGGTGAATGGCGGCCATGGCGGCCCCCTGCTCTATGATCTCCTCCAGAACCGCGCCCTGCTCATGATATGCGCGGTAGGCATCTGCGGGGCTCTCGTAATCCGAGAGGGATTCCATATGCACGCCCTTTCCGAAGGCGGCGTATATGGGCTTGACTATGAATTTTTCGTGCTTCGCGCCAAAGTCCGCAAGCTGCGCGATGGCCTCCTCGCTCTCCTCGTCCCGCTTGCGGATGCAGATAACATCGCGCTTATACAGGTCCTTAAAGCGCTTGTAGCAGCGGAATTTATTCTCGATGGAGTCGGTGTTTTTCGCGTCGTTCATGCGGGGATAGAAGCTCATGCGGATGCCCTCGGTGATAAAGGAGCTTCTGTAAGCCTCGTCCTTCCCCTCAAAGCCGAAGGAAAAATATTCCACATAATAAGCGCCGTATTTCAAAAGGCAGTGAATCATGTCCCGCCGCAGGGAATTGTAATAGCGCTTGTCCGAAAGCTCCTCCGGGCTTTTATGGGTGCGGATGATGCCGTCTAACTTATCGCGCTTTGAGTGGTAATGGTACATTTTTCTGTACCAGGTCTTGAAGCGTATCTTCCTGTATATTTTAACTCTCAGTTCATGCAGCATAGAAATTCTCCGAAAACGTTTGCAAAACAAAACCGCAATAAATTTGAATGGGAAAAAGCCTCGCAGAGTTCGCCGCCCGCTCGTCAGATGACGCTGATTACATTTCGCTTCCACCAAGTGTGGTGAAAGCTGCATATCCATCAGCGCCATCTTCCTCTCCGAACCGAACCCGCTGCGCTGGGCTTCGGTTCGGTTTAAATCCGATTTTCCCGGTGGCATGTACATCGGGAAAAACACTTTGCGCGGAGAGAGTGTATTTTTGCCCTCTCACGCGGGCAGAAATGCGCGAACGGAGCGAATCCCCTTTTGTCAAAGAAGCCCCTCCGGGGCTTCTTTGACAAGCTGAACCATAAATATGCTGTCTGCAAGTGCAGGCAGCATATTTATGGTTGCTGTAAGAAGGCTTTTATCCTCCCAAACAGCAACTATGGTTTTTACATATTGATCGTTGGGGGGCGGTAGCCGCCATCAACATTTACTATTGTCCCTGTGATATAGCTTGCCCAGTCGCTGGCAAGAAACAGCATTGCGCGGGATATATCCTCCGCCTCGCCCATGCGCTTGAGCGGTATGGAGTCAACGAAGCACTGGCGCTCCTTCTCACCCAGGACGGCCACCATCTCGGTGTTGACGACGCCGGGGGCAACGGCGTTTGCGCGCACATGCCAGGGGGCAAGCTCTATCGCCAGAGACTTGGTCAGGCTGATGATAGCGCCCTTGCTGGCGGAATAGGGGCAGCCCATTCCCGCGCCGTATATGCCGTTGACGGAGGCGGTATTGATTATAACGCCGTGCTTCTGTTTTTTGAAGTACACGGCGGCGTTTTTGCAGAAATTGAATGTGCCTCTGACGTTTATATCCATGACCCGCTGGTACTCCTCACCCGTTGTGCGGGTGATGGGTCTGTCGCTGGAGACACCGGCGATGTTGACCATAATGTCAATCGCGCCGAAGGTCTTGAAAGCCTTTGAGAGGCAGGCCTTCACATCCTCCTCGCTGCGCACGTCACACTGGCAGCCGAGAAATTTCGCTCCGTATGCTTCTACCTGCTTTTGAAGCTCCTCCATCCGATCTGTGCGGATGTCAACACCCACAATATTGGCGCCCTGTTCGGCAAAAATCTCTGCCGTTTTGCGCCCGATACCGGAATTAACGCCAGTTATGACTGCAACCTGTCCTGATAAAAGCATGGTACCTTCTCCTAAAGTAAAGAACGCGGCAAAAGCCGCTTTTTCAATTCAGAGCTATGCACCATATGGTGCATAGCTCTGATTAAAATTGAGATTTTCGCTGAAATTACTTCTTTGCGACTTTCTTTTTCTTGGGGCGGAACATATTGATGCGGATGCGGTGAGTGCTGTCTCTCTGGAAGGACTCCTCGTAAATACGCAGGTAGCCGGTCTCCTTAATGAGCCACTTGCCGTCAACCTTCTCATACTTATCAGTATAAAGGGCGCTGCCCTGGATCTGGAGGCCCTCATAGGGGTTGTCCTTGGCAAAAATGAGGTTATCCTGCAGATACCAGTGGCCGACAGCCTCGGTATCACTGATGATCTCTATCTCGGGAGTGTGGCCCTGATGGAGGGTGATCTCGGTCTGGGGCATACTCTCCGCCATGTAATTGCCGACCTCTTCCGGGCCGTGGAAAACCAGCTTGCCGTCGGAATAAGCGGTCTCAATGTCGGGGTGAAGTGTGGCCTTCAGGCCATCCCAGTCCTTGGTGTCGAGGGCGGCAAAGTAGCGGGCCTTCAGGCACTTTATCTCGTCGATATCCTTGAGTCTCTGTACTTCTTTTTCCAGAGCTTCCAGACGTTCTTCAACTGTCATGAAAAATTCTCCTTTCAAAAAGCTGCGCTATCAGATGCGCATACCGACCTCATAGGCCTCGGCAGTGGCGTCGATGCCCATACGAACCTGCTTCGCGTCGCCGATGACGTCATAGGCAATGCCCAGCTCATCGCACTTGGCGGTCAGGTCAGCATAGGGGTAGGACACGGTGCTGTAGGCGATAATGAGAGTGTCAAAGTGACGGGTCTTCTCGACGGTCTTCTTGTCCTTACCGGTGAACTTATAGGTGATCTCATGGTCGCCGATGGAGACGAGCTTGGACTTGTTGCTCTTCTTGATCATGTCGCCGGGGAACTCGATATCCTGGAACATGGTGCGCAGCATACCCATATTGTTGCCGACGCGCTTCTGATCCATAACGCGGACATCGGTCACGCCCTTGGAAACGAGGTACTGAGCAGTCTCGCAGCCGACACCGCCGCCGCCGATGATGAGCACTTCGCCCTTGGCCTCGACCTTGCCGGCGAGGACATCCTGAGCGGAGACAACATCAGCATTGTCAATGCCGGGGATCTCGGGAGCGACATAGCGGGCGCCGGTGGCGATGACAACATGGTCAGGCTTGACCTCGGCGATGAGCTCGGGAGTGACCTTGGTGCCGGTCTTTATCTCGATGCCGCGGCGCTTGCACTCTTCGACTTCCCAAAGGATAGCATCGGTGAACTCCTGCTTCTTGGGAGCCTTGCCGGCCAGAACAAACTGACCGCCGGCTTCCTGCTCGGCTTCGTATACAACGGGGTTGTGACCGCGCATCTTCAGGAACTCAGCAGTCATCAGACCGCCGATGCCGCCGCCGACGACCATGACGTTCTTTGCGGTCTCGGCAGGATTGATGCCCTTGTACTCCAGGCAGAGCATGGGGTTACGGGTGCAGGTGATGTGGGTGGCCTTGGGATCGACGACCTTGTCGTAGCAGCCCTGGCAGCAGCCGATGCACTTGCGGATCTCGTTATCGCGGCCTTCCATGGCCTTCTTGACCCAGTTGGGGTCGACCAGCTGAGCACGGCCGACAGCGATCATGTCAACATAGCCATCCTCGATGAGCTGGTTTGCCTTCTCAGGAGTGTTCACACGGCCAACGCCGATGACAGGGATCTTAATGCCGTCCTTGACAGCCTTGATGTTGTCCATGTTGAAGCCGGGCTCAAGGTTGTAGGGAGGAACTTCGTAAACAGTGGCGAGGGAGCTCGCGTTGCCGCGGGAGAGGTCAGCGGCGTCAACACCGGCGTCGGCAGCCCAGTTGATAAAGGTAATGGTCTCTTCAAGAGTGGTCACCTTCGGGAGCATCTCATCGATGGCGTCAAGACGCATGATAAGAGGCATATCCTCGGGCATGTTGGCGCGCATCTCGCGGATGACTTCCAGAGAGAAGCGGGCGCGGTTCTCGAGGCTCTGGTTGCCGTACTCGTCGGTACGATTGTTCAGATAGGGGTTGAGGAACTCGTGGGGCAGGTAAGTATGGGCAGCGTGGAACTCAAGAGCATCAAGGCCGGCCTCAACGCCGAGCTTTGCGCTGTAACCAAACTGCTTTACGATCTCATGGATACGCTCAACGGTGATGGTGTCAGGAGTCTCACGGACATTGGTCTCATCAAAGAAAGCCTCGGGAACAAAGCCGCCGTGCCAGATCTGGGCGCAGGCCTTGCCGCCGGCATCGTGGATAGCCTTGGTGACCTTCTTGAGCTCATCTCTGTGGTGCTCGTTGTACAGGCCAAGGTAAATGGTGGCGTGGGGCTGATAAGAGGTGGACACGATCTCGATGATGTTCAGGCCGCAGCCGCCGGCCGCGCGGGCAGCATGGTAAGCAGGCAGATCCTCATGAATGTCGTGCTTGCCTTTTGCCATCTTGGTGGCCATGCCGGGCATGACAACGCGGTTTCTGAGCTCAAGGCCTCTCAGCTTGATAGGGGAAAACAATGCATCGTACTTCATGTTTTACATCCTTTCTTGGAAATTGACATTTTGTTTCATGCAATTGAAGTCGCGGACCGGCCCGGGAAAAACCGGCCCAAAGCAATGCCGTGGCTAAGAATTTTTGCTCTTGTCGAAATTTTAACGCTGAATCGGGTTATATGTACGTAATATTTTGGTAATATAGTGCTCTTTTGATGTACAAAATTTCAAATTTTACTGTCTTTGTTTCATATAATTCGTTATTTTGTACATTTGAAGTGCTGATTTTTTGTGCATTCTACTGCATTATAGACATTTTCTCGGGAAATTTGCACCGGCGAAACGGACTTTGAATTATGAGAATTTTTTTGAAGTTTATGAGATATTCAAAGACAGTTGACAGCGAAAATCGATTTATTGTCTGCATGTTGCACAATGTTTAATGAATTTTTTTATGAGAATGTGGTTTCTTTAACGGAAAAAATGTTCGACACAGACGGCAAACTTCGTTTATACTTTTAGATAGTTAAAATTTATGCGAGCATTGTCCCTGTCCGGGACAAGCCCGCCGAAAATCCGAGCATACCATACATATATTTTTAGGAGGTTAAAAGAAATGATCACTGACATGAAAAATGCCAAGCTCTTTTCCCCGCTTAAGTTAGGCAGGACCACTCTTAAAAACCGTATTGCAATGGCTCCCATGAGCATGCACTACGAGGCTACCGACGGTACTGTTCCCAAGCAGCTGGCCGACATCTTTGTCCGCCGTGCCGAGGGCGGCGTTGGCTACGTGGTTATCGACGCTGTCACTGTTGACCATAAGTATTGGTACATCGGCAAGACCACCGCTCTGGATAAGGACAAGCTCGTCCCCCAGTTTGCTGACTTTGCAAAGCGCGTCAGCGACGCCGGCAGCACCCTGATCCCCCAGATCATCCATCCGGGCCCCGAGTCCATCTGCGCTCTCAAGGGCATCAAGCCCCTGGGCCCCTCCGTCAACGTAAACGCCAACGGCCATGTCTGCCGTGAGATCACTATTGATGAGATTCACAAGGTCGTCAAGCAGTACGGCCAGGCCGCCCGCCGCGCTGAGGAAGCCGGCTGCGGTGGTATCGCCCTGCACTGCGCCCACGCCTACATGCTGCCCGGCGCCTTCCTCTCCCCCCTGCGCAACAAGCGTATGGACGAGTACGGCGGCTGCATCGACAACCGTGCCCGCCTGATGCTCGAGATCATTGAGGAGGTCCGCCGCAATGTCAGCCGCGACTTCCCCATCGTCCTGCGTGTCTCCGGTGACGAGCGCGTCACTGGCGGCAACACCCTCGACGAGATGCTCTACCTCGCCCCCAAGTTTGAGGCAGCCGGTGTTGATATGCTCGAGGTTTCCGGCGGTGTCCAGTACGAGGGTCTTCAGTACATCATCCCCTCTCACAGCATGAAGATAGGCAAGAATGTCTACGAGGCCTCCGAGATCAAGAAGGTCGTCAACATTCCTGTTTTCGTCGTCGGCAAGATAAACGACATCCGCTACGCCGCCGACATCGTTGAGCGCGGCCTTGTTGACGGCGTTACTCTGGGCCGTCCCCTGCTGGCCGATCCCGACCTGCCGAAGAAGGCTCTCGAGAACCGCTTTGACGACATCACTCCCTGCGGCTCCTGCGCAGGCCGCTGCATCACCCCCGAGGATCCCATGCACCCCATCTGCAAGTGCCACATCAATCCTCTGGTCGGCCGCGAGTATGACTTCCCGTTCAATCCCACCGACAAGCCCAAGAATGTGCTTATCATCGGCGCAGGCCCCGGCGGCATGTACACCGCTGTCACCGCTGCCGAGCGCGGCCACAATGTGACCGTCTGGGAGAAGTCCAACCGCATCGGCGGCCAGCTGAATCTGGCTGTTGTCTCCCCCGGTAAGCAGGAGATGACCAAGTGGCTGGTCCACCTCAACTACCGTGCCAAGAAGGCCGGCGTGAAGTTTGAGTTCAAGAAGGAAGCCACTGTTGAGGCTGTCAAGGAGTTTGCTCCTGACGCTGTTGTCGTCGCCACCGGCGCAACCCCGTTCATTCCTCCCTTCATCAAGGGTATCAACGAGTGTGAGACTGTCACCACCCATGATGTTCTCAGCCGCAAGGTCACCATCCCCAACGGCCGTGTCTGCATCCTCGGCGGCGGCGAGGTTGCCTGCGAGACCGCGGAGATGCTCTACCGCGACGCAAGACCTCACTCCATCTACTCCCCCAAGTTCAGAAACGGCGATGTGGATGTCACCCTTATTGAGATGATGCCCCAGATGATGACCGGCGTCTGCCAGCCCAACCGCAGCGTTGCTATGGAGGCCCTCCATCATCACGGCGCCAACATGTTCGTCAACTCCAAGGTTCTCGAGATAAACGAGTATACCATCCAGATGCCTGTTGGCCGCGAGATGAAGGATGTTGTCAAGCATGATGTCAAGATCCAGCATCTTGAGGACGGCAGCGAAGAGTGGCTCAAGAACTTTGACTACATCGTCCTTGGCCTGGGCTCCAGAAAGTACGATCCTCTGTCCGAGGAGCTCAAGACCTTCGTTCCCGAGGTCCATGTCATCGGCGACGCTATCAAGCCGGGTCAGTCCAGCGATGCTATGCATCAGGGCTTTGAGGTCGGCTACAACCTGTAATCCAATTAAAAACACCGTGCTTCGGCACGGTGTTTTTTTAGCTTGTAGACAAAGGCAAAGCCTTTGTCTACAAAAAAGTTTGCACTCCGAACCGCGCATTTTTGTCCGTCAAAGGCGGGCAAAAATGCACTCTCTACGTGAGAAGTGTTTACAGCGACGTACACGCCGCCGCTGTAAACTTATTATATTTTATTCGCCGCCCTCGAGCGGCGAACTCTGCGAGGCTTTGCCTGTAACCACAACACCACGCTTCGGCGTGGTGTTTTTTGCTGTCATAAAATAATTTACGAAAAATCCCCGTTTTTCGGGGATTTTTATATTCCGCCCCGCAGCTTTGAGTAGGATACAGCATTTTATACCGTCATAAATTTAAAAATAATTATCAGCAAAATGACGAAAGCGTTCATAATCTCTTGCAAAAGCTGTGCAGAAATGCTATTCTTTATTATAAATATATGTTTTATCGTATATCGTGCCTGCTTAAAAGGGAGGTATTGGCTACATGGCAGAAAAGAGAAAGAGCCTTCCCCTGTGCGAGCCGCCCCGAAGCGGTTTTTTCTGTGGGACGGATAAATATCTGCTTTTGCAGGAGCATACCATCAGCGCGGAGACTCCGCCCATCATGGAGCTTGACAGCTACTTCATCCTCGTGCGCAGCGGCAGGGGCACCCTGATCATAAACGGCGAGGAGTTTTCCATCGAGCCGGACTGCGTTGCCTGGATCCAGTGCTCTCAGGTGCTCACCATATCCCCGGATTTCGGCGACCAACTCCAGCTCTGGGTCTGTCCCTTTGACTACCAGCTTTTGAGCTACTATATGTTCAGCGAGCTCTCCTCCAGCAATGAGCGCGAGATCGTCAACGGTACGCCGGTCGTCGGCCCGCAGGGGAGAAATATTGAGCAGATAAAGCGCCTGTTCCGCCAGTATAAGCGGCTTTGCGAGATGAAGGGGCACGGCTCCGCCGTTATCCGAAGCTCCTTTCTGCGCAAGATTGAGCTGCTTTTCAACCGCGAGACGCATGAGCGCAAGGCAAGCTATGAGTTCAGCTCCATGCCCCTCGCCCGACAGGCGAGCCTATATATCGCGACGCACAGCCACCAGCAGCTCACCGCCGCGGATGTTGCAAAGGCCGTGGGCGGCAGCACAAGCGAAGCCGCGATAAACCACGCGCTGCTTGTCGCCACGGGCTTTAACTTCAACCAGTTTTTGAGCCGTATGCGCGTCGTCCTTTCCACGTCGTATTTTCTCTATGACGGGCTGCCGCTGGACTATATCTGCTCGATCTCCGGCTTTAATATGGAGATAACCTTCTTCCGCCGCTTTAAGGCCCTTTTTGGCACAACGCCTCAGAATTACGCGAAAAGCATGATGTCCGACGGGACGGACGGGCGGGTCTACCGCGGCATGATCATGAACGAGACGCTCATCTCCGCCATCAGCTATCTTTATGAGAACATGACCGAGCATATAGACGCCGATACCCTCGCCCGCAACCTCTACACCTCGGAAAATATCCTGCGCGTGCAGTTTAAGGACAGGCTCGATTCCAGCTTCAAGCAGATTCTCTCTCAGTTTCGCGTGAGATACGCCGAGGCCCTGCTCGCGACGACGGAGCTTCCGACGGTGGACATCGCTATCGAGTCCGGCTTCGGCTCGGACAGGACGATGGGCAGAGTGTTCTACAACATAAACGGGGTCTCCCCCGGCGAATTCAGGCGCAAGAGAAGCCAAAGGAGCAAATCAAATGGCTGAAGGAAATATTTTCAAGAAAGACAGCGGCGAATCCGGGGCCTTTTCCCGCGCCCTGTTTACCGGCGCGCATGATTATTTTGTGCAGAACGTCCTGCCAGACGATATTCAGGCCCACACCAGAACCATAAAAGCCCCCACCGCCTACGCCAACAACCGGGACGAGACTTTTATGCTGGTGCGCTCCGGCACGGGAAAAATGCTGATAAACGGCCTTGAATACAAGCTCAGCCCAAACACGCTTGTAAACCTCGGTCCCTTCCACCGCTACCGCTTTATCCCCGGCAAGGGCAGCCCCCTGGTGGTCACTGAGGCGCGCATGAACAGCGGGACATATGTTTATATGATAGCAAACCCCTATCTTAAAATGGAGCATTTTACCGTCCCCTCGGAGCCGCCGGTGGTGCGCCTGAAGGGCCTGCTGGCGGAGATTGCCAACGACTCGATGGACGCTCTTGTTGAGGAAATGGCCCATTCCTCCCCGGATAAAATCCAGCTCTGCTTCTGCTATATGATGGATCTGATAGGCATTATTACCCAGAAAATGCCAAAAAGCTACTTCAAGTCCATTTAGCATCGGTAGACATAATTTGTCCATATTTGTGCCGATTGTTTTGACGGTTTAGAACCAAAGTAGACAAAAGCGGCCTGTCATTTTTGTGCAAAATGACAGGCCGCTTTGTGTTTTTGCCAAATATTGATTGTTAAAACTAAGATTTTGTCGTATGGGTTAATACAAAAAATTTAAACTTCGGCTAACTGTATCTGCCTAAACCTGTTAAAATATTATCGTTTCATAGCATAGCATTGCTGATGGCAAAGGGGCTCCGGGAAAGCCCCGAAAACACGCAATACTTTTTTATTATGAAAGGAAGATTGAACAATGTTTGAAAACGCATTCAATGGCAAAGTAGCCATCGTCACCGGTGGTAGCCGTGGTATCGGCTTTGCGGCAGTTAAGGGCTTCCTCGCTGCCGGCGCAAAGGTCTGCATCGTCAGCCACTTTGAAGAGACCGCCGCCAAGGCCGTCGAAGAGCTCAAGGCCATCAACCCCGATTACGAAGTCATGACCTGCGCCATGGATCTGAGCAAGCCCGATTTCAAGGCCATGCAGGCTCTGGTCGCTGATGTCGCTGCCAAGTGGGGCCGCATCGATGTTCTCGTCAACAACGCCGGTCACGACAGCAGCACCCCCTTCGGCAACCTCAAGTCCGATGAGTGGGACAACCTCGTGAACCTGAACATGAAGAGCATCTACATGCTCACCAAGTATGCCCGCAAGGAGCTTATCAAGACCAAGGGCTGCGTTGTCAACACCGCTTCCGTCAACGGCATTTTCGGCACTCCCGCCGGTCTGCCCTACCCCGCCACCAAGGCCGGCGTTATCGGCATGACCAAGTCTCTGGCATGGACCTTTGCGCCTCTCGGCGTGCGCGTCAATGCTGTCGCCCCCGGTGTTGTTGACACCGACCTGCTCGCCGCTGTTCCCCCCGCAATGAAGAAGACCATGGCAGGCACCATTCCTCTCAAGCGCATCGGCGTTGCCGAGGACATTGCCAACGCTATCCTCTTCCTCTCCTCCGACGCTGCAAGCTACATCACCGGTCAGACCATCCAGGTCGACGGCGGCTTCCGTCCTGTCAACGTGTACTGATTTATCCCTGAAACTATAATTCAGTAACGAACCTGCCCGCAGCCACGGGCTGCGGGCAGGTTCAGAGGAAGTTTTTATGAGCGCAAGGCACTTTAACATTTTCAATAACGGGAGCCGAAGCTTCTGCACTCCCGGCGCGCAGCTTGCCAATGTGGCAAGAGTCAAGCCGGATGAGGCGGCGCTTATCTACATTTCCCCGGAAAATAACGAGTCCGTTATGACCTGGAAGGAGCTTGAAGCTCTCTCCAACCGTATGGCCTGGTATTTTCTGGACAAGGGCATTAAGCCCGGAAAGAGCGTGCTGGTCGCACTGGGGAACATCCCCTCGCACATCGCCATCGCCTTTGCCATATGGAAGGCGGGCGGCTGCTATGTTCCCGTTTCCAACAGAGCTCCGCAGAAAAATATGCTGGAGATCTGCGAGTGTGTCGAACCTGACATTGTGATTACCAACCGCAAGAAGCCGGACGGGTATTTCGGTCTTTCGACCAATGAGCTCAAAGAGCTCTGCGCCGGATACAGCGCCGAGATGCCGCCTGACATTCTCGCCATTCCCAATCTTGCCAACTGCTCCGGCGGTACAAGCGGCAAGACCAAGGTTATTCAGCAGAATATGCCTGCCGGGCTTGACGATAACGGGCTTGAGCATTGGTTCACGGTGTCCGGTATGCACTTTGAAATGCGCCAGCTTCTGGCTGGCCCCTTGTTCCACGGCGCACCTCACTCGGCCGCTTTTGACGGGCTTTTCGCGGGCAACACCCTGATAATGCCCTCAAGCTTCGACGCGTCGCTTGTCGTTGACCTTATCAAGAAATACAAGGTGGAGTATGTGCAGATGGTGCCTACGCTCATGCAGCGTATCATCAAGCTGCCCGGCTTCACCAAGGACGATTTTGCCAGTGTTGAGGTTTTGTGCCACACAGGCGGCGTCTGCTCGGCTGACCTTAAGGAGCAGTGGCTTGAGATAGTCTCCCCCGAGAAGCTGTATGAGATATACTCGATGACCGAGTGTATCGGCATGACCAGCATCCGGGGCGATGAGTGGATAGAGCACCGCGGCAGCGTGGGCCGTATGCCCGGCGGCAGCATTTCCATCCGCGATGAGGACGGAAAAGAGCTTCCAACTGGCGAGGTCGGCGGTATTTACATGTCCTGGGGCGCCAACAGCCCCACCGTGGAATACAAAAACATCGCCCCCTTGGAGGCCGACAGCGAAGGCTTCCGCAGCGTGGGCGACATGGGTTATCTCGATGAGGACGGCTATCTCTACTTTGCCGACAGGCGGAGCGATATGATAGTCACCGGCGGTGAAAACGTCTTTGCTGCCGAGGTAGAAGCGGTTCTAAAAAAGAACGCGAATGTGATTGACGCTGTTGTCGTCGGCCTGCCCGACGCTGAGTGGGGCCACCGTATCCACGCCATTGTGGAGACCTCCGCGCCCGTCACCTCCAAGGAGCTTATTAAGATGGCGCTCAACTACCTGCCCCCGTACAAGATTCCCAAATCCTTTGAATTCGAGCCTATCCCCCGCAATGAGAGCGGTAAGGTCACCCGCAGCGCCCTCATAGAGGAGAGTCTCAAAAAAGGCTTTTAATAAACGCTGAATAATTCATCGTTTATTTTAGCACATAAGAAAGTATCCATAAAAACAATATTAGGAGTTGGAAAGTTTATGGAAAACAAAAGCTACATGAAAGGCTTTGTGCCGTACGCTATCGCGGCTGCGGTTCTGAGTCTCTGCGGCGGCTTTACCGCCTCCGTTCCTTCCGCAATTTCCCAGGCATGGAATGCCAGTGATTCCTTGACCTTTATCACCCTGGCCTACTCTCTGGCTGCCGCCGCCATGGCGCCTATCATGGGTAAGCTCGGCGGTGCTATCGGTCGCCGTAAGATGCTGCTCGCCGCCATGGGTCTTTACACCGTGGGTCAGGCGCTCATCGCCATCTGCCCCGCGAACATCCCCATGCTGCTGGTCTTCCGTTTCATGGTCGGTATCGGCGCTGCCGGTATTGCCCCTGTCATCATGGCCTACATCATGATGGAGTTCCCCCCCGAGAAGATGGGTCAGGGCTTCACCATTTACATGGCGCTCTCCTGCGGCATGGTCATCTTTGGACCGACTGTCGGCGGTATCGTGATGGCTGCTATCGGCACTGCTGACGCATGGCGCATCGTCATGTGGATCTGCGTTGCAATGTGCGTTATCTCCTTCGTTCTCTGCGCCGCCATGGTCAGAGACAACCCCAACATCCCCAAGGGCTCCATGAAGGGCTTCGACTGGGCCGGCGCTGTGTTCGTGCTTGTCATGTTCGGCGCTCTGGTCTGCGTCCCCACATTTGGTCAGCAGAGCGGCTGGGCTGCCACCACTACTCTGGTCTCCATCGCTGCCGCCGTTGTCGGCCTGATCATCCTTGTCTTTGTTGAGAAGAAGGCTGCCACCCCCATTCTGAGCGGCAAGTTCATCTTCCGCAAGAACTTCATCCTCCCCGTCGTTGTTCTCTTCCTTACCCAGGGTCTTATGACCGCGTGCCTCACCGAAATGATTTACTTCGGCATGAGCATCGGCAAGGCAACCATCGCCTCCATCGCAATGAGCATTGAGTACCTCGGCATGGCCATCGGCACCATCGTGCTTGGACCTATGTCCGATAAGAAGGAGCCCAAGGTCGTCGCCGCTGTCGCCCTCGTGTTTGTCGCTATCGGCTCCGCTATCATGCTCCTCATCAACGAGTCCGCTGGCGTTCTGGCCATGGGCGGTGCCCTGTTCTTCATCGGTCTGGGTCTTGGCGGCAACGTGACCATCTTCATGAAGGTCGCTCTGTTCGGCGTTGCTCCCACCGAGTCCTCCTCCGCTTCCGGTACCTTCAACGTGTTCAAGGATATGTGCGCTCCCTTCGGCGTCGCTATCTTCGTTCCCATGTTCGTCACCGGTATGAACACCAGAGCTGCTGCCGGCATGGAAGTTCCTGTTGCCGCAACCTCTTCTCTCCACACTGTCGCGATAGTGCAGCTGGTCTGCGTTGTAGTCGGCATTGTCATCTGCTTCCTGCTCCCCTCCGTCCGCGCAAAAGCGGCCAAGGAAGCCTGATCAACTTAGTTTAACTTTAGCCTAAACCAATACCAAATTTACTGAAAGGAATACTGTAGTAATGAAAGTTATTGAAAACAAGCTTACACAGAAATTCAATGAGTATCCCGAATTTGGCGTTCTGAAGGGCGTCAAGGTATTTGTCACCGGCACCAACATCGCCGGCCCCTTCGCCGGCTGCCTGATGGCTGAGATGGGCGCAAAGGTTCTCCAGGCTGAGGCCCCCAACATTGCCTGCCAGACCCGTGGTACCTACTCCTGGGCTCAGAACCACAGAAACGAGTATTCCATCACCATCAACTCCTCCTCTCCCGCCGGCAAGAAGATTTTCTACAAGTGCATCGAGTGGGCTGACATTTGGATCGAGGCCGGCCGTCCCGGTTCCTATGCTAAGCGCGGCCTCACCGATAAGTCCTGCTGGGAGAAGAACCCCAAGCTGACCATCGTCCATGTCTCCGGCTACGGCCAGTTTGGCCCCTCCAAGGATAAGCCCTCCTACGACGTTTCCGGTCAGGCCATGGGCGGCTATATGTACATGAACGGCGTCTCCCCCACCTCCAGCCCCCTCAAGGTCAATCCTTACCTGTCCGACTATGTCACCGCTTACAACGCCTGCATGGTAGCACTTGCCGGTTACATCAATGCTCAGCACACTGGCGAAGGCGACAGCTGCGATGTTGCCCAGTACGATAATATGTTCCGTCTGCTCGACGAGTATCCTGCTCGCTGGTACAACAAGGGCTATCCGAAGCCCGGTGAGCCTGTTCCCACACGTACCGGTAACAAGAGCGACCAGGCCTGCTGCTTCTCCTTCTATGACACCAAGGACGGCGGCGCAATGTTCGTTGCTATCGTCGGCCAGGGTCCCGTGGAGCGCGGCTATCCCATCATCGGTATGCCCAAGCCCGGCACCGGCGATGTCCCTGCGAAGTGCACCGGCTTCCCCCTCTTCGACCCCAGAGGTCAGAGAGGCGAGAAGCTGTGCGAGGAGTTCTGCGCTGCTCACACCTGCGACGAGCTGGAAGAGATCTTCAACGCCGCCGGTATTCCCTGCCAGAGAGCCTATGGCCCCGAAGATATCCTCAACGATCCTCAGTTCGAGGCCCGCGAGAACCTCGTTGAGTGGGAAGACCAGTGCTACGGCCCGATGAAGGGCATGGGCCCCGTCAACATCTTCAAGAAGAATCCTTCTCAGATCGTTGCCGCCGCTCCCTGCTTCGGCGAGCACAACCGCGAAGTCCTCTCCGAGTTCGGCTACACCGACGAAGAGATCGACAAGCTCTATGCTAAGGGCGAGATCGCCACTTGGACTGCCAAGGACACCGCCATTAACAAGAACTATGCCACTTGGGGCTTCTTCTGGGATCCCGAGCGCCAGTGCAAGCGTCTTGGCATCGACTATCCCCCTGTCAAGAAGTAATTTCATAGCAAAAATTTTTGGAGGTTCCGAAAGGAACCTCCTTTTTTATATGGAAATTATTTTTTTACGGGTGTATAATTAATGATATTCTTAGAATTTACTTATATACTGCTATTATGGCAAGGTATAAGGGAGGGATAATATGGCCAAATCGGAAAAAGACGCTTCCAGCGGCAATGTGACTACGAAAAAGCCAAGGATAGGCCGTATTCTCCTGCTGTCTGTCTTAGCGCTTGTCTGCATCGGCACGGCGGCTTACAGCTTTCTCAGCCCCTACCCCTTCGGCCCGATACGGGATTACATAAAGAGCATTGACGAATCCGGCGTTGAAAACCCGTCAAAAGGTGTGCAGATATCCGCCGGGCTTGACGGCGCGGAAATTGACCTCAACAGCCCCGATGTTTTCAGCTTTCTCATTCTCGGCCCATATGACGACTCGGGCGAGGGTGCGGTCAGCGCCGATAAATTCGCGGTTCTCTCCATAAACAGCCGCAGCAGCAAAGTGACGCTCAATACTCTCTCCCCCGGCTTTTGCACCCTCATGCTCGACAGGGAGGGCATAAAAAACATCAGCACCGAGGCAGACGCCGAGGCCCTTATCCGCGGCATAGACTTTGTGCTGGATTGGCAGCTCGACGGCTACATGCTTTTAAGCGCTGATGACACGGTGAAAATTTTGAACGAGGCTGAGGGCGTGCGCATAAGGCTCTCCGAGAGTGAGAAAACGGCCATTGAAAAGGCTCTTGGTGATAATACGCAGATTAATCTCGACGCTGAAGGCTGCGCCCGTCTGAGCGGCACACAGGCACTTGCCTATCTGCGCCTTGATGACAGCGTTGAGATGGCTGCGGATGCCGAAAACAGGACGCAGGCCGTGCTGCTGGCGCTGAAAATCTCCTCGAATGATCTGGGCCTTATCGACACAAGCGCCTTGGGGCGGCTTATCCTCGACGAGATGACCAGTGACATAACCGAGCGCGAGTTCACCCAGCTTTTTATCCGCTCTCCGGGGCTTCTGAATTTCCGCGTCACCATCGGGACGGCGCCCCTGCCCGGCTCATATATGCTCTCCGGCAGCGGAGAACCGGCTGAGGTCAGCGTTGACGATGTGCGGATGTAT
>ULWX01035571.1_pt1 | contig 25327 bp, 27 predicted proteins | sample 1960851 | NCBI WGS metagenome assembly ULWX01 (sample SAMEA4835826, study PRJEB28245) | human gut metagenome | biome: gut microbiome; material: fecal sample | place: Denmark | collected 2008 | reverse complement strand
TTTTCATTATTCAATATTCATCATTCATTAAAACGGATTTTTGTAATGAATAATGAATGATGAAGCCGCTCCGCTAATGAATAATGAACAATACTCCACCCCCTCAACAGGTTTACATAACCTGCAACACACCCGAGCGCCTTATAAAAACCCGGCTTGCAAAAGTTTTTTAGAGAAAACGGAAATATGTTCTTGACAATTCCGGTTTTTTTTAGTATAATAGCGAAGCTGTCACGCGGGAGCATAGCTCAGCTGGTTAGAGCACCTGCCTTACAAGCAGGGGGTCACTGGTTCGAGTCCAGTTGTTCCCACCAATCGTATATGCCTCTGTAGCTCAGCAGGTAGAGCAACGGACTGAAAATCCGTGTGTCGTTGGTTCGACTCCGACCGGAGGCACCACCCCGCAAATTGCGGGGTCTATGCGGGCATAGCTCATCCGGTAGAGCGCCACCTTGCCAAGGTGGAGGTAGCGAGTTCGAGCCTCGTTGCCCGCTCCAAAATGAGATATGCGGGCGCAATCTTCGCCCGCATATCCTGTATACGGCGCCATAGCCAAGTGGTAAGGCATGGGACTGCAAATCCTTGACCCCCAGTTCAAATCTGGGTGGCGCCTCCAGAAAAAAGCACGCCTCTGGCGTGCTTTTTTCAATGAAATTCGTTCCTTCGGAACGAATGAAATAGCTGCGCCATGAAATATTTGCTGCGCAAATGTGAAATATGCTGCGCATATTAAGGAACGAATTTTATTTCACATTCGGCGCAAGCCGAATATATCATATCCGAAGGATATTTCATATTGCGTCAGCAATATTTCATTAAAAATCCGCAAGGGTTAAAATTTTTCAAAAAGCAAGCGAGGTAATTATGAAGATACGGTGCGTTTGGGAACACAACGGGAATGATACCCTGCTCTATGCGGCAAGTATTCCGGGAGCATACAGCCGGGGAGAGAGCAGGGAAGCGGCTGTGGCTAAGCTTCCGGCGGACGCTGCCGGCTATCTGCGCTGGGCGGGCAGACCGGTGCCGGAGAGCTTTGATGTACAGATCGTTCAGGAGGCTGCCTGTGAGCTTCAGGTTTGCGATGCTGACTCCGATGTGCTGTTTGATAGTGAGCGGGGAGAGCTTACATGGGAGGAATATAAGAGCCTGAAAGAGTTTGCGCTCAAGTCGGCGGCGGATTTTCTCGCCCTGTATGAGTCCGTCCCGGCCAAGAACGAAAGCTCCGTTCCGGCGCGCGAGACCTTTTACGGCGCTGTACCCCGGACGGCGGAGGAAATGTACATCCACACAAAGAATGTCAATTCCTACTACTTTGGTGAGATCGGCGTGGAGACCGACAACGACGGCAGCATCCTCGACTGCCGCCGCCGTGGTTTTGAGACGCTGGAAGTTATGCCGGGTTTTCTTAAAAATCCCGTTTTTCACGGCAGTTACGGCGAGTACTGGTCGCTGCGCAAGGTTCTGCGCCGCTTTATATGGCATGACAGAATACACGCTAAGGCGATGTACCGCATGGCGCAAAAGACCTTTGGCGCGGACACAGTGCCGAATATCTTCTGCTTTTGACTTGCTGTAACTCAGCCCCGGAGCAATCCGGGGCTGAGCTTTTATGCGCTTTTTGTTGATACCGTATATTCCGTCACGCCGCTTATTGTCTCGCCGTCGACCTGAAGGGGAGTGGGGCGGGAGAATTTGACCTCTATATCGTGCCCGGTGTAGACCTCCACCATGTCGCGGCGCTTAATATGCTCGCCGCTGAATATGGAGGGGAAGGCCATGAGAGTCTTGAGCTTGCCGGGGTTATGAAACACCATGACAGAGACCTCGCCCTTATCGCCAAGGCGGTCCTGCTCGGGCGTTGGCATCATGCCGCCGCCGTAATAGCGGCCGTTCATCGTGGGGGCGAGCCACACATTGTTATATTTCCGCGTCACGCCGTCCACAGTGACCTCGGCGTCGGTGGCCTTGTAGTGAAACAGCAGGCCCTTGATGGCGATGGCGGTGTAGTTCACGGGCTTGTCCGACAGGGCGCGCAGTCTGTCGCCCTCCTCACAGCAGTAGCCGTCTATGCCGTAGCCCACGCCGTTGAGAAAGCGGTAGCTCCTGCCGTTGACGGTGGCGACGGGCAGATTTTTTATGTAGTCATTAATGGGGAAGGGCTCACCGCCCCGGTTTTTGCCCACATCGCGGAGAAAATCATTGCCGCTGCCGGTGGCATAGTAGAGAATCTCCCGCTCCGCGCCGACGGCAAGACTGTCGTTTATAAAGCGGTTGATCGTGCCGTCTCCGCCGCAGATTATCACAGGCTCGGCCTTGGGCAGCGCCTCAAAGAAGGCGGCGTAGTCGCTTACGCCGGTCATGTCCACAAAGTCAAGCTCTTTATCAGGGTAGAGCGCCCTGAGCTCCAGCGCCTGTTCATAGCCCCTGCCGTTTCCGGCGAGAGGATTGTATAAGACCGTATAATCAGCCATAATTTTCTCCTTTCTATTCGTAAAATTCCGCGTCAATAATGTCCCGCTGCTGGTTTTTGATTATCTTCACTGATGTGACAATGGTGTCAATGGTCAACAGCCCGTCCGCCGTCATCGCGGCGCCGGTGAGGATCATCAGCGCCCTGCCGCCAATGCCGGGGCGCAGCAGCAGGAGAAAGCCGAGGACACCCGTCACTATCGCCCAGACAAGAATCAGCCACCAGAGCGGCAGCCCGAAGTGCCTCGCGTTGAGCGAGGTCTGTATTCTGAAAAGCCCGTCCGCCAATATGCACAGGCCCAGAATGACGCAGATAAGGTTCATCATCTCTCCCGGGCGCGAGAGCATAACAATGCCAACGGTGAACATGAAAATGCCGAAGGCAAGGTCAAACTGAAAGGCAAGCCTGTAAAGGTCCTTTGAAAAATAGCCCACCAGCTTTATGACTCCCAGAAGTATAAAAAGCACGCCGCAGGCTATGCACAGCGCGTATGCGGAGGTCTCCGGCCGGAACATCATGAACACGCCCAGCGCGCACACCAGAACCGACACCGCAATCCCGCCGATTTTTGCCGCCCGCATCGGAGCAACAGAACGCATATTTACCCCTCCTTTAGTAACCGCTGAATAAATCGACTACGGCATCTTGCGGACAATTTGAGCTCTGATTTTGTCACTTTTTCTTGAAATACACAAAGTATTCCTGCAAAAAAGTGCCTTCACCAGAACACAAATTCTCTCGCAATCTGCTCTTGCCGATTTAATCATCGTTTACTTGTAATTTCTCTTATCTTAAATTATCCACAGGCGGCGGAAATTTGAAATGGGCAAAGTGCCGCGTCATGTCGAAAAAACGGACATAACGCGGCACTTGCCTAAAAAATATGTAGTTTTATGTCGAAAAACGGCGATTATTTGTCGCACTCGGCGTTTTTTAGGCTGCGGTTTATCATCTCTTCCAGCATACCCTGACGCAGCGTGCATATTCTGTGCACCATGTCGGCCGCGTCGTTCTTCATGCCCTCCATCATCCACTGGCTGATAAGCCCGAAGCACTCGCAGCGGTAAAGCCCCTCGATGGCGAGCCTGTCCCCGTCAGGGATTACCCGGCCGCGGAGCATATCGTCCAGAAAAACGCCCACCACATAGTCGCACACGCGCACAAGCCCCCGGTCAAACATATCCCGGTTCATGGAGTTATAAATATGCAGCATCATCTTCCGGCGCTGGGAGGCATACTCGATGCAGCTGCAAAGAAACTCCTCCCCGGACTCGTAATTGTCGTACTGGGCGATGATGGTGTTGGCGACATCGGTTATCACCTCTTCCAGCAGCGCGGGGATATCCTGAAAGTGGTAATAAAACGAGTTGCGGTTCACCCCGCAGCGCTCCACAATGTCCCGGACGGTGATTTTTTTGAGCGGGTATTCCTCCAAAAGCTCAATAAAAGCGGCCTTTATCGCGTTTTTCGTAAAGCTGGGCATCAGTGGCACTCCCTGTCAAATTCTTACTTGATTTGATATTATAACCGAATTTACACGCTTTGGCAAGTTTTTTACTATGCGCAAGGCTCTGCCGGACAAAACAGAGCGCCCACGCCATTTGGCGTGGGCGCTCTAAACTTTAATCAGTCCTTCTTGGATTTGTAAAACTTAAACCCGCCGAAAAGAACCACTGCCACGACGAGCAGCTTACCGAACACGCAGATTTTCTTTTTGCCCTTGGCTTCGCATTTGCATTTTTTCATGTCGTTTTCCTCCTGTTATATTTGCCGGGAAGCCCCGGCCTTTCTGTTTACACCAGCATAGCAGGGCGCTATGAGAAAGAAAATGGACAAAAATATGCTTCATGCGAAAAAAACAGACAATGTGGGTGGCTTTGCCTAAATAAGGCTTATTCGGCGCTGGCCTTTCGCGCTAAAATCTCACGAAGCTCATCGGCGGAGAAGGCGTAGTCCGTGCCGCAGAAGTGGCAGCGGCAGTGCGCGCCGTCATCCTCGGCTATCATCTGCTCAAGCTCCTCGCGGCTGACGCACTCAATGGCGGCGGCGATGCGCTCCCGGCTGCAATAGCAGCGATAGCTTATCTCGCTCTCCTCCACGATGTGGTGCTCAAAGCCCTTGAGAACCTGGTCAAAAACGGCGTACGGCCCGTCCTCGTCCAAAATGGTGGTGAGCTGGTCCATCATGAAAATATTGTCCTCAAGCTTAGAGATAAGCTCCTCCTCCGCGCCGGGCATAAGCTGGACGATGAAGCCGCCCGCCGCCTTGATGGAGCAGTCGGTATCCACCAGCACACCCAGAGCGCAGGCGGAGGCCACCTGCTCACTTGAGAGCAGATAAGCGGTCACATCCTCGGCAATTTCGCCGCTGACAAGCTCCACAGAGCCGATGTACGGCTCTCTCAGGCCGATGTCCCGGCTGACGGTGAGCATACCGTCCCGTCCGACTGCGGCGCCCACGCTGAGCTTCCCGTCGCTGCGAAGCGGGAGATCCACATGCGGGTCGCCCACATGGCCGCGCACACAGCCCTCGCTGTCAGACACGGCGACAATGCCGCCGATAGGCCCGCCGCCGTCAATGCGCAGGGTAAGGGAGGCGTTCTCCTCCTTCATGGCCTGCCCCATCAGTGACGCGGCGCAGAGCGCCCTGCCCAGAGCGGCGGAGGCGGTGGGGGAGCAGCCGTGAATCTCCCGGGCGCGCTGTATGGTGTCCCTCGCGGTGACAACCGCCATTTTTATTAAACCTTCTCCCGCTGTTGCGCGGATAATTCTGTCCATGGTATTACCTCTTTTTTATGCGATAAATTAGTGCGGCAGGTTTGCGGCGCTGATAAATATCCGCCCGTCGCCCGCCTCGGTGAAGCCGGGGACAAGGTGAATCTTCTCAAAGCCCGCCTTTGTCAAAAGCGCGCTCAGCCCCTCAAAGCTGTGGGCGTACTCAATATGCTCCTCGTCATTTCTGCGCCAGAGCTCGCCGTTGCGGGAGAAGATATTCATCCCATAGCGCAGCGCGGGAAGCTCGGGGTCAAACTCCGCCCGCCAGAGGCAGAGCGCGTCCTCCGTCTCGTCGACAAAGGCCTGCCCGTCAAGACTTTTGAGCCAGTCCGCCGGACGAATGTCGAAAATGAACAGCCCGCCGGGGCGGATAAACAGGTGCAGCCTGCGCAGGAGCTCCGGCAGGTGCCGGGGCGGGATGTAGTTCATCCCGTCAAGCGAGCAGTACGCCGCGTCCACCGTGCCATATAAATCAAGCTCCTCCGCGCTCTGGCACAGCAGCAGGGGCGGCGCCGGCAGGTCCGCGCATTTCTCCCGCGCCTGCATGAGCATATCCACCGAGGCATCAACCCCGATAAGCTCATACCCGCGCTCGGCCATTATGCGCGTGAGCGTCCCCGTGCCGCAGCATAAATCCAGCAGAAGGCGGAATTCGCCGCCGCAGCGTGCAAACTCCGCCTCATAAAGCTGCGCAAAGCGCTCATATGGCACATCGCCGGTGAACTTATCGTACCACCCGGCAAGTGAGCCGTAGCAGTTCATGCTTTTTTCTCCTTCATGCGGTTGAAAACAATCTCGTACCCGCCGCGGCCATACTGGAGCGAGCGGTTGACGCGGCTGATAGTCGCGCTGGAAGCGCCGGTCTCGGCCAGAATGTCGTTGTAAATCATGCCGGAATTAAGGCAGGTAGCGACCTGATAGCGCTGCTCCATGGCCATAAGCTCGGACACGGTGCAAAGGTCGTCAAAAAACTTCAAACACTCGTCAACGGATTCAAGGGAGAGAATTGCCTTATAAAGTTCCTCATTGCGCTGCTTATTGCGTCTGTTGTTCATTTTTAGCCTCCATATATTGAAATTATCAAAAGCCAGATACTTGAATACATGTTTTTTACTATGTTACATCATCACGTGAAAAAAGTAAAGAGTTAAAGCGCCGAAAAACGGAAAAATCTTCTTCGCAATCAGGCACTTTCCTGTGAAAAAATATACTTGCAGACACCCCAGCTTTAGTATATAATAAGGACACGAGGAAACGGAAAGAGGTGCTTATAGTGGCTTTTATCGACATGACAGTCGTGTGGCTTGTCGCTATGATTATCCTTCTGATCATTGAGGGCGTTGTGCCGGGTCTGGTTTCTATCTGGTTCGCGCTGGGTGCTCTGGCGGCGCTCATCTCCGCGCTTTTGAGCGCGCCGATCTGGCTTCAGATTGTGTGGTTTTTGCTGGTGTCCATCATTTCGCTGGCGCTGACGAGGCCCCTTGCAAGGAAGTATGTCAATGCGAAGGTCCAGCCCACAAACGCTGACGCGGTTCTGGGCAGAGAGTGCATAGTGACGGAGGATATCGACAATGTTTTGGGCGCCGGCGCGGTGGTTGTCGGCGGCAAGACGTGGACGGCCCGCAGTGCGGACGAGAATCTGAAAATCAAAAAAGGGGAGACGGTGAAGGCCCTGCGCATCGACGGGGTCAAGCTCATTGTTGCCCCGACGGAAGAAAATACCTGAAAAGAGTAAAGGAGAGTTATTATGCCTTATGTTATCATAGCGCTTTTCCTGATTGTTGTCGTCATTTTTGTGCGCTGCATTCGCATCGTGCAGCAGTCCAAGGCCTATGTGGTGGAGCGCCTCGGCGCGTACAAGACCACCTGGAACACCGGTATGCACCTGAAGGTGCCCTTCATTGAGCGCATCGCCAAGGTTGTAACTTTAAAGGAGCAGGTGGCGGACTTCCCGCCCCAGCCGGTCATCACCAAGGATAACGTCACCATGCAGATCGATACCGTTATCTACTTCCAGATTACCGACCCCAAGATGTACACCTATGGCGTTGACCAGCCTATGGGCGCTATCGAAAATCTCGCCGCGACAACGCTTCGTAACATCATCGGCGAGCTGGAGCTTGACCAGTGCCTCACCAGCCGCGATATTATCAACACCAAGATGCGCGCCATCCTCGACGAGGCGACCGACCCCTGGGGCATCAAGGTCAACCGCGTTGAGCTTAAGAACATTCTGCCACCCAAGGAGATTCAGAACGCCATGGAGAAGCAGATGAAGGCTGAGCGTGAGCGCCGTGAGGCCATCCTGCGCGCAGAGGGTGAAAAGCGCGCAGCCATTCTCGAGGCCGAGGGCGAGAAGGAGTCCGCCATTCTCCGCGCGGACGCTAAAAAGCAGCAGCAGATTCTTGAGGCCGAAGGTCAGGCCGAGGCTATCCTCAAAGTGCAGAAGGCTACCGCCGAGGGTATCCGCCTGATTAACGAGGCCTGCCCGACTGACGCCGTCATCAAGATAAAGGCTCTCGAGGCCTTCACCGCCGCTGCCGACGGAAAGGCCACCAAGATCATCATCCCCAGCGAGATACAGGGCATTGCCGGCCTTGCCGAGGGTGTGGTCGAGGCTGTCAAGGAGTAATTTTTCAATAAAAAAAGGCGGCTTTGGCCGCCTTTTTTAATGTGTGGAGGAAAAGATGGATAAGGCAAAAGAGTTTTTGAATAAGCACGGCATCTGCCCGGAGAGTCTGGACGTAAATATAGAGGCCCAGCGCATGGCGGAGGATATGGAGCGCGGCCTGAGAGGGGAGAAATCCTCCATGCCCATGATACCGACAAGGCTGTACATAGACGGCGCTTTGCCGCTTGACAGGCCCGTTGTGGTCATTGACGCGGGCGGCACGAACTTCCGCGCGGCGCTTGTGCGCTTTACGGCGGACGGCGTCAGGGTGGAGCGGCTCACCAAGGCCGGTATGCCCGGCATCGGAAAGCCCGCGAGCTGGGAGGAGTTTATCGCCTTCACGGCGGATAAAATTGAGCCGCTTATGGCCTATGCCGATGTGATCGGCTACTGCTTTTCATACACCGCCGACATCACCCCGGAGCTTGACGGCATTGTCGGCAGGATAGATAAGGAGGTCGTCATCAAGGACTCTGCCGGTAAGCGCGTCTGCGCGGATCTGCTGAAGGAGCTTGAACGCCGCGGAATATGCGGCAAGCGGGCGGTCCTTCTGAATGACACCGCCGCTGTGCTCCTCGGCGGTTCGGCCGGGCTTGATACCGCCGGGTACAGCGCCCTTATCGGTCAGGTCAGCGGTACGGGGACAAACACCTGCTGCGACATTGACGCGGGCCGCATCACAAAGCTCCCCGGCCTTGCACCGGGCAGAATGATTGTCAACAACGAGTCCGGCATGTATGACGGCATTGCCCGTGGTGATCTGGATGAGGAGCTTGATAGGCAGAGCGAAAACCCCGGCCTCAAGCACTTTGAAAAGCTCACCTCGGGGGTGTACCTTGGCTCGGTCTGCTCCACTGCTGTTATCCGAGCCGCACAGGAGGGCTATGTCTCCAAATCGGCAGGGGAAAGAGTTGCCGCTATGGGGCGGATAGACACCGCCGTGGTGGATGCTTTTGCCTGCGGCGAGGGCTTGGAGGGCGTCTCACCCGAGGATGCGGAGTTTATAAAGACCGTGGCGCAGACTATTATTGAGCGCTCGGCCAAGTGCATGGCGATAAACCTCGCCGCTATATTGCTGCTCACAGGCGGCGGAAAGGATAAGCCAGCCCTTATCTGCGCGGAGGGTTCTCTCGTGCAGAAAAGCCGTGTGTATAAGCCCGCGCTTGATAAGTATCTTGCAGCATTCGCCGCCGAAAAGGGGATAGAGTATGAATATAACGTTGGCGACGGTTCGACAATGCCCGGCTCCGCCGCCGCGGCTTTATTAAACACATAAAACAATATTCGCAACAGCGAATATATCATTGCCCGCCTTTCGGCGGGCAATATCATTTTCCAAAGGAAAACCTCATATCAAGCTCAGCTTGATATATCACTTATTTTTATCCTTTGGCTTGAAAATCAGCGCGGCGAGGAGGGCGAAGAACACGGCGGCGCAGGTACCGCCGGCCGCAGCCGTGAAGCCACCGGTGAAAGCGCCGAGAAGGCCTTTTTCGGCCACCGCCTTTTTAACACCCTGAGCCAGCGCGTTGCCGAAGCCCGTCAGCGGGACGGTGGCCCCGGCTCCCGCCCAGTCAGCAAGGGGCTGATACAGCCCCAGAGCGCCGAGAATGACGCCGATAACCACATACAAGGTCAAGATCCGCGCCGGGGTGAGCTTGGTATAATCAATCAGTAGCTGCCCGATGACGCACAGCAGCCCGCCCACGGCAAAGGCTTTTAAATAGTCAAAAAATATATCCATTGTCCTCTACCTTATCCCTTCATTTCGAGCGTCACCGCGTGGCAGATGCCGGGGATGCTGTCGCCCTGCTGGAAGCTCGTGGGGGACATGAGCGCGCCCGTCGCCGCCACGAGCACACGGCGCCAGATGCCGCGCTCCATGGCGGGGAGAATGTGCGCCCCGAGCACCGAGGCAAAGCACCCGCAGCCCGAGCCGCCCGCGTGGACATCCTGCGCGGCAAGGTCGTAGATAAGCACGCCGCAGTCCATATAAGTCGGCCCGAGGTACACGCCGTTTTCCCGAAACAGCGCCTGCACGGTGTCCCGCCCGAGCTTGCCGAGGTCGCCGGTGAAAATGGCGTCGTAATAATCCGGGCCGCGCCCGGTGTCGGCAAAATGCGCTTTGAGCGTCTCATAGGCGGCGGGGGCCATGGCAGCGCCCATGTTGTTTGCGTCCTTTATGCCCGCGTCAACTATTGCGCCGGTGGTGACGTGGGTGACGGATATCCCATCTGCCCCGTTCGCGAGGATGAGGGAGCCCGCGCCGGTCACTGTCCACTGTGAAGTGGGGGTACGCTGGCCGCCGTATTCCAGCGGGAAGCGGTACTGCCGCTCCGCCGAGCAAAAGTGCGAGCCGGTTGCAGCGCAGACGAGGTTTGCATAGCCCCCGTCAATGAGCATTGCACCAAGGCTCAGCCCCTCGGCCATGGTGGAGCAGGCCCCGTAGAGCCCCCAATATGGCACGCCGCTGTCCTTCACGGCGAAAGCGGAGCTGACGCACTGGTTGAGAAGGTCGCCGGAGAGTATATAGTCAAGGCTGGAGGGGGAGACTTTGGCCTTGTCGCAGGCGGCGGAAAAGCACTGGCGGATCATGCTGCTCTCCGCCCGCTCCCATGTTTTTTCGCCGAAATATGAGTCGTCCGAGATGAGGTCGAAGCCAGCCTTGAGCGGTCCTTCGCCCTCTTTTTTGCCGCCGACGGCGGCGTATGCTGTAATGACAGGCTGAGAAGGAAGCTGAACAGTCTGTTTTCCAAGGCGTTTGAACATCACGTTTCCTCGCTTTCAAAAGCGTTTGATCGAGAATATTATTCCTCGGAAATTGATGAGTATACACGATACATTATGTGAATTAAATTATGAAAACAAAATTATGTAAATTGCATTGAAAAAGCCAGCCCGTCAGGGCTGGCTTTTTCATGTGTTATGGTTTCTCACCGCACCGATGTGAGTTATAACAAGCGCCCTCTCAGGCTTGCCGCTTCGCGCCAAGCCAGCTACCCAAAGGGGGAGCCAAGAATTAGAACGGTGGTTACTTGCACATTACACCGCGCTTTTGGGGCTTTCAGGCGGTTTAGTTTATCTTCAGCTCTTCCCACAATTTGGTCATGTAGTCAAGCGCGGACTGGTCGAGATTGCGGTAGGCAAACTCGTTATAGCGCTCCTTGAAGCTGCCGTTGTCCGGATAGAGAATCTCAACTGCCTCCTCGCCGATATCCTCCTTGTATACCTCGCTATCATAGACAAGGGAGTTGGGGGAGGCGTAATAGATATACTCGGCGTTGGCGATAGCGGGCTCCTCGGAGAGCATGTAGTTTATGAAAATCTCCGCAAGCTCCTTGTTGCCGCAGCAGGAGGGGATGCACATGGCGTCAATAAAGTAATTCGTGCGCTCCGGGTAGTAAAACCGCAGGTCAACATCATCGGCCTGAGCGTCAAGCATGGTGAAGTAGTCCCCGGCGTAGTACGCGCCGACGGAGGCCTCGCCCGCCTCGAGCATGTTGTAGATCTCGTCCATGACATAGCTCTTTATAAGCGGGTTCTGGAGCTTTAGCTCCTCAAGCGCCCTGTCCCAAAGGGCGGTGTCGGTGTCGTTCACGTCCAGCCCCAGTCGGTACTGGGCAGTGCCGAAAGCGTCGCGCGGGTTGTTGAATTGCAGGATGTCCCCGGCGTACTTCTCGTTCCACATCAGATCCCAGTCAGTTGCGTCCGCCTCGTCAACGGTGTTGGCGTTGTAGATGATGCCGACCACGCCGTAGGTGTAGGGGATGGAGTAGAGATTTTCGACGTCATAATACAGGCCACGGAAATCCTCGCTTATATACTGGTAGTTCGGGATGTTGTCAAAATCCAGCGGCAGGAGCAGGCCCTCGTTTGCCATGCGCTGTACCATATAGTCAGAGGGGATGATGACGTCATAGCTCACAGCGCCGCCCGCAATGCGGTTATACATATCCTCATTGCTGGCATAGGTGTCGTAATTGACCTTCACCTTCTGACCGTAGGTGTCCTGATACCACTGCTCAAACTCGCGCACGGTGTCAAAGGAATCATCCGACCCGTCGGAGATATACTCGCCCCAGTTATACACGTTCAGGACAAGCTCCTTTTTTCCGGCGCTGCTCTTAATAAACACGAAGCACGCCAGCACCGCCGCAAGCACGGGGAAGAGAATCTTCTGCCAGCGCTTGGCGGGCTTTTTCGCCTTGCGGGGTTTGGCCTCCTCGTCGCTGTCGGCAAGGTTTGAGATAAGAAGCAGGGCGAGAATGACGAAGAAAATAATGGTCGCGAGCGCGTACATCTTTGGCGTGACGGTCTTTTTGGTCATGCTGTATATGCGAATCGGCAGGGTCTGGAAGCCGTTGCCGGCGGTAAAGTAGCTTATCACAAAGTCGTCGAGCGAGAGGGTGAAGGCCATTATCATGCCGGTGATGACACCGGGCAGAATCTCCGGTATCTCCACCTTCAAAAAGGCCTTGAACGGCGTGCAGCCCAGGTCCATCGCCGCCTCGGGCAAAGACCTGTCCATTTGCCGGAGCTTTGGCAGCACCTGCAATATGACATACGGCAGGCAGAAGGTCACGTGAGCGATAAGCATCGACCAGAAGCTAAGGCTTGTGGACATGCCGAAGAGCCGCCCCGCGAAAACGAACATCAGCATCAGGGATATACCGGTGATAATGTCCGGGTTAATCATGGGGATGTTGGTCACGGTGTCCAGCGTCGCTCGCAGGTACCGGTTTTTGAGCCGGTCAATGCCGACGGCGGCGGCTGTGCCCATAACGGTGGAGATGGCGGAGGCGCTCAGCGCCAGCACGAGGGTGTTTTTGACGGTGATGAGCGTGTCAGTATCGCGGAAAAGCTCCTTGTACCAATAGAGCGAGAAGCCGGAGAACACCGAGAGGCTCTTGCCCTCGTTAAAGGAAAACACCAGCAAAATGGCGATAGGCGCGAAGAGGAAAATCATGATTATCGCGGTATATATTTTTGAAGCAGTTTTCATTTTCTCCGCCCCCTTACGCCGCGGCCTTCCTGCCCGCACTGCGCTGCATAAGCGCCATGCACGCAAGAAGCACCACCATCATAATAAAGGCGATAGCCGCCGCAAAGTGCAGGTTGTTCGCCACGTACTGGCCCTCGATAGCGTCGCCTATCAGATAGAACTTGCCGTTGCCGAGCTTCTGGGAGATATAAAAGGTGCTGATGGAGGGGATGAGCACCATGGTTATGCCGGAGATAACACCCGGCAGACTCAGCGGGAAGATGACCCGGCGCAAAACGCCAAGGCCGTTGCAGCCGAGGTCCCTCGCGGCCTCAATGAGCTTTACGTCCATCTTCGCCATGACGGAGTAGATAGGCAGAATCATATACGGGAAATAGTCATACACCATGCCGATAACGACTGCCGCCTCCGTGCCAATGATGTGAACCGGCGGCAGACCCAGCAGGCCGGTCAGGCCGTTAAAAATGCCGGTGTCCTGCAAAATGGTCATCCAGGCGTAGGTGCGGATAAGGAAGTTCATCCACATGGGGATCATGATGAGCGTTATCATGACCTTCTGAACCTTTGGCGCGGCGCGGGATATAATATATGCGGCGGGATAGCCCATCAAAAGGCAGATAATCGTGGATATCACCGCAAGCTTGAGCGAGCGCCAGAAGATGAGCAGATAGGTGTACACCTCTTTTTCCGCACCGGCATCGTCTGTGACAGTGGAGGTGGCGGTGAAAAAGCGGGTGATATTATCAAAGGTGAAATTAAAGCTCTGGTCAGTAAAGGCGTAGTACGCGACGAAGATAAGCGGCACCACGATAAACAGCGCCGCCCAGATGGAGTAAGGCGCTAATATCAGCCTTTCAAGAAGCCCGCTTTTGCGGGCACTGCGCTCTCTCTTCATTCTTCCGGCTCACTTTCCGCGTCAGACAGCTCGTCGAGCTCGTTGGAGAAGGAGGAGTAGTCCCCGTACATTCCGGAATACTCGGATTTCTTCATAATATGAATAGCGTCCGGCTCGATATATAGGCCGATGTGCTCGTCCACGTCCACAAAATCCGTGGTCTGAATCATCCACTTGAAGCCATTGATGTCAACGATTATCTCGTAATGCACGCCGAGGAAGGTGACGGAGGTGACAACGCCGCGGAGCATACCCTTATCCTCCGGCACAATGTCCACATCCTCCGGGCGGACGACAACGTCCACCGACTCTTTTTTACCAAAGCCCGCGTCAACGCAGTCAAAGATATGCCCGGAGAAGGCGACGCGCCTGTCCTCAAGCATGACCCCGTCAAGGATGTTGCTCTCGCCGATAAAGTCCGCCACAAAGGCGTTCTGCGGCTCGTTGTAGATGTCGATTGCCGTGCCAATCTGCTGGATGCGCCCCTCCGCCATGACGACCACCGTGTCAGACATGGAGAGCGCCTCCTCCTGGTCGTGCGTTACAAAGACGAAGGTTATCCCCGTGGCCTTCTGAATCTTTTTAAGCTCCTGCTGCATGTCCTTCCTGAGCTTGAGGTCAAGCGCGGCGAGCGGCTCGTCCAGCAGCAGGACCTTGGGGCTGCTTATAAGCGCGCGCGCGATGGCCACGCGCTGCTGCTGCCCTCCGGAGAGACTGGTAACGCTCCGGCGCTCAAAGCCCGTCAGCGCGACCATGGAGAGCATCTCCTTTACACGGCGGTCAATCTCATCCGAGTCCACCCGCTTTTCGCGCAGCGGGAAGGCCACGTTTTCATACACATTCAGGTGCGGAAACAGGGCATAGCGCTGGAAAACGGTGTTTACATTGCGCTTATGGGGCGGCACGTCGTTTATCCGCTCGCCCATGAAAATTATATCGCCCTCGTCAGCACTTTCAAAGCCGCCGATAAGGCGCAGGGTCGTTGTCTTTCCGCAGCCGGAGGGGCCCAGGAGCGTCAAAAACTCATTGTCGTATATATCAAGGTTTATCTTGTCCAGAACGGTCTCCCCGTCGAAGGACTTGCTGACATTTCTAAGCTCGATTATTTTTTTCATGGCCGACCCTCCAAATTTACACACAAAAAGAAAAGACGCCGCATGCAAAAGCATACAGCGGCGTGAAAAAATCATATATCGGCCCGCGTTAAAGGGCCTTATGATCCCAATGGGTTTGAGAGTCTATATAGCAAAGATTACTTTTACTACTCTTATTGACCATTTCACAAGTTTGTATGCTCTGCAAGCACTGGTTTATAGTTACCAACTTATAAAACTTGAGCTTTTAACTCAATCAATAAGGCAACAGAAGTTGCCACCGCACCGGCGGTTCTCGGCATTCGACCCGGCTGTCCGTCTGGCCTTAGCTGCCTTTCGACAGCGGTCGCATCTTGCTTCGGATAAACTCAAAATACTATCCAATTGAGACGACTCATTGTAACAATATTCGCCGGGTATGTCAATAGATATTTCACATTAGCTGCCCAATTAAACCGGCGCATGTATTTACATTGTAGAAAATGTACATAATACGCTAAATAAAACCGCTTTTCACGGTGCAATTGTGTGAGTTTTGTTCGTTGAAGAAACGCTGTTTTCGTGGTAGAATATGAAAAAATTAACAAGACCGGAGGAGCTTCGGCCCCGCCGGCAAATAAAAAGGAGTTGCGTAAAATGTTCACAGATTTGTATTTGAACATGTTTAATCTGCCCGCAGACCTGGCAGAAGTGCTTAAAAATACCCGTGTCATCTGCTACCCCGAGTCCAAGGATCAGCTTCTGGAGATGTGCTTCGGCCCCACCCACAGCTCCCGCTACGATGTGACCTATCCCATCGCGGGCATGGGCATCTGCAAGGAGGCTGAGGTGCTGCGCTGCAAGAACGGCCCGGTGGTAAACTTCATGGAGGACTATATGCGCCGCCGTGACCCGGACTGCATGCGCATCGGCGATGACCTGCCGACGGATAAGCCCCGCTTCAAGGATGTCTACGGCTATGAGTTTTCCAAGCTCCGCAAGGAGACTATGGAGTGGCTCGGCGAGCAGCAGCTTATCGTCCTGCCCTTCCACGCGGGCGGCAAGTATTACGGCTATGACAGCCTCATGGTCTGCCCGGTAAACGCGGCGTTCTTCGCGCTGTCGCTTGCCAATATGCAGGGCTTTGTCAGCATTGACGAAGTGCAGGAGGGCTACACCCCCCGCGCCATTATCTATGTCGCCCCGCCCTTCAGACACACGCATTTTAACGGCAAGCAGGTCGTTGTCCACAACCGCAGCGAAAACCTCCACGAGGTGTTTTCCTATAACCTCTATCCCGGCCCCTCCGCGAAGAAGGGCGTGTTCTCCATGCTGCTGGATATCGGCGAGAATGAGGGCTGGATAACCAACCACGCCTCCGCCGCGATGCTCGAGTCCCCGTATGAAAACGAGGTCGTCTTCATGCACGAGGGCGCCTCCGGCGGCGGCAAGAGCGAGATGCTTGAGGAAATCCACAAGGAAGGGGATAAGATCCTTCTCGGTACCCACACCGTCAGCGGTGAAAAATATTACCTGAGCATGGGTGAAACCTGTAAGATTCACCCCATCGCCGATGATATGATTCTCGCCCACAAGGACATGCAGAACGATTCCGGCCATCTCGTCATCGCTGACGCGGAGGACGGGTGGTTCCTGCGTATGGACGGGGATACAAGATATGGCAACAACCCCGTGTACGAGAGCATCAGCATCCATCCCTCCGAGCCGCTGGAGTTTTTCAACATGGACGGCACCCCCGGCGCTACCTGCCTTATCTGGGAGCATGTCATGGATTCCACCGGCAAGCCCTGCACAAACCCCCGCGTCATCATCCCGCGCGATATGATAAACAACATCATCCCCGGCAATGAGCCGCAGGAGGTCGATGTGCGCTCCTTCGGCGTGCGTATGCCGCCCTCCACGGTCATGGCCCCGAACTACGGCGTCATGGGCATGGTCCAGTTTGTGCCTGTGTCCATCGCGTGGCTCTGGCGGCTTATCTCCCCGCGCGGCTTCAAGAACCCCTCCATCGCCGACTCCAACGCCGGCAGCGGCCTCAAGGCTGAGGGCGTCGGCTCCTACTGGCCCTTTGCCACCGGCAGAAAGGTCACGCAGGCCAATATGCTCCTGGAGCAGATGCTGGGTGCCCCCAAGACCCTGAACATCCTCATCCCGAACCAGTATATCGGCGCTTACCATGTCGGCTTCATGGGCGAGTGGCTCACCCGTGAGTATCTGGCCCGCCGCGGCGGCACCGTGCGCCGCAAGCATCTGGTTGAGTCCCGCTGCCCGCTGTTTGGCTACTCACTGGATGAGATGAAGATAGACGGTCAGTATGTCCGTCAGACCTTCCTGCGGCCTGAGCTTCAGTCCAAGCTCGGCTTCGAGGGCTACGACAAGGGCGCGAAGATACTCACCGACTTCTTCAAGGAGCAGCTTGAGCAGTACCTCACCGACGAGCTTGACCCCCTCGGCAGGCAGATTATCGAGCTGTGCATGAAGGACGCTCCGCTGGAGGAGTACCTCAAGCTCACCCCGATGAGCAATGTAAAATAAGCTGTAATTCTAAATCTCCGCCGAACTTCGGCGGAGATTTTTTGTGATAAGACAAGCGAACAAATGGAGAAAATTGCACCGTCCCATCGGCTCCCCTTACGCAGGGCAGGCAAGGATTGGCGCAAAACCTCAGCAAAGGCACTAAAACTACAACCGTACCTACTCTTGCTGGGGAAGTGGCGTGCAGCGCCGATAGGGGGCAGCTTTACGCCGGAGCAAGTAAAAGCAAGACGGAGGGGTATCTCCTGAACGGTTGGACTTTAGTCATGTACAGTTTTTGCGCATTGTGCTGATTACCCGCTTAGGCGCTCTACGCCAGCTCTCCCAGAGGGAGAGCCGAGATTTGGTGTGCGGTTCGCTATAACGCTTTTATTAAAAATAGCTGCGTACAAAGGCTCCACTGCGTAAGGGGAGCTGTCAGCCGAAGGCTGACTGAGGGGTCGTTACCTGTGCTGTAATTATCTTTATTGTCCAGAATATTGCGCATTACAATCCCTCAGGCGCTCCGCGCCAGCTCCCTTTACACAAGGGAGCCATTGGACTACAAATTTGCGTTGTCAGTTTTCAAAGACGCAACGGCGGATATTTTTGTTGTTTTTCCGGCATATAAGTGGTATTCTAAAGCGGATTGAAAGGGGCGATTCCTATGAAAATTGTTGTTCTTGGCGGCGGCATAAGCACCGAGCGCCATGTCTCCCTTGTGACGGCGACCTCCGTGTGCAAAGCGCTGAGGGACCGCGGGCACAAGGCAATATTTGTGGATATGTTTTTGGGCCTTGAAAATTATGACGGGCCCCTGGAGGCGGCCTTTGACGCGCCGGACGGGTTCTGCGGCGATGTGCGTATAGAAAAGACCGCGCCGGATCTTGCCGCTGTCAGGGCCATGAGAAAAGATAAAAGCGCAAGCAGGCTCGGCAAAAACGTGCTGGAGATTTGCGGGCTTGCCGACTGCGTGTTCCTTGGCCTGCACGGCGCGGACGGGGAGGACGGCAAGATTCAGGCCGCGCTTGAGCTGATGGGTGTGCCTTATACGGGCTCTGCCTACATCGGCAGCGGCATGGCCATGGATAAGGCCCTCGCCAAGCGCGTGATGGAAAGCTGCGGCGTCCCGACCCCTGAGTGGCGGGAGCTGTTCATTGAAAAGGAGGATATTCCCCGCCTTGTGGAGACTCTGCCCGTGCCCTGCGCGGTCAAGGTCGTAAACGGCGGCTCGTCCATCGGGGTGAAGCTCCCGGATACAAAGGAGGAGCTTGCCGCCGCGCTCGAGGAGCTTTCGGAGTTTCATGAGCGGGTGGTCGTTGAGGAGAAGATACATGGCAGGGAACTGACCGTCCCCGTGCTGGGCGACAAGGCGCTCTGCCCGATCGAGATTGTCCCGCCCGAGGGAATGGAGTTTGACTATGTGGCCAAATACCAGAGCGGAGCTGAGGGCGCGAGAGAGCTCTGCCCCGCGCCGATAAGCGAGAGTGAGAGCGAGCTGCTGCGCGGCCTCGCCCTGAAGGTTCACGAGGCGCTCAGGCTCAGCGTCTATTCAAGGGCGGATTTCATCCTCGACGGGCAGGGGCGGGCATGGTGCCTTGAGGTGAACACGCTGCCCGGCATGACGCCCAACAGCCTCATCCCCAAAGCCGCCGCTGTTGAGGGCATGAGCTATTCCGAGCTCTGCCAGAAAATAGTGGAGCTTTCCATAGCAGAGCGTAAAAACGGATGACAAGGCCCGCAAAATATAGTATAATCCGGGACATACGCCGTCAATTGGACTGACGGCTCAGAACAGAGGGTGTTGCCATGAATGACAGCCAAAATCAACAGCGGAGCGGAAAACGGCTCCATCCGGCGGCGGTTGTCCTGCTGGACCTGCTGCTGGCGGGCGTTATTTTGCTGATTTTCTTTTTCTTTCAGCTGCTTTTGCCGGCCATGCAGGTGACGCAGCAGCCCCCCGCGCCGACGCCTGCGCCCACTCCCGCAGAGCAGACATCGCCCCAGCCGGACGGGCGGACAGAGTGGCAGAAGCGCTTTGAGGAGCATTTCAGCCCCGAGCTTATTTCCACGGAAAACAGCTACAAAAGCCCCAATGTCTCCATCACCGTCGAGACCGTGACGGAGGGGGAGGGGAGCGAGAGAATAACCTATCATGTCGCGGATATTTATATCGCCTCTCCCGAGAATTTCCGCACATATACCGCGAACAATGTCCTTCAATATTACTCCGTGCAGGACGCCATGGAGATGGACGCCGCCTCAGGTGCGCTTATCGCAATAAGCGGGGATTTTTACGCCTATCAGAAAAGCGGCTTTCTCATCCGCAACGGCGCGGTTTACAGCCGGGAATACACCGGCTGCGACATCTGCGTCATGTTTGAGGACGGGAGCGTGGAGAACTACCACAGGGGAGAATATGACATTGATGAGATCATGAGCCGGGGGGTGAGCCAGGTGTGGAACTTTGGCCCGTCTCTGCTTGATGAGCAGGGGCGCGCCCTGCCGGATTATGATGTGAGCACGACGCTGGGCTTTCCCAATCCGAGAAGCGCTTTCGGCTACTATGAACCGGGGCACTATTGCTTCGTGGTCGTGGACGGGCGGCAGGAGAACTACTCCAAGGGCATGACCATCCCCCAGCTTGCGAAGGTATTTGAGGGGCTGGGCTGCGCAAGCGCTTATAATCTTGACGGCGGCGGCTCCGCGCTCATGACCTTCAATCACGAGCGGTACAGCCAGCAGAGCAACGGCGCTGACCGAAACCTCAGCGACCTGCTCATCATCGTGGAGACGGAGGGCGGAAAATGAGATTTTTGAAAGGCCTTCTCCCGCACCTGACGGCGGCTCTGGCCGTCGCGCTGATTGTGGTGGAGATTCTCAACGAATTTAATCCGCGCATGGGCTTTCTTGAGGGAACACCCGCGCTGGTGCTCATTGTTGCCACCTGCGTCTGCGCTCTGCTGTGCGCGGGCGTGCTGTATCTCGGGCAAAAGAAAAAATAAGCGCTCAGGAGCATCGCATGTTCACAATTTCTTGATGTTTTATACCTCAATCGTGGTAAAATAAATTTTAAGAAATTTTTAGATTTTATCGTCGGGTGAGAGTATGAGAGAACGTCTTGCGAGGTTTATGGCCGGCAGGAACGGCAACGACCAATTGAATAATTTTCTGCTGGTGGTGGATCTTGTTCTGCTGCTGTTGGCAACCTTTTTGCCTAAGAGCATAGGCCGCTTTTTGTATCCTGTTGTGCTGCTTTTGCTGGTGTACATCTATTTCCGGATGTTCTCCCGCAATGTCTACCGCCGCAGGGATGAAAACGGCAAGTATATGCGCCTGAAGCTGCGGGTGAACAACTGGTTCCATATGCGCCGCGAGCGCTGGGTCCAGCGGCGGGACTATAAGTTTTTCACCTGCCCCTCATGTAAGACGACGCTTCGCGTCCCCAGAGGGCACGGGCGCATCAAGATAGTCTGCCGCAAGTGCGGCAGCTCCTTCATGGGCAAGTCATAACCCGGCGGGAGGACGAATATGTTCGGCTATCTCACCCCCTCGCAGGAGCTCCTGCCGGAGGACAGGCAGCGCCGCTACCAGAGCGTGTACTGCGGGCTGTGCCGCTGCATTAAGACAAGGCACGGGCAGCTTTCCCGCCTCGCGCTGGATTTTGACATGTGCTTTTTAGTGCTGCTGCTCTCGTCTCTGTATGAGCCGGAGGAGCAGGCGGGGGAGAACGGCTGCCTGCGCCACCCCGTGAAGCCCAGGCCATGGATGGAAAACGAGTTTACCCAGTACGCCGCCGATATGAACATAGCCCTTGCCCGGCTCAAATGCCTTGACGACTGGCAGGACGAGGGGAGTGTCCCCGGCCTTGCGGCGGGCGCGTATCTCAAGGGCGCGTATGAAAAAATAAAAGCCCAGTACCCCCGCCAGTGCTCAGCGATTGAAAATTCCGTGGCGGCGCTCTCAGCGCTTGAAAAACAGAACGCCGGGGCGGATGAAGCCGCGGCCGCCTTCGGCATGCTCATGGCGGAGGTGCTTGTGTATAAGGACGACCGCTGGAGCGGCGACCTGCGCGCGATGGGCATGGCCCTCGGCAGGTTTATATATATCATGGATGCCTGCATGGACCTGGATGGGGACACCTTTCATAACCGCTATAACCCCTTCCGCCGGTATTATGGGCTTAAAGATAACCCCCGGCGCTTTGAGGACATCCTGAAAATGCTCCTCGGCGAGTGCCTGTTTTATTTTGACGCTCTGCCATTGGTGCAGGATGTGGATATACTTAAAAATATCCTCTGCGTCGGCCTGTGGGCGCAGTTCAACGCAAAATTTAAAAAGAACGAGAAAGGGTGCCACGATGGTAACTGACCCGTATAAAACCCTTGGCGTATCTCCTGACGCGAGCGACGAGGAGATCAAAAAGGCATACAGAGACCTTACAAAAAAATACCATCCTGACCTCAACCCCAACGACCCCAAGGCGGCGGAAAAAATGAACGATATCAACACCGCCTATGACAGCATCAAAAACGCCGATGCCCGCCGCAATTACCAGCAGGGCAGCGCCTACGGGCAGTACGGCGGTTACGGCTCAGGCTATGGCTCCGGGTACGGCGCGGGCTACGGCGGCTCGGCCTACGGCTGGGGCAGTCAGTGGGGCGGCGCACAGAGCCAGCGCCAGGAGCGCAGCGAGTATACAGCCGCCATGAACTATATCCGCAACGGCATGTATAAGGAGGCGCTCAACGCCCTCTCCGGCGTTTCCGTCACCGAGCGGGACGGCAGATGGTATTACCTCCACGCCGGGGCGAACATGTATATGGGCAACAAGATTGCCGCCCTTGAGAGCGCAAAGCGCGCCGTGGAGATAGACCCCGGCAACGAGGAATACCGCCGCCTTTTGGAGACGCTTCAGACCGGCGGGGATTTTTACGAGAATTATTCCAATCAATATACAAGCAGATTCAGCGCGGACAGGCTGTGCCTGGCGTTTTGCGCAATGTCGGTATGCAATATGTTCGGCTTCAGGGTCTGCTGCTGTTAAGGAGAGAGAATCATGGGGAGACTTGAAGGAAAAGTATGCGTCATAACCGGCGCAAACTCCGGCATTGGCATGAAAACGGCGGAGCTTTTTGCCGCCGAGGGCGCAAAGCTCGTGCTGACGGATATTGCCGACTCAAATAAGGAAAAAATCCTCGCCAAGGCTGAAAAGCGTGGGACCGAGGCCATCTTCCTCCGGGGGGACATTACCAGCGCCGAGGATGACGCGAAGCTCATGGCTGCCGCGAAGGAGCGCTTCGGGCGGATCGACGTGCTTGTCAACTGCGCGGGCGTGCTCGAAAAGGGCCTCAAGCCCATTGAGGAGTTTACCGACCGGGACTATGATTTTGTCACCGGCATCAACGTCAAGGGCACCATGGCCATCACGCGCGAGGCCTGCAAGTATATGCTCGCTCAGGGCAGCGGCAACATCGTCTCCGTTGCGTCCATCTCCGCAAAGCTCGGCTGCGGCGGCGCGGTGTATGTGGCCTCCAAGGGCGCGATAGTGTCCCTGACAAGGCATATCGCCCTGCGCTTTGCGGGCAAGGGCATCAGGGCAAACTGCGTCTGCCCCGGCACCGTGTGGACGCCGATGACCAAGGAGCAGCTCCGGCAGGAGCGCAGCGAGGCCGCCGAGGAGTTTTATAACATCGTCGATAAGCACTCGGATATCGACGTTGGTATCTGCAAGGATGTGGACATTGCGAATATCCTCATCTTCCTCGCGAGCGACGAATCCCGGATTATTACCGGTCAGGCCATTGACTGCGATTGCGGGTGTTATCTGTAAATGAACATAATAAAAGCCCGGCGGTTCGGACGAACCGCCGGGCTTTTATTAAAGCTTATTTTATCAGTGCTATTGAAACATCGTTTACATTTGTGCCGGTGGGGCCGGTGATGATAAGCCCGCCGATGGTTTTGAGCGCGTGGTAGGCGTTGTTATCGCGCAGCACTTTGTGCAGCTCCAAGCCGTGGCTCTTGAGCGCGGCAAGGCTGCCGCCGTCCACATAGCCGCCGGCGGCGTCGGTCGGCCCGTCGGTCCCGTCGCTTCCCAGAGAGAAAACCGCCGCGTTATTTAGCCCCGCTATGCCCTCGCAGGCGGCCAGCGCCAGCTCCTGATTGCGCCCGCCAAGACCGGAGCCTGTCAGGTGCACAACCGTCTCACCACCGGCGATGAATGCAAGGCTCTTGCCGCCCTCCGCATGGCTGCGCGCAATGGCGGCTAAGAATCGTCCCGCCTCCCGCGCCTCACAGCTGAGGCGGTCAGTCAGGTATAGCGGTTCATAGCCCAGCTCCGATGCCGCTTCCGCCGCCGCGGCGCACAGCTCACGGACGGAGCCGTTGATGTGCGTTTCAACGTTGTCAAGGCTCTTCGGCGTCTCCACGTCTAAAAGCGCGCGGGCCTTGTCCGACAGCTCGAGCGCGTATTTTTCGGCGATGGCCCTTGCCATGGCGCAGTCGCTGCCGTCCGGGTAGGCCGGGCCGCTGGCGATGCTGTCCAAAGGGTCGCCCAGCACATCACTGAGCACTATGCTCAACACCCGCGCCGGGGCGCAGTGCAGCGCGAAGCGCCCACCCTTGACGGCGGAGAGCCGTTTGCGGATGCAGTTTATCTCAACAATATCCGCGCCGCGGGCGAGAAGCTGCCGGGTAATGCCGGCAAGCTCATCTCCGGGGATGAGGGGCAGCTCAAACAGCGCGCTTCCGCCGCCGGAGATGAGGAATACAACCGTGTCATCAGCGCTGAGGCTGCCTGTCAGCTCCAGCGCTTTTTCAGTTGCCGAGAAGCTGCCTTCATCGGGCACCGGGTGCCCGGCCTCAAGGCACAAAAGCCCCGGAATATCGCCCTTGCTGTGGCCGTACTTGGTGATTACAATGCCGCCATCCACCCGGCCCAGCGTATCAACAGCGGCTTTGGCCATCTGCCACGCGGCCTTGCCGATGGCGACGAGTATACAGCGCCCCTTGCCGGACGTGTAGCTCTCCAATGTCCGGCGCACGGCCGCATCCGGCTGAACGGCCCTGAGTGCGCGGCAGATGATCTGTTCCGCGTCCTTCCGCAGGTTATGGTTCATGGCTGAGCCTCCTTCCGGCGGTATTATAACACAGCGCAGGAGCTTATTCCATCACAAAAGTCAAAAGAGTCCGGGTCATACCCTCAATCTCCGCAGCGGCTATTATAATTGCCCGTATGCTCCACCACGTTGACGCTGCCGCCCTTATTTTCGGCGGCTTTTTGAAATTCCGGGCTGTCGGCTGCGTCCGACTGCGCAGCAAATTTTTTGTCGGCAACACTGATAATAACTACAAAGACGCAAAAAATAATTATAAGCAATATGACACTGAAACCCATTGCTTTTCTCCCCACATTGTTTGCTAAAAAACCCAAACAAATATATCGTAAAACCGATATATTGTCAATTGAGTGTATCGGGTTTTAACATCTATCGACAATCCGCCGCTCTGGGTAAAATAAAACCATCAGAGGAGGGATGCGCAATGCAGGAGAATGAAGTGATAGGGAGGATAAAGGACTTGTGTGATGAGCGCTCCTGGACAATCTATCGTCTGGCAAAAGAGAGCGGCATAACATATTCGACCTTGTGCACCATGCTGCATAAGTCAAATTCTCCATCGCTGTCAACGCTCGTCCGCATCTGTGATGGCTTTGGCATTACCCTTTCCCAGTTTTTTGAGGGGGAGAACGAACAGACACAATTGACTGATGAGCAAAAAACGGTTTTATCGCGCTGGAGCAAGCTCTCCTCGGAAAACCGCGATGCCGCCGCGAAATATATTTCATTTCTGCTCTCCCAGCAGGAGGAAGAATTATGTTGAGGCTGTAAAAAACCTATGCAAAG
>ULWX01013231.1_pt1 | contig 25358 bp, 27 predicted proteins | sample 1960851 | NCBI WGS metagenome assembly ULWX01 (sample SAMEA4835826, study PRJEB28245) | human gut metagenome | biome: gut microbiome; material: fecal sample | place: Denmark | collected 2008 | reverse complement strand
GCCTTGGTGCAGTGCAAACAGTTAGACAATTTCCGATTTGTTGACATGAATATAGCATAGGACTCCTGCTGCTTCAATGTGCTTTTGTAGAAACCTCCGAAGCTATATTCCGGCAGCACTTTTCTTAAAAAGGACACAGGGCTGCGACTTTCCAAACGCTGCGGGATATGCTATAATCACTATTTAGGTGAAATAAATGAAATTTCTGCTCCAGACCTTCAAAGGCTATAAGAAAGAATATATTAAGAGCGACGCGGTTTCCGGCCTTGTTATCGGCGCGGTGTCCATCCCCATATCCATGGGCTATGCCCAGATAGCGGGGCTGCCGGCGGTGTACGGGCTGTATGGTTCGCTGCTGCCGGTGCTGCTGTTCGCGATTTTCTCAACATCGCCGCAGTTTATCTTCGGCGTGGACGCCGCGCCCGCCGCGATGATAGGCAGCATCATTTCCGGCATGGGCATCGCCTACGCATCGCCCGAGGCGGTGTCCCTCGTCCCGGTGCTGACGCTGTACACGGCACTGTGGCTGCTGCTGTTTGCCGTTATCCGGGCGGGAAATGTCTTAAACCTTATCTCCATGCCCGTCATGGGCGGCTTTATAAGCGGCATCTGCTGCACGATTATCCTCATGCAGATCCCGAAGCTCATGGGCGGCAGCGCCGGAACCGGGGAGCTGTTTGAGCTTGCGGAGCATCTTATCCACGCGCTTACCGGGCTGCACCCGCTGTCGCTGCTGCTGGGGTTGGGGGCGCTTGCGCTGCTGCTCGTCTCCAAAAAGCTGCTGCCGCGCTTTCCGATGGCGATAGTGGTCATGGTGCTCGGAGCGGCGCTCTCGGCAATTTTCGACCTGCCGGGGAAGGGCGTTGTGTGCCTCGCGGCGGTCGAGCCGGGCCTTGGCGCGCTGCACCTGCCTGATTTATCGCTCATCGACCCTGTGACGGCGCTTCAGAGCACGCTGCCGGTGGCGCTCGTCATCATGACGGAGACGCTTCTGGCCGAGAACAACTTCGCCCTGAAAAACGACTATAAGCTCAAGGACAATCAGGAGATTTTCGGCTTTGCTGCGGCAAACCTCGCCTCGGCACTCGTCGGCTGCTGCCCGGTAAACGGCAGTGTCTCCCGCAGCTCGATGAACGAGCAGTTTGGCGGCAAAAGCCAGCTTGTGAGCGTCATCGCCGCGCTTATCATGGTGCTGGTGTTGACGCTGATGACGGGCTTCATCCGCTTCCTGCCTGTCCCGGTGCTGACGGCTATTGTTATTTCCGCGCTGATGGGGGCACTGGAATTTCACATGGCGGCGAGGCTTTATAAGGCCGACCGCAAGGAGTTTTACATCTTCGCCGGGGCATTTCTCGGCGTGCTGGTGCTGGGGACTATCTATGGCGTGCTCATCGGTGTTGTGCTCTCCTTTGCCGATGTTATCCGCCGCGCGTCCAATCCAAAGCGGGACTTTTTGGGCGCCATCCCCGGCAAACCGGGCTTTTACCCGCTTGAGCGCATGAGCGAGGCAGAGCCGATTGACGGCATAGTTATCTACCGCTTCAGCGGCAACCTCTTCTTCGCCAACGCCGCCCGCTTTCAGGAGGACATCGAAAACAGCATAAAGCCCGGCACCAAGGCCGTTATTGTCGACGCGAGCGGCATAGTCAGCGTGGACACGAGCGCGGCCGACAGGCTCGTGATAATAAACAGGAAGCTCCGCGAGCGGGGCATAGACTTTTACCTCACAGAGCATATCGGCCAGGTCAATGACGAGCTGCGCCGCTTCGGGGCAGAGGAGCTTATAAGCTGCGGCGCTGTGCGGCGCACGATGTATGCCGCGCTCATCCAGTGCGCCATAAGCAGCGAGCAGGCCGGAAGCCTCATCCCCGAGGGCCAGCGGGACGGCAGCGCCCTGCTGCGCCAGCTTCAGGAGTTCGAGTGGGCCTACGGGAAGGACGCCGAGAGCAAGATGGAGCAGCTTGCCGGCGAGCTCATCACCGACCTTGAGCATACCGAGCAGAGCGGCCGCGAGGGCAGGTTTGACAAGCTCCTGCACGAGTGGCGCTTCGGCGGCGATATCGACCGGGACGAGGTGCTTATCCATCTTGAAAAGCGCCTTGGCGAGCTGTCAAAGCTGCTGGGGCTGTCGGAGGACAGAGTTTTTGAGGGGCTTGAGCATGAGCGCCGGCTTTTGACCGAGCGCGTGCGGCAGGAGCACCCGGAGCTTGCGGAGTTTTTGTCAAAGCACAAAATTGAAATTGAGGAGCATTTTAAGGACAAGTACCCCCTCGCCGCGGCGCATATCGCGGAGCTGAGGGAAAGACATACGGAGGAGCGATAGTGTGATAAATCACACTATTATATAAAAATGGCGTGCCGCTCGCCGCTAAAGCGGCAACCGCGGCACATGCCGAAAATCTCCATTCAGCCGCATGTGGAGTTTTTCATTTTTTACTTGTGCTGATGTTTATGCGGCAGAATGGAGATTTATATGAAAATAGGCTTTATAGGCTTTGGCAGCATGGGGCAGGCTATTGCCCGGGGAATGATAAGCTGCGGGGGTATCCCCGGCGGGGATATATACGCCTACGCGCGGCGCTGGGAGAAGCTTAAAAAATCGGCGGCGGAGCTGGAGGTAAACCCGGTTGAGACTCCGGCGGAGCTCATTCGCAGCAGCGAGATGATAATAATCGCCGTGACGCCGGACGCGATCGAGCCGGTGCTGAGGCCTGTTGGCGCGGAGCTTTTGGGAAAGATTGTCGTCTCCATCGCGGCGGGCTATGATTTTGAGCGCTATGAGGCGTTCCTGCCGAAGGGCGTGAACCATATAAGCACGATTCCGAATATCCCCATCTCCGTCGGTGCGGGCATTTTGGCCTGTGAGGACAGGCACTCGCTGAGCGCCGAGCAGTACGCCGCGTTTGAGGCGCTTTTTGAGAGGATTGCGCTTGTCGAGAGCGTCACTGCCGCACAGTTTTCCATCGCCGGGACGCTCGGCGGCTGCACCCCGGCCTACACCGCGATGTATGTTGAGGCGCTGGCGGACGCCGCCGTCAAGCATGGGATGCTCCGCCCCACGGCCTACCGCATCGCCGAGCAGATGATTATCGGCACGGGAAAGCTCCTTTTGGAGAAGGGCATGCACCCGGCGGAGCTTAAAGAACAAGTTTGCTCCCCGGGCGGGAAAACGATAAAGGGCGTCGCCGCGCTGGAGGAAAACGGCTTTCGCGGCGCGGTCGTGCGCGCAATCGACGCGGCGGAGGAATGAGCGCCCATGCCTGAGAGAATAGAGATACGGGACTTTGACGCCCCGGAGCTGGATGTATACGCAAGACTCACGGAGAACCAGCTTGTCTGCCGCCGCAACCCCGAGGAGGGGCTGTTCATCGCGGAAAGCCCGCTTGTGATAGGCAGGGCTCTGGACGCGGGCTGTGTGCCAGTCAGCATACTTGCCGAAACCAAGCAGGCGGACGGGCGCTGGGACGAGCTTCTTGAGCGCTGCGGGGACATCCCCATGTACACCGCGCCGGAGGAGGTTTTGACGGAGCTTACGGGATTTCACCTGACGCGGGGAATGCTCTGCGCCATGCGCCGCCCGAAGCTGCCGGATGCCGGGACGCTCTGCAAAAACGCAAGGCGCGTCGCGGTGCTTGAAAACGTGATGAACCCCACGAACATCGGGGCTATATTCCGCTCCGCCGCCGCGCTCGGGATGGACGCGGTGCTGCTGACCGCGCAGGGGAGCGATCCGCTTTACCGCCGGGCTATCCGCGTCAGCATGGGGACGGTTTTTCAGATATCCTGGGGGTATCTGCCCGAGGACTGGCAGAGGCTTTTGCACTCGCTTGGCTTTAAGACGGCGGCCATGGCCCTGCGGGAGGATTCAATCAGCATATCTGACCCGCGCCTTGCCGCCGAGGAGCGCCTCGCCGTCGTGCTCGGCACGGAGGGGGACGGGCTTGCGGGCGCCACCATCGCCGAGTGCGACTATACGGTGCTTATCCCCATGTCCCACGGGGTGGATTCGCTCAATGTCGCGGCAGCGAGCGCCGTGGCGTTTTACGAGCTTAGTAAGCATTTGACTTAATTAGCCAATAAACCACTTGACAAATGCTCTCAGTCAAAGCACAATAAGAAAAGAACAAGACAACTAAGGGGTGGTTAAATGGAAAAATTATCCGAAAAAGACCTGCGCCTGATGGCGGCGAAAGCGCGGCTGATGGCGGTGGACGCGGTGTATACCGCCGCCTCCGGGCATCCGGGCGGCTCACTCTCGTGCTTGGATATGCTCACGGCGCTCTATTTTAACGAGATGAACATCGACCCGAAGAACCCCAAATGGGCGGAGCGAGATCGCTTTGTGCTTTCAAAGGGACATTGCAGCCCGGCGCTCTACTCGGTGCTGGCGCTGCGCGGCTTTTTCCCGGTGGAGGATGTGAAGCTCTTCCGCTCCATCAAGGCGCACTATTCCGGCCATCCTGACATGCGCCATGTGCCCGGAGTGGACATGTCCACCGGCTCTTTAGGGCAGGGCTTAAGCGTTGCCGTCGGCATGGCCATTGCCGCGAAGCTCCAGAAGCGCAAGAACCGCGTTTACGCCATCTGCGGCGACGGGGAGCTTGCCGAGGGGCAGATCTGGGAGGCCTCGATGGCCGCCGCAAAGTGGAAGCTGGATAACCTCTGCGTGTTCGTGGATGTAAACGGCCTGCAGATTGACGGCAGAACGGCTGACGTCATGCCCACTGAGCCGCTGGACGCGAAGTTCAGCGCCTTTAACTGGAATGTTATAAAAATAGACGGGCACGATATGACCGCCATCCTTGCCACTCTAAAGGAGGCGCACGAGTGCAAGGGCAAGCCCACCGTTATCCTCGCCGCGACGGTGAAGGGCAAGGGCGTGTCCTTTATGGAAGATCAGGCCGGCTGGCACGGGAAAGCCCCGAATGATGAGCAGTTTGCCGTCGCAAAGGCCGAGCTTGAAGCGGCAATAAAAGAATTGGAGGCGGAGTAATATGGCAGGGAAGATAGCAACACGAAACGCCTATGGCGAGGCTCTCGCGGAGCTGGGCGAAAAGTACCCCGAGATAGTGGCTCTGGACGCGGACCTCTCCGGCTCCACCATGTCAAAGCTCTTTGCGGCCAAGTACCCCGACAGGTTTTTTGACTGCGGTATCGCCGAGGCGAACATGATAGGCATCGCCGCCGGTCTTGCGGCGGACGGCTTTAAGCCCTATGCCAGCACCTTTGCCATGTTCGCCACCGGCAGAGCCTATGAGCAGATAAGAAATTCCGTCGCCTATCCGGGCCTGAATGTAAAGATAGTCGGCTCGCACGGCGGGCTCTCCGTCGGTGAGGACGGGGCTACCCATCAGTGCATTGAGGACTTTGCCCTCATGCGTGATATCCCCGGCATGTTGGTCTGCTGCCCCTGTGACGGGCATGAGATGCGCCTTGCGGTTGAGGCTCTGATAAACTACAACGGCCCCGCGTATCTGCGCCTTGGCAGAGCCGCGGCGGATATCTTCACCGATGAGGTCGAGGGTTACAGCTTTGAGCTTGGCAAGGGCTGCACGCTCCGTGACGGCAGGGATGTCACCATCATCGCAAACGGCATCATGGTCGCGAAGGCTCTTGAGGCGGCGAAAATGCTTGAAAATGAGGGCATCAGCGCCCGCGTTATAGACATGCACACGATAAAGCCCCTTGATGAGGAGCTTGTCCTCAAGGCGGCGCAGGAGACCGGCTGCATTGTCACCACCGAGGAGCACTCCATCGTCGGCGGCCTTGGCGGCGCGGTGTGCGAGTACCTGAGCGGGGTCTGTCCCGTGCCGGTCATTCGCCACGGCGTGAACGATAAGTTCGGCAGAAGCGGCAAGGCTGCCCAGGTGCTTGAATATTATGGGCTGACAGCCGCCGCAATCGCGGAAAAAGCCAAAGCGGCGATAGCGCTCAAAAAGTGAAATGATAGTTGAGATAAAAAACGATTATCTCCGCCTCGCGGTGGAGACTTTGGGCGCGGAGATGCAGAGCCTTGTCTCCGCGGATGGGACAAATTATCTCTGGACAGGCGATGCGGCCTACTGGTCAGGGCATTCGCCGGTGCTGTTCCCGTTTGTGGGGCGGCTCTATGAGCAGCGCTACCGCCTCGGCGGCAGGGAATACCCCCTGGGGCTGCACGGCTTTGCTAAAAAATCCGAGTTTGCGGTCAAGGAGCTTCGGGCGGACAGCGCAGTGTTCTCCCTGCGCGAAAGTGAGGCAACAATGGAGCAGTTTCCATTTGCCTTTGAATTTTGTGTGGGCTATGCTCTGCGCGGGCGGAGCGTTGAGGTGACTTTCGCGGTGGATAACCTCTCCGGAGATACTATGTTCTTCGGCCTCGGCGGGCATCCGGGCTTCAACGTGCCCTTTGAGCCGGGCACGGAGTTTGAGGATTATTACCTGCGCTTTTCCGCGCCCTGCGCGCCGGAGCTCGTGACCTTTTCCGACTCGGTGCTCCTAAGCGGCGAAAACAGGCCGTATGCGCTTAAAGATGACCGGATTCTCTCCCTGCGGCACGAGCTTTTTGACCTTGACGCGGTGGTGCTGAAAAACACCTCCGGCGCTGTGACTATCGCCTCGGATAAGTCAAGCCGCTCCATAACGGTTTCTTATCCGCAGATGCCCTATGTCGGCTTCTGGCAGGCAAGCAAAAAGCAGGCCCCGTATCTGTGCATTGAGCCGTGGGTCTCCCTGCCCGGCAGGGAGGGTGTCGTCGAGGATTTCGAGAATATCGGCGACCTTATCCGCCTCCCGGCCCATGGACAGTATAAAAATGTCTGGAGCATAAGCATATCTGAATAAAAAATTGAGGGTCTTCAGACCCTCAATTTTTTTATAGGATTGAATTTACGCCATGGAGATGACACTGAACATCGGCCAGAGCTTCATGAAGAGATAGCCAATCAGGGAGATTGCGGCGATGCAGATAAGCGTCAGCGGTGTGCCGCGCCTGAAAAGATGCGACACGTCCAGCCCATAGGCGACCGGCACGGCGCGCACGGTCAGCGGGAGAATAAAGGCTGTGTTGAACGCCATGGAGCAGATAAACCAGTAGGGAACGGGGTTCAGGGCCAAAGTGGCTGTAACGCTCATCACCACGGGTATTGCGATTGCCGCTGCCGCGGTATTGCTGGAAAATTCCGCGAGAAGCACCGCGAGGGCAACAAAAATGAAAATTGTACCCAACCCGCCGGTGAGGTTCATCCGGGCTATCATATCGGCAAGGGCATTTGCGGCGCCCGTCTCGGTTATCATCTTGCCCAGCGCAAGACCGCCAGCGAAGAGAAACAGCATGTTCCACATGACATTCTTTTCTGCCTTTTCCCAGGTCAGCAGCTTCTCGCCCTTTTCATCCTTAAGGAAAAAGGTCAGAAAGCCCAGCACAAGAAAGACATACGCGGGCTTGAGGCCCGGGAGGAGACTGTCATACAGGGGCCGGGCAAAGGACAATACCATCGCGGCGATGAACATGATGAGGCAGACCACCTCGCCCTTCTTCATCCTGCCGAGGCCTTTGTAGGCCGAGATGAAATAATCCTTAGACCCGTCAAGCTTCTTTACGGGGAGCTTGAAGCAGAACATGTACAGCAGTATGACCGCCAGCATTATCAGCAGGAAGGGCAGCATGCGGATGACCCAGTCAATATACATAAACTCCTGCCCGGTGTACTCCTCCATGTAGCTTATGGCGACAAGATTCATGGCTCCGCCAAGCGGACTGCCCGCGCCGCCTATGCCGCTGCCCCACGCGATGGCCAGCAGCACGGGCACGGCCAGAGCGCTGCGCGATATATCCTTTTCACCCACGAAATTGAGCATTTTTACGGCGACAGGCGTTAAAATCGTGCATACCACAGCGTTTGGCAGGACTATTGACAGACAGGCGCTGGCAAAAAGCCAGACCGCAATCTGCTGGCGAACTGAGGGGCCTATGAGGCACAGCGCCTTGAGCGAGAGCCTGCGGTCGAGGCCGGTTTTCTCCCATGGGAGACAGACCAGATCCGCGCCGAAGAGCAGAATAACCGTCTCCGAGGCGTACTGACTTATCAGCACGTTCATGGGAACCATGCCGAGGAAGGCGTTTACAACTACGGGCAGCATGGCCGTGACTGAGATATGTACAGGGCGGGTTATCCACCAGAGAACCATCCACAGGGCGGTGCCGATAGCCTGTGAGCCGCCTATGCCGAGGCTGCCTTCAAGGCCAAGGCGGCACAGAAGCAGAGCCAGCGGCCCGGATATTATCGCTATCGCGCGCCCGGCCATCCCGGCGGATTTGTTTGATACAGCCATATCGTGCCACCTCAGTCCAGCTTGGGCCGGAGCGTCAGCAGTCTGCCGCCGCGGCGCCGGTTATACAGCTCAATTTCCTCAACAAGCTTTCCGAGCGTGGGGCAGACGGCAACTCCGGCGCGGCTGAGCGCCTCAACCTTTGAGGCAACTGTGCCCATGCCGCCATTGACTATTGCCCCGGCATGACCCATTTTTTTGCCCTCCGGGGCGCTTGCCCCGGCAATGTACGCAAACACCGGCTTTTCAAGCCCCAGCTCGACTATTTTTTGGGCGGCAAGCTCCTCGCTTGCCCCGCCAATCTCGCCGATTAGGATGATGGCATCTGTCTCCGGGTCTGCCGCCATCATCTCAAGAGCCTCGGCGTGGTTGATACCTATCACAGGGTCACCGCCGATGCCGATGCAGCAGGACTGGCCATAGCCCTTGAAGGTTAGGTTGGAGGCCGTCTCATGAGTGAGAGTGCCGCTGCGGGAGATGATGCCGATATGGCCGGGGCCATAGATGTAATCGGGCATGATGCCGAGCTTGCTTTTGCCCGGTGCGATGATGCCGATGGTGTTCGGCCCCACAATGCGGGCACCGAGCTCCCTGGCCCGGTTGACAATGGCCATCGCATCGAATACGGGGACAAATTCCGTGATAATAACCAGAAGCTTTATGCCCTCCTCAAGGGCCTGAAGCGCCGAATCGCGGACAAAGCGCGCGGGCACAAGCAGCATGGCGCTCTCAATCTCGGGGAAACTTTCGCGGGCCTCGGCGACTGAGTTAAAGACGGGAACCTGCTCGACATATTCTCCGCCCTTTCCGGGGGAGACTCCCGCCAGCAGCTTTGCTCCGCACTCGAGCGTGCGCTTGCAATGAATACGCCCCTGCTTGCCTGTGATGCCGATAATCATCATGGGCGTTTCTTTTTCTATCAGAATACTCATTTCCCGGCCTCCTCCAGCAAAAGCTTCACCGCTTCATCCGTTGTCCCATATTTTACCTGCCTGAAGCCCAGCCGTTCATACACGGCCCAGCCCTCCTCCTGATTGAAGCCGCGGCTTTTGACGATGATGGGCTTGTCGCTCTTTACCTCAAGGCAGGCTCTCTCGATGCCTTCAGCCATGACCGCGCAGTTATTGATTCCGCCGAAAACATTTACAAGAACCTGCTTTACCTGTGGATTTTTCAAAAGCAGGTGCATTGCGTGATACATTTTCTCTGCCGTCACGCCGCCGCCCAAATCAAGAAAGTTATACGCGTGCCCGCCGTAGTATGAGATGGTGTCGACAGTCGCCATGCCTATTCCGGCGCCGCCGGCGATAAGGCCGATGCTCCCGTTTTCATCGAGCTCAACATAGACAAGGCCCGCTTCCTCTGCCTCCCGCGCGGCCCCGGTCAGGGAGACCTCCGCGCGCGGAATGATGATATAATTCTCCTGCCGGTAGAGCGCGTTGTCGTCAATAACGACCTTGGAGTCAACGGCGATGAGCTCGCCGTTGTCAATGACCGCCAGCGGATTTATCTCAATGGTGGTCGCGTCCAGCTCAAAGCAGGCCCTTGTGAGCTTCTCGGCGATGTCCGTAAGCTTCGCTGCCATATCGGCCTCAAGCGCGAATCCCGCGATGCCGCGCTCAAACGAGGCCCGGTCAAAGCCGTGGGTGCAGTCAATGCGCAGAAGCTTTTCCGGGGAATTGGCGGCAATTTCCTCTATATCCATGCCGCCACAGGGGGAAAACAGCAGCAAAAGCGCCCGGTTTTTCGTATCGAGCGTCAAGCCGAGGTAAAACTCCCTTTTGATGGAGAGCTTTTTGCTGACCATGACGGCGCTCATCGGCTTGCCGCTGATGCTTATCTGCATGATGCTCTCGGCGGCGCTTTTAAGCTCCTCGGGATTATCCGCAAATTTGACCGCGCCCGCCTTGCCGCGCTTGCCGGAGAGTATCTGCCCCTTTACAACGCAGGGATAAGGGTAGCTGTCAACATCGGCGTTTTCATCATAAAGCCGGCCAAAATCGCATGGAATATCAAATCTGCGCAGCAGGGCTTTTCCTTCTATTTCGTATAAATCCAAATGCTTGTCCTCCTTTGCTCAAACGCTGCCGGGAACTTTACTCTGCCCAAATCTCCTCGGCTGCAGGCACATTGCTCTCCTCATACGGGAAGCCGACTCTTGAGATGTTCATCAGATGCTCATAGTTGAAATTGCCGCTGAAGCTGTTGCCACCCCAGGAGCCGCAGCCAAGAGTGGTGGTGGGGATGAAGCCGTTGAAGTACGAGCCGCCGCCGGTCGTGCCCGCGGGCTGATTGACAATAATGCGGGAGACGGAGCATCTTACCGCGGCGTATTCAATGTGCTCCTGATTTTGCGAGTGTATGCTTATGCTGTGGCCCTTGCCCTCAAATTCCAGATTCTGGCAAATCATGTCCACGCCGTTTTCAAAGCCGGTGTAGGGCAGAAGCGTAATAACGGGGCACATTTTCTCACGGCACAGAGGCTCCGCGCTGCCGACAGCATCACCCTTGACGGCAATCATGCGTGTGCCCTCGGGTATATCAAGCCCCGCAAGCTCAGCAACCCTCATGGTACTCTGCCCGGTGATCTGCCTGTTGATGGGGCCGCCGTCGGGGAAGATGGCGTCTCTGAGCTGCTGCTTCTGGGCGGCATCGTCCACATAGAAGCAGCCGCGGGCGGTGAGCTGCTCAACGAAAGCGTCAAAGCTCTCCTCGGGGACAAAAACACACTGCTCGCCCAGACAGATAAGCCCGTTGTCAAAGGTCCTGCCGGTGATGATATCCTCGGCTGCCTTTGCAAGATCCGCGTCCGTGTCAATGATGCACTGCACGTTACCGGGGCCGACGCCGACCGCGGGCCTGCCGCTGGAATAGGCCCTTTTGACAAGGCCGCTGCCGCCGGTGGCGATGATAATATCCGAGGCCTGCATCAAATCTGAGCTGTCCTGCTTGTCGGGGCTTATGAGGGTCTGCACCAGATCAGCGGGCAGGCCAAGCTTCTCAAGCTCCGCGCGGAACAGGCGCACGGCCTCCTGTGTGCAGCGGTTTGCCTTGGGGTGGGGGGAGAAGACAATGGAGTTTCTGGTTTTGAGGGCACAGGCGGCATTGCTCATGGGGGTAACTATGGGGTTGGTGCTGGGGATGACGCTCGCGACGACACCCATGGGCTTTGCGACCTCCAGAATTTTGCGCTCCTCATCCCGGCGTATAACGCCGACGGTTTTTTTATCCTTCATATAGTTCCAGATGAGCAGGGATTTTGTGCGGCATTTGGAAATTTTATCCTCATAGCAGCCCATTCCGGTCTCCTCAATGGCAAGCTCTGCAAGGCGCTGGGCATTGTCATAAATCACCTTGCAAACGGCCCGGGCAGCGGCGTCGGCCTGCTGCTGGGAAGCAAACTCAAACTGCTTCTGAGCGGCGCGGGATCTGCTTATTACCTCATTAATATTGTTATTTTCAGACAAAATAGACACTCCTTTCACAAGAAAAAGCATAAAAAATGCACCCTGCCATTGTGCCGGGGGTTCAGGCCCCGCGGCACAACAGCGGTGACAATCAAATTGTTTTATAAGAGCGGGCCGCTAAATTATAGTTCCCAAAAACAGCGAGATCTGCGGGAACAAAATCAGCAGCAGCTCCGAAAGCAGCATGATGGCTAAGAATGGCAAGATGGCTTTGGCAACCTCCCCCATACTGGCTTTGGCGACTTTCATGGAGACAAACAGGCAGAAGCCGAAGGGCGGCGTGAGGAAGCCCAGCTGGCTCATCAGGATGGTGCAGATGCCGAAGTGAACCAGGTCAATGCCGAAGAAGCCGAGAACCGGCTTTATAATCGGCCCGAGGATGACGCAGACGGTCATGACATTGGTAAAGCAGCCCGCGACAAGGAACAGCAGCGCCATAAGCAGCATGATAGCCAAAGAGGATGAGAAGGCCCCGGTCATGGCGTTATAAACCTTGGTGGTTATCTGGGAGGTAGTCAGGTACCAGACAAAAACCTGCGCTGTGGCAATGGTCATTGTTAAGGTCGCGGAGCTTATAAGAGACTTGGAGAGAATCTTGAAAAGATCGCGGAACTTTATCCGTTTATATATCACAAGCTCGACGATGATGATATAAAACAGGGAGATGACCGCGGCCTCCGTCGGAGTGGCAAGGCCGCCGTAAATGCTGCCGAGAACCACGACGGGGAACATGAGGGCCCAGAAGCTGCGGCCCAGAGTGCGGAACTTCTCGCGCATGGGCATTTTCTCCCCGACGACGGGGATTTTCTTCCTTATGGCCACAAAAAGCACATACAGGCAGAAAAACGCGGCGATCATAAGCCCGGGAAGAAAGCCCGCGGTGAACATGTCACCGGCGGAGGTGCCCATGGCCAGGGAATAGGTGAGCATAGGGACGCTGGGGGGAATCATGATGCCAAGCGTGCCGGCGGCGGTGATGATGCCGATGACGAGGGAGCGGGGATATCCGGCCTCGAGAAGCTTTGGCATCATGAAAGCGCCGATAGCGATAACGCAGGCGATGGCAGAGCCGGTGATAGCGCCAAAGAAAACACAGGCAAACACTGTCGCTATGCCGAGGCCGCCCTTTATCCGGCCAAGGAAGGCATTGAAAACATCAATGATTTTCTCGGATGTGCAGCCGCGGGCGGCAATATCGCCGGACATGATGAAAAACGGGATGGACAGATAGGTGAAGCTGTTCATGCCGTTAAACAGCTGTTGCATCATTATCATCAGATTGTTGCCGTCCGCCGCGATGCCGTAGCCGGAGGCGGCCACGACCACATAGGCCACGGGGACGCCCAAAAGCAGCAGCACGAAGAATAGTGCCAATACAACGACTATTGTCATGACATATCCTCCTTACCCGTGCCCAGACGGTGAGCGCGCAGATCACTGACGTAGGCCTTGACTCTTCTGACGAATACGAACACATAGCGCACGCTCATGGAGAACATGCTCAAAACAACAGGTATCCAGATGGTGGCCATTTTGATGCTGGATATGCTCTGAACGCTTGTGCCCATGCGGTTGAGATACGCCCAGTATTGGTAGGAATACTTCAAAAGCACAATGCTCAAAACCAGCATAAACAGGTCAACAAAGCACTGAAGCGGGCGGTGGAATTTCGCGGGCGTTGTGCGGTAAAGCATGTCCATCACCATGTGGTCATCGGTTTCGACAGCTCTGCTGCTGCCGATGAACACGGATATGACAAACATGTACTGGCTGAACTCCTGAAGCCAGGGCAGACCGGGGTAGCCAAGCATGCGCTTGATTATCTCATATATGATGAGAAAGCCAAACAGAAGCATACCTCCGACGCACACTATGTCTTCCAACAGGCGGAATAAATCTGCGCATTTTTTCAGTATCCTTTTGAAGTCTATTGGAATCACCTCTCAATTTTCACATAATGGGAACCTGTGAGGGTTCCCATTATTTCAGGAACATAAAAGCGGATACTCAGACTGTCAGTCCATGCTCCAGGTGTAGCCGTTCTTCTCCCAAGCGGACTTTACGCAGTCAAGCCAGAGATTGTAGAAATCCTGATCCATGGCGGCGCTGTATTTATCCCAGATGGGAAGCTCAGCGTCCATGAAGCTCTGGCGCTCTTCGTCGGTGAGCTCGGAGTTGCGGATGACCTCGATGCCGGCCTCCTCGAAGAGCTTGTAATACTCGTCGATACGCTCATCGGCCTTGAGCATTGCCTTGACAGGCTCCTCGGCGCAGGCCTTCAGGAAGATCTCCTGCTCCTCGGCGCTGAGCTTGTTCCAGGTGCTGGTGGCCATGAAGATCTGTGCGGTGGAGTTGACGGCGTTGAGCTCGGTGGCATACTTCGCGCACTCGTAAATGCTGTTGTCATAGCAGTAGGCAACGGGGTTTTCCTCGGCGTTTACAACACCCTGCTGGAGCGCGGTGTAAAGCTCGGTTACGTTTATGGTGGCGGTGCTGGCGCCAAGGGCGGCGAAGATATCAACATAGATTTCGCCCGCCTGAATGCGGAACTTCAGGTCGGAGAAGTCTGCCGCGGAGCGGATGGGGTGGACGTTGTTCTGGCAGCCGCGGTAGTTGGAGGAGCATACGCCCAGATAAACGGCCTTGTCGCCCTCCATGGTGATCTGGCGGAGGCTGTCAAACATGCCGTCGGCAAGCATGGCATCCCAATAGGTCTGCTGGTCAGGATAGGCGAAGGGGAAAACCTGAACATTAAATTCAGGCCAGATAGCCGCGGCGACGTTGGGCTGCACAACGCACAGATCCAGCGTGCCCATGAGGACCTGATCCATCATGGAGGAGGCGTTGCCGAGCTGCTGGCTGGGATAGTACTCGAACTTGATCATGCCGTTGGTCTCTTCTTCGACGCGGTTGATGATCTCGCGGTTTGCAAGCCACTGGAAGTCATCTTCGTTTCCGGAGCCGGTTGCGCCAAAGCGCAGCACGAGCGGTTCGGTGCGGCCGGCGGGGGCCTCTGTCTCTGCGGCGTTGTCGGATGGAGCGGGGGCGGGCTGGGGCTGGGTCTGCCCACAGGCGGCCATGCTGAATATCATGACAACTGCCAGGAACAATAAGACTATTTTCTTCATTTTATTTTTCCTCTCTCTCATTTGATTTTATCTCGTCCGCGGGGCATTTGAGTCTCGCGTCCAATTCACAGTAGGGATCGCCCTTGCCAAGGCGCTTGGGGAAGGTGAGCACGACATTTTTGAAGTTGCTGGCGCGGCCAAAATCTGATTTGTTTGCCAGATTGCACAGGTTGTCTATTGTCTCCTCTGGCAGGCCCATGTCCTTCCACTTGGCGTACAGCGGGCAGTAGTGGAAGCGGGCCACGGAGTGCTCGGGGCTGAGCTTGACTATCTCCTTGTCAAAAAGCTCCACGTTCAGCGAGGTCATGAAGCGGATAAAATCCATGGGGTTGTCGCCCTCGGCGTCCTTTGACGCCTCCACGCCCGCTGCGAAAAAGCAGGCGTCGGTTATGGCATCCACATCAAGACCAAATTTCTCGCAGGAGCTGACAAGGTCGGAGATAAGGACTGCCCGTCCCTGATTGCCGATAATCAGACCTTTTGTGTAATCAGATATTTCTCCTTTGATTTTGCACATATGTTTTTCCTCTAAATCTTAAGCTTCTGTTGTTTTCGGGGGTGCGCTTACAGGCCGGAGCTTTGCAGATAGCCGGTAATGCTGTGGATAGCTCCCGCACCGTCTGACGCGGCCGTAATAACCTGCCGCAAGGCCTTCGTCCGCACGTCACCGGCGGCATAAAAACCTGCAACTGCGGTGCTCCCCGTCTCGTCGGCGATGATGTAGCCCTTTTCGTCCAGCGGGGCAAGACCCTCCACTAACTTTGTCATCGGGCGCATGCCCACCGCTACAAAAGCGCCCTGAACCGGCAGGCGGCGGCCATCCTCCATGCGGATCGCCTCCAATTCGTCCTCGCCCTCAAACTCTGCGGGGACGGCGTTGAGCACAAGCTCAATGTTCGGCGTGTTTTTTACCCGCTCGACTATCGAGGCCGCGGCCCTGAAGCTCTCGCGACGGTGCACAAGATACACCTTCTCCGCAATCGTGGACAGATGCAGCGCGTCACCCAAAGCGGAGTTTCCGCCGCCGATGACGGCTACATGCAGATCCTTGAAAAAGGGCCCGTCGCAGACCGAGCAGAAGCAGATCCCCGCGCCGATAAGCCGCTGCTCACCGGGGATGCCAAGGTGGATGTGCTCAGCCCCGGCGGCGTAGAGAACGGTTCGGCTCTCAAGAGGCTCCGCCGATTTCCCGTCAGTATAAACCCGATAAAACGGGGCATTACCGGCGCCGGAGCAGACCCTTTCAATTGCGCTGACCTCGCCCTTGCGAAAGACCGTCCCCAAAGACAGGGCGTGGTTTCGCAGGGCCTCACCCAGGTCATAGCCGCTGATTTGCGGCAGGCCCGGATAGTTATCCACAAGGCTCGTGCTTTTTATCTGGCCGGTGCCGCCCTCTTCCTTCTCGATAAGCTCATAACTGAGATTGGCCCTCGAAGCGTAGATGGCGGCGGAGAGCCCGGCGGGGCCGCTTCCTATAATCAGTACATCATACATTGCGCTTTTTACTTGCGGCTCTTTTCAACAGCGTCGTGGATGTCCATCTCGCGGTCAACATAGTGCCCCTCATAGAGATAATCATCGATGGGCGTACCGGCGATGTTGTTCCAGTAGTTGTTGGCGAGCAGGAAGACAGAGTAGGTAATCAGCAGAACCATGGTCTCAACATCGTAACGCTCCTGCAGGGGCTCATAGACCTCATCGGGGACATGGTTCGGGTCCTTGCAAAGCGCGGAGCCATACTCGATAAGCTCCATTTCCTCATCGGTGAACTCAAAATGCTCGAAATCCTTGATGCCGATGGACTCAAGCGCCCATTTGGCGTAGTTGCCGCAGATGGGGCACTCGTTGTCGTTGGAAACGGTGAAGGCGAAGAGAAGGACAGCGCGGGCACCTATTTTCTCCTTGAGGGCGGTCTTTACGGAATAAACACCCTCCTCAAGCGCAGTGAAGGACACGACACTGTTGAGAAGTATCTCCTTCATGTTTGTGATGGTGAAGCCCTGCTCGAGATGGTGGTCAATGGCCGCCTGCTGCTCCTTGGTGGTGTTGTTCCTGTCAATTCTGGGGAGTGTTTTCTTTCTTTCCATGATGTTCGTCTCCTTTTAGGTGTAATTTTGTTTTTTTAATAATTAAGGAAACCGCGCCGGGCGGCCCCAAATCATTGCGTGTCGGAAGCGAGATAGGTGTTCACCAGCTCCAGAATATGCTCCTTGGACTTGTAGCCGATGGATTTTTTCAAAACGGCATCGTTTTTCACAAGAAGCAGCGTAGGCGACATCATAACCCGGAAATGCCTTACAAGCTCAGGCTCGCTGTCAATGTTGACGCTGTAAATCCTCAGCTCCGGGTTTTCCTCGCTGAGCTGGCCCAGCTCCTGCGACAGGGACTTGCAGGTCCCGCAGTTTTCCCGCCAGAAATCCAACAGAAAACCGGAGCTGTCGTTCTGGAGCTGCTCATCGTATTCTGCTTTGGTCAGTGCCTTAATTGCCATCTTTTTCATCCTTTCTCTGATGAGCTTTTGCGCGTTTGGTTTTATATTTCTGCTTTTTCAAGCATTATATTCAAAATCTCCAGGTCGGTTTTGGCCATACCCACACGGCCCATATAACCCACTGCCCTGATGGAATCCTCCGGCGTCCTTTGCACAAGGCCCTCTCCGTTCTGGAAGTTTCTCTCCCGCGTGCTCATCTGGAAGCCAAGAATCGCCATATCCACAGCCGAGGCGATTTTTGCAGCGCATGAGGGCTTTGCCCCATCGCAGACGATGCCGCCGACAGTCGCGAGGGTGTTGACGATGGAGTTTGCCATCTGCTGATGACTGCCGCCGTGGAGATAGCATATCGCCGCGCTCGCCCCGCTGGCCGCCACCACAGCGCCGCAGAAGGCTGAGAGCCTGCCGATATACTGCTTTACATAAAGCGCGGACAGGTTGCTGACAGCCAGCGCCCGGTACAGCTTTTCGCGGGAGCAGCCCAGAGCATTTGCATACTCAATTACCGGCAGGGAGACGGTTATGCCCTGGTTTCCGCTGCCGGAGTTGATGACAACTGGCAGCGCGCAGCCGGACATGCGGGCATCCGAGGCCGCGGCGGCTCTGGCCTTTGCCCGGGTGGCCACGGTATTCGCCTGGGTATCGAGGATGGTGCTGCCGATATTGGCACCGCAGTCGTTTTTGAGACCGTAATCGGAGATTGCGGAGTTGAGCTCAATCTGCGGGGCAAATATTTGCGCAAGCTCATCCGGGTCAGCGAGCTCCGCAAAGGTGAAGACGTCCTCCAGTGACAGCCGGGAAATGGCGCTGTCCTCCAGCTCGGCTTCTTTTTCCTCCGTGGAGAATAAAACGGCACCGTCCTTTTTTATATTGGTTATCTGCGTGTGCTTATCGGCGATGGTCACCTCAGATGAGGCACTGCCCGCCCGCATTTTGACGGTTATATAGAGATTGGATTTCCCCTCGGTGAGTAAACACTCAAAGAAGTCCTTCTTTCCAAGCAGAGCCTTGGTTTTTTCAATATCCTCAGCCGTTACACCGGAGAGAACCTCAAGCTCTTTTGAAGCGTCGCCTCCAATGGCACCGAGTATTGCCGCCACATCAAGCCCCTTCAGTCCGCCGGAGCAGGGGACGGTAACTCCCTTGACATTTTTAATAATATTGCCGCTGCACCAAAGCTCTATCCGCTCTGGAAAACAGCCCAGAACCTCCCGGGCCTTTGCGGAGGCAAATGATATTGCAATCGGCTCCGTACAGCCTAAAGCGGGCACCAGCTCCTTTCTCAGAATTTGATAACAATCTTTTGTGTTCAAGCTATCACCGCCAGTTTTGTAATTTTGGATTGATATTTCGTTCACGTTTGGTAATCTTACTGGTATGATTAGATTGTATAAGATTGCTCAGTAAAAGTAAATAGACAAATTTACCGAAAAAGCACCTGGTTTTTTATCTAATATTACTTGTAATATTATCTTTATAAAATTTTGAAATTCTGTTATGATAAAATAAATTAAGAATTACAGCATATGATATTGGAGGCTGTTTTATGGCAATGAGCTTAAAGGAAGTAGTTTATCAGTCAATTTTGGATGACATCGTCAACGACGAGTTCAAGCCTTTTCAGATTTTGAGCGAAAGCTCACTTGTGGAAAAATATAAATGCAGCAAATCGCCGGTCCGGGAGGCTTTGCAGCTTTTGTGCAATGACGGTGTGCTCCGAAGCATACCCCGCTGCGGATATGAAATTCTGCTCATCACTCGGGAGGAGATTGAGCAGATGCTCAACGCGCGCTTTCTTATTGAAGGGGGATTTATCGCGCAGGCGATGAAGAATATTCAGCCGGAGCAGTTTGCGCAGCTTGCGAAGCTTGTCCTGTCCATGTCACACTGTCAGGACGATATGTGGAAGTTCTGGGATTTGAACACGCAGTTTCACATAAACCTTATGGATATTTCCGGCAACAGCTTCGCCTCAGCGGAGATCCTTCGCATTTGCGCAAGGCTCAAGCTTGCCTATGCCCAGACGAGCAAGAAGAGCTGGCGCTCCGGCTCTATTTCGTTTGAGGTGAAAAACCACAAGGCGATTCTCGCGGCTATTGAAAAAAATGACATAGCCGCGGCACGAGCCGCTATCCGCATTGACCTGATGGACTTCTGCGACCTACAATTTGAGCTTTTTGATTTTTTCGGTGAGGATAAATAAAAAAAGAGCAAGGCACTATTTCAGTGCCTTGCTCTTTTTTATGTTGCGCCGCTATTTGATGCTCTGCTGCTTGCACCAGATGTCCATGACGAGATTTACCGGCAGAAGCTTCACAAGCCGCACCTGACGGCGCACCGGGTGGCCGAGGATGGAGACGGTCTTTTTCTTCTTCAAATCCTTCATGGCCTGCGCGGCGACCTCGTCCGGCCCGTACCACTTGTCCACATAGCGGATGTAATCGTCGTGGTGGGCGACCTGTTGAAACTCCGTCTTAATCCAGCCGGGGCAGACGCACATCACATGGATGCCCCTGCCGCGCAGCTCCCTGCCGATGGCGCGGGAGAAGCTGAGCACATAGCTCTTGCTCGCCCCGTACACTGCCTGATAGGGCACCGGCTGCCACGCGGAGTTGGAGCCCATGTTGATAATTGCGCTGCCTGCGTGCATGTATGGCAGGCACACATGGCACATGGCGGTGAGCGCGAGGGAGTTGAGCTTCGCGCTGCCCAGAAGCTTATTGAGCTCCTTTTCCTCAAACGGGCCGAAAACCCCGCAGCCGGCGGCGTTTACAAGCAGCGCTATCTCCGGCTGCTCTTTTTCAAGAAGCGCGGAGAAGCCGTCGATATTCTCAAGCTCGCCAAGGTCGAGCGGGATGGGGCGGATGGGGTTTTTGCAGGCGCTTTTGAGCTCCTCAAGGCGCTCGGCGCGTCTTGCGATGACCCATATCTCATCATACTGCCCCTGCCTGTCCACCGCGTAGACAAATTCCCTGCCTATCCCGGCGGATGCCCCGGTAATGACTGCGATTTTCATTATATCACCTCAAAAAATTTCAATTTATTTCACTAATTCCAGTGTGCAGTATCAACTTTTGTTACTATATCATTTTCATTCAAAAATATTTGAAAATAATCTTCTTCAAAAAATCCATTTCTCATAGAATAACATATAACATATTCGCCTTGTAGTTCTTCTAATTCTTCATCTTCTTCTCCTAAAATATCATACACTTCACTTTTTTTCATACCCACTATGTTATACTTTTCTTCCATATCTTCTATCATTAAATATCGAAAACTATGCCAATTATCGTTGCACCATTTTTCCGTAGAAAATGTATGAAAATATCTGTTTATGCCAAGCGTTATTCCAATGATAAGCAATATATACATTATAATTCCGATGCAACTATAAAGTATAGATTTATTAAATTTTTTTCTGAAAATGAATTTTATTAAGATTGGCATTATCAAAAGTATTATAGGAACAATTAAATATATTATATTAAAAAGTTCTGGAGAAAAATCACCAATGCTTCCTACTAATGCCGCAAATACATATAGATAAAAGAAAAATATCGGGCCTAATATATAATATAAAACGCCGGATACGATATTTAAAATTCTATCTTTCTTCATGCCGTTCTCTCCAGATTGTAATTTCCCTTAATCTATAAAGTGGAGGTTGTAAAGCTAATCTTGGCTCTCCCTTTGGGAGAGCTGGCGAGCGTAAGCGAGACTGAGAGGGCATCTCGGCGGAAAAACAGTGCTTTTAACGAGCCTTAGCGCCCTCTCCGTCACGGCTTCGCCGTGCCACCTCTCCCAAAGTGAGAGGCAAGGCTGCGCCCGCGGGGAGAACCAAGGCTTGACCGACAGCTTCCGTTTTTCACGCGAAAATTATACCAGCTCGAGCGGCAATTGGCAATTCATTTCGCAATATTCTGCCACCTGTGCCCGGAAAATGACCGACTATCAAAAATGACTGGTAATCGGGGGAGAATTTTTCTATACTTTGACTGCGAGGTGAAAGCATGGAGATTGAAATTAAAATTGACGCCGCCTGCCGTGAGCCGCGGGTAGTGATATTTACTGATAAGATGACAGATGAAGTGACCGCGCTGATGAAAAAGCTCTCCGGCTCCGGCACACCATTGCTGACGGGCTATAAGGATGAGGCACTTGAGATACTGGAGGAGCGGGAGATTTTTCGGATTTACGCTGAGGGCGGCAGGGTCATCGCTGCGACGGAGCGCGGGGAATATACCCTGCGGCGGCGGCTTTACGAGCTTGAGGAAATCCTCGATAAAGGCTGCTTCGTGCGCATCTCGAACTCTGAGATTATTAATCTCAAAAAGGTCAGAAAGTTCGACCTGAGCCTGACGGGGACGATCTGCGTTTCCATGACAGACGGGAAAGTTACCTATGTCTCGCGGCGATATGTCTCAAAAATCAAGCGGGTTTTGGGTATATGAGGTGAAGAATATGAGGAAAAATTTAGCTTTAAGATGTCTTATCGGCGCGCCGATCGGCCTTGCTATCAGCACGATGATAACTATCGGAATTTCCCTTGCCGTCGGCGATGGGAGTTACTACGCCGTCGTGCCGGGGCTTGCCACCGACTGCGGCTCGGAGATAAACGCCGTTTTGGTGCAGGCGGTGAGCGTCATGCTATACGGTGCGGTCTGGGCCGGTGCATCGCTCATCTGGGAGCAGGAGCGCTGGAGCCTTCTGCGCCAGACGGTGACGCATCTTGTCATCTGCTCACTGGCAACCCTTCCGATTGCATATTTCCTGCGGTGGATGGAGCCGAATTTCGCGGGAATTGCAAAGTATTTCGGCATTTTCTTTGGAATATATCTGCTTGTGTGGCTCTGGCAGTATGGCAATATCAAGAGGCGCATCCGGCAGATAAACGCAAAAATGCGCGAGGAATAAAAAGTGAAAAACGCGGGGGAGTTTATCCCTCGCGTTTTTCATTAAAATATTCATTGATTTTCTGCATCCGCGCCATCTGGTCAACATGGAAGGGGCAGCGGCGGTTGCAATGCCCACAGGCGACGCAGGCATCGGCCCGAGTCTCAAGCTTGTAATAATGCTCGGTCGCCAGATGGTCGCCCGCGAGGGAGAGGTCGTAATACTTGTTGATAAGCCCGACATTCAGGCCCATGGGGCAGGGCTGGCAGTGATTGCAGTAGACGCAGATGCCCTCCGCATCCTTGGGGGCAAAGCCCGCGATGACGGAGTAATCCCGCTCGGCCTCCGATGCCTCGCAGAAGCCGAGGATGCGCAGAAGGTCGGCCTCATTGCGGATGCCGGGCAGCACCGTCACCACACCGGGCTTATCCAGCGCGTACTGGATGCACTGGTACTCTGTCAGTGCCCTGCCGAAGGGGGAGGTCCGCGCGTCGAGGAGCTGCCCGCCGCCCTTCGCGGCGTGGTGGACGTGCCAGTTGTTGCGGCAGCCGGGCTCAAAGGTCACATTCGCGACGCCAACGCCGTTGAGGTTTGTCAGCATTTTGAGATATGACTGCCCCACAAAGAACTGACCAAAGGGATTGACCTCGCCCTTTTCAAAAACACTCTTAAATTCACTCATTGTAATTACCTCCCGCTTTTTAACTCGTGCAACATATAGTCGAGCTTATCCAGCTTCTGCTGCTTATCGTGTATCTCCTCCAGCAAGCGGCAGCGCTCGGTTTTGATTATCCGCTGCTGCTCCTGCGCCGTCTTCCCCGGCTCGGCCAGCAGCTTTTCAAGCTCGCTTATTTTCATTGTTGACCTCCTGTCGGCGCTTCACGAAAAATGACGGTGCGGTAAAATCTTACCGTACCGTCATTATAATTGAGCGGGGGAGATATAGCAAATACCTTGTTATTATACCTCACCTATGCTCAAAAAGCATTTGATGTGTTGGATGAATTTTGCCGTGGCGGGGGTGAAGGGCTGCTGCTTTTTCCAAGCGAACACGCTGCTTGCGCGAAGCTCAGGGACGCAGGGGCGGCTTGCGATTTTTGCCTCATCCATAAAGGGGATGGAGCCTTCAACAGTGATGGAATAGGCAAGGCCGTGCTGCACCATCAGGGCGGTGTTGGAGGCAAAATTGCTCGTGAAAAGGACAATGCGCTCATCATAAGAGCTGCCCAGCCAGTTGATAATTTCGTTCTGGACGTTGCCGCGCATCGGCAGGCACAGGGGCTTGCCCTTCAAATCCTTCGCCGTGATGCCGGGCTTTTTGGCGAGCGGGTCATCCGGGCGCATGAGCACCACCCAGCGCTCCCGCCCCTCGAGGCGGATAAAATCAAACTTCTCAATATCGATAGGCTCCAGCAGCACGCCAATGTCGATAAGGCCCTTTTCCATCTGCTCCTTCACAAGGTCGGCGTTGCCGGTATAAATATCAAAACCGACAAGGGGATAGCTCTCCCGGAAGCGGGCGATGAGCTCCGGCAGCACCTGCATGGCTGAGAGCACGCCGCCGCCGATGGCAATGCGACCCTCCACCTGCTCATCCTGCTCAATAAGCTCCTTCTCCGTCCTGTCCACAAGGGAGAGGATTTCCTCCGCCCGGCGGCGCAGCAGTATGCCCTCGCTTGTGAGGGAGATCTTCCGCGCCCCGCGGTTGAAGAGCTTGACGCCAAGCTCATCCTCAAGCTGGGAGAGCTGCCGGCTGAGCGTGGGCTGGGTGATATGCAGAACCTCCGCCGCCCGGTTGATGCCCTCCTCGCGGACAACGGTCAAAAAATAGCGCAGCACCCGAATCTCCATGGCAATACCTCCATTTCAGCTAACTTATGAGCCAGCCGCCGAAGGCGGCTGGCTCATAAGTTATTCCGCTTCAGGCATTATTATACAGAAGCTATGCCCAAAAAGCAACGGAAAGATGCTTTTGCCGCGCTCTTTTCTCAGCGCAGGAATTTGATAAGGCCGATTATGAACAGGTGCAGGGGATAGTAGATATAAAACGCCCATTTCATCACGGCGTTGAGCCGCTTTGAGCTGCCGCGCCTGCCGTTATAGAGCAGGATGACCGGAATAGCCAGCACAACGGCCATTTGCAGCAGGCCGTAGACCCTATCAATAGCGAAGAAGTACACCGCCGCGTATATCGCCACGTAGAAGAGCATCCACAGCATCTGCGCCCGGAAATTGCCGCGGTTGGTGCCGAAGGCGAGTATGCACAGCGCGGCTATACAGCTCCAGTCGCTGGGGAAGCTGACAAGGCAGATGAGGATAATAAGCAGGGTCTTGACAGCGTCAGTGCGAATCTTCTCGCTGTTGACGACCCGGAGCATCACAAGCCCCCAGCTAAGCGACCACATAACGCTTGTCTGGTCGAGCACGCCGTAATAGCAGGGGATGAATGAGCGCCAGTCCACATAGTTGTTGGAGGCAAAAACATAGGCAAAGTGCGACAAAAGGGCAAAGGCGAACATGCGCCGGGTGTATTTTCGCACATCGTGGGTGTAGTGGTAGCCCTCGGCCACAAAGTAGCACATGACGGGGCAGGTTATCCTGCCAATAGCGTGCAGCAGCAGGGGCAGCGGCGCCTTCGGGTAGCCAGGAAAGATGAGCCAGGCGATATGGTCAATGGTCATTGCTGCAATGGCAATGAGCTTCACGGCGTTGCTGTCAAGGCATTTTTGCTTCATGGTTCAGCCCTCCGTTTCGTCAGAACAGGCTCGCACCTTTCCGTTTCCGCCAAGCGTGGCGAAAACTGCTCTATGCTCCCCTGTTCTTCCTCTCAAAATTGAACCCCGCTGGGGTTCAATTTTGTTGTTGGTTGCCAGCTTCCCCTCATGGAAAGCCAAGGTTTGGTTTGGTGGTCGTTTTGCACTTTTGCTTCTAATTTGCGCCGTCCCCCTGCCTCCCTCGTCAGAGGGAGCCAAGGCGCAAGTGCGATAAACTGGAAGTTGTCGTGCTCCGTTCTACTGCCCCGCAGGGGGCAGCCTTGCCTCTCACTCTGGGAGAGGTGGCACGGCG
>ULWX01054999.1_pt1 | contig 25733 bp, 28 predicted proteins | sample 1960851 | NCBI WGS metagenome assembly ULWX01 (sample SAMEA4835826, study PRJEB28245) | human gut metagenome | biome: gut microbiome; material: fecal sample | place: Denmark | collected 2008 | reverse complement strand
CCGCCGTTGCCGCCTGCGCCGCCGATGGCAGCGTGACGGTGTCGGACGAAAACTGCGTTGAAAAATCCTACCCCTGCTTCTGGCAGGACTTTGACAGCCTGGAGGTGGACAGATGAGCAGCAGCTACGGGGAAAACCTGCGTTTTGGTATTTTCGGCCAGTCGCACTCCGCCGCTATTGGTGTGACCATTGAGGGCATACCCGCCGGGGAAAAGATTGACATGGCCGAGCTGGGCCGTTTTCTGGCCCGCCGCGCTCCGGGGCAGAGTGCCCTGAGCACAGCCCGCCGTGAGCCGGACATCCCGGAATTTCTCTCCGGCATCAAAAACGACGCAACCTGCGGCGCGCCCATTACGGCAATTATCAGAAATACCGACACCCGCTCCGGGGACTATGCCGCCTTTGCCCTCACTCCAAGACCCGGTCATGCCGACTACACCGCACGCGTGAAATTCGGCGGAGCGGAGGATCAGGCCGGCGGCGGGCACTTTTCCGGGCGGCTCACAGCGCCGCTTTGCATCGCAGGGGGCATCTGCCTCCAGCTTCTCCGGCGCGAGGGGATAGAGGTCATATCCCGTATAGCCATGATAGGCGGCGTTTACGACGAGGGGGCGCTCACAGCCTCCACTGCCGCGAAGCCTTTTCCCACGGTGAGCGATGCCGCCGGGGAGCGGATGCAGAGCGCCATCCTTGAAGCCAAGGCCGCAGGAGATTCCCTCGGCGGCGTGGTGGAGTGCGCGGTGTTGAACCTTCCCGCCGGGCTTGGTGACCCGATGTTCGGCGGCATGGAAAACCGCATTGCTTCTATCGTCTTTGGCATCCCCGCGGTGAAGGGAATAGAGTTCGGCGCGGGCTTTGCCGCCGCGACGCTCCGCGGGAGCGAGAATAACGATGCCTACATTATAAATAACGGCAAAATCGAAACCGCCACCAACAACTGCGGCGGCATTCTGGGCGGGATAACAAACGGAATGCCGCTCACGTTCCGGGCGGCCTTCAAGCCCACACCGTCAATTGCGATAGAGCAGCAGAGCGTTGACATGCAGACCATGCAGCAGGCGAGCCTCCGCGTCGGCGGCAGACACGACCCCTGCATCGTCCCGCGCGCGGTGCCATGTGTGGAGGCAGCGGCGGCCATCGCCGTATATGACGCGCTGTTGCAGCGCAGGAAAGAGAGGTAAAAGCAGATGGATTTAAACGATTACAGACAGCAGCTTGATAAGCTCGATGATGAGATGGTGGAGCTTTTCACGCAGCGCATGGAGCTCTGTGCCCAGATTGCAGCGTATAAAAAGGAAAACTGCCTGCCGGTTCTCGATGTGCGCCGTGAGCGCGAAAAGCTCATGGACATCAGCGAAAAGACCAAGCCCGAGCTGAGAGACTATGCCATGTCCCTCTACTCGCTCATCTTTGAGCTCAGCCGCAGCAGCCAGAACCGCCTTCTCGGCACGGATAACGAGCTGACGGGCAGCATCAAAGCCGCCATAGACAACACCTCCAAGCTCTTCCCCTCCAGCGCGATTGTCGCCTGTCAGGGCGTCGAGGGGGCTTACTCCCAGCTTGCCTGCGATAAGCTCTTCAAGCTGCCGAACATCTTCTATTTTTCGACCTTTGAGGCGGTGTTCGCCGCCATCGACCAGGGCCTTTGCAGCTACGGCGTTATTCCCCTTGAAAACAGCACCGCCGGTTCTGTCAACATGGTGTACGACCTCATGCAGAAGCACGATTTCAAGATCGTGCGCTCCATCCGCCTGAAGGTTGACCACAATCTGCTCGTAAAGCCCGGCACGAGGCTTGAGAATATCAAGGAGATCTATTCCCACGAGCAGGCCATCAGCCAGTGCGCCCGGTATCTGCAAAAGTTCAAGGGCGTGAAGGTCATCCCCTGCGAGAATACAGCTGTTGCCGCCAAGATGGTGGCCGAGTCTGGCAGAAACGACGTGGCGGCGCTCTCCTCCCGCCAGTGCATGAAGCTCTATGGGCTCGAGTGCCTTGAGGAGTCCGTGCAGGATATGGGCAACAACTACACCCGCTTTATCTGCATCAGCAAGAACCTTGAGATTTACCCCGGAGCGGACAGGACGAGCCTTATGATGGTCGTCTCCCACCAGCCCGGCTCACTTTACAAGGTGCTCTCCCGCTTTTACGCGCTGGGCATCAACCTCAACAAGCTTGAAAGCCGCCCCATCCCGGAGCGCAACTTCGAGTTCATGTTCTATTTTGATATCGACACCTCCGTCTATTCGCCGGAGTTTATCCAGCTCATGGGTGAGCTCCAGAGCTTGAGCGAGGAGTTCGTGTATCTCGGCAGTTACAGCGAGGTGGTATGATGTTAAAATGCGGTCTTGTCGGGGAAAAGCTGGGCCACAGCTATTCTCCCGCCATTCACGCGGCGCTTGCCGGTTATGAGTATAAGCTCTATGAGCTCAGCCGCGAGGTACTGCCGGAGTTTATAAAAACCGGGGACTGGAACGGCCTGAATGTGACCATCCCCTATAAAAAAACCGTGCTGCCGCTCTGCGATGAGCTATCCGAGAGGGCACGGCGCATCGGCAGCGTCAACACCCTTGTCCGCCGCGCCGATGGCAGCGTCTATGGCGATAACACCGACGCTTACGGCTTTGAGGCCCTTGTGCGCCGCGGCGGTATCATAATCGAGGGGAAAAAGGTGCTCGTCCTCGGCAGCGGCGGGGCGAGCGTCGCGATAATCGCGGTGCTTGAGGATTTAAAGGCCGGGAGCATCACGGTCATTTCACGCAGCGGCGAGGATAATTACGACAATATTTCCCGGCATGCTGACGCTGATGTAATTGTCAACACCACCCCCGTGGGGATGTATCCCAACACGGGCGTCGCGGCGGTTGACCTGCGCGCCTTCCCGAAATGCTCGGGTGTGCTGGATGTGGTCTATAACCCCGCGCGCACGGCGCTTATCCTGCAGGCGGAGAGCCTCGGCATCCCCTGCGCAAGTGGGCTTTATATGCTGGTTGCGCAGGCAAAGCGCAGCTCGGAGCTGTTTTGCGATACCCGGTATGACGATGGCGTCATTGAACGCATCACAAACGAGCTTCACCGCGAGATGCAGAACATCGTCATTATCGGCATGCCCGGCAGCGGCAAGAGCACTGTCGCCGCCGCTCTGGGTGAAAAGCTGGGCCGCAGCGTGTATGAGGCCGATGAGCTGATTGCTGAGCGCGCCGGGATGAACATCCCCGAAATCTTCGCCCTTGAGGGGGAGGAGGGCTTCAGAGCGCGCGAGACGGCGGTTTTAGCCGAGCTTGGCAAGCTCTCCGGCGCTGTTATCTCCACCGGCGGCGGCTGCGTCACCGTTGCGGAAAATTACCCGCTTCTGCACCAGAACGGCACGATAATCTGCCTTGAGCGGGACATTGAAAAGCTCCCCAAGGACGGCAGACCCATTTCCCTGAGCAGCGACCTTAAGGAGCTCTACGAGCGCAGGCTGCCCATGTACCGCGCCTTTGCCGACGCGATGGTTGATAATAACGGCCCCTTGGAGCAGACGCTGGAGCGGATATGCGAGGTGCTGAGATGAAAATTCTTGTAATCAACGGGCCAAACCTCAACATGCTCGGCATTCGCGAGCCGGATATCTATGGCAGGCAGGATTTTGCCGCGCTCACAAGGCTCATTGACGACACCTGCGCCGCCGAGGGGATAGAGGTCGAGCAGTTTCAGTCAAACCACGAGGGCGACATTGTCGATAAAATTCAGGGCGCATATGGCCGGGTGGACGGCATTGTCATAAACCCCGCCGCCTACACGCACACGAGCGTCGCCATCCTTGACGCGCTGAAAACCGTGGCTATCCCGGCGGTGGAGGTGCATATCTCCGACATCACTAAGCGCGAGGAGTTTCGCCATCTGTCCTACGCGGGCATGGCCTGCATAAAGACCTACGCGGGCCTTGGCTTTGAGGGCTATCGCCAGGCGATTTTATTTCTCAAAAATTATCTTGAAGGCGAAGGCAGGGGAGAGTAATGCTTGCGGTTTTCGTGAATATGGCGACCGTCATCGTGGGCAGCCTTATCGGTATCTTCCTGCGCAGCAGGCTCAAGGAGAGCTTTCACGTGGGGCTTATGAAGGCGCTGGCTCTTTGTACTGTGGTTATCGGCATCTCCAGTGCTATCGGCACGGGGAACATCCTCTGCGTCATAATCTCCATGGCTGTTGGCACGGCGCTGGGTGAGGCGCTGAGAATTGACGACGGCATTGAGCACCTCGGGGACGGGATAAAAAACAAGCTTTTTAAAAACGGCGGCGGCAACAGCCGCTTTACCGAGGGCTTTGTCTCCGCGTGCATCCTGTTTTGCATCGGGTCAATGACCATTGTCGGTTCGCTTCAGGCGGGCATAAACAAGGATTACAGCATCATTTACGCCAAGAGCGCGCTGGACTTTGTCTCCTCCATGGCTTTCGGTGCGGCGATGGGCTTCGGCGTGACCTGCTCGGCGGTGTTTATCCTGCTGTTTCAGGGCGGGCTTACGCTGCTGGCGGGCTGGGTCGGCCCGGCGCTGAGCACCGCCGTTGTGACGGAGATGTCCGCCGTCGGCGGGACGATACTTATCGGCATGGCCGTAAACATGATGGAGCTGGGCAAAGACCGCATAAAGGTCGCCAATATGCTCCCGGCTATATTTATTCCCATCGCCTATTTCCCAATAAGCGAGTGGCTGTCAACGATATTTTAACATCACCCCCGCCGGACTTTTCCGGCGGGGGTCGGTTTTGCGTGGAGAATTGCGCCATAAAAAGGCTCCCCTTGCCGCAGCAAGGGGAGCTGTCAGCGGAGCTGACTGAGAGGATAACCCGCGCGAAGCGCGAAATTTTCACTTAAAACAAATCAATACCACGCAGGAGGCATCCTCTCCGGCTTGCGGCGATGCTGCAAGCCACCTCCCCTTTTGCGAAAGGGGAGGCTCTGGACAGTGCGTATTGACAATTATTGCCTCAAATGATAGCATGAATCTGAAAAAGCTAAGACCATAGAGGTGCTTTTATGATAATTGATGTCAAATCAAAAACCGAGGCGGAGTTTACCCGAAATTTCAAGGAGAGAGTCACACTCATTAAATCATATTACAGCCGCGAGAGGTTAAAACAGCGGGGAAAATTTGTCGGCTATATCGAGGGTGACCAGTTTTGGCTCGTGAAAACAAGAGACTCATTCTCGCTTACCCCGTGCCGCCGCTTTTGCGGGCGTATCATTGAGGACACAAACGAGGCATTTGTTCAGGGTGAGTTCAGGATGGACAGAGCGTACCTGCTGTACATTATTTTGGTTTTTGCTAGTTCTATTTTTGCCTTTTTTATCCGTGATCCGGGTTTGTTCAGAGAGCCAGCAGCTATTATAATGCTTTTGCTTCTTTTACCATTGATCGATGCTATTCCTATCGGCATATTGTATTGGGTAAACAGATATTCCAACGAGGAAATCAGCAAGGAAGTCGCTGAGTTTATTAGCGAGCTTTGATTGAATTTGAGTAATATTACCCCTAAAAGATAAAATGGAGCTGAGAGACACATGAAAAAACTAAAACCCCAAATGGTGAATTTTTGTTGTATTATCGTCGCTGTCATCGCGGTCACGCTGGCTGTGGTCGGGGCTGTCTCGAATATAAAGACCCTTGCGACTGTGGGGCTTATCCTGCTGGTGGCGGATGTGTTTTTTCGCCTCGTTTTCTACCGCTGTCCGTACTGCCACAGATACCTCGACAGGAGCGCGGGGGCTTACTGCCCCTACTGTGGCAAGGAAATGAACGAGTGAATGAAAATTTGCCATCAGATAAAAAGTGGTTGACAAATGCTGAGCTCTGCTATATACTCAATACATCAAAAAAATTTGATGTGAGGTGAGCGCGTGGGCGAATATCAGGAAAATGCTAAGGTCTTCAAGGCTCTTTGCGACCCCAAGCGCCTTGCCATATTGGAGCAGCTCCGAAGCGGGGAAAAATGCGCCTGCGTCCTGCAAGAGCCTATGGAGCTTACGCAGTCCGGGCTTTCATACCACATGAAGATATTGTGCGACTCCGGGCTTGTCATCAGTCGGCAGGAGGGCAAGTGGACGCACTACCGCCTGAGCGCGGAAGGCAGAGAGAGAGCCGTCCGGCTTTTGCTTGACATCACCACGCCGACTGTCGGTGACGGCGGGGGCTGCGGCTGCAAAAAATAAACGCTATCCGGGCGATAGCGTTTATCTTAAAACCAAAACATCAAAAATTTTTGATATGATTTTCGCATATGGAAGTGAGAGTATTTATGGCTGTGTGGCAGTTTATTCAAAATCAGGTTTTTGGCATGAAGTGGCTCAATGCGCTCATCGGCGCGGGGCTTTCAGCGCTTGGGCTGAATGTGGACGCCGGAATAGGCGGAAGCCTGCAATTTTTCATCTACGACATTATCAAGATCACGGTGCTGCTGTGTGTTTTGATTTTCGTTATCTCGTATATTCAGAGCTATTTCCCGCCGGAGCGCAGCAAGCGGATATTGGGGCGCTTTCACGGGCTGGGCGCGAATATTATTTCTGCCATGCTGGGGACGGTGACGCCTTTCTGCTCCTGCTCATCTATCCCGCTGTTCATTGGATTTACCGGGGCGGGGTTGCCGCTGGGGGTCACATTTTCGTTTCTCATATCCTCGCCGATGGTGGATCTGGGAAGCCTTGTGCTGCTGATGAGCATTTTCGGTGTAAGGGTCGCGCTGGCATATGTGCTGCTTGGGCTGATCATCGCCGTCATCGGCGGAAGTCTTATTGAAAAGCTGCATATGGAGAAATATGTGGAAGAATTTATCCGCAGCGCGGGCGGCGTGGATATTGAGTCCCCGGAGCTTACAAGGCGGCAGCGGCTCACATACGCAAAGGAGCAGGTCGCCTCCACCTTCAAAAAGGTGTTCCCGTATATTATCGTTGGCGTGGGCATCGGCGCGCTTATCCATAACTGGGTACCTGAAAGCTGGGTCGAAGCAGTGCTTGGCGGCAGAAACCCCTTCGGCGTTATTCTGGCAACGCTTGTGGGTGTACCGATGTATGCGGATATATTCGGCACTATACCCGTGGCGGAGGCGCTGCTCTGCAAGGGCGCGCAGCTTGGCACGGTGCTTGCTTTCATGATGGCGGTCACCACGCTGAGTCTGCCCTCGCTCATAATGCTGCGCAAGGCGGTAAAGCCCCGGCTGCTTGCGCTGTTTATCGGCATCTGCACGGTGGGGATCATCATTGTGGGATATCTTTTCAATGCGTTCCAATTTTTGCTTATATAACAGGAGGAGATAATCATGGGACTGTTTGGTAAGAAAAAAGAAGAAAAATGCTGCGCTGCCGTAAGTGCAGCAGTAAACGAAAACGCCGACATCGAGCTTAAGGTGCTGGGCGGAGGCTGCGCCAAATGCAACGCCTTAGAGCAGGCCGCCGTTGCTGCTGTTAAAGAGCTTGGGATAGAGGTAAGGCTTGAGCATGTGACGGATTTTGCAAAGATCGCCGCCTATGGCGTTATGAGTACCCCGGCGCTGATGCTCAACGGGAAGCTACTCTCCTCCGGGCGGGTCCTCAGCAAGGACGAGGCAAAGGAGCTTATTAAAAACGTGCTCAGTGAATAATAAACGCCCCGGCAGACAAGTGCCTGCCGGGGCGTTTGAGACTGTCTGTTTTTCATCGCTTCACGGCCGTGAAGCAGTGCCATTCCTCCTGACAGAGATGGTCGACGATTTTAAGCCCCGCGGCCTCGATAGCGGCGGCGACCTCGTCCTGCCGCCCATCGATGATGCCGGAGGTGATGAACACGCCGTCATCGGCCATAAAGCCGGGGACGCAGCGCGAGAGGGGAATTATAACATCCGCAACGATATTCGCGAGCACCATGTCATACCCGCCGCCAAACTCCCGCCGCAGGGAGGCGTCGGCAATTATATCCCCCGCGCAGGCGCGCAGCTTATCGCCGCCGATACCGTTGAGCGCGGCATTTGACATCACAACATCCGGGGCTTTGGGGTCAATGTCACAGCCGAGGCAGCTCCCCGCGCCGAGCACAAGCGCGCCGATGCCGAGAATGCCGCTGCCGCAGCCGAGATCCAGAACCTTCGCGCCGGGCCTGACGAGCTTTTCCAGCGCCATGAGGCACATGCGGGTCGTGGCGTGACTGCCGGTGCCGAAAATAAGCCCAGGGTCAAGGCGCAGGGGTGTGCGCCCGTCGTCGGGAACTGCCTCCCACTCGGGAACGACGACCAGCTTTTCGCCAATCTCAAGCGGCTTATAATACTCCCGCCAGTTGTTCTCCCAGTCGCTGTCCTGCACGTAGCTTGCCGAAAGCTCGGGGTAGGCGGCGCGCATACGCTTCAGGGCGGCCTGCCCGGCCTCGTCGTCGGTGAGGTAGCATTTTATGCGGCTGACGCCGGAGAATTTATCCTCAAGCTCCTTGTCAACATAGTCCCAATACTGGTGATTATTCTCAAGAAAGTCCTTGAAATCCTCCTCGCTCTCTATGACAAAGCTGTCCGCCCCGAGGGCCTGAAGCTGCTCACAGCGCAGATCGATCTCCTCAGCGGGGGTATCAAGGCACACTTCGATATATCTCATGTCGTTTCTCCTTTTTGCTTTTTCCGTATTATAGCCTATGGCGGAATTTTTATCAAGTTCGGGGCGAAAAAAGCCGGAAGAATGAAAAGAAAATCTTGCATATTGAGGGGTGAACGTGGTATTATTATGTAAACAAAATTATTGCACCCTGACGCCATGTGCGCAGGGGCATTTTACGGAGGATAAAACATGAAACACATTCTCGTCTCCATCAAGGTCAGCCTGAGCCAGCAGCAGAAGGACAGGCTTATTGAAGCGGCACAGGGCAGCGAGGTTTTGTTCGTTGACCAGAGTGAGGTCACTGAGGAGCAGGTGCAGTGGGCGGATATCATCGTCGGCAACCCCCCCGCCGCGTACATAAAGGGCTCTGAGCATCTTGAGGTGATGCAGCTTGCCTCCGCCGGGACGGATGATTACATAAAGCCCGGTGTGCTCTCTGAGAACACCGTCCTCGCCAACGCCACCGGCGCATACGGCAGAGCTGTTTCCGAGCACGCCTTTGCCATGACCCTGATGCTTCAAAAGAAGCTCCATCTCTACCGCGACAATCAGCGCCGCAATCTCTGGCATGATGAAGGCCCTGTGACCTCTATTGCCGACAGCACGGTTGTGGTCGTCGGCCTCGGCGATATTGGCCAGCGCTATGCAAAGCTTGTGCACGATATGGGCGCGCACGTCATCGGCGTCAAGCGCCGCGCGGGCAGCTGCCCTGACTGTGTGGATGAGCTGTGCCTAAGCGAGGAGATGGACAAGGCTCTCGCCAAGGCGGATGTTGTTGCCACCTTCCTGCCCGGCACAGGCGGCACCTATCACACCTATAACGCAGAGCGCTTTGCCATCATGAAGCCCAACGCCATTTTCATCAACTGCGGCCGCGGCAGCGCGGTGGACTCTGACGCGCTGTATGATGCGCTCAGCTGCGGCAAGATTTATTCCGCCGGAATAGACGTTGCGGAGACTGAGCCGCTGCCCGCCGACAGCAAGCTCTGGGGGCTTGATAACCTCATCATCAGCCCGCATATCTCCGGCGACTTCCATCTGCCGGATATTCTTGAGCGCGTGGTGGACATTGCCTGCACCAACATCCGCGCCAATCTCGGCGGCGGGGAGTACATCAACATTGTTGACATGAAAACCGGCTACAAAAAGTGAGCGTTCAGGGGGATAAAGAGAGATGAAATGCCCGTTTTGCGGATATTCCGAGAGTAAAGTCATAGATTCAAGACCCGCCGAGGAGGGGGTGACTATACGTCGCCGCCGCGAGTGCCTTGCCTGCCAGAAGCGCTTCACCACATATGAGATAATTGAGCGCCTGCCCCTCGTGGTCGTAAAGCGTGACGGCAGCCGCCAGTCCTTTGACAAGGTCAAGCTGATAAACGGCATGGTGCGCGCCTGCGAAAAGCGCCCTGTCCCGCTCCAGACGCTTGAGCAGATTGCGGACGATATCGAGCAGGAGCTTCAGAGCAATCTTGAGCGCGAGATAAGCACCGTTGACATCGGTGAGATGGTCATGGCGCGGCTCAAGGGCGTGGACGAGGTAGCGTATGTGCGCTTTGCCTCGGTCTACCGCAGCTTCAAGGACATCAACACCTTCATGGAGGAGCTTTCCAAGCTTTTAAGTGATAAATAATTTTACACAATTACTGCCTTTGTACACGGTCAAAGGCAGTTTTTTATTGCACTAAAGCGCTGACAGTGCTATAATACCCGTGGCAAAACATGATTAAATTACGCAAATTAGAAAATACTTCCGCAGGATGGCCGTTCCATATAGGAAATGGCGCTGATATGGTATTTGAGCCTTGAGTACACGGAGGGGAGATTTTCCTCCTCGCCTGAGAGCAGTGCCTCCTCCAGCTCGTAGAACATATCATAGCATGAGTCCAGCTCCGTGTGGCGGATGAATACATTGCCGTAGTCCCGCTGGCTGTCCCATATGGCGAAGGCATCGCCAAAGCTGTCAAGGGCAATCTCCGCATCCCCGCGCATGGCCGCCCGTTCCGAGCGCTCGAGGCAGCGGGTAACATCCGCTGTCATGGCCTCAATATGCACGGTGTTTAGCGCGGCGGTGATGATTATAACTATCAAAAGCGCGGCGGCTGTTATCTCTTTTTTCACGCGATAGCCTCCTTTGCTGAGAAAAATATCTGCCCGGCTGAGTTGACAGTCATTAAAAACACGCTCTCTGCGCTCTCGTGCCCGCGCGCTTTCAGCTGCTTATCAAGCCACGCGCGGTCATAGCCCATGAGCGTGAGGTTCGCCCCGATTATTCGCCCATCGCTGACGATGATGACAGGCAGGCCCCCGCTCTCCGGTTCATGGCCGAGAAGCTCCGCTGTTGGCGGTTTTTTGGAAGGGTAGAGCAGAAGGCTCATTTTGCCGCCGGTTTCGAGAATGGCGTACTCCACGGCGCTTATGTCCGTGCAGCCCTGGGAGCGCAGCTGCTCCATCAGCTCATCCACAGTCAGGCGGTTTTTGCGCAGCTCAAGCTGGTTTATCTGCCCCTTTTCAATTAATATGCTGGGCTTTCCGAAGAACACTGAGCGTATGCGCACGCTTTTTATGCTCCACCAGGCTATCAGCACCTCGCAGCAATAGAGCACAAGAATGGGCAGCAGGCCGTTCATCAGCGGTATGCCGATATCCTGAAGCGGGTGGGCGGCAAGATCGGCAATAAGCGCCGCCAGCACAAATTCCGACAGCTCCATTTCGCCGAGCTGGCGCTTGCCTAAAAGGCGCATAGTCAGCAGCAGCGCAAAGTATACTATCAGCGTTCTTATGATTATTATTGCCATTGACCTTCACCTCGAATATTTTGATTTATTTTTTCCGAAAGGCGGCGAAATATTATAAAAACCATTATTCTGAATGAAAATGAGGCTCTCTCCGCTGCGGCGGGGCAGGTGTGCGCCCTCCTGCGCGATAAGCCGGAGGCCAATCTCGCACTCTGCGCGGGGAGAACGGCGGAGAAGCTCTTCAAAAAGCTCACTGAGCTGTACAAGGCAGGTGCTTTCAGCCTCTCAAAGGCGCGCGTTTTTACTGTGACGGAGTTTGAAAGTGACGCGGGTGAGCTGAGCAGCCGGCGCAGCATTGAGCGCCTCGCGGCGGAGACCGACCTTGACGTCAACAACTGCGTGTTCCTGACCGGGGAGAACTATACCGGGTTTGACGATATGATAAGCGCCGCCGGTGGGCTTGACCTCGCGGTGCTTGGCCTCGGCATGAACGCGCACATCGGCTATAACGAGCCTGCAACGCCGTATAGCTCCCTCACCCATGTGCAGAAGCTCACAGCGCCCACCCGCCGCCAGCTGGCGGAGGCCTTCGGCGGGGAGGAGAACGTGCCCGAGCGGGCTTACACCATGGGCATCAAGACCCTTGTCATGGCAAAGCAGATCATGGTCATAGCTCTCGGCACCGAGAAGGCGGAGCCGGTTTTCAACATGCTCTATGGCAGGGATGACAGCGTTGTGCCCGCCGCGTTTTTGCAGGTGCCCTCGGAGGTTAATGTTTATTTAGACCCTGCCGCAGCAGAAAAGCTATAAAAAGCCGTTAAAACGGCGGAAATGGAGAAATTCTATGGGTAAATATTTCGGAACTGACGGTTTCCGCGGTGAAGCCAATAAAGACCTGACCGTTGACCATGCTTTTAAGATAGGCCGCTATCTGGGCTGGTATTACGGGAAGGAGCACAAGGCGAAGGTCGTCATCGGCAAGGATACCCGCCGCTCAAGCTACATGTTTGAGTCTGCCCTCTGCGCGGGGCTGACCGCCTCAGGCGCGGACGCGTATCTTCTGCACGTCACCAGCACCCCGAGCGTATCCTACATAGCCAGAGCCGACGATTTTGACTGCGGCGTTATGATCTCCGCCAGCCACAACCCCTATTACGACAACGGCATCAAGCTCATCAACGCCGACGGTGAGAAGATGGAGGAATCCGTGCTTGACGGCATCGAAGCGTATCTCGACGGCGCGGAGGAGCTGCCCTTTGCGCTTCAGGCGGACATAGGCAGAACCGTTGACTATTCCGCCGGACGCAACCGCTATATCGGCTATCTCATCTCTCTTGCCACGCGCTCCTATAAGGGCCGCAAGGTCGGCCTTGACTGCGCAAACGGCAGCACCTGGATGATGGCCAAGAGCATCTTTGACGCGCTGGGCGCTGACACCTATGTCATCAGCAACAAGCCCGATGGCCTGAATATAAATGTAGACTGCGGCTCGACCCATATTGAGCAGCTGCAAAAATTCGTTGTGGACAATAAGCTCGACGTCGGCTTCGCCTTTGACGGGGACGCTGACCGCTGCCTCGCCGTGGACGAGAAGGGCAATGTCGTAAACGGCGACCATATCATGTATGTCTGCGCAAAGTATATGCAGGAGCGCGGCAGCCTCGGCAGCTCCAAGGTCGTCACCACCGTCATGTCCAACATGGGCCTTTATAAAGCGCTTGACGCGCTCGGCATAGGCTATGAAAAGACCGCTGTGGGCGATAAATACGTGGCGGAGAATATGCGCCGCAACGGGCACCTTATCGGCGGCGAACAGTCCGGCCACATTATCTTTGGCCAGTTTGCCAATACCGGGGACGGTTTGCTCACCGCAATCAAGGTCATGGAGGCCATGTGCGAGACGAAGATGACCCTTTCCGAGCTTGCCGCCGGCATGACCATGTATCCGCAGGTTCTCAAAAACGTCGTTGTCACCGATAAGGACGAGACGCTCAACTGTGAAGAGGTCAAGGCCGCCGTCGCGAAGGCGGAGGCGGAGCTTGGCGACAATGGCCGTGTCCTGCTGCGCAAGAGCGGGACAGAGCCGCTGCTGCGTGTAATGTCCGAGGCTACGACCCACGAGCTTTGCGAGGAGAAGGTTGACGCGATAATTGACGCCATGAAAAAGGCGGGAAAGCTGATTCGGGTGAAGTAAGATGGTTAAAATAAATGAACTTTTAGACCTGAGCAAGACCATAGCGGCGGAGCTTTTTGAGGGCAAGACCTACCCTTGGGAGGTGCTGGATGATATAAAGCCCTTCATCCTCAAGCTGGGTGAGACCCTCAGCCCGGAGGAGTTTGACCACCCGTCCGAGGGCGTGTGGATAGCGAAGGACGCCAAGGTTTTCCCATCGGCGTATATCGGCGCACCCTGCATTATCGACCATGAGGCCGAGGTGCGCCACTGCGCCTTCATCCGCGGCAGCGCCATTGTCGGCAAGAAGGCCGTCGTCGGTAACTCTGTGGAGCTTAAAAACGTGGTGCTGTTCGATAACGTCCAGACCCCGCATTATAACTACGTTGGCGATTCCGTCCTCGGCTTCAAGGCGCATATGGGCGCCGGCTCTATTACCAGCAATGTCAAGAGCGACAAGACCCTTGTCACCGTCAAGACACCCGACGGCAATATCGAGACCGGGCGCAAGAAGTTCGGCGCTATCCTTGGCGACAGGGTAGAGGTCGGCTGCAACAGCGTCCTCAATCCCGGAACGGTCGTCTGCCGCGACAGCAATATCTACCCCACCTCCAGCGTCAGAGGCACTGTCCCGCCCGAGAGCATATATAAATCCGCCGGAAATGTGGTAAAGAAAAAATAATTTTAATTGAGCAGCCCTATTAGGGCTGCTCATCTGCATTTAGACGCCCCTCGTCTTACAGTTTTGTAAGGCGGGGGCTTTTTTTGTAAGGCATATCTATGGCAGCGGCGGCGGGGGAGCGGTAAACTAAGCACTGTCAGGGGCCGGGATATATCGTCCGCTCCGACAGCGCGGGCCGGTTCTCTCCGTTTCTCCCCGAGTCTTCCCCGGACTCTCCCCGGACTCCAGACTTTAGTTCCTCAAGCCCGCCCGCGCTGCCTGCCCGGCTCCTGATATTTCCTCAAGCTTAATTAAATCATAAACAATCCCCGGCTTTTTTCTTAATGCCCCGTTTTGTATAATGGCGGCAGCAAAGAGGGGAGGCGCGATATGGACAATAAAAATCAAAACCGCACAGAGCTTAGCCAGGGCAGCAGGCGCCTGATATCGCTGCTGTCTCTCGCAATATTTTTGCTGCTGAGCGCTGCGGTGTTTTATTTCATCGGCCTGCCCATGCTCGAGTTTGCCTCCGACCCGGAGAAGTTCCGCGCGCTGGTGGACGAGCACGGCATCGGCGGCAGGCTCATATACATCGGCATGGTGGTTTTGCAGATAACCGTCGCCATCATACCGGGTGAGCCGCTGGAGATAGCCGCGGGCTATGCCTTCGGCACTGTGGAGGGCACTATACTCTGCCTTATCGCGACGGGGCTTGGCAGCAGCCTTGTTATCCTGCTTGTGCGCCGCTTTGGGACAAGGCTCTGTGAGCTGTTTTTCACTCGGGAAAAGCTGAGTAAGCTCCGCTTTTTGCGCTCGTCCCCCAAACGCACGGCGATATTCGCCCTCATCTTCATGCTGCCCGGCACACCGAAGGACCTGCTGTGCTACTATGCGGGGCTTACAGATATAAAGCTTGGGACGCTGCTGCTTATCTGCTCCGTCGGCCGGATACCGTCGGTGCTGACCTCTACCCTCGGCGGGGACGCGCTTGGTACAAAGAGCTATATCCTCGCGGCAGCGGTTTTCGCCCTGACCCTGCTCATCAGCGCGGGCGGATTTTGGATATACAGCCGGATTTGCAGCAAACACCAGGAGCCTGCCTCGGCAGAGAAAGGAGCGGCGAAATGCGCGCGATAGAGATTTTCAATTTTGTAATAATGTGCCTGTTTTTCCTGTGCTATTCGTATCAGTTTTTCTATATCCCCGTCTCGCTTTTCAAAAAGCACAAGCCCCATAAGCAGGCAAAACTACACCGCTACGCTGTGCTCATCGCAGCGCGCAACGAGCGCGCGGTAATCGGCGAGCTTATCGACAGCATCCGCGTGCAGGATTACCCGGCGGAGCTTGTGGATATATATGTAGTCGCTGATAACTGCACGGACGATACAGCGGCGGTCGCCGCCGCCCGGGGTGCTGTGGTCTACACCCGGCACAGCGAAACGCGCATCGGCAAGGGCTACGCCCTGAATTTCCTGCTCAGCGCCATATGCAATGACGAGCCCGCTCACGACGCGTACATTGTCCTTGACGCGGACAATATCCTCGCCCCGAACTACATAAGCGAGATGAACAAGACCTTTTCCGACGGCTATCGCATAATCACCAGCTACCGCAACTCCAAAAATTACGGCGACAACTGGATATCCGCCGGTTACGCCCTTTGGTTTCTGCGCGAGGCGCGGTATCTCAATAACGCGCGTATGCTGCTCGGCACGAGCTGCGCCGTCTCCGGCACGGGCTTCATGTTCTCCCATGAAATTCTCGAACGCTGCGGCGGATGGAACTTCTTTTTGCTGACGGAGGATATTGAATTTACCATCGATAACGTCGTGCACGGCGAGAAGATAGGCTACTGCCCGACGGCGGTGGTTTATGATGAGCAGCCGGTGAGCTTTCGCCAGTCGTGGCGGCAGCGCCTGCGCTGGTCGCGGGGTTATCTTCAGGTTTTCGCCCGCTATGGCGGCGAGCTTATGCGCGGCATCTTCAAAAAGCGCAGCGCCTCCTGCTATGATATGGCAATGAACATCATGCCCGCCGCGGTGCTCACGTCGCTGAGCGTGGTCGTGAATATTGCCGCCGCTTTTATAAGCTTTGGCACGGGGCGGGACCTTAGCGCACTGGGAATGTCAATAGGCACAACAATTTTGAACCTGTACATGACGCTCTTTGTGCTGGGAGCTATAACCACAGTAACCGAGTGGCGGCAGATATATTGCGGCACCGGGAAAAAGATATTCTACGCCTTCACTTTCCCCGTTTTCATGTTCACATATCTCCCCATCTGCATTGCCTCGCTCTTCAAGGACGTGAGCTGGCAGCCCATTGACCACAGCCGCAGCATGAATTTGCATCAGATATGCACAGCCCGGCAGAAAAAGCTGCCCACGGCGCGGAAAACAGCATAAATCATATAGCAGAGGTCTATTTGACGCAGACCTCTGCTATTGCTGTATTGGAAAATAAATGCTATAATAACATGACTATTGGTTTTTACGGAGGTGAGGGAATGAAACGGGGCTTTACGCGGCATATCGGCCCGCCGAGAATGGTGCTTTTGGGCTTTCTTGCGGTCATCCTGCTGGGGACGCTCCTGCTCATGCTGCCCTTCGCCGCAAAAACAGGGGAGAGCACACCATTTCTCAACGCTCTCTTCACGTCTACCTCCGCCACCTGCGTCACCGGGCTTGTGGTGTATGACACCTTCAGCCATTGGACGGGATTTGGTCAGGCGGTTATCCTGCTGCTTATCCAGATCGGCGGCATGGGTGTTGTGACCATCGCGGTGGCGCTCTCTATCATTTCCGGCAAGAAAATCAGCCTCCGCCAGCGCTGGATAATGCAGGAGTCGATTTCCGCCCCGCATGTCGGCGGCATCCTGCGGCAGACAAGCTTCATCCTCAAAACCTCTTTTTGCATCGAGGCTCTGGGTGCTCTGGCGCTTAGCTTTCGCTTCGTGCCGATGTTCGGCTTCGGGCGCGGGCTGTGGTATGCGGTGTTTCATTCCGTGTCCGCCTTCTGCAACGCGGGCTTTGACCTGATGGGTGTTAACGAGCCGTTTTCGTCCATGACCGCTTTCACTGGTGATCCGCTTGTTGTCATCACGCTGAGCCTCCTGATAATCTCCGGCGGCATCGGCTTTCTCACCTGGGGCGATATCCGCGATAAGGGCCTGCGCTTCAAGCGGTACTCTGCCCAGACGCGCATGGTGCTTGTGCTCAGCGCGGTGCTGCTCGTTGGCGGCTTTGCCTGCTATGCGGGTGAGCTTCTGCATAACCCCGGCATAGCGGCCCCGGGCGGGGAGAGCTTCTTAGCGGCGCTTTTCCAGTCCGTCACCACGCGCACGGCGGGCTTTAACACCGTGCCGCTTGATGCTCTTGGCAGCGGAAGCCAGCTTGTCACCGTTATGCTGATGCTCGTCGGCGGGGCGACGGGATCGACTGCGGGCGGCTTCAAGGTCAACACGCTCGCGGTGCTGCTGCTGACGATGATATCCGCCTTCCGCGGCAAGGCCAACGCCGAGGGCTTCGGCAGGCGGCTCTCCGCGGCGACTATAAGAAACGCCGTGGCTATCTTCCTGCTGTATATGCTGCTCTTTGTCGGCGGCGGGCTGCTTATCCGCCTTGCTGACGGGATTCCGCTTATGGGCGCGATGTTCGAGGCCGCCTCCGCCGTGGCGACGGTGGGCCTGTCCCTGGGCTATACTCCGGGGCTGAGCGCGGTGTCGCATGTTTTGCTTATCTGCCTTATGTATTTTGGCCGTGTCGGCGGCCTGACGCTTATGTACGCCGTGGTTGAACAGGACCACCTCGGCAGTGCCGTGCGCCTGCCTGAGGAAACTGTCGCCGTGGGCTGAGAGGAGAAGAACTATGAAATCTGTTTTGCTTATTGGTCTGGGCCGTTTTGGCTATCATACCGCCGTCAAGCTCAATGAGCTCAATCAGGACGTGCTCGCCATTGACATCAACGAGGAGCGTGTCAACGCCGTTTTGCCCTATGTGACCAACGCCAAGATTGCCGACTGCACCAATGAAGCGGTCATCAAGTCTCTGGGCGTCAGGAATTTTGACGTCTGCATAGTCAGCATAGGCAACGACTTCCAGAGCTCGCTTGAGATTACCTCGCTTTTGAAGGATTACGGTGCGCCGCTCGTGGTTTCCAGAGCCGCAGACGGTATTCAGGAGAAGTTTCTGATGCGTAACGGCGCGGATCAGGTCGTCTACCCCGAGCGGGAGCTTGCCAACTGGACGGCGGTCTGCTTTTCCAGCGAGCTGATTTTTGACTATATCCCCGTGGCGGACGGGTTTTCTATCTATGAGATTGCCGTGCCCAGGGAGTGGGTAGGCAAGCCCCCCGCCTCCATTGCCGTGCGGCAAAAGTACGGGATGAACATTGTCGCTCTCAAGAGCGGAGACACCGTGGACGGGATGATAAAGGCCGACCATGTGTTCTCGGCGGATGAAAAGGTGCTTGTCATCGGCAAGGATGCCGATGTGAAAAAGCTGCTGCATCTATAATAAAAAATTCCTTCGGAAAATCCGAAGGAATTTTTTTGCAATAGGCAAAGCCTTTGTCTACGAGCGGTTTTAATCTTTATATTCAAACATCAAATCGTACATGCTGACGGTGTCCCCGTCCCTGACGCCCATCTCCTCCATGCGCTTGAACACGCCCGCCTCGCGCAGGATGCGGTCAAAGTACATGCGGCTTTCATAGTCGGAGAAGTTGACGGTTGCGACAAGGCGCTGGAGCCACGGGCCTTCAACGACCCACATGTCGTCAAAGTTCTGGATGCTGAGATCCTCCGAGGTGTCGATAACAGGCTCGGGCGGGACATAATCCGCCTCAAAGCTGCGGATGGGGGGGAGCTCCGTCAGGCGGCGGGCACAGGCGTGCACAAGCTCGCTGCTTCCCATATGTGTTGCGGCGGAGAGCTCAAAAAACTCATAACCCAGCTCCTCAGCGCGGGCCTTGAGCCGCTCAATGTTCTCCCGGTCATCGCCCAGCAGATCGCACTTGTTGGCGGCGACGATCTGCGGCCGGGAGGCAAGCTCCTCGCTGTACTCCCGAAGCTCGGCGTTTATCGCGTCAAAATCCTCCACAGGGTCGCGCCCCTCGCTGCCGGAGACATCCACCAGATGCACAAGCAGTCGGCAGCGGTCAATATGGCGCAGAAAATCATGCCCGAGCCCAGCGCCCTCGGAGGCACCCTCAATTATGCCGGGAATATCCGCCATGACGAAGGACGAGCCCTCATCCACATATACAACGCCGAGGTTTGGAAACAGCGTTGTGAAGTGATAGTTTGCTATCTTGGGGTGCGCCTTGCTCACGACCGAGAGCAGCGTGGATTTGCCCACATTGGGAAAGCCCACGAGGCCGACATCGGCCAGCAGCTTGAGCTCAAGCGTTATATCGTGGCTCTCGCCGGGCAGACCCGGCTTTGCAAAGCGCGGGACCTGACGGGTGGGGGTTGCAAAGTGCATATTGCCCCAGCCGCCTCTGCCGCCCTTCGCGGCGACCCATTCGCCGCCGACGGACATATCGTGCATCACGGCACCGGTCGCGGTGTCGCGTATAAGCGTACCGCGGGGGACACGGATATACAGGGTTTCCCCGTCCTTGCCATAGCAGCGCTTGCCCTGACCGTTTGCGCCGTTTCCGGCGGTAAACTTGCGCTTATAGCGAAAGTCCATCAGGGTGGACATATTGTCATCAGGCACGAAGACAATGCTGCCGCCGCGCCCGCCGTCGCCCCCGTCGGGGCCGCCGGCTGCGACATATTTTTCCCTATGAAACGCCACAGCCCCGTCCCCGCCGCGCCCGGCGATAACGGTTATGCGCGCCTTGTCAACAAAAGAAGCGGCCATGCCTTTTCTCCTTTCTGCCGAAACAGCAGCTAATAATAACATAAAGGCCGGACAGAAGCCGCCCTCTGAAAATAACTAAGAAGCCTCGCAGAGTTCGCCAACCGCAGTTGGCGAACAAAATTCAAATAAGTTTTTGCCGGGGACATGTACCTCGGCAAAAACACTTTGCGCGGAGAGAGTGCATTTTTGCCATCTCACGCTGGGCAAAAATGCGCGATTGAAGTGAAGCTCTTTCATAAAATGGCTTAAGCCTTTTTATGAGAAAAGGCCGGACAAAGCGTCCGGCCTTTAAGCAGCAATTACTGGGCGAGCTCCTCATAAACGGAGACTTTCTTGCGGTCCTTGCCCATGCGCTCGAACTTGACAGTCCCGTCAACCAGAGCGAACAGGGTATCATCCTTGCCCTTGCCCACGTTGGTACCGGGGTGGATCTTGGTTCCGCGCTGTCTGACAAGGATATTGCCGGCGAGGACAAACTGCCCATCGGCTCTCTTGGCACCAAGACGCTTAGACTCACTGTCGCGGCCGTTCTTGGTAGAACCCATACCTTTTTTATGTGCCATTCAGGTTACACCTCCATTAGTAGTAAATCGGTTGCTGGAATCAGGCGTTGATGGTCTCAATCTGAACCTTGGTATAAGGCTGTCTGTGACCCTGAGTTCTGCGATAACCCTTTTTGGGCTTCATCTTGTAGACGCGAACCTTTGCGCCTCTGCCGCTCTTGACGACATTGGCGGTGACGCAAGCGCCTTCAATGACAGGAGCGCCAAAAGTGGCATTCTCACCGTCGATAACGGCAAGAACCTGGTCAAACTTGACAGACTCACCCGCGGCCACATCGAGCTTCTCGATGAAAACCACATCGCCCTCGGCAACGCGATACTGCTTGCCGCCGGTAACAATTATAGCATGCTTCATGGAATTTCCTCCCTCTTTTCAGGACTCGCTCTGGGGGTGGAGGGCATACCTCGACTTAATTACCCCTTCAATGCGGCCTATAGAGTGTACCACACCGAAGGGGTAATGTCAACTAAAAAATTCGATTTTCCGTGTATTTTCCGGCGTTTAACCCACTGCCTGCACACCGGTGGGGTCTGTAAGCTGGATGTTGCCCTCGCTGCCGGTTATGAACAGCTCATGGCTTTCACCGGCGGAATCGCGGTAGCTTATCATCAGATTTGGCAGGCCCTCCGGCAGTGTGAGCTGGAGCTGAACGGCGCTGTCAGAGATGAGGTTTGCGTACCAGAGGTCCATGTTCTTATAAAACTGCTCGGAGTACATCCCGGAGGATATGGTCACATCGTATACCGCGCCATCGGCCCTGAGGCAGTATTCCTGACCCTCGGCGTCCAGCGTCACCTTGCCGACAATCTGAACTGTCCCGTCGTCCACAGCGTCGATGGGGCTTATGCTGAGCGTTCCGTCACCGCTCTTCGCGGCGGGAATCCACTTGCTGTCGAGGACGTTTGTAAGCTCAGAATAGGGGATAGTGAACTCGGTTATGCCGGCGGCATAGGGGCCAAGCTCATAGAGGCTGGAGAAAATCTCAAGCCCGTCATCACCGAGGTCCCAGGAGCCCTCACGCAGCAGAGCGGGGAGTGCGGAGGTGAGGTCAAGACTCGGGTCGATATGGTTGGAGTAATACCCGTCCTTATCCTCCTCAACGGCGGCCTGCATCTTCGTCAGCAGCACTTCCTTGAGCGCGGCGGGGTCGGAGGAGAGGCTGTCAAGCGTCAGCAGCTCACCGGTCCGGGTGTCGAACACAAAGCTGCGCGTGCCGTAATTGCCGTGCGCGCCGCCGGTGAACTCATAGTCGTTATACAGCAGGCTGATGACCGCCCCGTCCGCGCGGGAGACGGACACCGTGCGCGATGCGGAAAGCTGCAATGACACGCCCGCAAGACCGCTGCCCACAACATAGGAATAGTTATCCTCGGCAAGCTCAAGCATCATATTATAGCCGGTGGCGGTGCCGTAGCCGTAATCATTGCCGGTGTAATAGGTCTCCTCGATAAGGCCGAGGGCGGTGTTTATCTTCTCGGCGGCCGCTCCGTCAGACCCGACAATGTTCACCTTCGGCACAACGCTTGAGAAGGTGAGAATAAGCTCGGTCCCGTTTTGCGGGTCGTAGCTCTCCTTGGTGTCGGCGGTGAAGCTGACAAAAACCTGCGTCCCGTCAGCATCCGGCGCAGCGGGCGTCTCGGGAGCTTCGGATTCAACCGGCTCAGACTCCACAGGCTCGCTGACTTCCTCGGTGGGGGCGGGGGATTCGTCCACCTTCGGGGGATCGGGGAGCTGACTGCGTATAGAGTCCAGCTCCTCACAGGCGCACAACGCCGGTATAAGCAGCAGCGCTAAAACTGCCGCAATAAGCTTTCTTGTCTTTTTCATAGCAAAAATTTGTCCTTTCGCAGAATACGAAGATATTATACCACCGCTTTATGAACAAATCATTGCCCAAATAGAAAAATTCAGGGGCCCGGCGAACCGAACCCCTGTTTTGCGTGTTTTATTTTTCCTCCGGCACGTGGATTTCCTTGATGCTGAATTCCGCGCCGCTGAGGACTGTCTTATCGAAGCTGCCGCAGTTGGGGCAGTAGCCCTTGTTCTCGACAACGTTGAATATCTCGTCGCAGTCGTCGCACTCGGCGAGGCCGGGGACAGGCTCAAGGATGAGCTTGGTGTTTTCAAGCATCGTCCCCTCAATTACCGCGGGGTAGAGCTTTTCGACATACTCCGGGATAACCAGAGACAGCTCACCAACCTCGCATACGATCTCGCTTATCTTGTGGACATTCTGCTCGGCTGCGTAATCGAGAACGGTTTTGCACATGCTTCTGACTATGCCAATCTCATGCATTTTCTGACACCGGACCTCACTTGCGGAAGCTTATCTTGTTGGCAACCACCTTGCTGACAGCCGTGGGAACATGGCCGGCAATGTTGCCAAGAAGCTTGAAGTAGGACTCAGCCTTATAATCGCTGACCTTCTCGAGGCGGATAGCGTCAAACTTGCACTTGGTGGTGCAGATGCCGCAGCCGATGCACATGTACTCGTCGATAGTCACAGCGCCGCAGCCGAGGCAGCGGTCGGCTTCCTTCTTTATCTGCTCCTCGGTGAGGGTGCCGCGCAGATCGGCGAAGGTCTTCTTCGCTTCCTCAACGCTGGCGGAGGCGGCCTTCTGACGCGGGGCGTTGTCAAAGCTGTTGAGGGCCAGAGCCACATTGGACTTATCAAGAGCCTTGTAGTCCCTGCGGTCGCGGCCGAGGGTCAGCGTGTGCTGGTGGACATAGCGGTGGATGGAGATGGCGCCCTCCTTACCGGCGGCAATCGCATCGATAGCGAAGCTCGGGCCGGTGACGACATCGCCGCCCGCGAACACATCGCTCTCGCCGGTCTGATAGGTGACAGAGTCAGCCAGAACTGCGCCGTTGCGCGCAAACTGCATACCGGTGCCATTGTCAATGCCGCACATATCTATCTTCTGACCGATAGCGGAGATAACGGCGGTGACGGGGATAGTCTCAAACTCGCCGGTGCCGACGGGCTTGCGGCGGCCCTTCTCGTCAGGCTCGCCAAGCTTCATAAGCTCAAGCTTTATCGAGCTGACCTTGCCGTCACCCAGAATCTCAACGGGAGCGGACAGGAAGCGCAGCTTCACGCCCTCTTCCTCAGCCTCGGCGACCTCATCGTCGGCGGCGGGCATCTCGTCTCTGCCGCGGCGGTAGATGAGGGTGACGTCCTTCGCGCCAAGACGCACGGCGCTGCGGGCCACGTCGATGGCGACGTTGCCGCCGCCGATAACGGCCACGGAGTCGCCAAGCTCGGGCTTATTGCCGGTGTTGACCTCGCGCAGGAAGTCGATGCCGGTGTAAACGCCGGGGAGATCATCGCCCGGGCAGCCGACGGCGGTGCCGCGGGAAGCGCCGATGGCGAGATAGAAGGCCTTGTAGCCCTGCTCGCGCAGCTGGGCGAGGGTGACATCCTTGCCAATCTCGACGCCGGTCTTGAACTCAACGCCGATCTCGCGCAGAATGTCGATCTCAGCATTGACAACGGCCTTATCAAGACGGAAGGAGGGGATGCCCATGGTGAGCATACCGCCGAGGACCTTTTCCTTCTCGAAAACGGTCACGGGGTAGCCCTTGACGGCCAGATAGTAGGCGCAGCTCATACCGGCGGGGCCGGCACCGATGACGGCAATCTTCTCCGGATAGGGTCTGCCAATCTGGTTGAGCATCTTGGGAACGAAGCGGGTCTCGGCGTTGAGGTCCTTCTCGGCGATGAACTTCTTGATATCGTCGATAGCGACGGCGGAGTCGAGCTTGGCGCGGGTGCAGGCATCCTCGCAGGCCTTGTTGCAGATGCGGCCGCAGACGGCGGGGAAGGGGTTCTCCTTCTTAATGAGCTCAAGAGCCTCGGTGTATCTGCCCTGAGAGGCGAGCTTTATGTAGCCCTGCACGGGGATATGGGCGGGGCAGGCGGCCTTGCAGGGGGATGTGCCGCTCTCGACCACGTCGCTGCGGGTGGTGCGGTAGTCGTAATTGTATGTGGACTTGTCCATCAGGCTGGTCTTGACGTCGATGTACGGATCGTCCTTCTCGTCGGGGATGATCTCGCACAGCTTCTGACCGAGCTTGAGGGCGTTGGTCTGGCAGTTTTCAACGCACTGACCGCATGCCACGCAATTATTTTTGTCGATAACTGCCTTGTAGTTCGAGCGCATACCGTCCGGGCGGCGGAACATTGCCGCGAAGCGCAGGGACAGGCAGGAGCAGGAGCAGCAGTTGCAGATGGCGGAGGCATCCTCAAAACCGGGGGCCTGGTTTATCTCGTGGACAAGGCCGTTATCCTCGGCGCGCTTGAGAATCTCATAGGCCTCTGCCTTGTCGATAAGCCTGTGCTCGCCGGTCTTGGAGAAGTGAATGGCATTGTCGTTGAGGTACATGCACATATCCTCTTCAAGATGGCCGCAGCCCTCGCCCATGATGCGGCGGGTACGGCGGCAGGAGCAGGGGCCGACGGAGATGGCGGTGGCCTTTTCAATCAGGGTGGACAGCTCATCATAGCTTGCGGTGCGGGAATTGTTCTCGATAGCGCTCTCAACGGGCATGACGCGCATCATGGACATGCCGCGGCCCATCATAGGCACAAGGGGAGCGGTGCGGCGGCGGGTGTACTCCTCAAAGCACTCGGCAAGCACGGGGTACTTCTCGCACTGCTCTTTCTTGCTCAGCACGCCTTCCATAATGCCGGGAACCCAGATGGGGTAGAGATATCCGGGCTCACCGTCGAGATAACGGACACGGATAACGCCGGTATCGACCAGCTTATCAAGCTGCTCCTGGGTGTACTCCACGCTCTTTTTGCAGCGGCGGGCGATGTCCTCCACAGTGCGGGGGGTTTCGAGACGCATGTGCATCATGACAAAGCACATATCGTCATCAACGATGGGCTCAAGAATCTTATACTCGGGGTCATTGTAGGTGACACCGGTGTAGGTCAGACCCTCAAGACAGACCTTCGACGCGAGTTTGAGAATATTGGGGCGTTTTTCCATTCTTTTGCACCTCTGTTATTAAAATTTGTTGCTTTTTTGGCAAGTATACCACACATTCCGGTATTTTTCAATAATAGCCCCTGCTACAATATTTGAAATTTGTATCAACAAGTATAAAAAAGGCAGAGCTGCGGTGCAGCTCTGCCC
>ULWX01017644.1_pt1 | contig 25928 bp, 28 predicted proteins | sample 1960851 | NCBI WGS metagenome assembly ULWX01 (sample SAMEA4835826, study PRJEB28245) | human gut metagenome | biome: gut microbiome; material: fecal sample | place: Denmark | collected 2008 | reverse complement strand
GTATTTTGTACCGGCGTTGTACCAGCCATATCCAGCGCTGTCCGTAAGCTGACTTCCGTTGGTGAGAATGTATTGGTTCAGACGCCGGTTTATAATATCTTTTTCAATTGCATCCGAAACAACGGACGCAATGTAATTGAAAACAAGCTTTCCTATGACGGAACGGATTACAGGATTGACTGGGAGGACTTAGAAAAGAAGCTGGCGAATCCCCAGACAACCCTGATGATACTTTGCAATCCCCAGAATCCTGCCGGCTGCATCTGGAGTAAGGAAAATCTGGGACGAATTGGAGAACTGTGTGCCAGGAACCATGTACGGGTAATATCCGATGAAATCCACTGCGACCTAACAGAACCCGGGTACGATTATATCCCTTTTGCTTCAGTTTCAGAGGAATGTGCTCAAAACAGTATTACCTGTATCGCCCCTACAAAGGCATTCAATCTGGCCGGACTGCAAACAGCAGCGGTGGTGGTGCCCAATACCGACTTGAGACATAAAATAAACAGGGCATTAAATACGGATGAAGTGGCTGAGCCAAACGCCTTTGCGATTGATGCGGCGATTGCGGCCTTTACACAGGGAGAGGAATGGCTGGACGATCTGCGAGCTTATCTGGCGGAAAACCGCCGGACGGTCAGGGAGTTTCTGGACAAAGAAATAGAGCATATAGCCCTTGTCCCCTCCCACGCCACCTACTTACTCTGGCTGGACTGCAGCCGGGTGATTGGAGGTTCATCGGAACTCTGCCGTTATCTGCGCCACGAAACAGGACTCTATCTGTCGGCCGGCTCTGAATATGGTGGTAACGGAAACCAGTTTCTGCGCATGAATATCGCCTGTCCAAACTCGCGGCTTGCAGATGGGCTGGAACGGCTGAAAAAGGGTGTGAAAGCATATGAGGCATTTGTGGTTGAAAGCTTTTAAATTATCTAATATTCCCGGAACACTATTTAGCAGTGTGGCTTTGCTGCACTGCTAAACTGCCATTACAAACTTAGAGGGACTTTATTTGTCCGTCCGTCCCGTTTTTGCCGGGACAAAAGTAAAAGGAAATATCAAGAAAAGAATAAGACACACAATACGCTGAAAGCATGGAGGGAATGACATGGCTGAATCTATTAGGCGTGAGTTGATTTATCTCTGGTATTACTTTGATATCCAATTCCGCCAGATTGTCTTTTATTGGGCCCTGGGTATTTTTATTGGCTCGGTTGTTTCTGTTTTTCTAAAAAAACAGATTCACAGCCGTATGGCCGCGCTCCGGGATAAAACAATAGGGCTATGGGGCATTCTGCCGGCATCGGCCCTGGGTATTCTTTCCCCCCTCTGCATGTATGGGACTATACCCATCGTTGCTTCATTTTCAAAAAGCGGCATGCGTGAGGATTGGATTGCTGCTTTTATGATGAGCTCCATTCTCTTAAATCCACAACTATTTTTCTATTCCTTTGCCCTTGGCACGGAGATAGCGGTGCTTCGCCTGATTCTCTCGTTCGTGGGAGGCTGTATTGCGGGAATACTTGTATATCTATTTTTCCGCAAGCGGAAATTTTATGAGTTTGATGAATTTAAGCTTCCGGAAAACCGGGACCGCGATTCCAACATTGTTTTTCGTCTGTTAAAAAACATCTGGCGCAACGTGAAAGTAACGTTCCCTTATTTGCTGTTGGGTGTCCTGTTGACAGCGCTCTATCAGAGGTACATACCATCACAGTGGATAACTGGTTTGTTTGGTTCAAACCGCGGTCTGGGAGCCTTGATGGCGGCTGCTCTGGGGGTTCCGCTTTACACCTGCGGGGGTGGGACAATCCCTCTGATATCCGCCTGGCTGGGAGAAGGGATGAGCAAAGGAAGCGCAATTGCTTTTATGATAGCTGGCCCGGCGACAAAGCTTACGAATCTGGGAGCTGTCAAGATTGTGTTAGGGGTAAAAAATTTCATCCTGTATCTGTCTTTTTCCATTCTCATGTCAACTGTATTTGGCCTGGTGGTTAATCTGTTTTTCTGATGCGCCTGATGAAACGAATTATGCCTATCATGCTGTTACGGTTAACAAATGGAGATATCCTTCGTACCTCTCAAATTGAAAACACAAGTGAAATAGAAAGTTTAGATAATGTTTATTATTTTATTATCCGTATGTTATATCGTGTGTCTATACTGTTTCCATACTTGTCAGATCCGATTTGGAACCATTACGGGAGATTTTTGATTCTTGGGTCCCAGATTCTTTAAAACAAATTCCCGATTATAGTAACGGAGGTTGCTTGTTCTATGAAACAGTCAGGCAGATATTTTTATAAAAAAAGAGTTTATACTTTCAGTGCAATTCTCCTGGTTATGTTTTCTGTTCTAATCAGGCGTTTTTTCACTCTGCAGGTCTTGGACGGTGAGAAATACCGGGAGACGTTTCAGTCCCAGGTGAAAAGGGAAGAGGTTTATCCGGGAAGCAGGGGTATCATCTACGACCGGAATGGTAAAGAACTGGCGTACAATGAACTGACCTATACCATAACAATTGAAGATAATGGAACCTATGATAACAGAAGGAGCCGGAATGAGACACTGAACCGGATTATCAGTGAAACAATCGGACTGATAGAGAGAAACGGGGATTTTATCCTTCCCTACCTCTCAATCTGTATCAATGATTCCGGAGAGTATGAGTATACCGTTGAGGAAACCATACTGCTTCGTTTCCTGGCAGATGTATACGGACATGGACAGGTCAGTGAGCTTGCATATAATGCAAGGCTTGGTTATGATGAGCGAACCGCTACGGCAGAACAGGTCATGAACTATCTGTATTCCGATGCGATGTATGGGCTTCAAACCGGTTACTCACAGGAGGAGGCGTTTCAGATTGCTTCTGTACGCTATGCAATGGGAAGCAACCAGTACCGGAGATACATAAAAACAGACCTCGCTGAAAATGTAAGTGAGAAAACCATGGTTGCAGTTCTGGAGAATCAGGCACGGCTGCCTGGGGTTGATGTCTCGCAGACCATGGTAAGAAGGTATTCAGACAGCAAATATTTTGCCCATATCCTGGGGTATACCGGTCCTGTATCGGAGGAAGAACTGGCACAGTTTGAGGCACAGGGAATCCGCTATGACCGGAATGATATTGTAGGAAAAACCGGGATTGAACAGTCCATGGAACAGGAACTTCATGGCAGAAACGGCGGGGAACAGTTTTATGTGGACAATGTGGGGCGGGTGACCGAGGTACTCAATACGGTGGAGGCTTCCACCGGCAACAATGTCTATTTGTCCATAGACGCGGACTTGCAGAAAGCCATTTATGATTTGCTGGAACAGAAACTCGCCGGAATTCTTCTTGCTAATATCACCCAGGAACCATCAGAACGAAGCGGAGATTTAAGCATCCCCATAACAGATGTCTACTTTGCCCTGATTGACAACCATGTTATCGATACAGGACAATTCTCCGCACCGGAATCAGGGGCGGCGGAGCAGGAAGTATCACGCCTGTTCGGAGCATATCTTAGTCAGGTCATGACCGGGCTGCAGACAGCCGTGAGGCAGCCATATCAGGAATTAGAGGAAGGGACGCAGGCATACATAAACTATATCCTGGAGATGATGGAGCAGGACGGGCACTACCACAGAGAGAAAGCAGACCATAACAGTGAACTATACTGGCAGTGGCAGGACGGAGGAATCAGCTTGGAGGAATTTCTGCAGGGAGGAATCGGGGAAGGCTGGATTGACACAGCCGGACTGCTGCGGGGAGGCGCCTATACCGTAATGGAAGAAAACCTCGGGGCATTGGAAAACTGGATTACAGCCCGTCTCCGGGAGGACACCGGCTTTCATACGCTTCTCTACCGGGTAATGCTGCAGCAGGGCGTGGTTACAGGTGAACAGATTGGAAGAATACTGCTGGAACAGGGCGTAGTAGAGGATACGGGAAGTGACTATGAAGATCTCAGCAACGGCAGTTTATCTGCCTACCGTTTTATACGGGAGAAAATCCGTAACCTGGAAATCACACCGGCTGAGCTGGCACTGGATCCGTCCACGGCTTCCAGCGTAGTGGTGGAACCGGACACAGGGAAGGTGCTGGCTCTGGTAACCTATCCCGGATATGATAATAACCGGCTGGCCAATTCCGTTGACGGTGCGTATTACAACCGATTGTTAAATGATGCCTCCCTGCCGTTGTACAATAACGCAACCCAGCAGAGGACGGCTCCGGGTTCAACGTTCAAGCCTGTAACTGTGTCTGCAGGGCTGTCAGAGCATCTCATTGACAGTGAGACGGAAATTGAAGATATGGGTCTCTTTGAACTCATCACACCCAGTCCACGGTGCTGGATTTATGCGGCCGGAGGGACTCATGGGTCTATTCATGTGATGGAGGCAATCCGTGATTCCTGTAATTATTTCTTCTATACCCTGGGCTATCAAATGAGTCTGGAGGATAATATATACCAGGAAAACAAGGGAATTAGCACGCTCCGCATATACACAGAAATGTTCGGCTTTAACGAGAATACTGGAATTGAGATTACAGAAAGTGCGCCCCAGATGGCAGACGGATTTCCTGTCATGGCAGCAATCGGACAGAGTAACCACAACTACACCACAACGCAGCTGGCCCGCTATACGGCGGCCCTGGCGGATAAGGGGAATCTTCACCGCTTGTCGTTGATTGACCATATTCAGACAGGAAGTAATGGTGAAACAGTGCAGACGGAGGAGCCGGAAGGGCGCAGGCTGGAGGAAATCCTTCCCTCTGCCTGGGATATTATCGGAGAAGGTATGAGGATGATGGCAGAGAGCAACCGTGTTTTAAAGGAGCTGCCTTTTTCCGTCGCAGGAAAGACCGGAACGGCACAGCAGAACCGGCTGCGCCCCAATCATGCGCTGTTCATTGGATATGCGCCATATGAGCAGCCGCAAATTGCAGTAGCCACAAGAATTGCCTATGGCTATTCCTCGTCAAACGCGGTAGAAGTAACCTCCGACATATTTAAATATTATTTTGGTGTAGAGGACAGTGAGAAACTTCTGACTGGACAGGCAGAGATACCCGGAAACAGAGGAAACAGCTTTACAGATTAAGAAAGGGGCGGAGAGCCGGATGATTAAAATCAGAACAGACTATGAATTAAAAAAATACGATTTTCTACTTATTATAGGTACAGTCATCCTCTCTGTTATCGGAGTACTTTTAATAGGAAGCGTGAATCCAGCTTATCAGCGGCGCCAGATTGCCGGTATTGCACTGGGAATTGTGGTTATGCTTTCCTGTTCATTTTTAGATTACCATTTGACAGAAAGGTATATCTGGGCCATTTACGGAACGAGTCTGGTGCTTCTTTTAAGTGTGACACTTACCGGCGCCATATCTGGCGGAGCTGCCCGCTGGATTGAAATTGGCCCGTTGCGGTTCCAGCCATCAGAATTAACAAAAATCCTTTTAATTGTTTTTTGGGCATGGCTGTTGGAACAGAATCAAAATAAGATGAATCAGCCGGTCTTTATTCTGTGCGCATTGTCGGCCCTTAGTCTGCCAATGGCATTGATATTAGAACAGCCGGACTTGTCCACCACCATCATCGTGGGCTGGGTGGCGGTCTGTATGCTGTATATGGCAGGACTTGGTTCCCGCATAATAACACGGGCGCTTGCAATCGGCGTTCCCTCGGGCGGATTGTTTCTTTTTTTGGTTACACGGCCAGAGCAGAGGATACTGAATGCATATCAGTACCGCAGGATTATGTCATGGCTGGCGCCGGGGGAATGGGCCCAGGAATCCTACCAGCAGAGATACTCGATTATTGCAGTGGGATCCGGAGGGCTGTTTGGGAAAGGGCTTGGCAATGACAGCCCCCTTTCCGTAAAAGAAGGAAATTTTCTGCCGGAACCCCATACCGATTTCATCATGGCAGTAGCAGGCGAGGAGCTGGGCTTTGCAGGGTGTCTGGTGATTATCTTGCTGCTTGGTCTGATTATTTTTGAATGTATCAGAACCGGGAACCGCACAGACAATATGGCCGGCCGGCTAATCTGTTTCGGAATGGCGGCTCTGATTGCCGGACAGTCTTTTGTTAATCTCAGCGTTGTGACCGGGTTGATGCCGAACACTGGGCTCACACTGCCCTTTGTCAGCTATGGACTTACCTCTTTGGTGAGCTTATATTTAGGGCTTGGCCTGGTATTGAATGTTAGCCTGCAGCGTGGAGAAATAGGAAATGGTAGATAGGGAGGGGACGAGGCAAAGCTTCGGGAATGCGGCTGCGGGAGCCGTACTATCTTATTCATGTCGGAACAATTCTGTAAGAAATTTGAAAGCAGCGTTTAGAAAAAGTTTAGTTCCATGTTAGCCTCGTGTTATTTTCATATTTTAAGATAGTATTGTTCCAAATAACAAATATGAAGGAGTTGACCAATTATGAAGAAAAAAACAAAAGCCGCGGTAATCCTTGGTTCGGCAGTAGTCTTATCAGCAGGAGCAGCCTTTACTTCCATGGCAGCGTGGCAGCAGGAGGAAGGAACCTGGATTTTTACGGATAACAGCGGAAACCGCGTAACAGACAGCTGGAGGCAGTCAGGAGGTGATTATTATTACCTGGATTCTGATGGAGTCATGGCAACCGACCAGTGGGTCGATGATTCCTATTATGTGGATATCAATGGGGTGCGTGTGACAAACCGCTGGGTTCAGGTGGAAGAAGGAACCGAGGACGCCCCTTCCTCTGATGGCGGCTGGTACTATATGGAATCCAATGGCCGCGCGGCAACAGACGGCTGGAGGACGATTAACAATCAGCGTTATCATTTTGATTCAGACGGCACGATGCAGTATGGCTGGTTAAATGATGAAGATAATTTATATTACTTAGGAGATGAAAATGACGGCGCCGCAAAGACAGGCTGGCTGTGTCTGGATTTTGACGAGAACAATGGGCAGGAGGACGGAACAGTTGCGCAGGCAGGCGATGGAGGAACCTGGTTCTATTTCCAGAGTAATAGCCGCGCTGTAAAGGCGAATGGTGATAACAGCTATGTGACCCGTACAATTAACGGATCCAGATATTATTTTGATGAGGACGGGGCAATGGCAACCGGTTGGGTAGCCATGGGAGAACGCAGAGACGGTGATACGACAGGTATCAGCACACTGAAATATTTTGGTGATTCCAACAGCGGACAGATGGCTAGGGGCTGGAGATACCTGACAGATGATCCGGAGGATTCTGATGATGGAGACCAGGATTTTAGTTTTGGCGTTGCAACCTCCAGCAATGCAACTCCCAGCAATGCACAGAGGTATGATGGCGGGGACGGCGCCTGGTACTACTTTGATAACAACGGAGTGCCCGAATACTTTAATGAGAATTCAGGGTCAGTTACCGATGCTACCACCAGGATTAATGGAAACCGTTATTTCTTCGATCAGTATGGACGTATGAAGAGCGGATTAATTGGCTTTACCCTTTCCGATGGCACTACGATTAGTGCATACTTTGGAGCCGATGATTCTGATGGAAAAATGAAAACCAACCGCCAGACCAATGTGATAGAAGAGGATGGTGAGCGTTCCACATTCTACTTTACAAACAGTGGAAGCTATACCGGGGAGCGCAACGGCTATCTTTATAACCAGGGGAAGCTGGTCCAGGCTGAAGATGGAGAGGATATCCAGGTATTTGAGGTCGGAGACCGTCTATACCTTGTGAATGAGGCCGGAAGGGTTCAGGATTCTAACCGTATATACCGGGCAGACGGAGAGTACCGGTATGAGTATCATAATGGGACAATCTATACTGTAAATGAGAACAGAGAGCGAACGGGAGAGGTGACAAGTGGTGAGACGCTGCCAAGTATTGCTTATGAAGAAATCTATGTATTAAATACAAACCGTGAATAAAGATATTGGGTATAGTAATCGGGCTGATTATGGTCAAATATCATATCTCCCGTCAGTTAGTGCGGTGGTCGGAAGGACTCTGAGGACTGCCTCCAGTTTCAGGCGGCGAAACATAATTATGTCAGTCATATTATCACCAGGCTAGAGCTATATGAATAAAAAGAAAGCAGGATATCGGTTATTCAAGGCAGATATCTTGCTTTCTCTTGTTTTACCTTTCATTAAAAATAGGTTCAAAAACTTAATTTCTTAGGATTTTCCATGTGTTTATCATATATCTGGGATTTATCGTTCCATACAGAGATTTGCAACTTCTACATTTCCGTCCATCTTATTTCCGGTTATATGAAAGCCACATCGCTTTGTATAGAATGATATGTTTTCTGCTTTGTCTGCAGGAGTAACTAATGTAATTTTTTTCCAGTCAGAATAAAACATCAAAAAATCTTGAATTGCCTTTGTACCTATCCCCACACCTTGAAACTCTGGAATAACACATAAACAGCCTAAATAATATTCCCCGTTTTTTCGATTTTCAAAGGATATAGCACCTACGGGAATTCCATCTTTCATAATCATATGTATAGGGGATTTTGAAATAGAATGTTCCATCTTTTCTTTTGTTTTTCCATACCCAGGACATTCTCCGTATCGAATGTAATCATCATAAAATGCCGCATTGTATATTTCTATTAAGCGTGTTGCATCGGCTATATTCGCTTTTTTATACGTTAAATTCATTCATTTTGCTCCTTCATGTAAATTCCCCTTTTTAGACTTCCGTGTCCATATGTATAATCGAGTTTTATTAACAGCCTAACATGATAATATGTATATTTCAATAAAAAACCCGGGAAATTAATAGTTGTAGAGTCCAATCTGTATTCTGCTTCAGGATAATGTACTGTAATATACAGAATTGTTGACTAATACCTGATTGCAGAGGGGGGAGGGTATAGAGAACGATGATTGTAAGATGATGATGATTCATCAATGGCAAGGAAGGCAGTTCCCTGGGATAGCTATTCGGGTGACTGCCTTCTGAAATGAAAGTTAAACGTGCTGGAGGATGGAATCTCGGTTGTCGGCAATGGGAAGAAGTGTATTGCCAAATCAAGGAGACTATCCATTTGGAAAGAGCGGCAACCGTTTCCGCGGCAGCTACCGGCATTATGATGATAGCCCCACCACTGTTTAATCCTGCACTGCTTCCTATTTCACAGCCGTAACCCCTGCCATAACAGCTTCAATTGTTTCGGCCGAATCAGGCATATAGCTGGCAATTATGGAAGAAATATATTTCCCTTTGGAAATACAGTAATAATCCTGAAGCATAGCTCCTCCAAGCGCAGAAACCGAAAGCTTTGTAAAGGTCTGTCCGCCTATATCAACATCTTCATAATCGTTAAACTCATAACCATAATCTTCCAGAGCCCCTAACTGCTCCTTCACAGCATCCAAATACTGTTCAGCAGGCATGCTTTTTCCGCGGGCGGCAACAGAAACATTTTCATGCAGCATCTGAACGTTTGAGGACTGGTCCGGCAGAAACACCATAAAATCATAGGCGGTTGTAAACTCCGCAACTTTATACTGAGCTTCATTGGAGACCCCGTTATTGACCAGGATTTCCTGGCCGGTTCCCAGGACTTTCTTAATCTCGTCTTCTGTGGAAATCGTGCAGTCCTCAGGAAAAGTAAAAGCAAGATTCAGCCAGGGGCTGGTAAATGTATAGCCATCCCAGGAGCCTGTTGAAAATTCGGCTGCCTTTTTCACTTCAGCGGTTGTCTCCGTTTCTTTGGCCTCAGTTGTTGCGGGTGGTTCCGGAGATTGCTTATTCCCGGAATTGCATGCAGTCAGCCATGCAGAAGCAAGTAAAGCGGCACTCAAAACCAAAATATTCTTCTTCATAATCATCCCCCTCCTGTATTTAGTAATAATATTTTATCAAACACAAATAAAAAATGCAATCGATTAGAAGAATTGGTTTAATGTAAACTATCTCATTAATCCGGCATAAGCCTGTCATTAGAAGATGTGATAAAAGTACCATGTGTTGTCACGTATTTTTGTTTAGTTCCGTCTTTTACCCTTAGGCCTGTCAGAGTCTCTGAACCTTCTTTAAAAATGAAGGTATAGGAACTGTTCTTAGACTCATAGATAAAATATTCTTCAATCTTTGTCGTGGGCTCACCCATGGCTTCCGTTAGCTGTTCCTTGGTATAACCTCTGTAGTCCACTCCGTCAACTAAAACCTCTCCCAGGTCATAGTCTGGAGAATTAAAGTCCAAGGATAGCTCAAAAACAACTCCCTCCTCAAGAGGAATCTCTCTAGAACTCTTATTTCCTGCCAACATGATGCCAAAACTAAGATCATCCTTCATTGGGTAAAAGTATCCCCAGCTTGAGTCCGGAATGACTTTCATGACTTTCTTATGAGAATAACGGTTCGTGAAGCCAGCCTCCTGAACCTCCTTTATGCTGCTTTTTCCTAGAATAAGTTCATAGGAACCGTCCAGTTTCACTACGGGAGTTTTGCTCCCTCCGCTGGAGCATCCTGTCAGCAAAACCGTCAGTATCAATAATAATCCAATATTAATACAGCCTCGCTTTTTCATGATAACACCCCCTCGCACAATTAATACGTTTATCATACAGTAAATGCTGATTCAATACAAGCGATTTCTCCCGCAAAAATTACATATATCCCATTATTAATTACATGCTGGGAGCGTATGCCGCTTTATATGATATATTATAGAAAAAAGAAGGTTTTAAAGTGGTTTCAAAAAAATCAGCTTTCATTTTCTGCCTCGTCTTTCTTAGAATAAATTCAGGACGGGTGTTTGTGCGCGTATTGTTAAGGAAACGACAAATCGGGTTTAAGGATAAAAACTATAAATTACAAACACTATGAAGGAAGATGGCAAAGAAGAAACATTTAAAGAATTGACTAAGAGGAGGATTTTATGAAGGGATTTACACCTATGACAACGGAGCGCTTTCAAAAGCGTTACGCAAATGGTTACCTTGAATGCCTGGGAAAGATTGGAAAATCAGGCGGAAATACTTTAATCGTATTTGGGGTAGTAATGGCTGCAATCGGGGTGCTTATTGGTTACGGACTGATAAGATTTTCAATCGTAACACTGAGCAGAGGTAATAGTGATGACATACCTACATTGATTTTTTTGGAGTTCTTTGTCTGGTTTTTCTTATTCCTAGTGTACCGTTGTGCCGGCTAGGCCGTAAAAGGAAAGGTATGGACGCAAATGACTGGCTGCAAACATTTGCTGAAGCCAGTGACTACCCCGAATCTGTTATCCGGGAGTTTTCCTCACAAGTTCCACAACAGGACAGCATTTACTTTGATGTTAACGGACCAACAATGTCACCAGGCATTATAACAAGGGACTACATTTTTTTTGAAGGCGGACAGTTTTGCGTCATCAAAAGGAGCGATATAATCGGTGCTTATTTTGTTAATCTGATTGATATATTCAACACAAAAAATAAATCAGGCTACTGCCTGCATGTTGCAATTTTTTCTAACCACAATACCTGTATTGTTACCAGGGCCTCTCAAAAGAGAGGCAAACATTTAATTGAAATGCTTACAGAAAAACACCCGGAAATAGACACTGCAGGCGGCAGAATATTATCAGATAAAGAGTTTGACAAAATGAAACAAGGCATTCATTGATTTTTTCTTATGAAGGGTATCACGGACGGTTTGCGGCAAACGCACAAATGAAAATTTATAAACAAATCATATAAAACAAACAAGGAGGGTGTTAAAATGGATAAAATGGAGTTGGCCAGTCATGTATTGACGTTTATTGCTTTTTTTGGAATAGGATGGAAATTAAGAACCAGTAAAGTTGATAAAAACACTTTACTGCCCGGCTATACACTTGAAAGAGTAACGCGCCGACGCAAAACGGGTGGCAACATAGTTATGGTTATAGCGGGGATATACTTAATACTTTTAATGCTTGTTTGGTTATTTCTTACTTAAATTAATGTTTTATATTATCAAACAAATGGTAGTAGATTCAGGCAGGTATTGGTTAGTTCCTATGCCTGCTTACTTTCTCCCCAAATATTCTCTGGGTGCTGGAAATAAAGGGGCAGATTGTTACAATTAGTACAAAATTATAAAGGTGAGGTTTTGAAATGAAAAAGAGATACATGACTCTTTGTATGATGATGGCAGTCATTCTTACCGCATGCAAAGCGGAACCTAAGTATGTAACGGAAACAGTAATGAACAAATTTGTGGTTTCTTATCCCGGGAATTGGAATGTATCTGATAAAGATGGTAATATAACAATATATAGTGGTCACCTTACTACGGAAGATATTTATTTTTATTGTTATGATTCCGGTTTCAAATTTGAAGAGTTGTGAGAAGCATGCTTCCGCTGTATCAAAAATTAAAACTATCAAATATATGATTGTAAAGTCATTAACATAGATGTATACTTTCGTTATAATTCTTAATTGTGAGGTACTTAATATGGATAACAGTACAAAGCTTTTTATTTTTTATAATTATTTCATTCCTGTTTTTGTCATTCTATTTTTGGCGGGTTCATGTTACATTTACTTAATAAGTAAACTTAAAAAAACAACTAAAAAAGAAGTACTTGCATCCTTGAATAAGTTAATCAAATCTTTGAAGATACTCATTATATTTTGTTCTGTTTCAGTAGCTTTTTTAGTTCTAATATTTTTATTATGGTGAAAATATTAATTTAAATCTCCTTAATTCTCCGCCCCGAGGCAGTTCGGGCAAATTTCAGTCTCATAACTCCAGTACCACTTATGGCACTGCTCACATACGGCAAGCTCCTGATTTCTGAATTGTTCGTCTACATAGGTTTCAGGGTGCTGCATATATCATTCCTTGGCCATAAAACTCCCTTTGAATTGTCTCGGCTTTATTTCCTGTAGCAGGTATATATTTTCCGACTACCATTTAGCACATCTCTTTTTCTTAAAGCATTAGTTTTCTTTCCAGAGGTCCTTTTTTCTGTTATAATAAAGCCAGCAATTTCATGGAGGGAAAGCGTGACGGCCCAGTGCAAAGCCCATCCCTGCCATCCATGGCAGTATGGACATGGTATCAGAAGCATGCCGACAGTACGCCAATCTGCCATTAGGTAAAGAAATGCAGGTAGTATAGGGGCGGGGCGGGGAGCAGAAAAGATGCTGGAAAAATGTAAGGAGCGACACGATGTTAGATATTGCTATTTGCGATGATGATGCCTGTTTTTCCGGCGGATTAGAAGAGACGTTATGCCGCATGGAAAAGACCTATGGGTTGAATTTTGAAATTGATGTTTATCAGGATGGCAGCAGCCTGGTAAAAGCGGTTCGGGCTGGGAAGCGCTATGATATCATCTGTCTGGATATCCAAATGCCGGAGATGGACGGAGTGGAAGCAGCCCGTCAGATACGCAAATTGGATCGGGTTGCGGAACTGATATATGTTACATCATATGACAGCTATATGAAAGAGGTGTTTGAGGTAACCCCCAGCGGGTTCATTATTAAACCCTTGGATTTGAATGAATTTGAATCGACATTTTACCGCGTCCTTAAGACAGTTATAGGGCAGGACGAATACTACCGATTCCGCTATAATAAAAAAGAATACAAGCTTCTAATACGTAATATCCTTTACTTTACAAGCGATTTGAGAAAAACGTATATTATAGAGGAAGGCGGACGATATATGGAATACAGGAAAATAAATGATATCAGCAAGGTTCTTGGGGAGACAAAGGGGATATTTATAAGGATACATAAGTCTTACCTGGTGAACTACCGCCATATCGTTCGTTTTTCCTATGATACAGTCAAGCTGAGTAATGGGGAGGTACTTTCGGTGAGTAGTCGCCGTAAACAGGAAGTGAACGAGCAGCTTTTGAAGCTGATGTCATTTCCGCTAAGGTAAGAGGACAAGCATGTATTATTTTAGTGTAATGGCCTTATGTGTGGCAATTTCCCTCTTTAGTGTCCTGATTTTGAAATTATATCTGGATACGTTTCTGCAAAGAGCCGTGGGAATCAGGAGCGTGGCTGGGTGGCTTCCATTTTTCATATGGCAGTGTCTCTCTGAAACAGGGCATTTTCCGGGATATATCACTCTGTTGCTCACATTTTCCACTATGTTTATAGTAGGATTTAGTTATACCGGCCCTTTTTGGAAACGGTGTGTGTTCCCCACCATTTTCCTGGCAATATGGATGCTTTTAGAGGGTGCGGTGGATTTTGCCTTTCGGTATATAAATGGAACTGTGGAAACCGAGTTTTTGATGGTGTCCATTCTTTCTAAGATACTCCTGTTCCTATTAGCTATGGGTATCAGGCAGTATGCAAAAAAGAAGGGAATTGGAAAAGAACCATATGGCGGCGGTATGGTCTATATGCTCCTGCCTATTATAGGAATGATACTGTATCATACGCTCTATCAACTGCTGCAGTCCCTGTATGTGAACCAATCGGAAATTGGGGGATGGATGTTGTTGGCATCAGTGGCCTTGATTTGTCTTAATTTATCTTTTTATCCTGTTTACACACAGTTGGTCAATAACCTTCATATGAAGATGGTTACGCATTATTATATAAAGCAGATGGAACTTTTCAGGCAGGAAGAGGCCATGGAAGCAGCTGCGGCGAAGGAAATTCGGCAACTGCGCCATGATATGAGGCAGCATCTGATTTATTTAGGAGAGCTGCTTGGAAATGGAACGTTGGAGGCAGCCCGGGAAGTATTATTTGAACTGATAGGGGAAACAAAAAAGCAGGGGAGACTGGAATCAAGGACCGGCAATATGGTGGTGGACTCCATGGTAAATCACGCATGGAAAACCGCAGTGGAAAACGGTATTATATTCCATGCGGATATAGCGCCGCTGCCGGAACTGTCTATAAAAGACGCGGATTTGTGTGTATTGCTGGGAAATGCCCTTGATAATGCGCTGGAGGCGTCAAGGTTTGTAGAGGAAGGCAGGAAAGAGATATGGGTTGCCTTTCAATATATTAAGGGGAGTCTGTGCATTCAGATAAAGAATATCTATAAAGAAGACTTGAAATTAGCAGATGATGGAAAAATAGTAAGCCGTAAAGAAGAGCGCGGGCATGGATTTGGACTGTACTCTATGGAGAGGATAGCAGAAAGATATCATGGAATGCTGGATATCAAATCCGATGAAGGATTATTTACGGTGGAGATATTCATATATTGCTGAAGTCAGGTAAGGGTTCTGGCCAGATTGTATCAGAAGAAGCCGAATATTTTGATGATGAAATTTTAAGTACCAAAAAATGTATGATATCATCCCGTCTTTGACACATAAATGGATGTATAAGTGCCGCAATCCCTTTGAAATACTGGGCTTGTGGCACTTTTAGATTGATTGATGTGTCAAACGCCCGTGTACTCAGAAGCATTGGACCCTCCCGCAGCAATTGATGAAAAAGGCAGCTTCTTAAAGAGCTTGCGTGAAATGTATTGCTTAATACCGAAATATCAACTATAATTATGCATGATGTTGAATTGTTTCGTTTTGTCCGAAAATTCAAAGTTGTCGTAAAAGGGACAAAAACCGCTTGAAAAGCCGGTATTTTCGGCCGAAACAGGAGCATAAAAAGTGAAATTTCCAGCTCTTTTCAACACTTGAAATAGCAAAAAAACAAGCACAGATTTTTGTGCAATACTACCAAATTAAGGACGATGTTCTATGAGAAAACTAGCGTTACCTGATGAAATATTACTAAATATCCAGCAGCCTGCCCGCTATATCGGCGGGGAGGTGAACATGACAAATAAGGACCCATCTAAGGTGGACATCCGATTTGCCATGTGTTTCCCGGATGTATACGAAATCGGCATGTCCCACCTGGGCATCCAGATTCTGTATTCCATGTTCAACAACCGGGAGGATATTTACTGCGAGCGCGTCTATTCCCCGTGGATGGACCTGGACCCCATACTCAGGGAAAATAAGATACCCCTCTTTACCCTGGAAACACAGGAACCGGTAAAGAATTTTGATTTCCTTGGAATTACCCTTCAGTACGAGATGTGCTACACCAATGTGCTCCAGATTCTGGACCTTTCACAGATTCCCCTTCATGCCTGTGACAGGACGGAGGATTACCCCATCGTCATAGGGGGAGGCCCCTGCGCCTATAATCCGGAACCGCTGGCTGATTTTTTCGACCTGTTTTACATCGGTGAGGGAGAGACTGCTTATTTTGAACTGATGGACCGATATAAGGAGAATAAGAAGGCCGGCGGCACCAGGAAGCAGTTCCTGGAAATGGCGGCAGAGATACCGGGCATATATGTGCCTGCTTTTTATGATGTGACATATAAGGAAGACGGGACCATTGAATGTTTTCAGCCTAACAATGAACATGCCATGCCGGTTGTTAAAAAACAAATCGTAACCGATATGGACAGCGTGGGCTATATCGAAAAGCCGCTGGTGCCGTTTATCAAAGTAACCCAGGACAGGGTGGTGCTGGAGATTCAGCGGGGCTGTATCCGCGGCTGCCGGTTCTGCCAGGCCGGCTGTGTGTACAGGCCCCTCAGGGAGCACAGCCTGGAATACCTGAAGCATTACGCCAACGACATGCTTAAGAGCACGGGCCATGAGGAGATATCCTTAAGCTCCCTTAGCTCCAGCGATTACAGCCAGTTAGAGGGCCTGGTCAATTTCCTCATTGATGAATTCAAGGGCAAGGGCGTGAATATCTCCCTGCCGTCCCTGCGCATCGACGCATTTTCACTGGACGTCATGAGCAAGGTCCAGGACGTGAAAAAGAGCAGTCTTACCTTTGCGCCGGAGGCCGGCTCCCAGCGGCTGCGGGATGTTATCAATAAGGGACTGACAGAGGAAGTGATTCTGAAGGGAGCCGCCGATGCCTTTGCGTCGGGATGGAACCGGGTGAAGCTGTATTTCATGCTGGGACTTCCCACGGAGACAGTGGAGGATATGGAGGGAATTGCGCTGCTGTCTGAAAAGATTGCGGAAGCCTATTACGATATCCCCAAGGACCAGAGAAACGGCAAGGTACAGATTGTGGCCAGCTCATCCTTCTTTGTGCCAAAGCCCTTTACGCCGTTCCAGTGGGCCAGGATGTGCACAAAGGAAGAATTCATTGAAAGGGCCAACATTGTCCGGGGCAAGTTCCGTGAAATGAAGAACTTTAAGAGCCTCAAATATAACTGGCATGAGGCAGAGCTTACCGTGCTGGAGGGCGTGCTGGCCAGAGGCGACCGAAGGGTGGGCGCTGTCATAGAAGAAGCCTACCGCACAGGGGCCATCTACGATTCCTGGTCCGAATATTTTAAGAATGACGTTTGGATGAAGGCATTTGAAACCTGCGGCGTGGATATCGGGTTTTATACCACCAGGGAGCGGAGCCCCGACGAGGTGTTCCCATGGGACTTCATTGACGCAGGCGTGTCAAAGGAGTTCCTGATTCGTGAGTGGAACCATGCTGTGAAGGAAGAAGTGACGCCTAACTGCCGTCAGAGATGTTCAGGCTGCGGAGCCAGGGATTTTGGCTGCGGCGTTTGTTATGAAACTATAAAGGAATAGGATAAATGAAAATTCGGATTAAATTCAGAAAATATGGAACAATGAAGTTCATCGGCCATCTGGATGTTATGCGTTATTTCCAGAAGGCCATCCGCAGGTCGGATGTGGATATCTGCTACAGCGGGGGATTTTCCCCGCATCAGATTATGTCCTTTGCAGCCCCTTTGGGAGTGGGAATCACCAGCAACGGCGAGTACGTGGACATAGAGGTGTCCTCCACCGGGGATTCGGAAACCATGAGGGAACGCCTGAACGCGGTAATGTCAGAGGGCTTTGAGATTGTAAGCTACCGGCGTCTGCCGGATGATGCTGCCAACGCCATGTCCATAGTCGGGGCAGGGGATTATACCCTGGCCTTCAGGCCGGGATATGAGCCCGGAGACATGGATAAGGAACAGTGGTTTCAGGGGCTGATTGCTTTTTTTGAGCGTCCCAGCGTCATGGTGACAAAGAAGACCAAGCGCGGGGAAAAGGAGATGGACTTAAAGCCCCTGGTTTATGAACTGAGAATCTGTCCTGAGGGGGACGGTGAAATGGAAGGCCCCCGCCTGTTCATGAAGATATCCGCTGGCAGCGCTGCCAATGTGAAGCCGGAACAGGTGCTGGATGCATATTACGGGTTCCTGGGGGAGGAACGCCCGCCCTTTGCCTTCATGGTACAGCGGGAAGAGGTGTATGCGGACAGGGCTTCTGAGGCTGAGAAGGAGGCCGGGATTCATTCCTTTGTATCGCTGGAACAGCTGGGTGAGGAAATCAGATAATGGACAAACTAGTAGTGACCCGGCGTGGGGATAAGGTATGCACGGCCCTGGTATCCGATGGAAAGGTAAAGCAGCTTATGCTGGAGCCGGATACCGCCGACTCCCTGCTGGGCAATATCTATATCGGCAAGGTGCAGAAGGTGGTAAGCAATATCAATGCCGCCTTTATTGACATAGGACCGGGATGCACCGGATACTACAGCCTGCAGGAGCGCTGGAAGCCGGAACGGCTTAAGGCCGGCGATGAGCTGGTGGTGCAGGTCAGCAAGGACGCGGTAAAGACAAAGGCCCCGGTGGTTTCAGAGCGCCTGTCCTTCACAGGGCGGTACTGCGTGCTGACGGTGGGAAAGCCCGGAATCGGCTTTTCCGCTAAAATCCGGGATACCGCCTATAAGGCAAGGCTTCGTTCCCTGCTGGAACATGACCTGGAAGGGGAAACCTGCCTGGGTGTCATTGTGCGGACCAATGCGGGTACGGCGGAGGACCATACCGTATTGGAGGAACTGGCTGCACTGAGGCAGACATGGCGGAGACTTTCTGCGGAGGCTGCCTGCAGGGTCTGCTACAGCTGCCTTTACAGGGCGCTGCCGGGCTATATTGCAGCCATACGTGATTCCTTTGGGGGTTCCCTGGAGGAAATAATTACAGATGTGCCTGAGTACCACAGGGAGCTTAAGGAGTATCTGGAGGCATACCAGAGGGAAGATTTGGGACGCCTGACCTTTTATACGGACGCCCTCCTGCCCCTTGGCAAGCTGTACAGCCTGGAGAATGCGTTTGAAAAGGCGCTGGGAAAGAATGTGTGGCTTAAGTCCGGGGGCTATCTGGTCATAGAGCCTACGGAGGCCATGACGGTCATTGATGTGAATACGGGAAAGTATTCAGGCAGGAAAAACATGCAGGACACCATATACAAGATAAATATGGAGGCTGCGGATGAAATTGGACGGCAGCTGAGGCTGCGTAACCTTTCCGGCATTATTATTGTGGATTTTATTGATATGGAAAGGGAAGAGGACAGGAAGACCCTTCTTGCCCATTTAGGGGATGTTGTTTCGAATGACCCGGTAAAGACCACGGTGGTGGACATGACTGCTTTGAACCTGGTGGAGCTTACCAGGAAAAAGGTGAGGAGGCCGCTCCACGAACAGGTGGGAATATGACAATACAAAAGGGGATAAAGGGGAAGAAATATGAAAATCATAATTGTAGGCTGCGGCAAAGTGGGAACCACACTGGCAGAGCAGCTGAACAGGGAAAACCACGATATTACGCTGATTGACTGTGACAGCGAGGCGCTTCAATCCATTTCAGACAGTACGGATGTCATGAGCGTCACCGGTAACGGAGCCGTGTACCAGGTACAGATGGAGGCGGGAATCAAGGAAGCTGATTTGCTTATCGCCACCACCAACTCAGATGAGCTGAACATGCTCTGCTGTTTGATTGCAAAGAAAGCAGGAAACTGCCATACCATTGCCCGTATCCGCAACCCTGAATATTCGGCGGAAATCAACTATATCAGGGAGGAGCTGAACCTTTCCCTGGCCATTAATCCGGAGCTGGCAGCCGCCAGGGAGATTGCCAGGCTGCTGCGTTTTCCAAATGCCATCAAGATTGAGCTGTTTGCCAAGGGCAGGATAGAGCTTCTCAAATTCCTGATTCCCAAGGATTCCATCCTGGACCGGATGAAGGTGATGGATGTGGTAAGCCGCCTGAAGAGCAATGTGCTGATTTGCGCCGTGGAACGGGGGGATGACGTGGTGATTCCCGACGGCAACTTTGAGATGAGGGGCGGGGACAAGATATCCTTTATCGCACCCCATGCGGACTGCGCTGAATTCTTCCGCAAGGCGGGCATTGAGAACAACGCGGTTAATTCCGCCATGTTTGTGGGTGGCGGAAAGCTGACCGTATACCTGGCCAAAGCCCTGGCCGATTCCAAGATGAAGATTAAAATCATAGAGCAGGATGAGGAGCGGTGCAGGATTTTAAGCGAAATTCTTCCCCACGCCATGATTATACACGGGGATGGTTCGGACCAGAAGCTGCTTTTGGAGGAGGGAATCCGCCAGACAGAGGCGTTTGCCTCCCTTACCGGCTTTGATGAGGAAAACATCCTGCTGTCCCTGTATGCAGCCAGCCAGTCCAAGGCCAAGCTGGTTACCAAGGTCAATAAGATTGCCTTTGAAAATGTAATCAACGCCCTGAATCTGGGAAGCGTCATATACCCGAAAATGCTGACAGCCGATATCATCCTGCAGTATGTAAGGGCCATGCAGAATTCCATGGGCAGCAATATAGAGACTCTGTATAAAATCGTGGCTGATAAGGCAGAGGCGCTGGAATTCAGGGTCAGGGGGGATTCGCCTGTGCTGGGGATTCCTCTGGAAAAACTGAAGACCAGAAATAACCTGCTGGTGGCATGCATCAACCGCAACGGCCGCATCATCATGCCCCGAGGCAAGGATACCCTGGAGGCAGGGGACACGGTTATTATTGTGACCACCCACACAGGGCTTAACGACTTAAAGGATATCTTAATGTAAAGGCGGGCTGGACATGAATCGGAGTATAATCATATATATGCTGGGCTGGATTATGAATATGGAGGCCATTTTCATGACCCTGCCGGTCATTACGGCTGTTATTTACAGGGAAAGCATTGGGTTCATCTACCTGGGCGTTGCCGCAGTCTGCGGCCTGCTGGGATTTCTGTGCACCAGGAAAAAGCCCTGCACAAAGATGTTTTTTGCAAGGGAAGGATTTGTGACGGTTTCCCTGGGATGGATTGTTTTGAGCTTTTTTGGGTGCATGCCCTTTGTCATAAGCGGAGAGATTCCCCATATCATTGACGCTATGTTTGAAATTGTATCCGGTTTTACCACCACCGGGTCCAGCATCATTCCCAAGGTGGAGGATATGTCCCATGCCACCCTGATGTGGAGAAGCTTTTCCCACTGGATTGGCGGCATGGGGATACTGGTGTTTATCCTGGCAATCCTGCCCATGGCAGGTGATTATAATATGCATATTATGCGGGCGGAGAGTCCCGGTCCTTCCGTGGGAAAGCTGGTGCCTAAAATACGCATCACGGCCAAGCTGCTGTATTCCATATATTTTTGGATGACCATCGTCATGATGGTCCTTCTGCTGCTGGGAAAAATGCCTTTATTTGACAGTATCTGCATGAGCTTCGGCGCTGCCGGTACAGGAGGCTTTGCCTGCCGTAATTCAGGACAGGCGGATTACACGGTGTACCAGCAGGCTGTCATTACTATTTTCATGCTGCTGTTCGGCGTGAATTTCAACGTGTACTACCTGCTGCTCATACGCAGGCCCAAGGATGCGGGACGGTGCGAGGAGCTGAGGGGATATCTGGCTGTGGTGGCCATATCCATCCTGCTTATCACCATCAATATCCGCAGCCTGTTCCCGTCCCTGTTTATGGCCTTCCATCAGGCGGCGTTCCAGGTTTCCTCCATTATCACCACCACGGGGTACTCCACCATTGACTACAACAGCTGGCCGGAGTTTTCCAAGACCATTCTGCTGCTTATCATGTTTATCGGAGCGTGCGCAGGCAGCACGGGCGGAGGCATGAAGGTGTCCCGTGTTATGATTGCATTTAAGGAAATAAAAAAGGAGATGGCGTCTGTCATCCATCCACGCAGCGTGAAGGTGCTTAAGTTCGAGGGAAAGCCTCTGGAGCACAATACCCTCAGGTCCCTTAACGCCTATATTATTGTTTATTTTATGATATTCGGCGTATCCACCCTGATAGTGAGTCTGGACAATTACGACTTCATGACCTCATTCTCGGCAGTGGCAGCCAACCTGAACAACATTGGTCCCGGTATGTCCGTGGTGGGTCCGGCATCCAACTATTCCATGATGTCCTACCTGTCCAAGACCGTGCTCATATTCGATATGCTGGCCGGCAGGCTGGAGCTGTTCCCCATGCTGGTGCTGCTGTCTCCCGGAACCTGGAAACGGAGCTAAGATGTGTAATTGTGAAATGCAGGTGAAAAAACAGTGACTTTCATTGACGAATCCCGACCTCCGGGGTATGATTTCCATAAGAAATCCATGAGGAAAGAAAACCGCGCACAATACATGTTTGGCGTGTAAGGGAATTATCGTGAAGGAGGAAACGGATTGATAAGATTCACAAAAGGCATAAGGGGCATCAGCGCTCTGGTTCTGGCGCTTTCGCTGGCATCGGCATACCCGGCCGTATCATGGGCCGGTGAAGCGGGGCAAGCGGGGCAAACAGAGAATACAGAGAATACAGAAGCATCAACCGGTGCAGTTGCCTATGGTCCGGGAAGCTATGTCATCGGCCGGGACATTCCGCCGGGGGAATATGCGGTCTTTACGGAGGACACATCGGAGCAGAACGCTTATTCCACTTGTACCATTACGTTGTATAAGGATGATACCGATGAGCGGCGTATCGGAACCTTCCGGTTCCAGCACCACGGCCTGATTACCCTTTATAAGGGACAGCACCTGGTAATCACAAAGGGATATGCGGTGGAGGCGGACCGCGCGGGCATTACCCTGGGGACAACCGGCATGTACAAGGCGGGACGGGATATGGAGCCGGGCACATACCGCATCACGCCCCTTACCTCGGGCGGCGGTTATTATGCCCTGTACAATGATGTGAGATATTACTATGATTATATAGATGAATACGGAGCGCTGTTTGAGCCGGTCACAATCAATATTGGGGAAGGCCAGTATCTGGAGCTCTTTGACGCGGGCGCAGTGGAACTGGTGTCAAACTGACAAAAAACTGACAAAAAAACTGGAAATTCCGGTTGACATCGGAAAAGGAAAATGCTATGATATACCAGTATGCCGCACAGCGGGGTTGTAAGAGTCTGCCTGTTTTTCCTTGAAAAAGGCAGGTCACCGAAGCTGGCGAGTAATGATAATAGGAGGTGCCTTTCATGTACGCGATTATAGCAACAGGCGGAAAGCAGTACAAGGTAGCAGAAGGCGATGTCATTAAGGTAGAGAGACTGGGCGCAGGCGCAGGCGAGACCGTAACATTTGACCAGGTGCTGGTTGTAAACAACGGCGAGCTGCAGATTGGATGCCCAACCGTTTCCGGCGCAACTGTTACAGCAACAGTTGAGAAGGAAGGTAAGGCTAAAAAAGTCATCGTTTACAAGTATAAGAGAAAGACTGGCTATCACAAGAAAAACGGCCACAGACAGCTTTATACTCAGGTGAAGATTGAAAAAATCAACGCTTAATTGTAAATGATATGATTAAAACAACCGTATTCAAGAAATCCACAGATTCAGGCAATGCTGTTTACACAGGGGTTGTGATGGAGGGACATGCCGGGTATGCCGGGGAGGGTGAGGATATCATCTGCGCGGCGGTTTCGGCCCTGGCTCTTAACTTTTTCAATTCAGTGGAGGCATTTACGGAAGATGGATTTGAAGGCGGGGCGGGAGAGAGCGGTTCGTTTGAATTCCGTTTCACTTCAGATATAAGTCCTGAATCAAAGCTCCTGATGAACTCTTTTATCCTGGGACTTCAGAATATTGAGAGGGATTACGGGAAATCATATATTAACGTGAAGTTTAAGGAGGTGTAACACATGTTAAAGATGAACCTTCAGTTATTCGCTCATAAGAAAGGTGTTGGTTCTACCAAGAACGGTAGAGACTCCGAGGCCAAGAGACTTGGCGCTAAGAGAGCCGACGGACAGTTCGTACTGGCTGGCAACATTCTGTACAGGCAGCGCGGAACCCATATTCATCCTGGCAACAACGTAGGCAGGGGTGGCGATGATACCTTATTCGCTTTAGTAGACGGAGTTGTTAAGTTTGAAAGAAAGGGCAGAGACAGAAAGCAGGTTTCTGTATACCCAAGGGCAATCAACGAATAATTTCGAAGGGCTCCATACTTAGCGTATGGGGCTCTTTTTCACACCACAGGAGGTACTGTGTATGTTTGCCGATAGCGCAAAAATATTTATTAAATCCGGTAAGGGCGGAGACGGCCACGTGTCCTTCAGACGCGAGCTGTATGTTCCCAACGGCGGTCCTGACGGAGGTGACGGTGGCCGCGGAGGCGACGTCATTTTCCAGGTAGACAAAGGAAAAAACACCCTGGTGGACTTCCGGCATGTGCGCAAGTACATTGCAAAGGACGGCCAGGAAGGCGGAAAGAAGCGCTGCCATGGAGCAGATGCCGATGACCTGATTGTGAAGGTGCCGGAGGGAACGGTGCTCAAAGATTTCGAGACAGGAAAGGTCATTGCCGATATGTCCGGTGACAACCAGCGGGAAGTCATCTTAAGAGGCGGCAGGGGCGGTCTTGGGAATATGCATTTTGCAACATCGACCATGCAGGTGCCCAAGTATGCGCAGCCGGGACAGCCCGGCGCAGAGCTGTGGGTGCAGTTGGAGCTTAAAGTAATTGCGGACGTGGGCCTGGTGGGCTTTCCCAATGTAGGTAAATCCACGCTGCTGTCCGTTGTCAGCAATGCAAAGCCTGAGATTGCAAATTACCATTTCACCACACTGAATCCCCATCTGGGCGTGGTGGACCTGGGGGACGGGGCCGGATTTGTCATGGCGGATATCCCGGGCCTGATAGAGGGCGCCTCAGAGGGCATTGGCCTGGGACATGCATTCTTAAAGCACATTGAGCGCACCAAGGTCCTGGTCCATGTGGTGGACGGCGCTTCCGTGGAGGGCAGGGACCCTCTGGAGGACATTAGGACCATTAACCAGGAGCTGGAAGCTTATAATCCGGAGCTGTTAAAGCGTCCTCAGGTCATTGCTGCCAATAAGATGGACGCAGTGTATGCAGAGGAAGATACGGACATTATAGTTGACGAGCTGAGAAAAGAATTTGAGCCAAAGGGCATTAAGGTATTCCCCATATCTGCTGTCAGCAGAAAGGGCGTAAAGGAGCTTCTGTACCATATCAATGACCTGCTTAAGACCGTGGATGATGCGCCGGTTGTATTTGAAAAGGAATTTGAGGTCCAGTACCAGGGCGACAGGAACCTGCCCTATACCGTGACCAGGGCGGATGACGGCGCCTATGTGGTGGAAGGTCCCAGAATCGACAAGATGCTCGGATACACCAACCTGGATTCTGAGAAGGGATTTGATTTCTTCCAGAAGTTCCTTAAGAATACGGGAATCCTGGACGACCTGGAGAAGGCCGGGATTGAGGAAGGCGACACGGTCCGTATGTATGGGCTGGAGTTTGATTATTACAAATAGAAGGAGTTATTATGACAAGCAAGCAGAGAGCCTATTTAAAAGGCCTGGCCATGACCATCGACCCTGTATTTCAGATTGGAAAATCCAGCCTTACGCCGGAGATTACCCAGGCAGTGGACGAGGCCCTGGAAGCAAGGGAACTGATTAAGGTGACGGTGCTCAAGAATTGTCTGGACGACGGCGGTTCCATCGCAGATGTCCTGGCAGAGCGCACGCATTCACAGGTGGTCCAGGTCATTGGCAGGAAAATCGTTCTTTACCGTCCTGCCAAAGAGGAAAAGAAACGTAAGATTGTGCTGCCGGTGAAATAGACGGACAGGTACCGGTTAAGGTATGTGAAGAAGGGATTTGTTTGGCAAAGATAGGAATACTGGGG
>ULWX01003675.1_pt1 | contig 26232 bp, 25 predicted proteins | sample 1960851 | NCBI WGS metagenome assembly ULWX01 (sample SAMEA4835826, study PRJEB28245) | human gut metagenome | biome: gut microbiome; material: fecal sample | place: Denmark | collected 2008 | reverse complement strand
CACGCCTATGCGGACGACAGCGCCGTGCGCCGCGCGTGCTACCACGTCGTGGGCGACTATGCCGGCAACGTCGGCACCGGTGCGCTCGGCGCATTCTCCGCGCAGCTCGCGGGGTACAATCCCATCACCGGTACTTACGCCTCCGGCGGCCACGAGGTCGCGCTGACGATCGACTCCGCGCTCAACGTCGTAGCGCTCAACGCCCTGAACGGGCGCAAGGGCGCCGTGCTCGTGAGCAACTACAAGACCGGCGAAATTCTCTGCATGACCTCCTCGCCAACGACCGACCCCGCGGACGAGAGCGCCACGATCGCGGACGGCACCTATCTCAACCGGTGCATCAACTCCACGTTCACGCCCGGCTCCATCTTCAAGCTCATCACCGCCGCCGCCGCGATCGAGCAGATCTCCGATCTGGAGAGCCGCACGTTCACCTGCAGCGGCAGCGTGGACGTTGCCGGCGTCACGGTCACATGCACGGGCGTGCACGGCAGTCAGAATTTTGAGGACGCGCTGGCCAATTCCTGCAACTGCGCCTTTGCGGAGATCTCTCTGGAGCTTGGCGCGGACGCGCTCGCGCAGTACGCCAAGGAGCTTGGCTTCACCGATGCACAGAAGCTCGACAGCATCACAACCGCCGCCGGCAGCTTTACCGAGGGCGCGGCGGGCAGCGCAAACCTCGCCTGGTCGGGCATCGGCCAGTACGAGGATCTCATCTGCCCGTATTCCATGCTGCGTCTGGTCTCCGCCATCGCAAACGGCGGCTCCGTCGTGGAGCCGACCCTGCTGCTGGACAACACGAACGACAGCACCACCCTGCTCAAAACGAGCACGGCCAACAAGCTGCGCGACATGATGAATTACAATGTCCGCGCGCATTACGGCACGAACACCTTCCCCGGTCTGAACCTCTGCGCCAAGACCGGCACCGCCGAGGTGGGCGACGGCACGTCGCACGCGTGGTTCACGGGCTTTCTGCTGGACGACGCACACCCCTACGCCTTCGTGGTGCTGGTGGAAAACGGCGGCGGCGGTCTCTCCGTCGCGGGCAGCGTGGCGAACACCGTGCTGCAAGCGGCAGTAAATTGATTGAAACTTTCGGAGTAACCTATGATCGACATCTCAGTGCACGAGCTCGTCAAGAGCTTTGAGCAGGGCAGCAATATTCTCAACGGTCTCACCTTCGACATCACCGCCGGCGAGCGCGTGGGCATTCTCGGCCGCAACGGCTGCGGCAAAACCACGTTCTTCCGCATTCTCTCCGGCGAGCTTCCGGCGGATTCCGGCACCGTGTCCGTCGCGTCCGGGCGGCGGCTGGGGCTGATCTCGCAGATCCCGGTCTACCCGGACGGCTGGACGACCGAGGACGTGCTGCGTGACGCGCACCGGCGGCTGTACGCCATCGAAGCGCGCATGGACGCGCTCACCGCGCGCATGGCGGAGGATGATGCCCCTACATTATTAAATGAATACGACCGCCTGTCGGAGGATTTCCGCCGGCTTGGCGGATACGACATGGAGTTTGAGCGCAACCGCGTGGCGAACGGGCTGGACATTCCCGCCGCCATGCGCGCGCAGCCGTTCGACAGTCTCTCCGGCGGCGAAAAGACGCGCGTGAATCTCGCACGCCTGATTCTGGAGGACACGGATATCCTTCTGCTCGACGAGCCGACGAACCATCTCGACCTGCGGGCGACCGAATGGCTGGAGGAGTACCTGCTGCAGTTTCACGGCACGGTGCTCGTCATCAGCCACGACCGCTATTTTCTCGACCGCGTGGTGCAGCGCTGCATCGACTTCACCACCGGCAAGGCCGAGTTCTACAGCGGAAACTACAGCTTCTACGTCGTGGAGCGGCAGCGCCGCTTCGATGAGAAGCTCAAGCAGTATGAAAAGGATCAGGCCAAGCTCCAGCAGCTCACGGAGGCGGCAGCCAAGCTGCACCTCTGGGCGTTCATGGGCAACGACAAGCTGCACAAGCGCGCCTTTTCCATCGAAAAGCGCATCGAAAAGCTGGAAACGACCGAAAAGCCCACCGCCGACCGGCGACTGAACGTCCGCTTTTCCGAGCACGAATTTCGCGGCGACGAGGTGCTCGTGCTCGACGGGCTGAGCAAGGCCTACGGCGGGCGGACGCTGTTCCATGACCTGAGTCTGACCGTCACCGGAGGCGAGCGCATCGCGCTCATCGGCGACAACGGCACGGGCAAGACCACGTTTTTGAAGCTCGTGATGAACGAGGAGACGCCCGACGCCGGCTGGGTGCGGCGCGGTCCCACCGTGCGCACGGCGTACCTGCCGCAGATCATCCGCTTCGCCGTGCCGGAGCGCTCTATGCTCGACACGATGCTGTACGAGTGCAAATGCACGCCGCAGCAGGCGCGCGACCGTCTGGGCGCCTACGGCTTTCGCGGCGAGGACGTTTTAAAGCCCGTGTCCGCCCTCTCCGGCGGTGAGCTGTCGCGCCTGCGGCTGTGCATGCTCATGGGCGGCGAGATCAACTTCCTCATCCTCGACGAGCCGACGAACCACCTTGACATTGCCAGCCGCGAGTGGATCGAGGACGCGCTCTCGGACTATTCCGAAGCGCTGCTGTTCGTGTCGCACGACCGGTATTTCATCGAAAAATTCGCCACGCGCATCTGGGCGCTCTCCGACGGGGCGATCACGGATTTTCGCGGGACGTTGGAAGAATACCATGCATTCCGCGCGCGGCAAACGGCGCTGCAGCAGGCCATCAAACACAACGAGCGCAAGAAAGAGCCGAAGCCGAAAAAGAAGGGCGGCGCCAGCCCGGAAAAGCAGCTCGCCAAGGCCGAGCGCGAGATTGAGAAGGCCGAGGCGCAAATGACCGCGCTGGAGCAGGAATGCGAGACCTATGCCACCGACTATCAGAAGCTCATGGAGCTGGAGGAACAAAAGACCGCGCTGAGCGAGCAGCTCGACGCGCTCTACGCTGCGTGGGAGGCGCTGAGTGAATGAAGCACAAGCTTTCTCTGATTCTTGCCGGCGTATGCATCCTTGCCGGGTGCGTGTTCCGGTTTGCGATGCCGGGGCACGACTTCATCGGGTATCTGCTGTGGCTGCTGGCCGTGCTGATTTTCGCGTTCCCGCGGCTCAGCAAAACGTGGCGCATCGTGCTCGCGGCGCTGCTCGTGCTTGGAGCGGCGGTGTTCGCCGTATTTGAAGCGCCGGTCATCTCGAACGCGAAGACCGACGCCGACCCGCAGTCCGATTACCTCATCGTCCTCGGCGCAGGCGTCAACGGCAGCGCGCCGTCCCTCTCCATGGTCAACCGGCTGGAAGCCGCGCTGGACTATCTCGAAGCGTACCCCGACGCGGTGGCGATCGTCTCCGGCGGACAGGGCGCGGGCGAGGACGTGACCGAGGCCTCCGCCATGCACGACTGGCTCGTTGCGCACGGTATGCCGGAATCGCGCATCGTGCAGGAGGATCAGTCCACCAGCACGCGCGAAAACCTGGAAAACTCGTTTGCCATCATCCGCAGCCGGGGCGGCGACCCCGCCGGGGGCGTTGCCGTCGTATCAAGCGAATACCACCTCTACCGCGCCAAGCAGATGGCGCGGGCGCTGGGCGCAAAGCCGCTCGGCGTGGCGGCGGAGACAACGCTCCCCACCATGCGCGCCAACTATTTCATCCGGGAAGCCTTTGCCGCGGCCTATATGCAGGTCTTCGGCGTATTATATTGAGGAGCGCCTATGGAAAAAGTCAACGTATACGATTGGGACAAAACCATTTTCCCCGTAGACAGCACGGTTGCATTCTACAAGTTCTGCCTGAAGCACTATCCCGGCGTGCTGAGCGCCGCGCCGCGCACAGTCGCCATGCTGCCCGGCTACTGGGCGAAGCACTGCACGAAAACGCGCATCAAGGAGCAGTTTTACGGCTTTCTGCGCTACGTGCCGGACATCGACGCGGCGCTGGAGACGTTCTGGAACGAGAACTTTCCCCGCGTCAACGCGTGGTATCTGGAGCAGCGGCGCGACGACGATATCATCATCTCCGCCTCGCCGGAGTTTCTGGTCGGTATCCCGGCCAAGAAGCTGGGCGTGCGCCTGCTGGCCTCGCGCGTGGATAAGCACACCGGCGCGACCGAGGGCGAAAACTGCCACGGTGCGGAGAAGGTCGCGCGCCTGCGCGCGGCGTTCCCGGATGTGGAGATCGCGGAGTTTTACTCCGACTCCCGCAGCGACGATCCGCTGGCGCAGCTTGCCGAGCGCGCGTTTCTCGTAGACGGCGATTTGCGTATGCCCTGGTAATGCCGAAAGGCGCTTGGAATAGAATGAAGAATAGAAAGAGGAGAATGCTATGAACCCGAATTTTGCGGAATACTCGGCGTCGGACTACCGCACCATCGCACGGCGGGCGCTGTCCGGCTTCTGGGGCGTTGCGCTCGGCGTCACGCTTCTGGCCGCCCTGCTCGGCGGCGTGTCCAGCGGTTTCAACATCAACATTCAGTTCGATGATCAGACCATGGCGGAACTGCGGCATTATATGCCGCAGATCACGCAGTTCCTGTGGCGGCTCACCCCGGTCATCGCGTTTTTCAGCATGCTGAGTCTCGTGCAGTTTCTCATCGGCGGCACCGTGGAGTTGGGCGTCTGCCGCTTTTACCTGCACCGGCTCGATGGCCGTCCGGCGGAGGTGGGCGACCTGTTTTCCGCGTTTGACATTTTCGGCCGCGCGCTCTGGCTGCGCGTGCTGATGGGTCTGAAGATCTTTGCATGGTCGCTGCTGTTCATCATTCCCGGCATCGTCGCCGCGTTTCGATATGCCATGGCGCCGTACATCATGGCAGAAAACCCGAACCTGACCGCGGCGCAGGCCATTGAGCTTTCCAAGCAGATGATGGACGGCCGCAAGGGCGACCTGTTCGTACTGAATCTGAGCTTTATCGGCTGGGGGCTTCTGGCCGGGCTGACGTGCGGCATTGGCCTGCTTTGGCTCAATCCTTACATGCTCATGGCAAACGCCGCGTTTTACCGCAGCGTCGCCCCCGCCGTGTATTTCCGGCAGCAGCCGAACGGCGGCGGCTACCAGAACCCCGGCAATGACAATCCGCGTCCCGACAGCGACTATCAGCAGCCCGGCAGCGACTGGTATCACCCCTCCGACCATGATTACCGCGGCCCGGAGCTGTAAAACACGATAAAATCCGGCAGTCTGGTAGCAGACTGCCGGATTTTTAGGTTCTAATCGGTATGCACAAAATAACCCGCGTCCGGGCGGACGTCGCAGGCGGCGAACAAGTCGCGCACCGCGCTCTCATACTCCGGCAGGCGCTTCGCCTTGCGGATTTTCTTCAAGCTGCGCTCTGCATTCTGAAAGCTGCAGCCGAGATACCGCCATGTCTCCTTCATGCGAAACAGCAGTGCGCGCTCGTCCGGAATGCGGCGGCGCGTTTCGGTGTACAAATCGTCGTGAAAATCCCGAAGCTGCGCGCCCGTGACGGGCTTTCCCGTTTGAAGCTGGCCGATCAGCCCCGGATTCGCCGCAAGCCCCCGGCCGAGCATCAGCCGCTCCGTCTGTGGGAAGCCGGCGCAAAATGTCTGCACCGCCGGGGCGTTGAACAGGTCGCCGTTGTAGCACACGGGCGCGCGGCTTTGCGCCTGTGCCAGCGCGAACGCCTCCAGATTCGGGCGGTTGCCATACTGGTCGGTCTGCACGCGCGGGTGGACGATCAGCTCCTTGACCGGGTAGCGGTTGAACAGCTCCAGCAGCGCGGGAAATTCGTCCGCGCTCTTTTTGCCGATGCGCGTTTTGATGGAAACGGCAACCGGCGTTTTTTCAAACACCGTATCCAGAAACTGCTCCAGCAGCTCGCGCTCCGCGAGCAGGCCGGAGCCTTTTTTCTTGCTGACGACCGTACCGGACGGACAGCCGAGGTTGAAATTCACCTCGTCGTACCCCATGGCCTGCAGTTCCCCCGCCATCCAGAGAAAGTCCCCGGCGCAATGTCCCATGAGCTGTGGGATCACGCGGATGCCCGCGTTATGCTCCGGCAGAATTTCGCGCAGCTCGCGCGGGGAAAACGTGCGGTTCGCCGTCGGCGAGAGAAACGGCGTATAATATTGATCCGCCGCGGCAAAGTGCCGCCGCTGCACCTGCCGGAAAAGGTCGCCCGTCACGCCCTCCATCGGCGCGCATTCATACTGCATGCTTCGTCACGCTCCATTCCACGGCATGATACGCCAAAATTCTTTCTCCGTCAAGCGCATATCCCGGGGGACATGGTCATAGGATGGTTGCAGAAACCGGAGGTGTTGCAATTGAAGCATGTGAAAGAACTCTCTTCCAAGTACCGCAAGCTGATTTCCGCCTGCGCGATGATTCTGGCCGTGGCGCTGATTTTCTGGGCCGTGAACAGTCCCGCGATCGTGGGCGCCTCCGCAACGACGCGCGTGCTGCCGATCTACTGCGTGCAGCGGGACGATAAGGTCGTCTCCCTGTCGTTCGACGCAGCCTGGGGCAACGAGGACACGCAGCAGCTCATCGACATTCTGCAAAAATACAACGTAACCGCTACGTTCTTCCTCGTCGGTGAGTGGGTTGATAAGTATCCGGAATCCGTGAAAGCGCTCGCCGACGCCGGCAACGAGATCATGAACCACTCAGAGGATCACGCCCATTTCACAAAGCTCTCCGCCGAGCAGATTCAATCCGAGATCAACACCTGCTCCGATAAGATTGAGGCCATCACCGGCGTGCGGCCGACGCTATTTCGCTGTCCCTACGGCGAGTATGACGACAATGTGATCTCTACGATCAACAGCATGGGCATCCACGCCATTCAGTGGGACGTCGATTCGCTCGACTGGAAGGGCATCCCCGCCGAGGAGATCACCTCGCGCGTGCTCAGCCGCGTGCAGCCGGGCAGCATCGTGCTGTTCCACAACGCCGCCGAGCACACACCGGAAGCGCTCTCCGGCATCATCGAGTCCCTGCTCGCGGACGGCTATACGATCATCCCCATCTCAGAGATGATCCTCACCGGAGACTACACGATTGACAACACCGGCCGCCAGTGCCCGACGCAAAACTGACGCGATACATGTGATCTTCTGTTCGTTTTTGTTACAATTCGTCATCATTTGTCCAGTTCCTTCTATTTTTTGCTTGACTCGACAAAATTCGCCATGCTATATTGAATGCATGTGGGTAACCCCGAAAAAAACAAGGAGGAATTTGTTATGTACGACTTTATCAAAAAAATTGTTACGACTTTCGAGCCGCAGGCTGAAAACAATTTTGCAAGATTTGAGGAAATCATCGGCGCACTCAAGTTCTAAGCATTTTTTCATCTGTAAAAAAAACCAGCTTCCGAACCCAAGTTCGGAAGCTGGTTTTTTCCATGCGGGCGGTTGGAAAGGCCCGGCTGCAAAGCTGCAAACGGTACGGAACACTCTAAAATTGCGGCAGAACCAATTTGGTTCTGCCGCAACGCAGTTTATTGGGTTTCTTCGCCGTCATCCGGGACCAGGATCTCTTTGATGACGAAATCCCGTCCGCTCAAAACCGTCTTGTCAAAACTTCCGCAGTTCGGGCAATACCCCTCGTGCTCCACGACGTTGAAGATCTCGTCGCACTCGTTGCACTCCGCCATCCCCGGAATCATCTCCATCTTCAGCTTCGTGTCTGCGAGCATCGTGTCTTTCACGACCAGCGGATAGACCTCCTCCACATACTGCGGCACGATCATTGACAGTTCGCCGATCTGCAGGACGATCTCGGAGATCTCCGTGATGTTGTTTTCCGCCGCGTAGTCCATGACGGTCTTTGTGACCTGACGGACAATGCTGATCTCATGCAAGGTCTGCCACCCGCCTTATTTCTTCGCGTTGAAGACGATCTTCTTGGCGATCCGGCCTGCGCGCTTGCCGACATAGCCGACCGTATCCATCAGCATGTGGTAGTACGGCTCGCCGTGCTCGTCGCGCACCTTCTCCAGATGGATGGCGTCGAACTTGCACTTGGTGGTGCAGATGCCGCAGCCCACGCACATATTCTCGTCCACAACGACCGCGCCGCAGCCGAGGCAGCGCTCGGTTTCCTTCTTGAGCTGCTCTTCCGTGAACGTACCGCGCAGATCCTTAAAGGTACGCTTGGCTCTGCCCGGCGTTCCGTTGGCAGCAACCTGACGCGGGGTGTCGTCAAAGCCCTCCACGCTGATGGCAATGTTGTTCTTGTCGAGCGCCTTGTAATCACGGCGGTCGCGGCCGAACGTGAGGGTCTGACCCTCGTGGACATAACGGTGGATGGAGATGGCCGCTTCCTTGCCGGCCGCGATCGCGTCAATGGCAAACTTCGGTCCGGTGACCACGTCGCCGCCCGCAAACACGTCGGGCGTGGTGGTCTGGCAGGTCACAGCGTCAGCCACGACGGTACCGCGCGGCGTCACGGTGAGCTTCATGCCGCTGAGATCGACCTTCTGGCCGATTGCGGAAATGACGGCTTCGACCGCGAGCGTTTCGAACTCGCCCGTGCCGACCGGCTTGCGGCGGCCGCTGGCGTCTGCCGCGCCAAGCTCCATACGCTCGATTTTGATCTCGCTGACCTTGCCATCCGAGCCGAGGATTTCCGCCGGGGCGGCGAGGAACTTGAACTGCACGCCCTCTGCCTTGGCTTCCTCGACCTCATCAGCTGCAGCGGGCATCTCCGCCTCGTCGCGGCGGTAGATTACGGTGACCTCCTTCGCGCCGAGACGCACAGCCGTGCGCGCCACGTCGATGGCCACGTTGCCGCCGCCGATGACGGCGACCGCCTTGCCGAGCTTCGGCTTCTTGCCGAGGTTGACTTCACGCAGGAAGTCGATGCCGGTGTAAACGCCTTCGAGATCGTCGCCCTTGCAGCCGACAGCCGTGCCCTTGGATGCGCCGACGCCCAGGAAGAACGCCTTGTAATCCTGCGCGCGCAGCTCGTCGAGCGTGACATCCTTGCCGACTTCCACGCCGGTCTTGAATTCGACGCCCAGTTCGCGCAGCACGTCGATTTCGGCGTTGACCACGTCCTTTTCCAGACGGAAGCTGGGGATGCCCATGGTCAGCATGCCGCCGAGGATCTCTTCCTTCTCAAACACGGTCACGGGGTAGCCCTTGACTGCCAGATAGTACGCGCAGCTCAGGCCAGCCGGGCCGGCGCCGATGACGGCGACCTTCTGCGGGTACGGCTTGCCGATCTGGTTGAGCAGCTTCGGCACGAAGCGGGTGCCTTCCTCCAGCTCCTTGTCGGCGATGAACTTCTTGATATCGTCGATGGCGATCGGATCATCCACATTGCCGCGGGTGCAGGCGTCCTCGCACTTCTTGTTGCAGATGCGGCCGCAGACAGCCGGGAACGGATTTTCCTTCTTGATGAGCTCCAGCGCTTCCAGATACTTGCCCTGGGAGGCGAGCTTGATGTAGCCCTGAACCGGAATATGCGCCGGGCATTCCACCTTGCAGGGTGCGGTGCCCTCGTCCACCACGTCGGTGCGGTTCGTGCGGTAGTCCACATTGTGGCGCTTCGGCAGCCAAAGCGTATCGGCCGGGGTGTCCTCCGGCGCCTTCTCCGGCAGCGGCTCTGCTGCGCAGAGCTTGCGGCCGAGCTTCAGCGCGTTGGTCTGGCAGTTCTCGACACACTGGCCACAGGCAACGCACTTTTCCTTTTCCACTCGCGCCACGAAGTTGGAGCGAACCATATCCGGTGCGCGGAAGTAGTTTGCAAAGCGCAGCGCGTAGCAGGAGCAGCCGCAGCAGTTGCAGATCGCGCCGACCTCTTCCCAGCCGTCGGTCTTGTTGACCTCGTGCACAAGGCCGTTGTCCTCGGCGCGCTTGAGAATCTCATACGCCTCTTCCTTCGTGATCTGGCGGTGCAGGCCGTTTTCAATAAAGGTTCTGGCGTTGTCGTTGAGGTACATGCACATGTCCTCTTCCAGATGGCCGCAGCCTTCGCCCATCAGACGGCGGGAACGGCGGCAGGAACATGCGCCGACCGAGATCGTATGCGCCTTTTCGATCAGATAGCTGACCTCATCATAAGAAGCCGCCTTCGACTCGGATGCAATCGCCGTGTCCACGGGCATGACGCGCATCGGGCCCATGCCGGGACCCATGTTTGTCGCCAGAATGCCCGCTCTTCTGCGGGTGTACTCTTCAAAGCACTCGCCGATGACGGGGTTTGCGTCGCACTGCTCGCGGTTGGCCAGAATGCCCTCCATGATGCCGGGAACCCAGATCGGGTAGTAGTACGTTGTAACGCCGTCGTCAAAGCGGCAGCGCACGACGCCCGCGTGTCTCAGCTCGTTCAATCGTTCCAGCGTGTAGCGCACGGGCTTGTCCGCACGTCTTGCAATCTCCTCCAGCGTACGGCCCTTGTTGAGCGTGACGTGCAGGCAGATCTCTGCCATTGCGTCGGTGAGGATCGGCTCCAGAATGCGGTATTCCGGATCGTCATACGTGATGCCCATGTACGTCAGGCTCTCGAGACTGATCTTCGTCGCCAGTTTCAGAATGATTGGTCTGTGTGCCATTTGTTTCGTCCCTTCCCTTTTTCAAAATTGCATCCAAAGTTTCATCGGGATGCCGGCCGGCACACCTTGCCCCGCGTGGCCTGACCGTAATTTTGATTATATCGCAGTTCTGACGTATTTTCAACCGGATTCAGACATTTATTTAACAGTTTTGACGATTTTCAAACCTGTAAGCAGCGACGTCATCCTGCCTTGCAGCCGAAAAACGCCCCCGCACGCAAACGTGCGGGGGCGCTGGTTTTGCTATTGGGTTGGTAAAAGCATGCATGGACAGCGCCGGAGAGGGGCGCCGGAATGCGCAGACGATTACGCGATTTCCTTCTTCTCAGCTTTGAGCTTGCGAATCTTCGGGATGCCCCAGATGAACGCCGGGAGCACGACGACAACGAGTGCATAGTAGCCGTCATAGCCATAGATCTTGGAGATGATGGTGCTCAGGCCAAGCAGGGAAACGGCATAGCACAGGCCGATGACGATCGCGCCGACGATGGCGGAACGAACCTTCTCGCTCTTGATCGTCTTCGGGAAGCAGTGTCCCTGGAAGCGCTGGATCATGGAGAACACCAGCGTAACAGAGGTGGAGATGAACGCGCAGAACAGCAGGATCGTGTAAACAACGAACAGCCATGTGTATGCGCTGCCCATGACGGTAACCACGCTCTGGTTCGGGAGCTTCATAACGTTGGTAATGCCGCGCGCCACGAGTGCGGCAATGGTGTCCACGCCGGCTTCCTTGATGGCGCAGAGAATCGGGTACCACTTGACGAGCATGATGCCGGAAGCAGCCAGAGCGCCGCCGTTCATCAGCCATCCAAGAACCGCCGCTTTCTTAACGCCCTTCTGGTTCAGCTCCACAGAAGCGGAGATCATGCCCGGAACGGACACGCACTGGAACGCAGCGTAAACCAGAATGCCCAACCAAGCGGCCTTCAGACCATTGTGATTGATGACATCAGCCAGAGGCGCAACGGTGATCGCACTGTTCTCCGCCTGAAGGGACTCGATCACGCCGTCAACCGGAACGACAAGACCCGCAATAACCAGAATCGCCGTAACGATCAGGATCGCGGTGGACAGGACGGTGGAAGCGCGGATGATGAGCTTGACGCCGAAGATCGACAGAAGGATCAGAACCGCAATGATGATGAGGTTGCAGATCACGCTCGGCAGGTGCAGGAAGCCCATAACGATGCCGCCGGCACCGTCAACGCATGCCGCGACAGCCGCAAGGATGATAATAATGTAGAAAATCTCAAAGAAGACTTCCATCCACGGCTTCGGATACAGCGCACGGTAAGTATCCTTGTAGTTATCGAAGCCATTCAGTCTCGCAAACGTCATCATGATGTACATGACAACGGCGAGAATGCCCATGGCAATCAACGGGTAAATGGCCGCTGTCCAGCCGTACTGGACAAAGTAACTGACAACCTGATTGCCGGTTGCGAAGCCGGCGCCGACATGGGTGCCGAACCAGACGGATGCAACAGAAAATCCGGCCGCCAAGCTGCCCTTAAGGGCTTTGTTGTTTTCCATTTTTCGAATTCCTCTCTCATAGATTTCTGTGCAGTCAAAAAAACTGCCTTGCTCTCTCCTTCGCAGCAGTTTTTCGGCAATCTGCACGATAGAATGTGTTAAAATATGAACAATATGTTAACACTTTCAATAATCAATTTATAAATCCTCCCTCGGAAAAAGTCAACCTCAACGTTTTCAAAATCCCGCCCGCTCGCGAAAATTGTCGAATTACACAAAAAGTTTCGCTATTTAAAGCAGATTTTTATGCACACTTTCGTTCGTTAAGGAATAAACGAGCGAGAGTAATTACCAATTCTGGAATTGAAAGAAAACTGTTGCCTGTGCGGAAGTTTCGTGCTATCATAACTGTGACCATGAATTTCCTCCGGGTTTACAGTTATAATTTTTGAATGAATGACAATTGCAAATTACCCGGAAAATTTGAATATTTACTCAATTTTAATGCTTTCGTCTCACACTTGGCGCACAGGCGTACATTATTTTATTCAGGTGACAAACGATGAAGCTTGCAACTTTTAGGCAAAACGGCAATACCGCCGTCGGTCTCGTCGGGCCGGAGGACGCTTCCGTCTACCCCATTCCGGGCTGTGCGGACATGACGGCGCTCATCCGAGGCTGGGCGGAATTTGACGCGGAGGCCGCAGAGCGCGGCACGCCCATCCCCATGGCGGAAGTCGAACTGCTCGCCCCCATCCCGCATCCGGCGCAGGATATCATCTGCCTCGGCATCAACTATTTTGACCACGCGAAGGAAAGCGAGGCCGTCGCCGGCAAGGGCGTCAAGGCGCCCGATATGTTCCCGATCTATTTTTCCAAGCGCGTGAACGAGGCCGTCGCGCCCGGCGGCTGCATCGACAGCCACAGCGACATTGTCGCCGATCTCGACTATGAGGCGGAGCTGGCCGTCGTCATCGGCCGCGATGCGTACAACGTCTGCCCGGACGAGGCGCTGGACTATGTCTTTGGCTACACCGTGCTCAACGATGTGAGCGCGCGCACCATCCAGAACCAGCACAAGCAGTGGTACCGTGGCAAGAGTCTCGACGGTTTTACGCCCATCGGTCCGTGGATCGTCACGGCGGACAGCTTCCCCGTCGATCAGCCGATGAAGATTCAAAGCTTCGTCAACGGCGAGCTACGGCAAAACAGCTCGATTGATTTGATGATCTTCCACGTGGCCTACGTGGTATCCGAGCTGAGCCACGGCATGACGCTCACGCCCGGCACCATCATTTCCATGGGCACGCCCGCCGGCGTCGGTATGGGCTTCCAGCCGCCGAAGTACATGAAGCCCGGCGACGTTGTGGAATGCTTTGTTGAGGGCATCGGCACCCTGAAAAATACCGTGCGGTAACCCGCCGCCGGGCTTTGCCCGCGACGGCTGAAAAATAGCAGTCTTTTACCAAAATCAAAAAAGGAGAGAAACAAAGATGAAATTTGCAATGTATGGTTCCGGCGCAGCCGGCAGCGTGTTCGCTTCCTACCTGCGCAACGGCGGTGCGGACATTATCCTCATCGACCGCTACGAGGCGCACATGAAGAAAGTCGCCGAAGAGGGCATGCAGTTCACCATCCACCAGGAGGAGAACGGCTCTTATCACGACATCGAGAAGGTTCTGACCGGCTTCCGTACCTACACCTCCGCCGCTGCTGCCGCTGAGGCTGAGGGCAAGGTTGACGTCATCATCTACATGACCAAGGCGACCCAGCTCGCGCAGGCCATTCAGGACTCCATGCCCGTCGTCGGCGACAAGACCGTCGCCGTCTCCCTCATCAACGGTCTCGGCAATGATGACAACCTGTTCAAGGTCTTCCCGAAAGATCGCTGCATCATCGGCTCCGGCGTTCTGGGCACTGCTCTGCCGGAACCCGGCCACTGCGTGTCCACCCCGGCCGGCGGCGTGCAGATGAACTTCGGCGGCGCTGTCCGCTCCGAGCTGAACGACGCGGCCTGCGCCGAGATGCTCAAGTGCTACCGCGACGGCGGCTGCGACGCTTACTGGCGCGACGGTCTGCCCGGCGAGGAAAACAACATCTATAAGTTCATCTGGAAAAAGGTCTGCGTCAACGCCACCGTCAACACCGTGTGTGCCGTGTTGCGCCTGAAGATCGGCGAAGTCGAGGCTGACCCGTTTGGCCAGTGGCTGTTCCACAGCGTCATCCGCGAGACCTGCGCGGTTGCGACCGCCAAGGGCGTGCCGATGGACGCGGACGAGTTCATCGCCCACGACCATGCGGACATCGTCACCAACATTGCGGACTACTATCCGTCCATGTGCCAGGATATGCTGTTCAACCACCGCCAGACCGAGATCGACGTGCTCAACGGCAAGATCGCGGAGTACGGCGAGGAGCTTGGCATCGACACGCCGGTGTGCAAGGTTCTGTCCCAGGTCGTGCGCTGCATCCAGGGCAACTACGACAAGCAGTACCTGAAGTAATTCCCCATAGCCAAAGACTGCCGGCCGGCAAACCTTTCCGGCCGGCAGTTTCCTGTTACGAAGGAGAGCAGATCTATGAAAATTGCAATGATCGGTTCCGGCGCGGCCGGAAGCGTATTCGCGGCCTATCTGCGCAAGGGCGGCGCGGAGCTGTGGCTCGTGGACAAATACAAAGCGCATATGGACAAAATCGCCGCCGACGGGCTGGTGTTCCGCACGCCGGAGGGCGAGGAGGTGCTGCACGGCTTCCACACCGCGCCTACCGCGCGCGACATCGGCGTCATGGACATGGTCATTCTCATGGTGAAGGCCACGCAGACCGCGGACGTGATGGCGGACACGATGCCCTGCATCGGAGAGGAGACCGTCGTAGTGTCCCTGCAGAACGGGCTCGGCAACGACGAGGTTCTGGCGCAGTTCGTGCCGGAGGATCGCATCATGTACGGCAGCGGCCTCATCGGTACGGAGCTGGCCGGCCCCGGCGTGTGCGTGAGCAAGCCGGAAAAGGGCATTCAGATGCACTTCGGCGCCGTGCGCAACAATCCGAAGACCGACGCTGCGGGCAAGGCGCTGGAACAGTGCTTCTGCGCCGGCGGCTGCAACGCCAGCTTTGACGAGGATGTGCGTCCGTACATTTGGAAAAAGGTCATCGCCAACAGCGGCTACAACGGCGTGAGCGCCGTGCTGCGCCTGAAGGTGAAGGAGACCTTCTCAGACCCGTATGGCCACGATCTGGTCATGCACGTGTGGAAGGAAGGCTGCGAGGTCGCCAAGGCGCTCGGCATCGGCGATCTGTGGCCGCTCATGGAGCTGGAGGAGCCGAACATCGTGGCAAATCTCGGAAACTACTACCCCTCCATGGCGCAGGACGCCGTGCTGCACCACCGGCAGACGGAAATCTCCGTACTCAACGGCGCCATCGCCCGCTACGGTGCGCGTCTGGGCGTGCCCACGCCGTTCAACAGCGTCATCACGCAGGTCATCTCCTGCATCCAGAACAATTACGATAAGCAGTATCTCGGCTGAACCTACAAATGTCCCCGGCTGCACCAGCAGCCGGGGACATTTTTGTTTTTCTGGTTTCAGCGTTGCCGCTGCGGCCCTGCAAGGCAAAACGGCAGCTCCATGCGGTTCGCTTCCAGCAGCTTCTGATCCCGCAGAATCTGCTCAGCCGGACCGTCCGCAGCGAGGCACCCGTGCGACAGCAAAATCACGCGGTCACAGGTATCGAGGATCATGTCCAGATCGTGCGATGCGATCAGCTTCGTCATGGTCAGGTCGTTGATGGTACGAATCACCGTCCGGCGGTTGACCGGATCCAGCGCCGTCGACGGTTCGTCCATCAAAATGACCTGCGGCTCCATGGCCAAGATTGTTGCAATGGCCGCCATCCGCTTTTCGCCGCCGGAGATTTTGTGGTTATAGCGGTGCTTCAAGTCCATAAGCCCCAACTCCTCAAGCGTCCGATCCACGCGCTGTTCGGCTTCTTCCTTCGAAAGGCCATAGTTGCGCGGTGCGAACATCATATCCTCATACACGGTCGGCATAAACATCTGGTTGTCGGAATCCTGCATCACGAAGCCCAGCTTTTTTCGGATCTCGGCGAGATTTTTCTTCTCGACCCGCATCCCGTCCACCGTGACCGTCCCCTCGTACGGCAGCAGCCCCAAAAGAATCTTCATCAGGGTGGATTTTCCCGCGCCGTTTGCGCCGATCAGGCCGACCGCTTCCCCTTCGCCAATGTCAAACGTCAGTTCCTGCAGGACTGGCGCATCTTTCTCATACGCAAAGGATACCTGCTCAAATCGAATCATCGTCACACCTCACAGAAAGAGATTGCCCAGCAAAAGCGGCAAATCGAAGCAGCGCGCCAACAGGAACGCGCCGACCCAGAGCACGCCATACATAGCGGCGCCCAGCGTGCAGGGCGCGCTGTCCGCATAGTAAAAATCCCCGCAAAAACCGCGCAGCTGCATGCTCTGATACAGCTCATCCGCGCGGTCCATACTCCGCAGCAGCAACTGGCCGAGGAAAGAACCCCATGCGGAAATGTGGATTCCCTTCTGCCCCGGCGCGCGCAGATGATATGCGTCCGTCATGATGGAAATCTCCTCAATCATAACGGCAATGTAGCGATACGTCAACAAAAGCAGCGTCACCAGAATGCTTGGAATATGGAGTTTGCGCAGCGCGGCGCACAACGCATCCATTTTGGTGGTCGCAACCAGAAGGAACGACGCCATCAGGGAAAAGATGCCCTTGAGCATCAGCGTAATCATGGAAATCACGCCGCCGGACACCGCGAGATTTCCCAAATAGCGCAGAGGTACGCGGTCAAAAAACGGATTGAGCAGACCGACGGCGCACACCAGCGGCATCACCACGCGCAGCTTGTGAAAGCAGGTGCGTACCGGAATGCCGCTCGCCTGAAAAATCAGGATCGGATACAGCACCATCACCGAAAGTCCGCTCAAGGCATACTTGGGGAAAGACACCACAACAATAATGTAAGCAAGCGTCACGAGCAATTTGATCAGCGGATGGAGCGCATGGATCGCAGACTCCTGCGCAGCCAGCTCGTCCATCTCCCGAAATTCAACTCCCGCTGCAGAAACTTTACTCATGACAATTCCCCCACCTCAGGCAAGTAAGGGGCATCCAAGAGGATGCCCCTTTTGTGCAACAAACGGAACGATCAGCTTTGCTTTTGTTTGCGTTTCCTGCGGAAGAAGCCGCCGAGCAGACAAATGAGCAGTGCGGCTGCCGCGACGATTGCGGAGCCAACCAGACCGGAAACCGTCGTTCCGGCGTGGCTGTCGCTGTTGGAAAAGGCATAGTCCGGCAGGAACGCCGTCTTTTCCTGAATGGCGGCAGCCTTGTCTGCCGCAGCGCTGTCAACGCCGAAATCATCCTCGTCCAGCCCCATGTTTTCGCTGTAGCCGGCCTCGGCATTGCCGAACATGGACCATTCCAGACCGTCGGGATTGCTGCTGGCAAGGAGGGACAATCCGCCGCCGACAATGGCGACCACCACAGCCAGAATGACCAGCGTGGTCTTCAGCGAGCACTTGCCCGAAACTGGCTGATCGGAAGTGCCCACATCCATCAGCAGCTCCGGACGGGTTTCATGGACAAACAGCAGCACCGCGGTGGTAATGAGACCTTCCACCAGCCCAATCGCCAGATGGATGGGCTGCATGATGCCGACAAACATGCCGAAGGGCAGCTCGGTAATCCCGGAGATGGAGGTCTCCAGAACGACGGAGAACGCGCCCAGCTGCAGGGTAATCACACAGCCGAGGATGGACGCAATCGTAAGCTTCAGCCGGCCGGCCGCCTTGGCGCCCATCCTGGAGAACCAGCGGCTGCGCATGATTGGACGGTAGATTAAGTAATATCCAACGAAACAGCCATAGAAGCCCATATTCCAGATATTCGCGCCCAGCGCGAGCAGACCGCCGTCGGCAAAGAACAGACATTGGATCGCCAGAATCACGATCATGGACAGAAAGCCCGCTTGCGGGCCCAGCAGGGCGGTCAGCATCATGCCGCCGCACATGTGACCGGAGGAGCCTGTTCCGGGGATGGTGTAGTTGATCATCTGACCCGCGAATACCAGCGCGGACATCACCGCCATTGTGGGGAGCTTCTGGGCGCTGTCGTCCTTCCGGAGCTTGTGCACCGAAACGCCCGCAGTGACGGCGGAGGCTGTATACATGGTCGCGGCGACTGCCGGAGCAACCAAAGCGTCTGCCATATGCATGAACATGCACCTCTTTCTTAACGGATGTCTCCATCATAAGCGTCTTTCTTCCTGCGCACAAGCCCCAGGGGGGGATGTTTTTTTTGCGTTTCATAAAAATTTTATCAAGCGCACCGTTTGGCGGCCAGATTCCGCCGGTACAGAATTGACAGATAAAAAGCAGATTGCTATAATCTCAAGTTGAAATCCATGCCGCTTTTTGCGGAATCTGATTATTTTGAAAGGAGTTTCTTTTTATGGACAAGAACGTATCTGCACTGTTGAATGACCAGATCAACAAAGAGCTATATTCCGCATATCTGTATCTGGATATGGCCAATTTTTACGCTTCCAAGGGACTGGACGGCTTCGCCAACTGGTACGAGATCCAGGCCAAGGAGGAGCAGGATCACGCCATGCTGATCTATCAGTACCTGCACAACAACAGCCAGCCCGTGACGCTGGAGGCCATTGCCAAGCCGGACAAGGTGTTTGAAACCCTGATGGATCCGCTGACCGCCGCGTTGGCGCACGAGCAGTATGTGACCTCCCTGATCAACACCATCTACGCCGCGGCGCAGACGGCAAACGACTTCCGTACCGTGCAGTTTTTGGATTGGTTCGTGAAGGAGCAGGGCGAGGAGGAGAAGAATTCCTCCGACCTCATCACAAAGATGGAGCTGTTTGGCAGCGACGCCAGAGGGCTCTACATGCTCAACAGCGAGCTCGGCGCCCGCGTCTACAGCGCGCCGTCTCTCGTCCTGTAAGCGAATATATTCTGAGCAAGTCCTCCCCATCGTGAGCGGTTGGGGAGGACTTTTTTTGCCCTGCCGTGTAAAAACGCCGCGGCTGGAGATACTGAAGCCAAAGGAGGCATCGCAATGAAAGCCAAAAAGCAGCGCGCAAAGCAGCCGCGGCCGGGCGAGCGGAACATCATTCCGGAACACCCGATTCCGGACGTCTACCCCGAACTGGACACCGACCTCGCGCGCGACAATCTCGAAAACGACATTCCCGCAGCCGATCTGCAGGATTTGTGATCCGGAGGAAAGCACATGGCAAAGCAAGGCATGGCGCGGTCGGACTGGACACACACCCAACCGCGCAACGACGCGCCGCCCGTTCCCGAAATACAGGGTAAGGCCAAGCACGGCAAGAAAAAAGCCCGCCCCCTCGTCGAGGGCGAGGGCGATTCCCAGCACAAGGTCTATCACGCATGGAAAGGCGACGGGTCAAACGGCTCGTAACGAAAGAGCCCCGCAGCACTGACGTGCTGCGGGGTTTCCAATTCACTTTTCTTCCGAACGGAAGGCGAAAAAGCGCTGGCCGAGGTAATTCAGCCCCGTGAACAGGCACATGCCCACAAGCATGGACACATTGTCGCGCACGCTGATCGTTGCGTTGTTCAACAATCGCAGACACAGCGGCTTTGCGATGCCATAAGCCAGAAGATAACACACGGCAATGTTCAGCGCAAACCGCCAAACCTGCGCAGCACTGCGCTCTTTGTTCTGGAACGTAAAATGTTTGTTGAGAAAAAAGCTCAGAATGCTGGTCAGAATATAATTTGCCGCCGAGGACACCCAATAGGAGCAGTGCGCCAGATTATACAGGCCAAACATGATGGCCATGCCCACAAGGGTATTCACAACGCCGACCAACAGGAATTTCAGCAGCTTCTGATCGAACAGCTTCTTCATTCCGCGCCGCCCCTGTCATCCAGCACGATCTCCGCCAGATAGCGCGGACGGCCTTTGGTCTCCAGATAAATCTTTCCGATGTATTCCCCTACGACGCCGATGGCCAGCAGCTCCAGCCCGCCGATCGCCCAGATGGATACCGCAAGGCTCGACCAGCCCTGCACCGTGTGGCCGGTAAAGTGGCGGATCAGGAACCAGATGAGCATCACAAGGCTCACACAGAACATCAAGGCGCCCAGCCGCGTGATGAGCTTGATGGGCTGCACAGACAGCGACGTAATGCCCTCCCACGCAAAGGACAGCATCTTCTTCAGTGGGTACTTGCTCTCCCCTGCGAAGCGCTCCGCGCGCTCGTAGTACACCACGCCGCTCTTGTAGCCGATCAGCGGCACCATGCCGCGCAGGAACAGATTGACCTCCTTGTACTCCGCGAGCGCATCGAGCGCCCGGCGGCTCATCAGACGGTAGTCCGCGTGGTTGAACACCACGTCCGCCCCCAGCGCGCGCATCACACGATAGAATCCCTCTGCCGTCATGCGTTTGAACGCGCTGTCCGTCTCGCGCTTGGAGCGCACGCCGTAGACGACATCGCACCCGGCCTCAAACTGGTCGAGCATGGCGTCGATGGCGTTGATGTCGTCCTGCAGATCCGCGTCCATGGAGATCACGCAGTCCGCCCGGTCGCGCAGCGTCATCAGACCGCACAGCAGCGCGTTCTGGTGCCCCCGGTTGCGGGAGAGCTTGATGCCGGAAAACACTGTGTCCTCCGCGTGCAGACCGGCGATCAGCTCCCACGTGTGGTCTTTGGAGCCGTCGTCGATGAAGCAGATGCGGCTCCCCTCGCTGATGCGCCCCGCCTGAAGCAGCGCGGTAAATTTCTCGCGCAGCCGCCGTGCCGTTTCCGGCAGCACCGCCTCCTCATTATAGCAAGGAATGGCGAAATATAAGGTTACTGACATGGAGTGCTCCTTTCCGCACTACATAAACACAATCTCATGCTTGTTAGCATAACACATGTCGTATCGCCCCGCAAGCGCGAATTGCATCGAACAGGCACATCCGGGCATACTGAACACGGAGTGATGGTTATGTCCAAAGAAGAGACGCTGCGAAAAACGGTGGACGATCTCCGGTTGAACCCGGAGCTGCGCCTGTGCGCGAAGTTCGATGCGCTGAGCATCGCGGATTTTCCGGTCGCCTCCCATGAAATAATGGGCATTCGTGTGGTTGACAATTGCGCAGAGGAACACATTATGTAAACTCACAGCAAAAAAGGGATCCCCGGTAAAACCGGGGATCCCTTTGCTTTTTACGGCTCACTCCAGCTCCTCCATCGTGGACAGGAGGATGCGGTCGTTGTCGAGCTTTTGTCCCGCTTTGGCGGCGAATTGATCCAGCAGCTGCGGCACGGTCATACCGGCGCGCTCCTGCCCGGAAATATCGAGCACAATACGCCCGCCGTCCATCATGATGGTGCGCGTGCCAAGCTCCAACGCCTGACTCATGTTGTGCGTAATCATCAGGCAGGAGATGTTCCGCTCGGAGACGACGCTTTTGGTCAGCTCCAGAACCTTATCCGCCGTGACGGGATCGAGCGCGGCGGTGTGCTCGTCGAGCAGCAGGAGCTGCGGCGTGACCATCGTGGCCATCAGCAGTGTGAGCGCCTGTCGCTGTCCACCGGAGAGCAGGCCGACCGGGGTTTTCATCCGGTCCTCCAGCCCCATGTCCAGCGCGCGGAGCTTTTCGCGGAAAAACTCGCGGTCCTTTCGGTTGACGCGGCCGAACAGCGTATGCTTGTGCGACGTGCGCAGATACGCGACGGCGAGGTTCTCCTCGATGGTCATATGCGGCGCCGTGCCCTTGAGCGGATCCTGAAACAGATGGCCGATGCGGCTGCTGCGCTTGTGGTTCGGAAGGAAGGTAAGATCGACGCCGTCGAGCGTGATAAGGCCGCTGTCCACGAAAAAGGTGCCGGCAATGGCGTTGAACAGCGTGGATTTGCCCGCGCCGTTGGAGCCGACGATCGTGGCAAATTCCCCATCGGCCAGCGTGAGACTCAGATCCTGAATGGCTTTCTTCTCGTTGACGGTTCCGGCGTTGAACGTTTTGGAAATGTGGCTGACTTCAAGCATCGGCAGAGCCTCCCTTCTGCTGGAGCTGGTGCGCGCGGCGCGCGGCGGACTTTGCCTTTTCCAGCTTGACGCGCTCCTTGAGCTTCGGCGCAGCGATGGCCACGGCCACGATGACGGCGGAGACGAGCTTGAAATACTCCGTCGAGACGTTCAGCCGCAGCGCGATGGCGATGATGAAGCGGTAAACGATGCTGCCGAGCACCACGCAGAACACGCGGCGCGGGATGCCGCCCTTCTTCCCTGCGAACACCTCGCCGATGATGAGGCTGGCCAGCGCGATGGTGACCATGCCGGTGCCGAGGTTGATGTCGCAGGTCTTGTTATACTGTCCGATCAGGCAGCCGGCCAGCGCGGTCAGCGCGTTTGCCAGGCACAGCCCGACCGTGATGGTGAACTTCGGGTTGATGGACGAGGCGCTGACCATATCGGGACTGTCGCCCGTGGCGCGGATGGAAAGTCCCAGCGTCGTGCCGAAAAAGCGGATGAGCGCCACGCACACGAGCAGGGCAATCACGGCCAGAAGCACGATGCGGCTGACTGAGCTGTCGCCCAGCAGGCTGCGCGTGAGCGTGAACACCGTGTCGCACCCGAAGATGGACACGTTGGAGGAAAAGCCCATCACCCCGAGGTTGATGGTATACAAGCCGGTGTTCACGATGATACCGGCCAAAATGCTCTCCACGCCCAGCCGGGTCTGAAGGAACGCGGTGACGTAGCCGGAGCAGATGCCCGCAGCCATTGCGGCGAAGATCGCCAGGATCGGGTGTCCGGCAATGGTAAGCATCGCGCCGACGGCGCAGCCGAGCGTGAAGCAGCCGTCCGTGGACAGGTCGGCGATGTTCAGAATCGAGAAGCTGACGAACAGCGCCATCGCCACCAGCGCGTAGATCAGGCCAACCTCCAGCGCCGTCTGTAATACATTCAGGGAAAAGAAGTCCGCCATCGCGAATCCTCCTAAAATACAGAATGACCGGGCGTCCGGATGGACGCCCGGAATTTGAATTTATCGCTTATTCGAACTCCTGTGCGGTGACAGTCTCGACAATCTGGGTGCACAGGCCGTCAAACGCTGTCTTGATCGCGCTCAGATCATAGCCCAGCGCTGTGCAGCTCTCGGTGTTGATCGTCGCAATGCCATTGTCAAACGTCGGAACGGCGGTGGTTGCAGGATCGGCGCCCTCCACGAGGATCTGCACGACCATATCCGCCGTGGCTCTGCCGAGGTTGGCGTAATCCACACCGTAGCCGACAAACGCGCCGTTGAGCGCGAAGGAGTCCGCACCGCAGAACTGCGGGATCTTGGCGTCGAGGAACTTCTCATAAATCGCGAGCTGTGCCTTCATGACGGTGTTGTCCGTCGGGGTGAAGACGGCGTCCACGCCCTCAGCAATCAGCGCGTCGGCGGCGGAGGATACCTCGTCGGTGGTGGTGCCGGTCTTTTCAATGTACTTGATGTTCTTGGATTCCAGATAGGCGATCGCATCGGCAATGGGCTGCTTGGAGGAATCCTCGCTCTTGGAGTAGAGCAGGCCGACGTAGTCCGTGTCGGGATTTGCAGCGAGCATCAGGTCGAGCACAGCCTTGGTGTTCAGGCTGTCGGAGGTGCCGGTGATCTTGCCGCCAGGCGCATCCATGCTGTCAACCAGCTTCGCGCTGACCGGGTCGGAAACGGCGGAGAAGACGATGGGGATATCCGTATCCTCCGTGACTGCCTGCATGACCTGCGCAGCCGGGGTCGCGATCGGGATAATGATATCCACGCCCTTCGAAACCAGCTCCGCGCCGATCTGGTTCAGCGTGGTGGAGTCCGCCTGGCCGTTGTAGGTATAGTCGGCATAGTCAAACGTCACGCCCAGCTCTGCGCCCTTGGCGTCGAGCTCCTTCTCGATGTTCTCTTCAATCTGGTTCAGGGACGCGTCGTCCACAAACTGGACGATACCGACCTTATAGACCTTGCCGGAGGCATTGTCGCTCGCGGTGGGTTCGCTCTTTTTGCCGCAGGCGGCGAGCGAGAAAACAGCGGTCAGCGCAAGTCCGGCGCCGACGATCTTCTGGAACGTTTTATTCATGATGATTCTCCTATTCAATATTCAATATTTCATAAAATGGTTGGTTGTATCGGGTTCAAATTGGCATCAGGCATTTTGGCAGCCACGCCATCGTCTGGGCTGTAATTTCATCGAAAATCCCTCCGTCGGAAGTGATTGGAGCAAGAAACTTCGCGCGACTTTGCAGTGCGCCACGAAAACGGGCAACTGCGGATGCGCATGAAGTTTTGTGCATCATTTCCGGTTGCCCCGAAGGGGCGAGGAAATGGCACATTTTCATTTTTGCTATGTTTTTTACATAGCAAAAAAGCCCTGTTCCATAGAAGCTCTCGCTTCATGGGACAAGACTGAACATCCTGCGGTGCCACCCACATTGACGCCTTGCGGCGCCCTCTCATCACGTACCATCATACGCTCCGCCTGATAACGGCTGCGGTCCGCCGGCGCCCCTCATGCACATGCAATCGGTTAGCCCTCACGAGTCCATTCACCATGCTTCCCCTGCGGCACTTCCACCAACGGCCGCTCTCTGCAAGCTTCCGCAATGGCTACTTCTCTCGATCACCGGTTTTTCGTTGTTGTATGTACTTTATCACGTTGCTGCGCGGATTGCAAGCCCCAATTTGACGATTCTCCACATTTTTTTGCCGCCAAAATTGGCAAACATGTCCGTCAGAGCCGGTCTCTGTCGAGACCGGCTCTGCAAATTTCTTATTTTTTCGCGTAGACAAATGCGTTCGGCAGCGGCCGCCCTGCGCTGAGCGCCGGGTTGGAGCTGCGCATGATGTATTCGCCCTTGTACCAGATCATGGCGCTCGTGCCGCCGTCGAGATTCATCGCCTGCGCACAGTCGTGCTTCAGCATGATCTCCGCGCAGTCCGGCACGCTGATGCCGATGGAGGTGCCCGGCAGACGGCCTTCCACCAGCAGCATGATGATCTCTCCGTATTGCGACTGTCCGAGGCAGGCGCGCGGCTGCAGATCCGTAAAGCCGTTGCTGGGGACGACGATCTTCCCGTCGATAATCATGGCCGGCGAAAATTCCACCGCGTCGGTCGTATCGGCCGAAACGGGGTCTGAGCAGTCGCGGATATAAATGCGGTCGTCCGCGTGCAGCTCCAGCCGCTTGAAGCCGCGCCCCATATGGGTACCGTAAGCCTTCCCATCGCACATACAGTATCCGGCAAGTGAGCCGCCGTTGCCGACGCCGCCCTCATCGATAAAGCCGGAGCCGGTCATCGCCAGAATGCCTTTGTGCGCCTCCGCGATCACGCCGGCATGCTGCCCGTAGGAGCCGAGCGACGTCGCAGCCTGCAGACTCAGACGGGAGGGATCTTTTGCAATGACGATCAGACCGCGGTAGCTGCCGCCTTTTACGCGGGCAATCAGAACACCCTGCTGTGCGTCAATGGCCAGAACCTGCTCGTCAAACACCGTGCGAATCGAGGTGCCGCTGTCGTCCAGACCGGCCTCGTTGATGTCAATATTTCCCCAGCCGCGGCTGAGCACCGTCGGATTTTTGTCCACATACGAGAGCATAGACGGCACATCGATCTCCCAGAACGTGTCGAAAAAGTCCACTTCTTCCTGCGTCATTCCGGTCGTGTCGGTCAGCGTGCTGTTGCGGTGGCCGTCCGTCCGGTGGATGGTCTCCAGCTTATCCCATTCGCTGTTCACGCCGATCTGATCCTCCCGCGCCTGCTCCAGATTCGCCATCACCTCGTCGATGACGCTGCGCGGGATGAACGCCGTCGCCAGCCACTTGTGGTTGAGCGTATTCATAGCGGTTTCAATATAGGCCGTGCGCCATTTGGCGATGAACGGAATATTGGAATAGACCGCCGTGAGGTACAGTCCCGCCAGAACCGCCAGCGTCACCAACAGCGTCACCAGACGGCGGGCAAGGCTCTTTTTCTTCTTTTTCTTCCGGCGCTTTTTCGTCTGCTTGGGCGCTGTTGCGGCTTCCTGCGGACGATCCTTGCCGGGCGACGCGGTATGTACGGCCGTTTCCGCCGTTGGAAACACCAGTTCGTCAAGCGGCGCCGCTGTCTGTGCCGCAGTCCGGCGCTGCTGCGCGCTCGCCGGGCGCGGCTGTGCTCCCT
>ULWX01037393.1_pt1 | contig 26291 bp, 25 predicted proteins | sample 1960851 | NCBI WGS metagenome assembly ULWX01 (sample SAMEA4835826, study PRJEB28245) | human gut metagenome | biome: gut microbiome; material: fecal sample | place: Denmark | collected 2008 | reverse complement strand
GTGGGCAGCCACAGCGCCGGAGCGGAGATAAGCCTTGCGGACGCGGATGGGAACGTTCTTCTCTCCGGGACGGCTGACCGGGATTTCTCCTGCGTCATCATTGCCTCCGCCGATATCAGCGCCGGGGAGACATATTCTCTCAGCATTGACGGCGAGTTGACGGAGATAAACATGGACAGCGCCATTTACGGCTCCGGTAGTTTTGGCGGCTTCGGCGGTGGGTATCCCGGCTTTGGCGGCGGGCCGCAGGGCACGCCCCCCGATATGGACAATGCTCCCGGTACGCCTCCGGATATGGGCGGTGATAATCAGGGTATGCCCCCAGATATGGGCGCGCGGCCGGAAAACCCCAGAAGATAAAAAACATCTCACAAGGCATTCGCCTTGTGAGATGTTTTTTATCATAGTCAAAGCCTTTGTCTTCAATCAAAGTCCAGCACGCGCTCCATGCGCACAAGGGTGAGCCTGTTGCGGATAGCGGCGGAGATGGGCAGCACCTCGTCGCTGAGGGCGGGGTCGATGCCAATATGCTCCGGCAGGTACTTGCAGCCGCAGGCGGAGTAGAGCGCGGCCAGCTCCTCGGGGCTGGGGATGGTGGCGATAAGGGCCTTTATCTCCTCCCAGTGGTCAACAATGTTCTGGGGGTCGAAGGTCGCGAGGACGTCATTGGCGTTCTCCTTGATGATGCCGTCGGCCAGTCTCTCGCCGAATTTCTCGCGGATCCAGGCCTCGCTCAGCGGCTCAAAGGCCTTGGCCTTGGGGGTGGGCAGGGCGGCGAGACGGTGGTACTCCTTGGCGCAGAGATAGGTGCCAACGCCGACGCACTCACCGTGGATACCCTCGGCATTTTCAAAGCGCGGCGGGTGCATCTCCACAAGGTGGGCGATCAGATGCTCGGCGCCGGAGGCGGCGCGGGAGTGGTTGAGCAGCTGCATTGTAAGGCCGCTCTTCATCTGGGCCATGGTCATGGCCTCGTGGTCGGCAACGCCTGTTGCGGCGTACTCGTCGGCGGCCTTGCGCATGATGTCAAGCGCTTCCTTGGCAAGGTCTGCGACCATCGGGCAGAAATATTCGTTGGCGACGATGCGGGAGATCTCCCAGTCGACCAGAGAGATGTACTTGGAGAGAATATCATTAATTCCGCTGGCGACGAGCCTTGCGGGGGCGCCCTTTATAATGTCAAGGTCGGTGACGACGAGCGTCGGGGCGCACATCGGGGTGGACTTCTTCTGCCCGTTGAGGATGGCGGAGCAGATATTGGCGGTAAAGCCGTCAGAGGAGGCGAGGGTGGGGATGGCGACAAAGGGGATGCCCAGCTTGAAGGCGGGGTAACGGCCAAAGTCCATGATGGTGCCCGCGCCGACGGCTACGATGACCTCGGGATTGTCAAGCTGCTTCATCATGTCCTCAATCAGCACATCCTCCGCGCGCAGGCCGTTTGCCTCAAGGACTATCTCCTGATCGGCCTTGACGTGCTTGCCCTCGGTGAGCTTATAGATGACCGTGTCGTACACGACGGCGCGGCGCTTGCCGGCAAGGCCCACCTGCTCCATGTACTTTTCAAAGTTGGCAATGGCACCGCTTTCCACGATGACCATTTTCGTCTCCAGCTCGTGGTCGCGCCCGCACTTGCAGGGGCCCACGTACTTGCTGCAATCCATGATCATAGTTCTTTCCTCCGTATATGTTTTTTGGATAAGCCCAAGTTTTTCCGTCAATAGGATATATCCAAGCGGCGCGAAAGTCAAGCGGAGAAATCCGCTCAAAGGCGGGCAGGGCGATCATTTTTGCCGCATTTTAGGAGCGTTGTGCCGCCAAAAGCCGATTTTGGAGCATTGCGCGGGCTTTTTTATGCTGTTTTCACAAAAATTCTCGTGGTTTTTCTAATTTCAGGATTTCTTCTCTGATGCGGATATATATGTTTCTTCTGTTTCCTGCTGAGCTTTAACAAGCAGTTCCTTTGCTTCTCCGTTTTGCCCTAAGGTGATAAGTTCAATCGCTTTTGAAACTGCGTTGAACAAGTGAAAATACATTTTTCTGAACATATTTTCCTCCTCTGTTTTGCGTCATAACTGCGTCATTTTTACATAGCATGATAATATAACGCTATTATTTTGTCAACACTTCGTCAAGGAGGTTGGCAAAATGAAGGACAATTTGACACGCTACACCCTGCGCGTACCTCAGGAGCTATTAGACAAGCTCGGCTATATCGCGGAATACGAGGGCAGAACCAAAAACCGTGAGCTGGAGCAGATGATAAAAAAACGCATCAGAGATTTTGAGGCTGAAAACGGGCCTATCGTTATCGAAGAATAATGCTTGACTATCAGAGCAAAATATACTTGCTTTGGGTTACTAAATTCTCCGAGGTTCTGCTTGACAAAAGCTAATTTCTGCATATAATAAAAGTGTGGAAACCCAGACGGTTGCCACAGTCAAATTGGAATCAAAGTCAAGGGTATTAAGCCCAAGAGCAGTGAGCCATCTGGTTGCAGCAGACGGCTCACTTTTTCTTATTCTTGGACTTTATGTACATATAGATGGCAAAAGCCAATCCAAAAATACTACAAATGCTTCCAAGAATATTCAAAGCATCCATATCAGCCACCTCCTGAAAATCAAATTCCCGCGAGGCTTCGATATACGCCTTCCTTTCCGCTCCCGCGGGTAGTCAGGCAACCGTCTTTTTAACCGTACACCGTCTACAAAAATGGCAAAACTCAACTGTGGACGGTGGATTTCCACAGGAAAATTATACGTTAATTTTGTGTTTTGTCAACGCTTTTCATTCAGTCAGAAAGCGGGCCTATCGTTATCGAAGAATAATGCTTGACTATCAGAGCAAAATATGGTAAAACTAAGTAGCAAAATAATAATGATTACTATTTTAGGAGGAACACCATGAGCAAATATACCGGTACCCAGACTGAGAAAAATCTTCAGGCCGCCTTTGAGGGCGAGTCCGGCGCCAGAAATAAGTACACCTACTTTGCCTCCAAGGCGAAGAAGGACGGCTTTGAGCAGATAGCCGCCATCTTCCTCAAGACCGCCGACAACGAGAAGGAGCACGCCAAGCTCTGGCTCAAGGAGCTCAACGGCATCGGCAACACCGCCGAGAACCTTGCCGCGGCCGCCGCCGGCGAGAACTACGAGTGGACTGATATGTACGAGGGCTTTGCCAAGACCGCCGATGAGGAGGGCTTCCATGAGCTGGCCGTCAAGTTCCGCGCCGTTGCCGCCATCGAGAAGCAGCACGAGGAGCGCTACCGCGCACTGCTCAGGAACGTCGAGACTGCCGCCGTCTTTGAAAAGAGCGAGGTGAAGGTTTGGGAGTGCCGCAACTGCGGGCACATCGTCGTCGGCACCAAGGCCCCCGAGGTCTGCCCCGTCTGCGCCCATCCCCAGAGCTATTTCGAGCTTCACGAGGAAAATTATTGATAGCATGACAAGCACAAAAAGCCCGGATATCCGGGCTTTTTTGCTGGAAAAATGCGTGTTTTCAAGGCTTCCCCATGCGAAAGGCTGCGCCCGTTTCTTGGCTCCCCTTCGCAAAGGGGAGCTGGCGCGCAGCGCCTGAGAGGTGTCCCCTGCGCGGTTGGACTTGTGCAAGAGTTAATTTTCGCGCTTCGCGCGGGTTATCCTCTCAGTCAGCTACGCTGACAGCTCTCCTTGTTGCGACAAGGCGAGCCAAGGGGATGGTTCAGATTTTGCAACAGCTGCAAAAACTCCACCGCAGTACCTTGGCTCCCCCATCGGGGGAGCTGGCACGGCGTAGCCGTGACTGAGGGGGGGCTCACTCAGTGCTTCGCAGCCCCCTATCGTCAAGCCGCTTTGCGCCTTGACACTTCCCCCCTGGGGGAAGCAAGAATTAGTGCTCTAATAGTTATAATTGCGTTGCACCAAAGGCTCCACTGCGTAAGGGGAGCTGTCAGCCGCAGGCTGACTGAGGGGTCGTTACCTGTGTGGCGATTAGTTTTATTACTCAAAATATTTCACATTTACAATCCCTCAGTCACGGCTATGCCGTGACAGCTCCCTTTACACAAGGGAGCCATTGATACGGTGCAAGTTTTTGTGAGACTGTCTATTTTGCACCCTCACTTACCCACTCTGAGTCGAGCCTAGTAAAGATGATTCGCGTCGTGCAGTAACGACTCGTAGAAATATAACAATCGAGGTAAACCAGCAGTAACGACTGGTAAGCGATGGACAAATCGTCAAGAGCAGATTGCGAGAGAATTTGTGTTCTGACGATGGCATTTTTTTGCAGACATACTTTGTGTATTTCAAGAAAAAATGACGAAGTTAGGGCGCAAATTATCCGCAAGATGCCGCAGGCAGTTTGTTCATTGCTTATCATGGGGCGACCTGAGAAGTGATATGTGCAATCCACCACCGGAGAGAGATTCTCAAGGGAGAACCCTCTCCCTTGAGCCGTGTTTTCTTTTGACAGGACAAAAGAAAAGTGGAGGCCGCAGCTCGTCATCATCAAAATGCAGATAACTTGCTTTTCTCTTGAAGGCTATTACAATACGTGAAAAAGCCCCTGATTGGCTCATTGCCAATCAGGGGCTTCAGCTTGTCAAAAAAGTCCTTGTGGGACTTTTTTGACAAGCTGAAAGTCTCCAAAGCTGTTTAAGAGTTAGCAGCCCAGCTACTGTAAAAAAGCTCGATAATACGGGCGTTTGCGCTGCGACTCATTTTAATTCGAGGCGGGCCTTGCCCCCTCGAGCACCCCCGCTGCTTCCTCTTCTTCACATTTTTACATGAGTTTTTTGACAGTCTGAAGCCCCTGATTGGCTCATTGCCAATCAGGGGCTTTTCATCATATCAAATCACTTGAGGGCGTTCTTCGCCATGTCGCACAGGGCGGTGAAGGCGGCGGGATCGTGAATCGCGGTCTCGGAGAGCATCTTGCGGTTCATGTCGATACCGGCGAGCTTCAGGCCGTGCATGAAGGTGGAGTAGTTCATACCGTTCATCTTGCAGCCTGCGCTGATACGGGTGATCCAGAGCTGACGGAAATCTCTCTTCTTCTGCTTTCTGCCGATATAGGCATAGCGGCCGGACTTCATCAGCTGCTCGTTAGCCATCTTATAGTGACGGGACTTGTTGCCCCAGTAACCCTTTGCAAGACCGAGGACCTTATTCCTGTGCTTGCGGGTCATCATTGCGCCTTTAACTCTTGCCATTTGTTTATCCTCCTATATAGCGTCTGCCCTTATTTGTAAGGGATCATTTTTTTGATGGTCGCCGTGTTGGTAACATCTGCGTAAGTCTCGGAACGCAGGCGGCGGCAGCGCTTGGTGTCTTTCTTGGTGAGGATATGGCTCTTGAACGCATGTGCGCGTTTTACCTTGCCGGACTTGGTGAGATTGAATCTCTTCTTGGCACCGCTGTGGGTTTTCAGTTTGGGCATGATAATTTCTCCTTCCGTAACTGATCAAACAGGATGAACCTGCTGAATACTTATTCTGCCGCAGGCTCCTTGGGAACCTTGGGCTTTGCCGGTTTTTTCGGCGGGGTCGTGGGCTTGGGGGAGAGGAATATGGACATATTCCGGCCCTCGAGCTTGGGGGCTTTGTCTAAATTCGCAAGCTCCGCGCACTTTTCCGCGAAGCTCTTCAGAAGCTCCGCGCCGATCTCAGTATGAGCCATCTCCCTGCCGCGAAAGCGCACGGAGACCTTGAGCCTGTTGCCCTCGCCGAGGAACTTCTGACCATTTTTGAGCTTGGTGTTGAAGTCATTCTCGCCGATGCCGGGAGACATGCGGATCTCCTTGACCTCGATAACCCGCTGGTTCTTCTTGGCCTCCTTCTCCTTCTTCGTCTGCTCGAAGCGGAACTTGCCGTAGTCCATTATCTTGCAGACCGGAGGATTGGAGCCCGGGGCAATCTTGACCAGATCCATCTCCTTCTCCGCGGCGACACGGAGCGCCTCCTCGGCAGACATAATGCCAAGCTGCTCTCCCCCGTCACCAATCAGGCGTATCTCTTTGTCTTTGATCTCATCGTTGATCTGATGAACAGCGTTTGCTATTTGAAACACCTCCGGAAAATAAAAAGCGCGGACGCACAGCATCCGCGCATAAAAACACACTACTGCCCCATAAAGGGCGCTGTTTTTATTGACCGCAGCTGGCCTTTGCCGCCGGGTGAGGTCGGGGATGCCGCACCTACTTTGTTTTAGCTTTGTTAGTATACCCTTGTTCCGCGCGCTTGTCAAGCCCTTTATTTCAAATATATGCCGGTTTTATGAGTAAAATTCCCTCCCGCGGAAAAGCTAAGATAAAAAGCAGAATGGAGAAAGAGAAATATGGAGTATCTGCTTATCTATACTCTGGGCGGGCTTCTCTACGGGGCCATCGAGCTGCTCTGGCGCGGCTGGACGCACTGGACGATGCTTCTGTGCGGCGGGCTGTGCTTTCTGCTGATGTATCTCATAGGCGCGCTGAGCCTGCCGCTTGTGAGAAAGTGCATCCTGTGCGCCGCGGCGATAACCACGGTGGAATTTTTCACCGGCTGCCTTGTAAACCTGCGCCTCGGCTGGGGCGTGTGGGACTACTCGGCCATGCGCGGGAACATCTTAGGGCAGATCTGTCCACAATTTCTGCTGCTCTGGCTGGGGCTGAGCCTGCCGGGGCTGGGGCTTTGCAAGCTGCTGCGGGGCTTGTTTCAGTAATTCTCCTCCGGTGCGCCCGCCTGATTTTCAAGCTCCATGGCGAGCTTGACTATGCGGCTGGTGCCGAGCCTGTCAGCGCCGAGAGCGATGAAATCCTCCGCATCGGCGAGAGAGGAGATTCCGCCCGCCGCCTTGACCTTCAAGGTCTCAGGGCAGTTATCGCGCATGAGCTTGACATCCTCACGGGTGGCTCCGGCCTTGGAAAAGCCAGTGGAGGTCTTGATATAATCGGCCCCGCAGTCGGAGACTATGCGGCACATGTTTATCTTTTCAAGCTCCGTGAGCAGGCAGGTCTCGATGATGACCTTGAGGACATGCCCCTGAGTGGCGCGACGCACAGCGCTTATATCCTCGGCCACCTTGTCCCACTGCTTGTCCTTGACCATGGAGAGGTTGATGACCATGTCGATCTCGTCCGCGCCGTTTTTCACGGCATCCGCCGCCTCGAAGGCCTTCACGGCGGTGGTCATGTACCCGTTGGGAAAGCCGATGACCGTGCAGATCTTGAGCCTGTCGCCCACATAGCGCTTGGCCCCGGCCACATGGCAGGGCGGGATGCAGACGCTCGCGCAGTTATAGCGGATGGCCTGGTCGCACAGGGCGCGTATCTCCTCGGCGGTGCAGTCCACGCGCAGAAGGGTATGGTCGCATTTTTCAAGAATTTCTTTTATATCCATGTTGTTTGCTCCTTTGTTTGTTATCGCCGCTATTATACAGGCTTTGCCCGGCATATTCAAGAGCGGACAGTGAATAGATTTTAACATCCAAACTAAAAAAACGAAAGGGTTACGCTATGGACATGATACCCGAAAACAACTATGTGAGGCTGTGCGGAACGCTGGCAGGCAGCCCCGCCTATTCTCACACCAGCCGCGGGCAGGATTTTTACATTTTTCCTCTGGAGGTGGAGCGTCTTTCCGGAAACAGCGACACGATAAACATCGTCCTGCGGCGCGCGCAGCTTGAGGCGCTGGAGGAACAGGGCGCGGAGAAGCTCATGGTGACAGGGCAGCTTCGCAGCTTCAACAACCGCAGGGGGCCGGGGGCGAAGCTCATCATAACGGTGCTTGCAAAGGAGCTGAGCTTCTGCGACGGAGAGGACGAGAACACCGTCTTGCTGCGGGGCACGCTCTGCAAGCCCCCGAACCAGCGCATAACCCCCATGGGCCGGGACATCTGCGACCTTATGCTGGCGGTGAACCGGCGCTTTGGCCGCTCGGACTACCTGCCGGTGATATGCTGGGGCACGAAGGCCCGGCAGGCCGCGCTCTGGGCCGTGGGTCAGACGCTGAGCCTGAAAGGGCGGATACAGAGCCGCGCCTACATAAAGATGACGGAGGAGGGCGCGGTGGAGAAAACCGCCTATGAGGTGTCGGCGGCGGAGATAGAGCCGGAATAGCCGGGGCGAAAAATGCCCGCCCGGTTCTACTTTTGTCGAAGCCATTGACCCCTCCCCGCTTTTGGGTTAAGTTAGAAGCAAACTGAAAAAGCGGAGGTATTTCTTATGTGGAGGAAGGCATTTGCGCTGCTGCTGAGTCTCGGCTTTGTGCTGGGGGCGAACATGGATTTGTGCTGCTCGGTGGCTGTAAACGGGCAGGAGCTTGAGGGGCTCTACTCCCCTTTCGCGGCGGATAAGAGCATGGAGGCGGCGGCAGCAGCGGCTGAGGAGATTTTAGAGGTCCCGGCGGTGCTGCCGAAGCTCAAAAAGCACTACCGGCTCTCGTTCTATCCGGCGGAGGGGGACGCGCGCATCATAAGCGACGCGGCGCTGCGCTCCGTTTCCGGCGTCCGCCTTGCCGACGGAGTGTTTGTTAACGGCGTATACATGGGCAGCGTTGAGGATGGCGATGAGCTGTTTTTGCACCTGCGGGAATTTATCTTAAACCAGATGCCAAACGCCGCCGTGTTCGGAAACATCAGCGGCAAGGCCACCGTCAAAAAGATGTACTCTCGCTCCAGCCGCATGACGAATTATGACGACATGGTGCTGCTCATCTCCGGCATGGCCCCGGTCATCTATGTAGACGAAAACGGAAAATTGGTGTGAGGGACAAAAAATCACCCGACAGCGAAAGCTGCCGGGTGATTTTTGCGTTTTCAGGCTTAATTACAGTCAAGAATTGATTCCCTTTATATATTCGTAACAATCGTCGCAAACAAAAACAATCAGCCCAACGCCGGAAGTGTAGTGCTTGGTAGCCTTGTTCGAGCAAAATGCACAGTCGGATGAGCACTCCTCGCAGTAATACTCTGTCTCATTGGTGTACTCGTTTTTATAGCCTTTGGCAGGTGTACTGCCGCAAGATTGGCAGGGCTCGTTGCTGCCGCCGCAGGCGGTCAAGGTGCCGAGCATCATTATTGCGGCAATAAGCGCCGCAAGTATGCATTTGAGGTTATTTTTCATGTTTTCTCTCCTGTTTTGTTATATATTACTGTTTTGGCGCGCTAACTCAGCCAGTTTTGAGCATAGGTACGATTTTCTTTCCGTAAATGTCAATGTATCCGTCGTAGTAAATGACCCCGTTCCTATCCCCCTCAGTGTCATTCAGATGCGTTACTCGAGCCGCCCCACATGAATATTCCAATGTGTATATATCTCTATCGGTATAAAACTCGTTTTTTCGCCCGTCACACATTATAATTGTAAACTTGCTGCGTGGCTCACCATCAACGCTCTCTTCTGTTCTAATGCTGATAATCCTGTCGGCTGCGCTAAATCGAATATCCCCGAACATTACGGACTCATCAGGCACTTTTACAGGCTCAAATGTGAATTTGCCATCCAGGCCAATCCATCCGGCAAAATAGCCGTTATCTTCCTCATATACCAGCGCAGGTATGAATCCTACGCTGAAGAAATAGGATAAGTTGGGTATTTTCAAAAAGGTGTACTGAGATAGGTCAAGAATTAACTCTCCCTCTGAATTGTATAGCTTAACATTATCAATGAAAAATCGTTCGGAATTGTCATTTTGAGGAGCCTGTTTATCGCCGGTAAGTATAACTCCATCCCAAATTAAAACATATTTTCCCGGGTCAATACTCATAACTGGCTCGAGGCTAAAATCTGTCTTTATGCTATAAATCGTATCATCCGAAGTAATGAGAGCTTTTCCATCTTGAAATTTTGTATAGTGAAAATAGGTATTTCCTTCTACAGCACATATCTGCATATTTTCAAATTCGGCCCTTGCACCGGTTTCCGCATTATAAAAAGTCACAAATTCTGCGTCGCCAAAGTCATTTTTACCATTGCTATAGTATATCTCCGCGAATATTTTATCTTCGCAGTAAAAAAATTGCGATTGCATATTATTGCAAAGCGCCTGGGCATCAGCAGACAACCCAAGCATATTATGCCCAAACGGTTCTATAAGCCACGAGCCGTCCCGCCGCATAATACCATAGCTTGACATATTCTCATCCTCATCATTTACGAATCTTTCCACAACAAGCGATTCATTGTCATAAGAATGAACTGAATAATTCGCGTCCTCTGGACTTCTGAGGATGATGTTGCCGTGAATATCGACTATTGAAAATTGCTGCTTAGAATTTTCCTCATATCTCACAAGATACTTGCCAGAGCCGATCATCCCAGCCCAACTAATATTGGGGAATTCGGGTATTGAAATTATCTTTCCCACAGTATTCATGAATCCGGTTGCCTTACTTCCTGATGGATCGATATATTTTATCATAACAGCATCCTGATGATAGGGCTTTGAATAATTCGTCCCAAAATCTTCAACATTCTCCACCGGTGTATAACCATCACCGCTTGTAATATTGGCGCTTATCTCCGTCTCGGTACAGCTTCGGAAGTAGTCTACGGAGAATTGGCCAAAGTAAAGAGTCAGCTTCTCATCGGTTAACTCGCCTATCTCCACAGTGTTTACTTCGCCATAAAAATTTGTCAGCTTTAGCTGGCCATCATTTACTATTGTCCACTTACATTCGCCGTATTCCGAGGCGATTTGACAGGTACCGTCGCTGTAAAAAATATATTCCGGCCCTTCCCTCATGTCCTGATTGAGGCTTGTATGTCCATCTCTGTACCATGAGCCTTCAAGCTTTTTCTCGACATCCTCGCCCTTACCGCAAGCGGTGCAGAGCGAGAGCAGCAGCGCGGCAAGCAGAATAAGCGCAAACATTTTCCGTCTCAAAAAAATCCCTCCTTTTTAATTTTGCACAAAAAAAGTGTGCAGCCCCATCGGAGCTGCACACGAAAAATGTACCACTCCGATGTTGCCACACATACGAATTCCGCCGCCCTTGAAAGAGTACGAAAATGGAGAGTACACTTTTACCAAAGTAAAAGGAACTCTTTCAAGTACGGACTATACAGTATTCATATATGTGGCATTGTCATGGTATCACATCCGTCAATAAAAATCAATCGTATTTTGGCGCATATGAAACGGCCCGCAGCCTTCTTCGAGGCCGCGGGTCGTAAAAAGTATGGATTTTCTGAGGCAGCGGTAGATTTTGCGCTTTTAGTTCTGTTTTGCGCCAGTCCAAGGCTCCCCTGCGTAAGCGGGAGCTGTCAGCCGTAGGCTGACTGAGAGGTCGTTTCCGCAGTTGTGTTTTGCCTGAGTACTCAGAACATCGCACTCTTTCGACCTCTCAGGCGCTACGCGCCAGCTCTCCTTACGCAGGAGAGCCAAGAGTGGTGATTTCAGCTAAGCCCGCTCAGCAGAGCTGTGCCCCGGCGGGGACGCTGTCGTCAAGAATCATCAGGTGCAGCTCCTCCTTGCCGTTTACCTCGCGGACGGCGGAGAGCAGCATGCCGTTGGAATCCTGCCCCATCATCTTTCTGCTGGGGAGGTTGAGGATGGCAACCACGGTCTTGCCCACAAGCAGCTCCGGCTCATAGAACTTATGGATGCCGGAGAGAATCTGCCTCGGTGTGCCGCTGCCATCGTCCAGCATGAATTTCAGCAGCTTTTCGGACTTCTTCACGGCCTCGCAGGAGATGACCTTGCACACGCGCATATCGCACTTTGCAAACTCGTCAATTGTCACATCGGGCAGAACGGGCTTGGACTGGACCTTCGGCTTCTCTGCCTCCTCAAGCTCCTTGAGCATCTTCTCGGTGTCCACTCTGGGGAAGAGCGTCTCCCCCTTGTGGACGGTGACATCCGCGGGCAGAACGCCGTACTCCCCGGCCTTGTCCCAGGTGGTGCAACAGTCACAGGCGCCAATCTGCGCGAAGGCCTTGACGCAGCTGTCGGGCATGAAAGGTGTGAGCATGATGAGGGCAACGCGCAGCGCCTCGAGCAGGTTATACATAACGCTTGCAAGGCGGGGCTTCTTCGCCTCGTCCTTCGCGAGCACCCAGGGGGCCGTCTCGTCGATGTACTTATTGGCGCGCTGGATGAGCTTAAAGACCTCCTCAAGCGCCAAATGGAGCTGGAAAGCGTCCATCTGCTTCTGATAGCGCTCCCTGGTACCCTTTATCATGGCGACAAGCTCATCGTCCACACTGTCGGCCTCGCGCTCTTTGATAAGAGTGCCGCCGAAATACTTCTCCACCATGGCGGTGGTGCGGGAGACGAGGTTGCCGAGGTCATTGGCAAGGTCGGTGTTGATGGTGCTTATCAGCAGCTCATTGGAGAAGTTGCCGTCAGAGCCGAAGGGGAAGGTGCGCAGCAGGAAGAAGCGCAGCGCGTCCACGCCGAACTTGTCGGCCAGGACATAGGGGTCAACCACGTTGCCCTTGGACTTGGACATCTTGCCGCCGTCAATGACGAGCCAGCCATGGCCATAGACCTTTTTGGGCAGAGGCATTTCCATGCTCATGAGCATGGCGGGCCAGATAATGGAGTGGAATCGGACGATCTCCTTGCCCACGATGTGTACATCGGCGGGCCAGTATTTGTCATACTCGTCGTACTTATCGTTCAAAAAGCCGAGGGCGCTGCAATAGTTAAACAGCGCATCGACCCAGACATAGACCACATGGCCCGGGTCAAAGTCCACGGGGATGCCCCAGCTGAAGCTCGTGCGGGAGACGCAGAGGTCTTCAAGGCCGGGCTTTATGAAGTTGTTTATCATCTCGTTTACGCGGGAGGCGGGCTCAAGGAAGGTGCCGGTCTCAAGCAGCTCCTGCACGGGCTTTGCGTACTTGGAGAGGCGGAAGAAATATGCCTCCTCCTCCGCGTCATGCACCTCGCGGCCGCAGTCGGGGCACTTGCCGTCCTTGAGCTGGCTCTCCGTCCAGAAGCTCTCGCAGGGGGTGCAGTATTTGCCCTTGTATGCGCCCTTATAAATGTCGCCCTTTTCGTACATTTTCTTGAAAATACGCTGGACGGACTTGACATGATAATCGTCAGTGGTGCGGATAAAGCGGTCGTTTGAGATGTTCATCAGCTTCCACAAATCGAGGATGCCGCCCTCACCGGTGACAATCTTGTCCACAAACTGCTGGGGAGTTACCCCGGCGGCCTTGGCCTTCTCCTCGATCTTCTGGCCGTGCTCGTCGGTGCCGGTGAGGAACATCACATCATAGCCGCAAAGGCGCTTATATCTGGCGATGGCATCCGTCGCGACAGTGCAATAGGTGTGCCCTATGTGCAGCTTATCCGACGGATAGTAGATAGGCGTGGTGATGTAAAAGGTATTTTTCTCGTTCTTTTCCATTTTCTTCTCTCCCTGTAAAAGTTTACGCTTATTCATCAGGCGGGATTATGACACCCGGGCCGGAATAATCAGGATCTTCTCCGCTGCCGCTGCCGCTGCCTTCACCCGTTCCGCCGGTCGGAGGTGTGGGCTCCGGTGAAGGTTCCGGCGAGGGCTCAGGCTCGGGCCATTTTATATCCTCGTCATGGAGGTTATAAACACTGTACGGCTCCTTTATCTGGTTGATAAGGTTGCCGTCCTTATCGTAGACATAGCGCATCAGGCTCACGCCATAGCCCACCACGACATCGGTATACTCATCGTCATAGATAACGCCCATGCTGTGCTGGAGCTCAACATAGCTGCCGTCCACATCGGTGCCCCAGATCTCCACGGTGACGGATTTTTCATAGGTATCCACATAGGTGAGTATCTTCACCGGGTACTCCCGGCTGTTTTTGAACTTATAGTCCGGACCCGGCCAGCTGACAGTCGCGTCAAGGCCCCAGCCAAGATAGTTGACGGGGAAATAGTGGCTCGTGCGCTCGACGGTATCCATCTGCGCGAACATCGCCGCGCAGTAGAGCGTGGATGACACCTGACAGATGCCGCCGCCGACCTCCTGCACGACCTGCCCATCGTTATAGGCACCAGCGGGCAGATACCCCGCCTCGGTAGTGCGCTGGCCGACCACGGTGTTATAGGAGAACACGTCCCCCGGCATCATAGTATAACCGTTAAACGCGGCGGCTGCAAGCTGAATATTATTTATTCTGTTGTCGGTGCTGCCGTGAAAATAGGTCGTCTGAGAGCCGAGCTTATCCCTGAAAAGCAGGCCCTGGAGCAGCTCCTCCGTCTTTTCGGGGTAGCTTATCACAAGGGGTATCTTCACGGTGTCCCCCGGCTCCGCCGCCTGCCACAGGGCCTCCGCCGCTGTGATATCGAAGGAGCAGCCGATTACCTCTTTGACGATTTGAAAATCATCGCCCTCAAAATAGGCGTCCTGCGGCTCTCTGGCAAGCTCGGTGTGGATAGCGTTAAAGTCCGGCATGGTAATCTCGCTGTCAATATCACCGTACTCGACCAGAAGCTCACCGTTATGCAGGGCCTGCGTCACAAGCGCGTAGAGCTTCTGGCTGTCAAGCTTCATCTGCCCCGCGCCTTTTACAATGCGCAGCTCCTCCTTCTCCTCATTGACGACATAGCCCTTGTCGGCGGTGCGCTTTTCAAAGCGCTCTATGCCTTTGTCAATACAGGAGCGGATATAGCTCTCATCAAGGGCCTTGTCCCCCTCGGTGATGTCCACCGGGACAAGCAGGTTTTTAATATAGGTAAAGAGATTTTCATAGATATTGCCGCTGTGGCCATAGCGATATGCGGCCTCGGTGGCGCTCTCGGTGGTGAGCCTTGCCCCGGCGCGCACAGGGTCGAGCTTGAAGCTTACCCCGGTGGGGAGCTTCACTCTCAGCGCGAGGGCGGCCTCCTCGTCCCACTGCTTTTCCTTCAAAAGCTCCGCCGTCTGCGCCTTTGTAAGTCCTCCCACGTCAATCCCGTCCACCCGGACTCTCGGCAGGTTCACATCACTGCGGCTTATGGTGATGCCCCAGTAGCTCAATCCCGCGAAGGCCAGCACCACAAAGGTCAGCACAAGGCTCAAAACAATTTTGAGCTTCTTGTGGGACTTTTTTGGCTTGGGCTCCTTGGGAGGCTTTTTCTTCTTTGGCTTGGGCTCCTTCGGGGGCTTTGGCTCTTTTTTGGGCTTTTCCTTTTTCGGCTTCTTTTCGGCCTGCTTCTCGTGTCGATGCAGGCCGTTCTTTTTATTTTCGTCCATTGGTACTATTTCCTTGTTCAGTCGCTTAGTTCTTGAGCTCCGCGCCGTACATCTCGGCAAAAAGCTCCTCCTCGCCCTTGGGCAGATCTATCTTCTCCTCCTTGGCAAAGGCGTCCCCCAGCCAGGGGGTGCCCTCTATCCTGCCGCTGGCCTGCGCCTCAAGCAGGATGCCGATAAGCGTGTTGGATATGAGAAAGCCGGGCACGGTAAAGTGCCAGCGGCCGTCGGTCTGCTCGGCCCAGCCCTTTTCCTCAAAGGCCTTGAGCGCCGCGCCCACAGGCTTCCAGTTGCAGCGGCAGCGCTCCCTGTAATCGTCCCGGGAAATACCCCGGGTCGTGCGCATGCCGAGCATCAGATACTCCACCGCCTTCTCCAGCGGGTCAATAGTCTCATACTCGTCTATAAGGCTCAGCCCGCGCTTGACCCCGGCGATATACTGCTTGAGGTCCTTGACATAGCTGTAACGCAAATCGCCGATGCAGGAGTGCGCGCCGGGGCCGAAGCCCATGTAATCGTCCAGGTTCCAGTATTTGAGATTGTGCTTTGATTCAAAGCCGGGGGCGCAGAAGTTGGAGATCTCATACTGCTTGTAGTTGTATCTGTCCAGAAGCTCGGCGGCGTAGGAGTACATGTCCGCCTGCTCATCGTCGTTAGGCAGGATGGCGGAGCCCTTGTACTCCTTATACATGGGCGTGCCCTCCTCGAGCTTGAGCCCGTAGCAGGAGATATGCTCCGGGTGCAGCTCCATTATTTTGGAGAGCGTCTCCGCCCAGTCCTTTTTGGTCTGGCTCGGCAGCCCGTACATCACATCGAGGCTTATATTCTCAAAGCCCGCGCGGCGCGCGTCCGCCACGGCCTGCTGGGCCTGACGGAAGTTATGCCGCCTGCCGATGAGCTTCAAAAGCGCGTTGTCGCTGGCCTGAACGCCCAGAGACAGGCGGTTGACGCCCTCCTGCCGCAGGAGCTTGAGCATCTCTGGATTGACGCTGTCGGGGTTGCACTCAACGGTTATCTCCGAATCAAGGCGCACATTGCCGTTGAGCTTGAGCTCGTTGAGAATCTCCACAATGCGCTCGGCCCCGTAGTAGCTCGGTGTGCCGCCGCCAAAGTATATGGTGTCCACCTCGTAGTTTTTTATTGATGAGGAGGACTCCTCAATGTGCCACAGCAGCGCTTTTTGATACTCCGGCATGAGCTGAGAGCAGCCGGAGAGCGAATAAAAATCGCAGTAGCTGCACTTGCTGGCGCAGAAGGGTATGTGAATGTATATCCCAAGCCTCTTTTTCATTGGCTAATTCTCCTTAAATTCTGGTTAAAAAGCCCTGAAGGGGCTTTTTAACCAGAGGGGTTTCGCATTAAAACATTTCTCCCACAAGCGCGGTGAAGGCGGCGGGGTCTTCAAGCTCCACCCCGGCCAGCAGCTCCGCCATGCCCTCAAGCACCTGGCTGAGCTTCTTTGCCTTGTCCTTATCATTCTCGAAAGCGTTTGTCAGCGCGGCGAAAGCGGGGTGCTCGGGGTTGAGCTCCAGAACGCGGTTCGCGCGCACCTTGCGCATCTCCTCGCTCGGGCCGCGGCGGAAATACCGCTCCATCTCCAGCGTAACGCCGCCCTCGGTAGTCAGGCAGCAGGGCTGAGAGGCAAGCTTTGTGGAAAGGCGCACCTTGGTGACGGCGCCGTCAAGGCTCTGCTGCACGAAGTCAAGCAGCTCCTTATTTTCAAGATCCCGCTCCTCGGCCTGCTTCTTATCCTCCTCAGTGTCAAAGCCGAGATCGTCAGTCACGACATTGCAGAAGGGCTTGCCGTCCTGCTCGCGCAGGGCCTCAAGCACCATCTCATCGAGCGGGCTTGTGAGGTAGATAAGCTCATACCCGTGGGAGCGCACAAGCTCGCACTGGGGCAGGCTCATGGCGTGCTTAACGGAGTCGGAGGAGGCGTAGTAAATGACCTTCTGGCTCTCCGGCATGTTCTCTGCATACTCCTTGAGAGTGATCTGCCTGTCATCGGAGGTGTAGAACATCAGCAGGTCTCTCAGGAAATCCTTGTATCTGCCGTACTCGTCGCAGACGCCGACCTTGAGATGCACGCCGAAGTTGCGGAAAAACTCCTCATACTTGGGTCTGTCGTCGCGCATGAGCTTTTCAAGCTCGCCCTTGATGCGCTTTTCAAGGCTCTGGCCGATAATTTTGAGCTGGCGGTCATGCTGCAAAATCTCACGGGAGATATTGAGCGAGAGGTCGGGAGAATCCACTACGCCCTTGACAAACTCGAAATAATCATGCACAAGCTTGTCGCACTTTTCCATTATCATAACGCCGTTGGAGTAGAGCGTTATGCCGCCCTTATTGTCGCCTGTGAAGGCGTTTTCGTTCTCTTCACCGGGCACGAAGAGCAGCGCCTTGTAGGACACCGTACCCTCGGCGTTTACTCGCACCAGCGCACAGGGGTCCTTGCGGCCGTGGTGCTTCTCCTTATAGAAGGCGATGCAGTCGTCATCGGTCACTTCGTTCTTGCTGCGCTGCCAGATGGGAACCATGCTGTTGACGGTCTCGTTCTCGGAGACCATCTTGTACTCGTACTTGGGCTTGCCCTCGTCGTCAGTCTCGCCGGTCTCGAAGCGCTCCTGATGCTCAATGTCCATCTTTATCGGCCAGCGCACATAGTCGGAGTATTTCTTGATAAGCGCCTTGAGCTTCCAGACCTCAAGATATGTGCCGTAAAGCTCCTCGTCCGTGTCGGGCTTTATGTGCATGATTACATCCGTGCCGACGCTCTCCTTCTCGCACGGGGCGACGGTATAGCCGTCAGCACCGGAGCTCTTCCAGATAACGCCCTCATCGCTGCCGTAGCGGCGGGTGATGACGGTGACCTCGTCCGCCACCATGAACGCAGAATAGAAGCCCACGCCGAACTGGCCGATGATGGACAGGTCCTCATTCTCGGCCGTCTCCCGCTCCATCTCGTCTTTAAACTTGAAGGAGCCGCTCTTTGCGATAACGCCGAGGTCGTTCTCGGCCTCCTCCATGCTCATGCCTATGCCGTTATCCCGCACGGTGATGGTGCGCGCTTCCTTGTCGGCGATAACATCGATCTTGTAATCGCCGCGGGAAAGCCCCACGCCGTCATCGGTCAGCGACAGATAGCACAGCTTATCGATCGCGTCGGAGGCGTTAGAAATAATTTCACGCAGAAAAATTTCTTTGTTAGTATAAATAGAATTGATCATCAGGTCAAGCAGGCGCTTTGACTCTGCTTTGAACTGTTTCTTACCCATGATTTAGTCTCTCCTTGTTGGCAAAAATTATAAAAAATTATTTTAATAAGAATTATACCACATTTCGCCATAATTTCAACACGGGCAGCGCGGCATATTTAATAAGTTTTTTTAAGATTTTGCCCGCTCTGTGTAAAGCCGCCTCCACAGGCGCGTTTTGGAGCACTAATGCCACAAATTTGCTCCATCCAATGGCTCCCTTGTGTAAAGGGAGCTGGCACGGCGTTGCCGTGACTGAGGGATTGTAAATGTGCGATATTCTCAGCAGTAAAAGTAAATCATAACACAGGTAACAACCCTCCAGTCAGCCTTCTGCTGACAGCCTCCCTTACACAGGGAGGCCTTTGGCGTGACTTGATTTTTGACATGTGTGTTGAAAACCCCGCCGCACCAATCTTGGCGCCACTTAGGGAGAGCCAAGATTGATGCTGCATTTAGTCTCACCGCTTGTAAAACCCGCATTAAAGTGGTATAATATCAGACCGAACAAAATACATGGAGGTATTTACCATGACAAAAATAGACATTTTTTCCGGTTTTCTCGGCGCCGGTAAGACCACTCTTATCCGCAAGCTCATTTCCGAGGGCTATAAGGGTGAAAAGCTCGTGCTGATTGAGAACGAATTTGGCGAAATCGCTATTGACGGCGGCTTTCTCAAGGATGCCGGCGTTGAGATAACGGAGATGAACTCCGGCTGCATCTGCTGCACACTTGTGGGCGATTTTACCAAGGCCCTCAAAAAGGTCATGGAGGACTTTGCCCCTGACCGCATCATCATTGAGCCCTCCGGCGTTGGCAAGCTCTCCGATGTGAGCCATGCGGTCGAGGGCGTTGAGGGTGCTGTCATCGGTGCGAAGGTCACAGTTGTGGACGCGGGCAAATGCAAGATGTATATGCGCAACTTCGGTGAGTTTTTCAACGATCAGGTGGAGAGCGCCGACCTTATCGTCATGAGCCGCACCCAGTTTGCCGATGAGAAGAAGGTCCTCGCGGCGACGGAGCTGCTGCGCACGCTCAACCCCAAGGCCGGGCTTATCACCACGGCGTGGGACAAGATTGACGGCGAAATGATCCGCAAGGCCATGGACGAAAACGGCCTCAAGGCCGAGCTTGAGCACATGGAGCATGAGCATCATCACGAGCATGAACACCACCATGAGCATGACGAGCACTGCACCTGCGGCTGCCATGACCATGACCACGAGCATGAGCATCATCACGACCACGACCATGAGCACCACCATGAGCACGACGAAAACTGCACCTGCGGCTGCCATGACCACGACCATGAGCATCACCACCATGCCGACGAGGTTTTCACCAGCTGGGGCATGGAGACGCCCAAAAAGTTTACCGAGGAGCAGCTCAAGGCCGTTCTCGCCCGCTTTGACGAGGGCAGCGATTACGGCATGATCCTCCGCGCCAAGGGCATTGTGGACGCGGCCGACGGCGATTGGCTGTACTTTGACTATGTCCCGGGTGAGGCGGACATCCGCCGCGGTGCCGCGCAGGTCACGGGGCGGCTGTGCGTCATCGGTTCCAAGCTTGATGAAAACGCGCTGAAGGAGCTGTTCAACCTTTGAGTAATACAAAAGATGTGCCGGTATACCTGTTCACGGGGTTTTTGGAGTCCGGCAAGACAAAGTTCATTCAGGAGACCCTGGAGGACAAGCGCTTTTGCAACGGTGAGCGGACGCTGCTTTTAGTCTGCGAGGAGGGCGAGGAGGAGTATGAGCCCGACCAGTTTGCCGACAAATCCGTGTTTATCCGGGTGCTGGAGGACCAGTCTGAGCTGACGGCGGAAAACCTTGAAAGCTACCTCAAGGAGACCCGCTCCCAGCGCGTGCTTATCGAGTATAACGGCATGTGGATGCTCGACGCGCTTTACACCGCCCTGCCCGAGCGCTGGATGGTGTATCAGGAGTTCATGTTCGCCGACGCCGGCAGCTTTATAAGCTACAACGCCAATATGCGCCAGCTTGTGTATGACAAGCTCAAAAGCTGTGAGCTGGTGGTCTTTAACCGCTTCAAGCCTGACATGGACAAGATGGAGTTTCATAAGATAGTGCGCGGCGCCTCCCGCCGGGCGGATATCGCCTATGAGTACGCCGACGGCAAGGTGGAGTATGACGATATTGAGGACCCCCTGCCCTTCGACCTTGACGCGCCCATCGTGGAGATTGGGGACGATGACTACGCCGAGTGGTACAGGGACATGGGCGAGGAGCCGAAGAAGTACGCCGGAAAGACCGTGCGCTTCAAGTGCCGCGCTCTCCAGCGCAAGAAGATTCCCGCGGGCAGCTTCATCGTCGGCAGGCACATTATGACCTGCTGCGTGGAGGATATCCAGTTCGCGGGCCTCGTGTGCCAGTGGGACAAGGCCGACACTATAAAGGACGACACCTGGATGATCCTCACCGCAAAGCTTGAGTTCAAGTTCCACCGAGCCTACAATAAGCGCGGCCCGGTGCTCAGCTATATAAGCTCTGAGGAGTGCGAGGCTCCGGAGCAGCCGGTGGCCACATTCTATTAAATAAACAGAACGGGAAACAGAGATATGCGCTACAAGTGCCTTGTATTCGACCATGACGACACCGTGGTCAACAGCACCGCCACAATTCATCACCCCTGCTTTCAGGAGTTTCTCAAGCTTAGGCACCCCGGCATGGAGTGCAGCCTTGAAAATTATTTCCTGAAAAATTTTGACCCCGGCTTTCTCCCCATGTGCCGGGAGGAGTACGGAATGGACGAGGCGGAGCTTCAGGACGAGATGGACTACTGGCGGGCCTATGTCAAAAACCATATCCCCGCCGCCTACCCCGGAATCCGGGAGATTATGGAGCGGCACAGGGCCCAGGGCGGGCTTATCTGCGTGGTGTCCCACTCGATGGAGGATAATATTCTCCGGGACTACCGCGAAAACGCTCTCCCGGAGCCGGACGCGGTTTTCGGCTGGGGCCAGCCCGTGGAGCGGCGCAAGCCCTACCCCTGGCCATTGCGGGAGATAATGCGCCGCTTCTCGCTCCGGCCCGAGGAGCTTCTGATGATCGACGACCTCAAGCCCGGGTACGATATGGCGCAGAGCTGCGGCGTTCCCTTTGCCGGCGTCGGCTGGGCAAACGATATCCCTGAAATTGAGGCTTTCATGCGCGCGAACTGCCACGTTTACTTCAAAACCGTGGCGGAGCTGGATGCGTTTCTTGATACTTAAAGTGCCATCTTTGGTGAAATGGAGGTTAATATGGCTGCATGCTTATACATTGTTATCCCCTGCTACAATGAGCAGGAGGTGCTGCCCATCACCGCGCCCATGTTTCTCGACAAAATAAAAAGCCTTGCCGCAGCCGGGAAGATAAGCGACAAGAGCCGCGTTCTCTTTGTAAATGACGGCAGCAAGGACAGGACATGGGAGATAATTGAAGAGCTTTCCCGGCAGGACGAGCACTATATCGGCATCAGCCAGAGCCGCAACCGGGGCCACCAGAACGCGGTTCTCGCGGGGCTTATGGAGGCGAAGGACCGCTGCGACATCACCATCTCCATCGACTGCGACGGGCAGGACGACATCAACGCCATGGATGCCATGGTCGACGCTTATCTTGATGGCTGCGACGTGGTGTACGGTGTGCGCTCGAGCCGCGAGACGGACACCTTCTTCAAGCGCTTCACGGCGCAGAGCTTTTATAAGTTCCTCTCCTCCATGGGGGCGGAGGTCGTGTATAACCACGCGGACTACCGGCTCATAAGCTCCCGCGCGCTTGAGGCGCTTTCGGAGTTTAAGGAGGTCAACCTCTTTTTGCGCGGCATGGTGCCGCTGGTGGGCTTTAAGAGCACAACGGTGGCCTACTCCCGTGCCGAGCGCATCGCCGGGGAGAGCCATTACCCGCTCAAAAAAATGATAGCCCTCGCGGTAGACGGGATAACCAGTCTCTCGGTAAAGCCCCTGCGCCTGATAACCGGCTTTGGCATATTTGTGGCGCTTATAAGCTTTATCGGCGTGCTCTGGGCGCTCATATCCGCTCTCTGCGGCGCGACGGTGGCTGGCTGGGCCAGCATGACCTGCATCGTCTGCTTCGTCAGCGGCGTGCAGCTTATCTGCCTCGGCGTCATCGGCGAATATATCGGTAAAATTTATATGGAAACAAAACAACGCCCCCGGTACATTATCAGCAAACGCACCTGGGACGAGGATAAATAAATCAACAACCCCGCCCTCCGGCGTTGCCGGAGGGCGGGGCTATTATTCATTATTCATCATTCAGCTCACTCCACTATTGGGAAGCTCAGCGTCACCTTGAACAAGTCGCCGTCGAGGGTGAGGTCCATCTCGCCGCCCTGGAGCTGGGCGAGGCTCTTGGCAATATTCAGGCCAAGACCGCTGCCCTCGGTGTTGCGGGAGCTGTCGCCCCGGACGAAGCGCTCCATCAGCTCATCGCCGGTGATGTTGAGCATCGAGCGGGAGATATTGCGGAAGATGACATTCGCCGTGTTGCCCACGCGGTTTAGCGTGAGGTATATCCTCGTGCCGGGCTGGGCGTATTTGCAGGCGTTATTCATAAGGTTATCAAATATGCGCCAGATGTGCCGCCCATCGGCCATGATGGTCACGGCCTCCTCGGGCTTTGTAAGCACCAGCTCAAGCCCCGCCTTAGAAAGCCGCTCGCCGTACTCCCCTGCCGTCTGGTCGAGCAGGACGCCCAGCTCGCAGCGCTGGAGATTGACATTGAGGTTGCCGGTGGAGGCCTTCGATGCCTCGATAAGGTCGTCAATGAGCTTCTTGAGCCGCGCCGACTGGCGGGAGAGCACGTCGATATACTCGCGCATTTTCTCGCTCTCCGGCTCTTCCTTGCCGATGAGGTCGACATAGTTAATGATGGAAGTCAGCGGCGTTTTGATGTCGTGGGAGACATTGGTTATAAGCTCCGTGCGGAAGCGCTCGCTCTTCATGCGCTCGTTGACCGCGCGGCTTATGCCAGTGCCGATGTTGTTGAGATCCTCCGCGTGCTCCTTGAACACGCCGCGCATTTTCGTGCTGTCAATCTTATACCCGTCGTTGCCGGAGGCGAGCTCCTTCGCCCCCTTGCGCAGGCTGTTTACACACAGCAGCGCGTACAGCAGCAGAGCAACCAGCACCGCCCGTTCTATAAACCAGAAAAACAGCTCAGTGTCCGTCTCATAATCGGTTGCGATGATGACTATAAACTCTACTATCAGCAGCGCAAGCACCGCAAAGCCCCAGCGCCCCAAAAGCGGGATGCCGCGCAGCAGCCTTGCAAACTCGCGCCAGAACATTTTGAATATCTTCCAGCACCAGCTCAGGATCTTATAAATAATGCAGCTTTTTATAAGCCCCGTAAAGCTGCCCGCCTTCATGCGCGTTGCAAAGCTCATGAAAAACGCAAGCGCCGTCAAAAACGCGCCGATGAGCATCGCCGCCGCCAATATCCAGATGAACAAATTGTTGGTCAGCCAGCCGCCAAAGACCGGTATTATCAGCAGGCAGAAAACCGTCACCGCGATGGCTGTAAACAAATCAAAGGGTATGCGGTCAAGGGCGTTTTTGGTGATAGTGTCGCTCCCGTCCCTGTGCCCGGCGGCGCACATCAGGAAGATGAACAGGAAGATACACAGCAGCAGCGCCGTCACTGCGAAGATTATCATACCCGTGCGCAGGGCGTACACAAAGGCAAACAGGTTTACGCAGATCTTCAGCTCGTCGTCATAGACCATGTTTTTGAGGATGTAGCCCTTCACGGTGAGATACTCGTACTCATAGCTGCCGTCCTCATAATTATAGACATCCACAGGCACAAGTTCGCTGCCCGCCCAGACGGTGTCCTCCCCGGAATAGCCTTTGAAAAGGAGCTTTCCGTCCTGATCATAAATGCTGAAAAGGAAGTTTGTGTCGGAATAATAAAATATGGGATATTCCATGTCTCTGCTCTCGGCATACATATGCCCGGCCGCATTGCAATGGTTCCGGCCGAGATTGTCAAGGGCGTTGCTCCGCGCCGTCTGATAATCTGCGGAGTAGGCGTTGATATTGATCATCCAGACAATGCCCGCGGCGGAGAACACAAGCCCCACGGCAAGCACCGTCAGCAGGAAAATGGCGACTATTTTCGCAAAAAGGCTGCCTCTTAGCTTTTTCATTTACTCACCTTCTCCATTTTATAGCCCTGCCCCCATACGGCCTTGATATATCGCGGCTCGGCGGGGTTTATCTCAATTTTTTCGCGCAGGTGCCGGATGTGCACCGCCACCGTGCTCTCCGCACCGTACGGCTCATCGTCCCACACGCGGCGGTAGATGACCTTGGGCTGAAACACCTCGCCCGGGTGCTGCATGAGAAATTTCAGGATGTCATACTCCGTGGGCGTCAGGCTCACCGGCTCGCCGTCGACGGTGACCTCCTTGCTCTTATCGTCAAGGCTTATCCCGCCGTTGCGCAGCACATCCTCCCGCACAGCGCCGCCGCCAAGCTGCATGTACCGCCGAAGCTGGGAGCGCACGCGGGCAAGCATCTCCACGGGGTTAAAGGGCTTTGTGATGTAATCATCCGCGCCCACGTTCAGGCCCAGCACCTTGTCGGTGTCCTCACCCTTGGCGGTGAGCAGGATAACCGGGACATTGCTGCTCTCGCGAATCTTCACCATGGCGCTTATCCCGTCCATCTCCGGCATCATGATATCCATAAGCACAAGGTGAATGTCCCGCTCTGAGAGGAGCCCCAGCGCCTCCCTGCCGTTATATGCCGCAAAGGTAGTGTAGCCCTCGGCCTCGAGATAGATTTTCAGCGCCGAGACTATGTCCCTTTCATCGTCGCAAATCAAAATGTTGTACACTCTCTTTTCACCTCGTCGAATAGTATATCCGCCCGCGGATTAAAAACCAAGGGCTTAAATATTTAAGACTTGTTTAATTAGGGGGGATTTTGTGGGGACGACCCCTCAGTCACGGCTGCGCCGTGCCAGCTCCCCTTACGCAGGGGAGCCTTTGGATGCTGCAAATTTGGCGGTTGTGCGCTAAACCGAATCTACTGCGCAGCCTTTCACCGAGGAGCTGTGACCAAGAGACAATCTGTCAGTGTCAAACATGGAAAAAGCTTTAATTCCATCATGTATAAATGCAGCGCTCAAATTAGCTTTTGCCGGTATCAAAACACCGCATCAAGGCTCCCCTGCGTAAGGGGAGCTGGCGCGAAGCGTCTGAGGGGTCGTCTACACCTCGTAGTATTTCTGTAAAGTCAATCTGTTTCGCCATTGCAGATTGACAGCTTTATCTCCCTGTCTATGTACTCGCACACTGCCCTGAAATTGTTATTAACTTCATTGTTTGGAATACGTATTACCCTCAGCCCGTAGTTTTCCAAAAAGGCAGTGCGCTGTTTATCTTTTTCCTCATTTTCTTTCTCAAAATGCTGCGAGCCGTCAAGCTCAATCACGAGCTTTGCCCTCGCGCAGTAAAAATCCACAATATATTTTCCAAAAATTTTCTGCTTATAGATATGGATAGGGTAGGTTCGGAGGAAGTCATACCAAAGGTGTCTTTCCTCCTTTGTCATATTACGGCGCAGCCGCCGTGCGTTAGGAAGAACATTTTTATTATCTTTTTCCCGCATAGCCTTACCTCTGAATACTATTTCTCGTTGTTGGCTTTCTAAAGCCTCCCCTTGTCGCAACAAGGGGAGGTGGCTTGACGCGAAGCGGCAAGACGGAGAGGATACCCCCATGCGCGGTGGAGCTTTGAATAAGCTGAGAATTTCGCGCTTCGCGCGGGTTATCCTCTCAGCCTCGTCAGAACAGGCTCCGCACCAAGGCTCCCCTTCGCAAAGGGGAGCTGGCAGGTTATAATGTGAAGTGCAACACCGAAAATAAAAAGA